>ERZ779889.105-NODE-105-length-108098-cov-10.935507_pt1 | contig 108098 bp, 86 predicted proteins | sample MGYA00511030_ERZ779889 | MGnify/ENA primary metagenome ERZ779889 (study PRJEB29588, sample SAMEA2160616) | human gut metagenome | biome: human gut; feature: human-associated habitat; material: faeces | place: Denmark | collected 2008/2010 ...
TTTGTAGTAAGCTCCGCGCCTACCGACAACGAGATAGCCAAGATATCGTTTGCCGACTGGGGATTGAAGGACTTCCCGTGCCACGGCGAGTACAAGCCTGTAATCTATGGCTACAACCAATATGGCGTTTTGGTAGACACCGACGTTGAAGGGTTCACGCTGAGCTGCGACGAGGCACTGGGCTATGTCAAGGAAGACGGCGTGACATTTGTAGCCAACGGCAGCGGCTCTCACGCGTTGACTGCGACCTACAACGGGCTTACGGCCAGCATACCAGTGACCGTAATGGAAGGCATTGGGATGAGCATGCGCCTCGACTCTGTGGTTAACGACACGTTCCGCAGCTACCCGGTGGAAGTTGAGTCGGCCAACGAGTACCGCGAACAGCCGGTGATCCTCGACCCTGCATCGTTCACATGGAGCACCAATGACGGCAGCATCGTGGACATCGATGCCGAGACAGGCGTGCTGAAAGGAATTGCAGACGGGGAGGCGATAGTTGAATGCGTTATGGGCGAGTTCAGCGACGAGCTGAAAGTTCTTGTTCAGAAGCCTACGGCGCATGTCATGGCGATCGACCCGGAGATGGACCTGTCGACATGGACTATAGCGCAAGTTGGCGGCACCGACCGCACAGTGGAGCCTCTTGAGAACGGGATGAAGATCAGCTACACGGGAGCGAGCGGACGCAGCCCGTACATCCGCTTGACTAAGACTGCACAGGTGTGGAGCTTGCCCGACGCGATAAGGATACGCATCAATCCTCATGATGCTCCTGTAAGCTCGATGGTTCTGTCGCTGTATGACGGGTTGAACAACAACGTCAACTACACGCCCGAGATAACTCTGACCCCGAACGCCGAGAACGTGATAGAGGTTGCCACGAAGGAGTGGACCGACAGTGCCGACATGGCGAGCTACCCGATCAAGCTGGGTTACATCAACCTGAAGATGGGGACATCGACATCTGGTACCAAATACACGATAGACATACCGGGCATCGAGGCGGTCTACAATGCAGTGTCGGTCGGCGGAGTATGCGCGATACCTGCAGCCGACGAAGTTAAGGTAGCGGTCAACGGCGACGAGATATCGGTAGTAGGTTCTACGGCCGGAGTGGAGAGCCTTGAGCTATACGACACGGCAGGGTTGAAGGTAGCCTATTCAGGCAATGCGACGACGATACAAGCTCCCGGCAGCGGCGTTTATATCTTGAAGGCCGTGCTTGAAGGCAACTTGACCAAGATACAGAAAGTAGTCGTTAAGTAACAATCATGACACATGGGGGTGCACGACTGCACCCTCTGTTTTTCAAAAGAAACAAGATATGAAAAAATTTGCAAGTATGCTGATAGCGGCGAGCATTGCGTTGCCTGCCGCGGCAGTTGCCCCCGATTGGGGACCGGCCGACACGATTGCATGTTACAACGTCGGTCCGGGAATGGAATACACCAAGATATTGTATCCCGATATGCCATTGCTTATATGGTATTGCACCATCGACCTTACCAATGAATACAACAAGATAGAGCAGGTGCAGAGCAACCACATGGTGCCCGATGTGAACCGTTGGGATATTGAAACGCATTATAAGGAAAATTCCCGACCTGGGCATGAGGTGAAAATAGCATGGAACCATGACTTTTTCAACTACGACATGGGTGTGTGCATAGGGGTAAACATATCGGAAGGGCAGTTGACATGGAAGCTCGACGGGCGTTCGCTGCTTGCCATAACGTCGGATAAGAAAGCCGAAATATTTTATCCTGTGCTTGACACGAAAGTGATTGCCGCCGACGGGACTGAGGTGACAATTGACAGGTATAATTCTGCAGCCACAGGTGTAGAAGGAGACTGCGTGTTTTTTAACACATTAAACGGCTTGCAATTGACCGAAGCCGGACGATATATAAAAGTGAAGGCGTTGCAGTCGTGGGTCGTGAATGGCGACGACATCCCATGCGAGGTGCTTGAAATTTCCGATTCTCCGATGCAGACGTCAGACACCGAGTGTGTGATATTCTTGCGCAACTCCAAGTTGAATTCGCTTGACGGGCATATAAGCGTGGGCGATGAGATAAAGGTACACCAGCGCATGTCGCAACCGTGGTGGGGCATTGCTCCCGAGAACATCTTGAATGCGTTCCACGGCTATCCGAGCATGGCTCATGACGGAGTGTTGCATGAAGGAGAGTACAACAACTTTGAAAACGGGCGTGAGAATGAGGAATCGTCGCACGTCATGGCCGGATTATCACAGGACAAGACGAAACTGTATGTGTGCCTCAATGAAATGTCGACACAAAGCAAGGCTATCTCGTGTGTCGACATGGTCAACTGGATGCTTGCCCACGGAGCTTGGGACATTGTAAACTTCGACAGCGGCGGCTCGGCGGCCATAGCAATAAATGAAAAAATGCAGAATTTGCCGGGACGAGGCTCGGTGCGTCCTGTGGAGGATGCCATGATTGCCGTATCGCTCGCTCCCGAAGACAAGAATGTTACGCATCTTTCTTTCAACAAGCCTTCGATGGAGTCATCTATAATATCGGCAGCACCGTTGTCAGTGATTTCTTACAACCAATATGGCGATGTGGTAGAAGAGAACGTGCAGGGGTGTAATTTCACCGTCGAACCGGCTACACTGGGCTATGTTGATGCCGATGGCGTGTTCCATTCGTCCGATAGCAGCGGTGTGGGGAAAATCATTGCCGAGAAGGATGGCAAGACTGGCGAGATGCAAATAACACTTGTGCCTGTGGAAAGCATAAGCGCCAAATATACTAACCTGCTGATTGATTCTTCGCGCAAATATGTGATTCCTGTTGAGGGCTTGTCGGCTGCCGGATTGGTGCAGGAGCTTGACCCGAGCGCGTTTGAATGGAGCGTGGGCAATCCTACCGTGGCAAATGTCGCGGATGGCATCTTGACCGGATTGAGCAACGGGGAAACCGAGGTTATAGGCAATTACGGAGACATATCATTGTCGATCAATGTCAAAGTAGAGATAGGAACGGGCGACATCGAGTGTTATGATTTCTCAAAGATGCTTGAAGATGACGGTTTGTCGCTGTCAGGAGTGTCGGGAATCTCTTATTCGACCGATATGCCTGCCGAATGGGAGAGCGGTTCGGCATTTGATATAGAAAGCGTCAGCGGACGCTTGCGCCGCATGACGTTGAGCTGGCAAAAGACTTTGTATGGCATTCCTGATGCAGTAGAATTGCCCGTTGACAATACTTCGGGGGCAATAGACCGGTTTTCGATTTCGTTCCATGACAACCTCGGAACGCGCTATGTAAATGAGATTACTGCCGAAGCCGGTGTTGAGACATATCGAATCGACTTTGCCAATGAGGACGGTACAGCATTCGATGTACCGCAATTCCCCATCATGCTCGATGATTTGAACGTCTATTTCAATACGGGTACCGACAAGCATGTGGCTTTCGGCAATCTTGTTGCAAAATATCCGTTGGGTTCGGGCGTTGAAGATGTGTTGGAGAATGCAGCTGACGGTGTAGATGTCATAGCCGAGGCAAATGTTGTCAGGGTGAACTGCGGTGCATTCAGCGGAACTGCCGATGTGAGCGTATATTCGGTTACAGGATTGAAAATCCATTCAGGAAAGTGGAATTTCAATGAAAGTGGAGAATATAGCTTTGATTCATCGTTTCTACCGACAGGAGTATATATCGTAATGGTGGCACAAGATGGAATCACATTAACAAAGAAATTCATATTGAGATAGCAGTGACACATAAGTCGCGTGAAAGAAAATGGCGTGTTCCCATCATCGGGAACACGCCATTTTTATGTACTCAATCAAGTTGTTACTTGAATATTATCTTTGATACCATGCTGCAGCCATCTTGTACTACCTGAATCAAGTATAGTCCCGGTTGCAGGCCTGTGTCGCTTATCACGGCACAGCCATTTTGCATTTGGGTTTCGGAGGTGAACACGAGCATACCGGCTTGATTAAAGATTTTTATTGTCGCGCTGCCTTCCATGCCTGTGGAAACGGAGAAACTGCCATTGTTGCCGACGGGATTGGGGTATACTGCAAATGAGCCGGCCGCCTTGATTGCAGAAATGCCGCTGAAGTTGTCATATTCGCCATACAGGCCGTGGAATGTAATCGAATTGGCACCCGAAGTGTATCCGCTTGCCCGTGGGGTGAACCTGATTTCGTTTAGTCGAATCGGATATATAATCAAGTCGGCCGGGTCGCCAAGGGTGTCGATGGGCAGTTCAATTTTATAGCGTGTGGCCGCTTCATATCCGGCACCGTCGTTGTCAAACGATATGTAATTGGTGTTGCTCATGGCATTGCTCCTCAAGTTTAAGCGGATGTCGTTGAGAGGAATCGTAGATGTGAATTCAAAGAAAATGCGGTCGGGCAGGCTGTAGAAGCGAGTATCTTTTGTCATGGAAATGTACGGACCACGGCCGCCTGAGAAATCGAGCGACAAGATACCATCTTCGGATAGCGTCATGTTCTTTGCCCCGCTGCTGCCTTGCAATTCCCATCCGGCCCATTCCAAGTCGATGCGCGGTTGTTGCGCGATTTCGACCCTGACGGTTGCATTGTCGGTGTATTCGCCGGCACGGCATGAAATTTCGGTTGTCCCGTTTTTAAGACCTTTCAGAATTCCGTTTTGCAGACTTGCCACAGTTTCATCGGAGTTAGCCCATTCGAGATAGGAGGCATCATATTGGAAAGTATCACGATTTACTGTTGTTGAAACTTCAATGGGGTATTCGCGAGTGCCGTCGATAAGGATTTCGGGTTTTATGCGAATCGACATGCCGGCATTCACGGTCGTTACGGCTGTAGACACTGTTGCTCCGTTATATTCGGCTGTAAGCACGCCTATGGATGGAGATGTCCCGGCTATGAACCGGTCGCCGTCAGTGTGTCCCACGTTGTTGTCGCAAGAAAGCGTTACGCCTTGTACATCTTCGTCAACGAGTTCGCCATATTGGTTGTATCCGAGGATGCGAGGTGAGAACGATGTCATTACCGGCACTTCAATGTGAGGCATGTCGAATGCTATGCTTGCTATTTGAGAGTCATTTCCCGGGGCAGTAGAGTATAGCATCCAGCCGGTTGCCACGGCACGCGGATAAGACTCGGTTGTCTTGTTCACTACTTCTCCGTCTACAAGCATTTGAGCCGAACCTCCTGCATCGAAGTTTACCACGTTCCATACGTCGGGATATATGCCTTTGAGGATTTGGCACATTTGCGAAGTCGAGCATCCTGCCGACACGCCGATTTCACTTGTCGACTTGTCGATTACGATCATGTAGAGGTGTTTTTGGTCGGCGCTTGCCCCGTAGGCGCAGCGTGAATAAACTTGTGAATTGTAGGTTTCGTCGTAGTTACGTTCGGTCAATTCTCCGTCGAGCATCACTACGGCGTTGCCTTCAACCAAGTTTTCGATGAGAGGTTTTGTCGATGTCCCATCGAGTGTTTCCCAACCTTGGTTTATAACGACTTCATCGCCGGGTTGCAACTTTGCAATCTGCGTTTTGTTGGCATCACCGAGGCAAGTGAGGCATATATCGTAACTGTTGCCGAGTATCTGAGGATTTTGCTCATCGAGTTTCACTTCCTGCACGATGAAAGTCATGTCGGAGTTTACGCCCCAGTGGCTGCCGGCTTTCATGTTCATGAATACATAGTGGCTGCCTGCCGCGCTGTTTATCGATCGGTCGCACCCGTAGTGCTTGGTGAACAATGCCACTTCGTTGTCAAGGCATCGCTTGTTGATTTGGGCTAATGGGACAGGAGCGTCAAATCGAGAGCTTGCCACCGTTCCGCTCCAGAGCTTGCGCCCGAGCCATAGCATTTTGTCCTTGTCGATGGCCGCGCTTCCGGTTCTTTGCGGTCCTCCGTTCCATGTGTCGGAAGTGACGCTGGTGTTGACCATCACAGTGTCGTTATACACCACGCCGCCAAACGGAGTCCCGAGCATGAATGATGACCACGGCTCCTGTCCCGACACCACCCAGAAGTTGCCATTGCAAGCCACAATAGGTTTTTTCCCCTCGTTCTTGTGGCGGTTGTAGGCATCGACGAGCCGCTCTTGGGTGCCGAGCAGGTCGTTGGCTTGCGTGGTTTCCACGCGGTTGTACTGGTTGTTCAAGTCCATGTGGACGATGTAGACGTTGAGCGGAAATTCATCGAGGCGGTATTGTCCATAGGTGATTCCCGGGCCTACGCTTCGATAGGAAATCGTGTCCACTTCGTAGGTCTTCTCATCGATGACCACCGAGGCATTCATTGCCGCCGTGCTTGCGGCCGCCACCAGCAGTGCAGTAAAAAATTTTCTTTCCATGCGAAATTTCAGATTAATAGTTGTTAATTGTGCATTATTTGAAGAATACTAAAAAATTCAAGTCCTGTCGTTTAGAACGGATAGCCTATTGCCAAGTGGAACGTGAGACTGTCTTTAAACGAAGTCATGTTGTAGTAACCAGTCTTGCCGGTGTCGTATGGGGCATGGATGCCAATTCCAAGATCGGCTCTCAGTACCAGCACGTCCATGTCGAATCGCAGTCCAAGTCCCGTTCCTACGGCGATATCATCGAGGAAATTGGCTGCCGTGAGTTGTGCGCCCGGCCTCTGCTCGTCTTCTTGCAGAAGCCACACATTGCCCATGTCGAGGAATACGGCTCCTTGCAAGTATCCGAACAGCGGGAACCGATATTCAGCATTAAGTTCGAGCTTGAAAGTACCCGTTTGATCGTAGAATCCGTTGGCGGTTCCGTCGGAATGATAACTTCCCGGGCCTATTGAACGGACGGCAAATGCACGGATGGAATTAGCACCGCCTATGTAAAATTGTTCGGCATATGGTACTTCAAACGAGTTGCCATAAGCATGTTCGGCACCAATGAAAGCACGAGTCACAAGCCAATGCCCGGGGTAGAATTGGTGGGAATAAATTGCCTGAGCCTGAGCCTTGACAAATTGCGAGAATGGCGTTCCAAACAGTTCCTTGGTTCCTTCTCCGCCGCGAGAGCCTGCGAGATGCCATATTCCTGAGAATATGTTCCCTGCTTCGGATACGGTGAAAGTGAAGTTTATTTTGTTGTTTCCGTTTATTGTGCGGTCGTAGGTATATGTATAGCTCATCATGGGTATGAACTGGTCGCTGAAACTGTTTTCTACTGCTTTGTTTTGCGAGATTATGGAGTCAAATTCTACGGTGTGGCTCAGCAACTTTGTATATGAGAGTTTGAACGGGGTGAAATTGCTTGCCGAATTACGGTTGGCGTGCCATTCCCATTCAAAGCCGGTGGAAAATTGCACCATTTTGAAATAGTGCGGTCGGTTGAGCAGGTCGGCCGACAGATTGACTTTTGTCCAGTTTATGTAACGTCGGCTTCGGTCGATGAAACGAGGTGCGATGAGACGAGGAAAAGCCAAAGTGAAATTCAATCCCACTTCATAGCTGTTTAGATTGTTTCCTGCATTACGTCCTGTTTGCCATTCGTATGAGCCGTTGAGCTGACTTGTGAGTTGTTCACCTCCACCAAACACGTTTTTGTGTGTCAGTCCGAACACGGCAGCCGGCCCGAGGTAACTATTGGACTTTGACGATGCCTGTATTTCAAATTTTGCTTCAAGCGGCATGTCAAGGATACATTCTATTTTTACATCGATGGAATCGCCTTTTATGGAATCAATCGGTGGAGTATTTATAGAAACCGAGCTGAAAATGCCGAGTCGCGACAAGTTATCTTGGGTGCGATCCATGTTGCGCACCGAGAATATGCGTCCTTTTCTCAATGTGAGGCATGAAGGAATCAGCCCGTCTTGCAACTTAATCGGCATGTATTTGATGACAATTCCGTTGCGAGTGGTGAGAGTGTCGGGGACACCGTGCAGGTGGAAATCTTTCACGGTCGTTTCCACGTTGCGGATATAGTACTTCACTTTGGCTGTAGATGGAATATTGTCGGCAAGGCTTATTTTTACAGCCACTTTCCCGGGAATCATCGTGCTGTCGGCCATGTATTCGATGTAGTCGGGGCGGAAATAGTAGTAGCCACGGTTGCGCAGCCTGTTGGTAATCTCTATTCTCACGGCTTCGAGCGAGTCGGTGCAATAGCGTTGGCCTATTTGCAGGTAATTGTCTTTACGAGCCAGCGAGTCAATGAATTGTTCGATAGAAGATTTCCCTCCTGTGTAGAATATTTTTCCTAATGTCCGAGGTGTCGTAAGGTTGATTGTGTAGTTTATGCGAGCTTTCTTTGGATTATCCTTGTCATATAGCAACTGGTAGGATGCCGAGGAGCCGAAGTAGCCGTTGTTCTCAAGTGTCGAGTTGATCATCTCGATACGCAGGTCGGGCTTCACGTCGGATATAAGCACAGGCTGAGCCACGAGTTTTTCATATATCCAATGCTTGAATCCCGACTTGGCCGTGTTGTCCCAGTGGTTGTAAACCCATAATCCCAAAGGGAACGGGTGGCGAATGTATGGAGAATACAGGCTGTTGTTTGGTTTCACGTTGATTGTAGAGAAGATTTGATCCTTTACGCTGCCCACCACCTCTTCACCTTCGGGCGCATTGTAGGTGATTTTCTTTACACCTGTGTACAGCACTTCTCCATCCTCGAGCCTGCTTGTCGTGGAACATCCGGCAGTCGCAATGACGATTGCGGCGGTTGTGATGAATGCCAATATTTGGTGAATGCGTAAATTCATTTTACATCAGTTTTAATTGAATCGTTTTTTTGCAACAATGCCGGCTGCGGGGCTATTGCTGTGGAATCTTGTTTATCGTCATTGTCACGGCTCGGCCACTTGAAGCGGAAAATGTTCTTTAGCGATGATAATTTGCGCCTGAACACGAAACCGATACCTGTTTGCGTCACTTCTCCCTCAAGAATGCTTTCAAAACCGGTGTGGTTGAACAATCGCAGGTACATGCTTCCGTTTTTGGTCAACATGTATTCGAGCGACACGTCGTTGAACAAGTTCTGAGCAATTTCATCTTCGGCTGTCACGTTGGGACTGTAATTTCCGCCGACGACAATCTTGAAACGGTCGTCAAACAGAGACTTCGACACTTGGTAGCTGTATCGCATTGTCGATGAAGTGACGCCGTCGACAGTCTGGTCATACTGGTCTATTCCGAAAGACAGGTCAACGCCTTTTATTGTGCTTGCGGCCCATGAATTGAGTTTGGATTGCAAGAACGAGTATAGAGGATTGCCTGCAAGATTGCTCGAAGCCGATGTGCTTGGTCCCGTGTAGGTGTTGTATAGAAGCAGGTTCATGGCCTGGTTGGAGCGTTGCGTTTCGGACATCGATTGCAATTCGTTCTGCACGGTTACATCGCTTGTGGTCGACAAGTCAAATTTCACATTCATGTTTTCGAGCGTGTTTGTCACCGACAGTGAGACGAGGAAGTCCACGAGACGCGAGTCTTGTCCTGATTGAGTGACGTTGGCTTTTATCGTCTGGACTGCGTTAAGGTTCAAGACCGGATTCATGATGTCGCCATTGAACTGAATGAAGCTTCCGCTTGATATGTTGAACAGCAATTGGGAGATGAGAGGCGGGCTATATCGTACAAAGCCGTTGTCTATAGTGTATTTTCCTGTCAATGACATGTCTCCAAGCTGGTTGAGGGCAAAAGACAAGGTGCCGCTGCCTTCGATTTCGGCACGGTCGTTGCCATTGTTCGACAAGAACACGTTTACCTTAGAGCCTTGTTGGATGTTGAGTCGGGCAGTAAGGTCCATGTTGCTTTGTGTGGTTGTTCCTGTCGAATCGGCTTTCACATAGGTGGTCGAGTCGTTGAATTGCACGAATGTCACCATCTCATCGTTCTTTTGTTGCGAGGCAAGCGTGTTGACATCGGTTTGCATCACATATGTTATGTTTGTACCTGAGAGTATCGACACTGTTGCGTCTACCGACAGGTTGTTCATAGATCCTTTCATTGAAGCATCGATGTTGGCATAACCACGGCCAAATAGTTCGGCTTTTTTGGTCTGGTTGCTGTTTACGAATTGTACGTTTCTGCCATTGATGTTCATGTCGATACCGGCATCGGCCAAATTGGAGAGATCTACCGTGCCGTTTATTATCAAAGGATTCTCATTGAGCATCTTTATGCGGTAGTCATTAAATGTGATGACACTTGACTTGACCGGAATCTGCGATTGGGGCAGGTTTATATTGGTGCTGAACATCGGAACGCCGATATATGTCGAATCGCATTGCACAAAGCCGTTGAGCGTGAGTTGTTCATCAACTTGTGTCACTGACATTTTGCCGTTCAGGAACCCGTAGGTCGACAACATGCTTGGCGGCATGAACGGGTTGGCTATCTTCAACGGGAATTTGTCTATTTCGAGCCACAGGTTATAAGGACTCTGCGATGTAGTGTCGTTGAGTGCTCCATAGAGACGCATGGCCTTATGTTCATCTACCGACAAGTTGGCCATAAGTTTTGTGCCGCCTGTGGCAGGGTCGAGTTCCAAGAGCGTTTTTAATGCAAAATCACCTACACGTTTTTTGTCGAAACTGAAATTATCGAGAGTAAATGTGCCATTTCCCCAGATGTTGTCGCCGTTGTATTTTACTTTCAACTCAGCTCCGAGTTCTCCTTGGATTGGTGGCGCAAAAGGGGAGAATGTTATCCATTCGCCAATTTCGACATTTGAGATGTCGAGCACAATATCTTCTTGAACCGAGTTGCTGTCGGCACTTAAATTCTGTTCATCATGTTGGGTAGTCAATGATATGAGACTGGAATCGCGGCGCAGTTGCAAGTTGGCATCAAAATGCTTGTTGCGATAATTGAATGCAACGAGATTGTCTTTGTTGATAATCCATTTTTTGTAACCGATTATCGGATTTTCGGGGAACAGTTTTAGCACTACATTGGAAGTGTCCATTGTTGCATCAAGTCCGAGTTGCATGCCCACGCTGTCCTTGAAGTTCTTTTGTTGCAGCAGGAATGTCATGCGGTTGCCGGCAGCGAGTCCAAGCAGGTTGATTGAAGCGATGTCGGTAGGAGCTTTATCGAGATTGCGGTTTGCGGCATGTATCATGTAATTGATACGGCGGTTTCGCTCGGTTGCATACATGTTCAATGTGTCGATGGTTATGCCACCGATGGCGGCTTTGTCGACGTTGCCGGTCATGCTGAAAGTGGAATCTTTCTTGATGCAGAAAGCCATGTCGTTGAAAGTCATGCCAGAGTTCTCGATGAATTGAGCCGCAATGTTGCGCTTGCCTATTTTTATGTCGAGATCAAATGGGGGAAGTACATTGCGCAACGTGTCGGCATCAATCACCATTTTGTCGATTTGAGCCATTATGATGTTTCCGCTTTCCGTGAAGCGGGAAAGCAGGGTATCGATGTTGCATGGCGACTCGAAAGCGACAGTCATGTCTCCGCTGCCAATGTTGCCGGTTACCTGTGCGGTGTCGCACGACAATGAGACTTTCATGTCATCGGCGTAATAATAATTCTCGTCGAGAGTCCATGCAAAGTCTTTGATGTTTACGATTCCGCTGTATATCCCTTTTGCCAAGTCCACTCGGCCGTCGATGTCGATTCCTGCATGGCCGTTGGAAGGAGTCTCGGACATGCCGAGCTTCATGAGGTCGATATTTTCTAGTCCTGCCGACATGGTTACGGCATACACGTCTTCGGCTATTGTCCCTTTGGCATCAAGGAGAAGTTTACATGCTTCGGTTCCCGAATATATGCCGAGGTTGAAATTTGATTCATGGAGCGATGCGTCAACTTTCATGTCGTGGTAGACAGTATTGTAATATTCAAAAATGTCGACTGAGACGCGGGCATTAATCGATGTTTCCGGAGAATAGATGTCAAATCCGTGCCCTTTGACCATTGCATTGGCACACAACATCTTGAATCCGCTGTAAGGCAAGACGGCATTTAAAGGCAATGAGTCGGCCTCGACGGTGATATCATAGTCGGTTGTTCGGCCTTGCCATGAAGCGTCGAGTGCAAGGTCGCCCGAAGGTAAAGCAAGATACATGTTGCCGGCAATATTTTCTCCTTGCATCTTAATGTTGCCGTTCAATTTCAGCGGCGGAAAGTTGATTGTGCTGTCTTGCTCGGCTTCCAGAATTGTCGGCTTAATGAAATTTATGTTTTTAAGGTCGCCGTCAACATTCATGTTTAATCCTAACTTGTCGGGGAGCATGGGGCTTGTCACATGACCCGAAACAGCCACTGAGGCATACCGAGGCAGGTTGAGCGAAAGCTGCTCTATGTTAATTTTTGCTGCCGACCCGTCAACCTTGACATTCGCTTCCAGAGGCCAGTGTCGCGGAATCATGGAGATGAGTTGCGAGTAGGCAGGCATTATGCGGCTCACTTCGTTTAACCCTACTTTTGCTTTTAGGTCGAGTGATATGTTTCCATCGGGAGAATTTTCGAAGAAAGAATTGTCGATGTGTCCGCCTATGTTTATTTCTGACAGCACGGTGGCAATGTTGAAGTCGGTCAAGTCCATTCCCATGCTGTCCATGGCAAATGTGCCGTGGCCTTGCACGATTTTCAATCCGGAGCGTTCCTCGGCAGTGAAACGGGTAATGGGGACTGTGATGTCGGTACCGCAGTTATAGAAATTGTCTATCGACAAGTTTATATGGGATGCTTGCAGGAACGCCATGTCAAGGCCGTCGGCCGGCAGGGCGTCGCGCATGGCATACAGGCCTGAAGAATTGGTGAGTCTCACGCTGTCGCACCTTATTTCCCATGGCAAGCTTTCCTGCTCCTCGACGACGGTGGTGTCGATGATGGCAGGATGTGATGCAATGTACTGTGTTGATGGTGTGAGATATGTCCCTTCGAGCTTGTCGACTGCAAGCAGGCCTGCAGTTATCTTCTGGGTCGACGTGTTGACGATGCCGTCGGCCAGCAAGGCTGAGCCGACTGTTGCCCGCAGGCTGTCGATAACCGGCATCATTGACATTTCGTAGGTGAGGTCCTCAATCTTGATTTTGTCAACTATTATGTTCCAGCCACCGGCTGTCGCCGTGTCGGGCGGCGTGGGCTGAGCTTTCTCATTGTCGAGGAGCAGGTTGACATTGCAGCCATTTAATAATGCCGAATGGAGTTGTATTTCGCTTTTGGCCAGGTCGAGACTTATGCCATCAATGTCCAGATTGCCAATGTCGGCAACAAGCGACATCGAAGAGTCTGTGCTCGTCATGCCATACTTGGCGTTGTCGAGCTCTACTTTGTCAATAACAACCTCGCCATTGAACAGTGGCGCGAGTTTCACGCCGACTGTGAGGTTGTCGGCTGCGATTATAGTGTCGTTATTCTCAACTACGGCCACATTTTGCACGCTCAAGTCCAACGGGAATTGTAGCAGAATCTTGTCAACCGTAATGTTCCACCCGGTAGACTTGGAGGCCTGAGACACTGCAATGTCTTTTACAAATTCTTGAATGAACGGAATGTATAGCAAGACGGGAAGCAGGATGGCATCCACGACAAGCCACCCGATAATTTGTAAAAGAATTGTGAAAACTTTATTTAATGCCTTAAACTTCAATTTTAGGATATGTTTGTAGACGTAAAACCACTATAAAAATAGTTCTTTTATAATAGACATCAAAAATAATTATTGAAAAAAGAAAAGGATGTACATTGTTAAAATTGCACATCCTTTTAGTTTGTTATTAAATGTTAAACCTCGTGGCTTGTTGTTATCCGTAAATAACGCTTCCATCAGGATTGAGGAACTCGTTTTCGTTCAAGCTTTTTTCATATTGGTTCATAGCCCTGTAGCTCATGCCCATGCTTGAGAATCCGCCATCGTGGTATAGGTTCTGCATTGTAACTTTGCGAGTAAGGTCGCTGAACATCACGATGCAATAGTCGGCACAGTCTTCGGCACTCGCGTTTCCGAGAGGAGCCATCCTGTTGGCAAAATCCAACAACGAAGTCATTCCCTTGATGCCGCTTCCTGCGGTTGTCATTGTCGGTGATTGGGAAATAGTGTTCACGCGTACACTGTGTTCGCGTCCGTATATGTATCCGAAGCTACGAGCTATCGATTCGAGCAATGCCTTGGCATCGGCCATGTCGTTGTATCCGAACAATGTTCGTTGGGCGGCAATGTATGAAAGGGCTACTACGCTTCCGCCGTCGGCAATGGCATGGTTTTTCTTGGCACATTGCAACATCTTGTGGAATGAAATTGCCGATATGTCGAATGTTTTTGCCATCAAATCATAGTCGATGTCGTCGTAAGTGCGCTTCTTGCGGACGTTTGGCGACATTCCGATAGAGTGGAGAACGAAATCCACTTGTCCGCCAAGCACTTCCATGGATCTTTTGAATACATGTTCAAGGTCTTCATAGCTTGTGGCATCGGCAGGAATCACCTCGGCGTTAAGTTTCTCGCCAAGAGCAGAAATCTCACCCATTCTCACAGCTACCGGAGCATTGCTCAATGTTATTACAGCACCTTCTTCAACGGCTCTCTCAGCCACTTTCCACGCAATGCTTTTGTCGTTCAAGGCACCGAAAATGATACCTTTCTTACCTTTTAATAAATTGTAACTCATTAGTTTATAATGTTAGTTATAATATCTTCTCTGCTTGAATATCAGGCTGCAAAGGTAGGTATTCTGTTTAAAATAGCAAAATTAAATTTAAATTATCTTTTCGTGCGGCGGGATAGAATGCTTTAAGTTTCTGACAGATTTTGAATAAAATATGATTATTTAATTTTATCTTTGTAAATGCTTACTTTTTAATACGCTATTAAAAATAAAAACTTAAAAACATGAAACCTTATGTTATAGGAATAGACATGGGTGGGACAAACACCGTGTTTGGAATTGTTGATGCTCGCGGTAACGTGATAGCTTCAAGTTCCATAAAGACCGCCAAGCATAGCAACATTAATGACTATATTGACGAGCTTTATGTTGAAGCAAGCCGCATTATTGTTGCTAATGACGCTGTTGATAAGATTCACGGGATAGGAATAGGTGCGCCTAATGCCAATTATTATACCGGCATAATCGAGGATGGCGTCAATTTGCCTTGGCCTACGCCAATTCCGTTGGCCGACCTTGTAAGCCAGAAGTTTGGCATTCCGGTCGCCATTACCAACGACGCAAATGCCGCAGCCATAGGTGAAATGACTTATGGTGCAGCACGCGGATTGAAAGATTTCATAATGATTACGCTCGGCACCGGCGTGGGTAGTGGTATCGTCATCAACGGTCAGCTCGTTTATGGCCATGACGGATATGCAGGAGAGCTTGGCCATGTGATAGTGAAACGTACAAACGGAAGAATCTGCGGATGTGGCCGTACAGGCTGTCTTGAAACTTATTGCTCGGCTACCGGAGTTGCACGCACTGCACGTGAATTCCTTGACATTCGCAAGGAGCCGTCGTTGTTGCGCAACATGCCAATTGATGAGATAACTTCAAAGGATGTTTATGACGCTGCTATAGCAGGCGACATGTTGGCAAAGGAAATATTTGAGTACACGGGCAATATCCTTGGAGAAGCTCTTGCCGATTTTGTTGCATTCTCGAGTCCTGAGGCATTTATCTTGTTCGGAGGCTTGACAAAGGCAGGTGACTTGATAATGAAGCCGGTCAAGAACGCTTTGGACAAGAACATACTTGGAATATACAAGGGCAAAGTGCGTGTTCTGCTTTCAGAACTTAAGGAAAGTGACGCTGCTGTACTCGGAGCAAGTGCTCTCGGATGGGAAGTAAAGCCGTCGCAAGCGGCACAAGCAACTCCGACAATAAAAGCATGAACCGTTTTGACGTGACTGATTTTGTCCTTATTTGAGGGGATTAGTAAGCGTTCAGATATAAAGGCATTTAAGGGCGTTGGCTCTTGGATGCCTTTTTTTGTGCCGCTGTTGCCGGAACGGTAGGAAGGGCATGGTTCCTTACGCTATTATGGAATACTTCAAGATTCTCATTGTCATGCTGTGCGGTGTTAATTTTGTGGAAAGAAAAATAGCCGCGCCATTCTCTTAAAGAGCGTGACGCGGCTTCATTATTGTGTTGGTTTGAGGCTCAATGCCCCCTACATATATGAATCAGAACTTGTATTCTTCGTATGGCAGATCCCATACGTCGGCAACAGCCTTGTAGGTTATCTTTCCATCGGTCATGTTCAAGCCGAGTGCAAGAGCCTTATTCTCCTTGCATGCTTGTTGCCATCCTTTGTCGGCGAGAGCCACAGCGTAAGGCAGGGTGGCATTTGTAAGGGCAAGTGTGGAAGTGTAAGGCACGGCTCCGGGGATGTTTGCCACGGCATAGTGCACGATACCGTCAATTTCATATACAGGCTCGGAGTGCGAAGTCGGGTGGGATGTCTCGAAGCATCCGCCTTGGTCGATAGCCACGTCCACAAGCACGGTACCCGGGCGCATCAATTTGAGCATGTCGCGAGTGATGAGGTGCGGAGCTTTGTCGCCCGGAATCAGCACAGAACCCACTACGAGGTCGGTAGTAGGCAATTCGGCTTCTATGTTGTGCCTTGTTGAGTAAAGTGTCTTGACATTCTTTGGAAGGATGTCGTCAAGCTGGCGAAGCCTTTTCAGGTTTATGTCGGTGATTGTCACGTCGGCACCCAGCCCGGCTGCCATTTGTGCCGCATTGGTTCCCACTGTTCCTGCGCCGAGGATTAGCACTTTTGCAGGTTTTACTCCGGGCACGCCGCCAAGCAAGATTCCTTTTCCTCCTTGCGGTTTTTCAAGGAAGCGTGCGCCTTCTTGGATTGACATCCTACCAGCCACCTCGCTCATCGGGATGAGCAATGGCAGCGAGCGGTCGGGCAGCTCCACTGTTTCGTATGCTATACAAGTTGCCTTGGTTTTAATCATAGCCTCGGTGAGAGTGCGGTCGGAGGCAAAGTGGAAATATGTGAATAGCAATTGGCCTTCCTTTATGAGCGGATATTCGGGGGCAATCGGCTCTTTTACTTTTATTATCATGTCGGCGATTGAGTAGACGTCTGCAATGTCGGGAAGGATTTTTGCGCCTGTTTTTTCGTAATCGGCGTCAGAGAATCCGGAGCCTTCTCCGGCAGTGTGCTGAACATATACGGTGTGGCCGTGCCTTATTAGTTCGGAAACACCGGCAGGTGTCATGCCTACGCGATTTTCATTGTTTTTGATTTCTTTTGGAATGCCTATAATCATTGTTGCGTAATTTAGAAGGTTAGTATTACAAATGCTAAGTTATAAAAAATATCCAAACTATTGACATGGCGAATCCGAAAAAAATCATTGTTCATGATGTGTGAAAGAGAAACGGGATGTCAGCAGATGCTGACATCCCGTTCATTATTTTATTATGTGTGTGAATTTATGCTTTCACGCGGCCTACATATGAACCATCGCGAGTGTCGACTTCGATTAGCTCGCCTTCATTGATGAACAAAGGCACGCGCACGGTAGCACCTGTTTCAACAGTAGCCGGTTTCAATGTGTTTGTTGCGGTGTCGCCTTTTAGTCCAGGCTCGGTGTAAGTCACTTTCAAAGTTGTCTTAACCGGCATTTCGGCATAAAGGACAGTTTCGGTAGAAGCATCAGAAACAACTTCAACAACGTCGCCTTCCTTCATGAAGGCAGCACCTGTTACGAGTTCCTTTGAGATAGGAATTTGTTCAAAAGTTTCGTTGTTCATGAAGATGTCGTCTCCACCTTCTTGATATAGATATTGGTAAGGACGTCTTTCCACGCGCACGTCTTCGAGTTTTTCGCCGATGTTGAACCTGCGTTCAATAACACGGCCGTCAACCACGTCTTTCAATTTTGTACGCATGAAAGTATTGCCTTTACCGGGTTTTACATGTAGGAATTCCACGCAGAAATAAAGTCTGCCATCCATGCGGATGCATGTTCCGTTCTTGATGTCTTGAGCGTTGATCATATAATATAAAATATGTATTTGTATTGTATTATCCGGAATTTGTTGTCGCAAAATTACTGTAATTCGGTAAAAAACACAAAAGAAACAGGTAAAAATCTTCTCACTTTTGGTAAATTCAAAAAAAGTGTCTATTTTTGCACACCGAATTTGAAATAATAAAAACATAAAATATAAAGCAATGAAAAGAACATACCAACCTTCAAACAGGAAGAGAGTTAATAAGCACGGATTCCGCCAAAGAATGAAGACTGCCGATGGTCGCAAGGTATTGGCTCGTCGCCGTGCAAAGGGACGTTACAGCTTGACTGTATCTGACTCGATACACAAATAATATTGAAAGAAAGAATTAACCTGCCTGCAGCAGATGGCTGCATGGCAAGAATTGCTTAAATACAACTGCGGTTCTCTTCGTTGAGAAGGGGATCGCAGTTGCGTTGTTTCGAGGGGTGGAAGATTTGATTCTTTTCTCTCCGTTAGGATATTTTATATGTGTCGATAAATTGACAATGATGTAAAATTCTTATTTTTGCAAAGTGATTCAGTCTTGTTTGTTGAAAAAAATGCGGAGATTCGTGCGAAAATAGAGCAAAATGCTTGTCACGGATATTGCATTTCAGTGTTTAGAAGCTTGATTTGTTAAAAATAATTGGCAGAAGATACGTATAACGGCACATTTCGGTTGTGATGGTTGGGATGCCGTGTCTGATGCTTATTTGTGGATAATAATTAAATAGGTTAAGTACATGAAACTTTTTAGGTCGAAGTACGATTTGCAGTTTAAGCGCAAACAGATTATTTACACCGCCATAGCAGTAGTGGCGGTAGTTGTGCTTTATGTCATTCTGACAAGGGAACCAGAACCTCAACCTGAATATCCTGTTGTTGGCGTTATTCCTGCGCAAAAGCAAGATGTCGAGTTGTATGGTGAGTATGTAGGCAGTATAAGGGCGCAACAGTTTGTTGAAATTCGCGCAAGGGTTGAAGGTTTCCTCGAGCAAATGAAGTTTGAGGAAGGTACTTATGTGAAGAAGGGCCAAGTATTGTTTGTAATCAATCAAGACCAGTACAAGGCAAAGGTAGACAAGGCGCGTGCGCAACTTAAGAAAGATGAAGCTACTGCCCGCAAGGCCGAGCGCGACTTGGAGCGTATAAGGCCGTTGTATGAGCAAAATGCAGCCAGCCAGCTTGACCTTGACAATGCCATTGCCGCTTATGAAACGGCAGTTGCCAGCGTCGGCATGAGCCAAGCCGATTTGGATCAAGCCGAGCAGGAATTAAGCTATACAATCGTCACTTCGCCTATTTCGGGACACATCAGCGAACGCCATGTCGACCTTGGAACGTTGGTGGGAACCGGTGCACAGTCGTTGCTTGCCACTATAGTAAAGAGCGACACCGTGCTTGTCGATTTCAGTATGACTGCTTTGGATTACCTGCGCAGCAAGGAGCGCAACATCATAATAGGCCAGCAGGACACAACTCGTTCATGGCAGCCGACAGTTACAATCACGCTTCCCGATAACAGCGTTTATCCTTATAAAGGCCTTGTGGACTTTGCCGAACCGCAGGTTAACCCTGAGACAGGTACATTCTCGGTTCGTGCGGAGATGACCAATCCCAACCATGTGCTGCTTCCCGGACAATTCACAAAGGTGAAATTGCTGCTCGACGTGAGGGAAAATGCGACAGTAGTGCCGCAGAAAGCATTGATAATGGAAAAAGGCGGCTCGTATATATATGTAATGAGAAGAGACTCGACTGTTGAACGCCGATTCATCGAGCTTGGTCCCGAATTTGGAAACGATGTAGTTGTAGAACGTGGCCTTGTGCCGGGCGAAATGATTGTAACCGAGGGATATAACAAGCTCACGCCGGGCATAAAAGTGCAAATAGGCCGTCCTGAGGACTTCGAAACCGATGAGTCGGACAAAGAGTAAAGAAAAAGTTGTCCAGAACTTCTAATTTACAGTTGACATGAAAATGAGTTTTTTCATTGACAGGCCGGTATTCTCGGCTGTCATATCCATATTGATAGTGATCATAGGTATCATTGGCCTCACTATGTTGCCTATCGACCAGTATCCGCAGATTACGCCGCCTGTCGTGAAGATCAGCGCATCTTATCCAGGAGCGAGCGCGCTCACTGTGTCGCAAGCCGTGGCAACTCCGATAGAGCAGGAATTGAATGGTACGCCCGGAATGCTTTATATGGAGTCAAATAGTTCCAATTCGGGCTATTTCACTGCTACTGTCACATTTGACATCAGTACTGACGCCGACCTCGCTGCCGTGGAGATACAGAATCGCGTAAAGCTGGCCGAGTCGAGGTTGCCGGCCGAGGTGGTACAAAATGGTATAGAGATAGAAAAGCAAGCTGCAAGTCAGTTGATGACGATATGTTTGACATCAGACGACCCGAAGTTTGATGAAATCTACCTTAGTAATTTTGCTACACTAAATGTGCTTGACCTGTTGCGTCGTATTCAAGGCGTAGGCCGCGTGTCAAACATAGGTAGCCGTTACTACGCAATGCAGATATGGGTGGATCCTGCGAGGTTGGCAAACTTCGGATTGACCGTGCAAGATGTCCAAAATGCTTTGAAGGACCAAAACCGCGAGTCGGCAGCCGGAGTGTTCGGCCAGCAGCCTGTCAGCGGATTGGACATAACGATACCCATTACGGCTCAGGGGCGATTGTCGAGCGCCTCTCAATTTGAGGAAATAGTGTTGAGGGCCAACTCCGATGGCTCATTAATAAGATTGCGTGATGTGGCTCGAGTCTCGCTCGAGGCACAGTCCTATAATACGGAGAGTGGTATAAATGGAGGTAATGCTGCTGTTCTCGGAATTTACATGTTGCCTGGAGCCAATGCAATGGATGTTGCCGAACGTGTAAAGAAAGAAATGGAAGAAATAAGCAAGAACTTCCCCGAGGGCATGCATTATGAGATTCCGTTCGATATGACGAATTACATATCAGAATCAATACACGAGGTTTACAAGACGTTGTTTGAAGCCTTGTTCCTTGTGTGCGTGGTAGTGTTCCTGTCGTTACAGAGCTGGCGAGCCACAGTGATTCCTATGGTGGCCGTGCCTATTTCGTTGATAGGAACTTTCGGCTTCATGTTGATAATGGGCTTTTCACTGAACACATTGACATTGCTCGGCCTTGTGCTTGCCATCGGTATTGTGGTCGATGATGCAATTGTCGTCGTCGAGAATGTGGAGCGAGTCATGGAAGAGGAACATTTGAGCCCTTATGAAGCCACCAAGAAGGCCATGCACGGATTGACGAGCGCATTGATTGCCACATCGCTCGTACTTGCGGCAGTATTTGTGCCGGTAAGTTTCCTGTCGGGAATCACCGGCCAGCTTTATCGCCAGTTCAGTGTGACTATTGCCGTGTCGGTGCTTTTGTCGGCCGTTGTGGCATTGACGCTTACGCCGGTAATGTGCTCGCTGATATTGAGGCCTGTAGATAATCAAAAGCCTAAGAATAAGGTGTTCCGTGCCATAAATAGGTGGATTGACGCCGGTAACCATAAATATGTGCAAGGCATCAAGGTCGTATTGAAGAATCCGCGTCGCATAATGTCGGCGTTCGGAATGGTCATCGTGTTGATATTCGTGATGTATAAATTGATACCGACCAGCTTCCTTCCAGCCGAAGATCAAGGATATTTTACCGTCGAGCTCGAATTGCCCGAAGGTTCCACTTTGGAACGTACACGCATAGTGACTGAGCGTGCCGTAGACTTCTTGATGAAGAATGATGCAGTGGAATATGTCCAAAGCGTGGCCGGGTCAAGTCCTCGTGTAGGGACGAGCCAGGCCCGAAGCCAGCTTACGGTCATCTTGAAGGACTGGACCGAGCGCGACAACACGACGATAGATGATATCATGGACGAGGTGAGGAAAGAGATAGAGAAGTATCCTGAGTGTAAAGTATATTTGTCAACGCCGCCTGTCATACCAGGACTTGGAACCTCGGGCGGATTTGAAATGCAGCTCGAGGCACGCGGAGAAGCGACTTACGACAATCTCGTGCAAGCTGTCGACACATTGATGTATTATGCGTCGCAAAGTAAGGTATTGACAGGACTTTCGTCATCGTTGCAAGGTGAGATTCCTCAATTGTACTTCGACGTGGACCGTGATCAGGTAAAAGCGGCGGGAGTCGCCATGTCGGATGTTTTTGCCACGATGAAAGCCTATACGGGGTCGGTGTATGTGAACGACTTCAACATGTTCAACCGCATCTATCGTGTATATTTGCAGGCCGAGGCTCCTTATCGCGAACACCGCGACAACATGAACCTGTTCTTCGTGAGGGGCAAGAGCGGAGACATGATTCCGTTGACGGCACTTGGAACTACCGAATACACCACAGGTCCCGGAAGCATCAAGCGTTTCAACATGTTTACTACGGCAGTAATCCGTGGCGAGGCCGCGCACGGTTATAGTTCGGGTCAGGCGATGGACGAAATCGAGCGGATAGCTGATGAACACATGCCCGACAACATAGGCGTGGAATGGAGCGGCTTGTCGTTCCAAGAGAAACAGGCCGGCGGTCAGACAGGTCTGATACTCGCGCTTGTGTTCTTGTTCGTGTTCTTGTTCCTTGCTGCTTTGTATGAGAGCTGGAGCATCCCTATCGCCGTGTTGTTGTCACTGCCTATCGCCGCATTCGGTGCATACGTCGGAATTACCATGCTTGGATTGGAAAATGACACATATTTCCAAATCGGACTTGTAATGCTTATGGGTATGGCTGCCAAGAATGCCATTCTTATTGTGGAGTTTGCAAAAGATGAGGTCGAGGGCGGCAAAAGTGTGGAGGAAGCCGCGTTGCATGCCTCACATCTGCGTTTTAGGCCTATCTTGATGACATCGTTGGCGTTCATTCTCGGAATGTTGCCTATGGTGATAGCTACCGGTCCCGGTTCGGCAAGCCGGCAGGCGATAGGCTCGGGTGTGTTTTTCGGAATGATATTTGCCGTGACGATAGGCATCCTGCTTGTTCCGTTCTTCTTCGTGCTTATTTATAAAGCCAAGGGGAAAGTGAAAGATACAAGTAAAATGATTCACATTGGTAAAAAAAATAGTAACGATGAGAATTAACAAGATATTTTTGGCTGTTGCCGTACTGTTGGCTTTGACTTTTGCCGGTTGCCAGCTCGGCAAGCAATATACCCGTCCCGACTTGGAGTTGCCGGCACGTCTCGACAGCACGACAGTCGACACGCTGTCGATTGCCGACTTGCCTTGGAATCAAATATATGCCGATACCTTGTTGCAAGGGTTGATACAAAAGACACTTGAGAACAACAAGGACATGCTTATCGCTGCTTCGCGTGTTAAGGAACTTGCTGCGATGAAGCGAATAGATTATGCCAACATGTTCCCTTCACTAGGCTTGCGTCTTTATGGAGAGAAGGAAACCGATAATTATGGCGGAGGAAATTCAGATCCCGATGATCAGTTTGACATAAAAGCGGTCATATCGTGGGAACTCGACCTTTGGGGAAATCTGCGCTGGGCCAAGGACAAAAGCATAGCCGAATTTGTAGCATCAATCGAAAACCAGCGAGCATTGAAGATGAGCCTTGTCGCTCAAATGGCCGAGTCTTATTTTGAACTTGTGGCTTTGGACAACGAGTTGAAGATTGTGCGACAAACTGTCGAAGCTCGTCGTGAAGGATTGCACTTGGCCAAGATTCGTTATGAGGGCGGTGTGACTTCGGAGATGACATACAGGCAAGCTCAGGTGGAATTATCTCGTACTGAGACAATGGTGCCTGACCTCGAGCGAGAGATTATATTGAAAGAGAACGAGATTGCTTTCCTTGCAGGCGAATACCCTCATGAAATATCGAGAGTGGAATTGCCCGAGGATGTCATGTTACCGGTGCATTTGCCTGTGGGATTGCCTTCCACGCTGCTTGAACGCCGTCCCGATGTGCGCCAAGCTGAGCAAGAATTGATTGCCGCCAATGCCGACATGGGGATTGCCTATACCGATATGTTCCCGAAAGTGGCATTGACTGCATATCTTGGTGCCGAAAGCGATGCTTTGAGCGAGATATTGCGTTCGCCATATCACTTGATAAGCGCGTCATTGCTGCAACCGATTTTTGCTATGGGCAAGAACCATGCGAAATACAAAGCCAAGCAAGCAGCTTACGAACAGGCCGTGTATGCCTATGAAAAGACTGTGCTGAACGCTTTCAGAGATGCCTATAATGCAATTGCAGAGTTCAACAAGGCCAAGGAGATATATGAAACTCGTTACAGGCTCGAACGTTCGTCGCGTAGTTCTCTTGACCTTGCTCAGTTGCAGTATATGAACGGTGTGATAGGTTATCTTGATTTGCTCGATGCACAGCGTGCCTACCTTGAGGCTCAAATTAGCTTGAGCAATGCTGTTCGCGACAAGCAGATTTCGGTTGTCAACCTGTACAAGGCTCTTGGAGGAGGCTGGAAAGACGTGTAAGTCTTGAATAGGATATAAATAAAATAGGATTTAAAGGGCTGGGTCTTGTCAAGAATTGAAGTGATTTTTCTTGCAAGTGCAGCCTTTTTGGTACCGAGACAGATTTGATTTTAATGTCTCATTTAATTTTTAGATTTATATAATTACTTAATACGAATCTTAAACAGAACGAACATTTATGAAACAGCAATTCTTATTTTGCTTGCTGGCTGCTTTGTTGCCGGTGCATCATCTGACTGCTGATAATCTGCCTTGGGCTGTGACTGCCACCGCCTTCAAACTGGTAGGTGGTAATGAAGTGAACAATGTGAAAGTGAACTGGGCCGCACGGAATGATGCTGATTCATACCGTGTTTATCGCAACGGGACACTGTTGAAAGAAGTGCGTACAGTGACACTTGACGACTACGACCTGCCTGTTGATGAAAGTTTCACTTATTATGTGGAAGCTGTGAAAGGCGGGACTGTCGTCGCCACTTCAGAGGCGCATCATGTCGAGACCTACACTCCGACAGGCACTACGCGCGTATATGACAACCTGAACGGACAATATCTCACGCCTGCATCGTCCGAGGAACCGCAAGGAATGAAGATAGGCAATGAATATTACATATATCGAATGGAATGTGCATGGAAGCAGGAGAACGGCCGCGACGTGCGTCATTGGACTATGACAGAGAGCTTCTCTGCAACAGGATTGGAAGGTAGTTGGAGCCGACCGCGCGTGGTGGCGTCTTATTCCGATGTCAACTTTGAGGGAAATGGTTTCCGCTATAATCCAAATACTGGCAAAGTAGTCTTTTCATCGCACTATGAGGATGCCGAAGGCTATTCGGCCGCCAAAATATTCCTTGCGCAAATCACGCCGAAGGGTGGCATAGAAGTCGGAACACAAGAGCGTCCGTTAGGGCATGACTCGCGCGACCAGTCGCTTTTCATCGATGATGACAACACAGCATATCTGCTTTCGGCCACACGCATGAATAACGATATCAACATTTACCGCTTGGACAAGACTTGGACCAAGCCTGTCGAGCTTGTCAACACCATTTACAAAGGTCTTCACCGCGAGACGCCGGCCATCTTGAAACGTGACGGTGAATATTATTGCTTCTCATCGAAGGCTTCGGGTTGGTATCCGAGCCAGACGGTTTGCATCTCGGCATCATCGCTTGGCGGAGATTGGTCGGAAGTGCAGGAAGTGGGAAACAACTCTACTTTTGATGCTCAGTTTAACGGCATTGATCCCAAAGGGGACATTTGTACCGTGAGGAGTTATCATTGGGGCGCGCAACGTAAGCATAAGACTCCGGCAGGCAGCTTCCCGCGCATATCTATCGCCACGTTCAACAAAGGATATGTCTCGATGGACTATTACCGTTACATCGAGTTTGACGAGGCCGGGCGTGCCATTCCTGTGCAGAATGGGAAGAACCTATCGTTGGGCAAGCCGGTATCTTCGGCTGTGAATGGTGGTGAAGGAATAAGCCCCGATTGCTTGACCGACGGTGCTGCAATGACATCATCCCCATGTTTCATATACGGTTCAAGCACGCCGGCAGGGACACCTTATACGTTGACTGTCGATTTGCAGGAGGCCATGCCGCTCAGTGAGATCAACCTCGCTACACGTTTGGTCAATGGCTCGGAAACTGCCTATAAGTTCACGATAGAGGGTAGTGCGGACGGCAAGCAATACACGATGCTTTTCGACGGGAAGGACAATTGGACAGTAGGATTCCAGATAGTGGATGTGACCGATGGTTCCCCTTACCGTTACCTGCGCTTGCATGTGTATGACTTGATTAATGTGCATAACAACAATTCGGCCCGATGGGCGAACGGTATTTACGAGTTTACAGTCTTTGGAGGGAAATAAAGCGGTAGCCGGACGGAAAAAACAAAATTAATCCGTCCGGCTACATTATATATGGAATAATTTGGTATTTTTTGTGGGATATTGAAAATAATTAAATTATATTTGCAAAAAGGTGAAGTATAAGCAGATTTGAGAGCAGGTAGAACAAGTAGACGAGATTATTGCTGTTTCATTTAATCATGATGTGGTTTAAATCTTTGCAAATCGTTGTTTTAATTACTGCCGCATGTTTTATTAAATGTTTTTGTTATGAGATGCAAAATTTCGCGACCATTGTCGGTGGATGGCGATAACAAGCAGCGAGAGAGTCTCAAGGAAGTTGTGGCTTCCGATGATAAATTGTTCTTGCTGTGCGTCGGCAAAGGTAACCAAGAAGCTGACGAAGTGGCAAGCAGGGCCATGAGCTTGTCAATGCTCGACTATGTCAACACATGTCATAATACAGATGTGCCATTCAATCCTGAAATTTTTGATAATGCGCTTAGTGCAGCCTGCGAGGTGGTAGATTCTGTCATCCCCGGGGTTGACTTGTCAACGTTGCCCGACATGGCTTTTGTGTTATTGCATTCTTCAGGGTGCTTTGTGGCTTATTCAGGTGAAATGCGCGTTTGTCTCGTGCGTCCGTCGTCTGACAGCGTTGTTTACGATTCCAAGGCTGAAACGCCTGTTATCGGCAAATCTCAAATAGTGAAGATGGACCTGAGAGACATAATGCCAGATGACTTCTTGTATGTTGGGAAGTCAAACGAAAGTGAAATTTATAAGATGAAATTGATTGCAGTTTAATAAATACCAACTGGCAAATGAGCGATTTTAAGGAATATGATGAAAGACGACGGAATTTCAAGTTGGACGATGACATTGAAATTCACGGATGCGTGTACGGGCCTCCGCCTTGGCTTGAGGAAAAAGAGGAAGATGACCGAGCAAAAAAGGAAGAAAGTGAGATGACAAAAATATGCAGGCTGTCCATAAAGAAGAAGCGGAAAGACTGAAACGTATAGAGTATTATCACCGTTGGGAACATGTGAAACTGTCGCATCCGCTACGGCAATTGTTTTGGGAATGTACGTTGCGGTGCAACATGGAATGCCTGCATTGCGGAAGCGATTGTCGAAGCAGCAGTAATGCTGCCGACATGCCTCTTGTCGATTTTTTGAGAGTGCTTGATGAGCTGGCTTGCCACCTTGAGCCGGGTCGCGTGCTTGTGAATACCGTCGGAGGTGAGCCGTTAGTGAGGAAGGATATTGTCGAGTGTGGTCATGAAATAACTCGCAGGGGATTTTTGTGGGGAATGGTGACGAATGGTTATTTGTTGACTTCAAGCATGTTGAACAGGCTTTTACATGCAGGGTTATACACGATAGCCGTAAGCCTTGACGGGCTTGAGTCTGAACACAATTGGCTGCGTGGAAATAAAAAGGGGTTTGCACATGCCGTCAACGCGATAAAATTACTATCAAAGAGAAAGAACCTTGCATGGGACGTGATAACATGCGTGAACAAGCGAAACTTGAACAAGCTTGGCGAGTTGAAGAGCCTGCTTGTGAAACTTGGCGTGGAGCATTGGCGGTGTACTACTATTTTCCCGTCGGGGAGGGCTGCCGGAAATAAAGAGTTGATGCTTGATGGAGTAGAAATGACGGCATTGATGGATTTTATCGTCAATACGCGTGGCGAAGGAATCATTGATGTGGAATATGGCTGTGATGGCTACATGGGTCGATATGAGGGCCTGGTGCGAAATTATTATTATCACTGTCTTGCCGGAGTGACGGTGGCTTCCATCTTGAACAATGGCGACATATCGGGATGCTTGAGCATACGCAGTTGTTATAATCAGGGAAACATATATGCCGATTCGTTTTGGAAAGTGTGGAATGAAGGATTTGCCAAGTACCGCAACTTGGAGTGGAAGCGCATGGGCGATTGTGCTAACTGTAAGGAATTTGTGTTTTGTCAAGGCAATGGGATGCACTTGCGACGTGATGATGGTTCGTTGATGTTGTGCCATCTCAAGAAGATGTGCGATGTGTGATTGGTTCTTTTGATGCTGTCATGACCGTGTGTCCGGCATTATCTTAGCAAGACCTAAATTTAATGACCATGACAAACGACTTGATGATGGACCTTACCGAGGGCGAAATGCTTGAATTGTGGAAGTCACGATTCAGGTTGCTGCCTGCAAGACGAGACTGCACGATAGAACGTGAAGACGGAATAGACATTGACACAGTGTTATTGACCGACATTCGGGAATGGTATGCAGGATTGCTGCTTAAAGGAGATGTAGAGATGCTGCCCGTTGAGGATTTGAGTAATGACCTTTTTGCTGATGTTTCTACCGATGGTGTCGTCACGGTACCTTTGCCTGCATGTTGCGTGCGTCCAGTAGAATGGCATGTCGAGGGATGGGAGCGCAGTGTGACTCGCTTTTATCATCCTTCCACTGTTGAAGCCCGATGCCAAAATAACTTTTATTTGCGAGGTGATAGATATAATCCTGCTGCTGTCATTTTTGATGACCGATTGGTCTTGTATTCGGTGGAACCCGGTGTCGATGCTCTTGTCGACAAGGCGTTGTGCGTGGTGCGGCCTTCCGACGGGCATTATAAGTTTAATGAAGCGGCATTGGCGACGATATGGGATTATGCCAAGCATTACGGTTTAGCCGATTGAAAATTGGTCAATGCTTGATTTGGCCGGAAAAGGTAAACAATAGAGCCGCAGAACGCTGCGGCTCTATTGTTATAAATATGTAGATGTGAGCTTATTTCAGTTTGTTGCCTTCGGAGAAAGCGTTGCCCACTTTTTCACCGATTTTTAAATATTCGTTGTTGAACGGGTCGAAAATTATAGGTTCAACTTTGGCTGCATCGACTTTCCCGTTTTCATCAAGTACACGTTCATCCACGCTTACGTTGACAATTTCGCCACGAAGGATGCATGTCTCTGGATTGTAATCTATTAATTTGCATTCCAATGCCACCGACAACTCATCGATGAGCGGAGCATCGACAAATTCGGATTTTGTCGCATGGAATCCGGCTCGGGCAAATTTGTCGGCTACCGAGTTGCCCGACACGATTCCCACATAGTCGCATTGTGCCACACAAGAAGCTTCGGCCATGCTTACAGTAAATGCGCCACGTTTTAAGATGTTTTTTACAGTCTTGTGCCCTGCGCTAAGGCACATGCTGATTTCGTGAATCTCGCTTATCCCGCCCCATGCCGCGTTCATGGCATTAGGGATGCCGTTTTCATCGTATGCTGCTATGATGAATACCGGTTGTGGGTAGCTCAAAGGCTTTGCTCCAAAATTCTTTCTCATGACGATTATATGTTTTATATGTTATTTTAATGATATAAAGTTAACATGGAAAAATCGAATGATTATTACCCAAATTACAGAAGTTTGGATAAAAAACTTTTTTTGATGCAAGCAGTCAATGTCACAATTTCGATATCAGCATGTCTACATCTGATTCTTTTGTAGCCCAACTTGTGACGAAACGTACCGGAGTTTCTTTTTCCTGCTTAGGTCCCCATAATTCAAATGTGGCAAATTTCCCCAATTCATCGATTTTTTCATTCGGTAATATGAAAAATTGCTGGTTTGTGGAAGAATCGACATATGTCGCATATCCTTTTTCAATAAATGCGTGTTTCAGTTTCATCGCCATGTTGACGGCATGTTTTGCAATTTTCATGTAAAGGTTGTCATAGAAAAGTGTTTCAAACTGTAGGCCGAGCAACCTTCCTTTTGCGAGCAAAGCCCCGTGCTGCTTTATGAGCGTGGTGAAATGGGGCAGCATGCCTGGGTGTCGCACGACGAGAGCCTCGCCAAACAAAGTGCCGGTTTTCGTTCCGCCAATGTAGAACAGGTCACATGTTTGGGCAATATCTTTCAATGTAACATCGGTACCGTCTGCGACAAGTCCGTAGCTCAGTCTCGCGCCATCCATGTACAACGGGATGCCGGCTTGTGTGCATATTTCGTGCAGCTGCTTTAATTCCGACAAAGAGTACAGTGTGCCGGTTTCGGTGGGATGGGATATGTATAACATTCCCGGAGCCACCATGTGCTCGCGAGTCTCGTCGTTAAAAAAACTGTCGAGGAATCGTTTCACATCCGTGGCGTCGACTTTGCCGTCATGCTGGGGTAGCGTAATTACTTTGTGTCCCGATGCCTCGATTGCTCCGGCTTCGTGTACATTTATGTGTGCGGTTTCGGCTGCCAGCACGCCTTGATGGCGAGCAAGCAGGCCGTCAATCACAGTCGCATTGGTTTGTGTGCCGCCAACAAGGAAATAGACTTTTCCGGAGTCAAGACCGCATAGGTCGAGAATGAGCCGTTCGGCATTTTTTGTGTGTATGTCGCATCCGTAGCCGGGAGATTGTTCCATGTTTGTTTCCAAGAGGCGTTGCATCACGGCAGGGTGCGCTCCTTCCATGTAGTCGCTGTTGAAATGTAGCATTGATGAATATGTTTAGTTTTTAATCTTTTTGGCAAAGATATGATAAAAGAGGATGCGTATATTCCAAAATTCATTGAAATTTTGCATTGAGCATAGGTTGCTAATGCGGAAATTAGTCGATAAATGCGGCGAAATAACTATAATTTGCCGTTAATGGGGCAAATATCGGATTTTGTGAATTTATTCGTTTTTTCCGATGAATTTCGTTAAGTTTGCATCGTAAAAATGAAGGAAGCGAAAATATGTTACTTCTAAAAGATGTTTGGGACTCTATTCAGTCAAATGATGTCACAACTGTAGGAGCTGTCTTTAAATTGGCATTGAGCATGTTGCTTGGCTCTATTGTCGGGCTGGAACGGAAAAGCAAGGGGCAGATAGCAGGAGATAGGACTTTTGCATTGATTTCGATGGGTGCCACGCTTGCAATGCTGGTGAGCATATACATTCCACAAGAATATCTCGGGTTGAAGAATGGAGATCCGGGCCGTATTGCCGCGCAAGTGATAACGGGAATCGGTTTCCTTGGTGCCGGAGCCATAATACAGATGAAAGGGTCGGTGCGCGGCCTAACTACCGCTGCCGGCATTTGGATGGTTGCCACGATAGGACTTGCAGTGGGGGCCGGGATGTATCTTGTCTCGGTGTTTGCCACATTGCTGGTGCTGTTTATCCTTGTATTGCTTGAACGATATGACCGCAGGGTGAGAACCGTCGGACAGTCGCGGGCAATAAACATGTCGATTGACGGAATAATCGAGGATTTCGGCAATCTTGATTCTGTGCTTGAACGTCATGGAGTGTCGGTGAGCGACAAGTTCATGAAATATGATTACACGGCTCAAGTCACTTATTTGTCGATAGTCATATTTGCCAAGAGCAAGATTAATTACGCTCCATTGTTTGAAGAGATAAGGAGCGTGATGGCAGTAAAGACGATTACGTTGGCTTACGAAATGAACATTTAAGTAACAAAGAATAATTTGTAAAATTATATATGTTGGCAGCCGGATTATATGATGACGCTTTTGCTTATGATGGCGTGATGACTGAGGTCGGAATCAGTTCAGAACAAACTGTATCGACCGTTGAAGCCGATGCACGGGCAGGCAACAATCCTGCTTCTTCAATGACCGTGGAATCGTTGATTTCCGATTTGGCATTGTTGCTCGTTGTCGGAGCTTTGTCGGCACTGATATTTAAGAAACTCAAGCAGCCGGTAGTATTGGGATACATAGTTGCAGGATTCTTGACGGGTCCGCATTTTCATTTTTTCCCTACGATTGCCAATGAAGCAAATATCGATTTTTGGGCGCAGATAGGTATTGTCGTGTTGTTGTTTTCTTTGGGACTTGAATTCAGTTTCAAGAAATTGCTCAATGTTGGCGGTTCGGCCATAGTGACGGCGCTGATAATAGTGTCGGGAATGATGGGGCTCGGGCTTGCGACAGGGCATTTGCTTGGCTTCGGTTTCATCGATTCACTTTTCCTTGGAGGCATGTTGTCGATGTCGTCAACAACCATCATCATAAAGGCTTTCAATGATTTGAATATAAGGCAGAGCAAGTTCACCGGGCATGTGTTTGCCGTTTTGATATGCGAGGATTTATTTGCTGTCGTAATGATGGTGTTGCTTTCTTCGGTGGCAATAAACAATACAGTTGAAGGCGAGGAGATGTTGATGAGCATACTCAAGCTGGTGTTTTTCCTTGTGATATGGTTCACGGTGGGGGTGTTTGTCATACCGTCGTTTTTCAATTATTTCCGCAAGTTTATCAATGAAGAGGTCTTGCTGCTCATAGGCATGGGACTGTGTTTCCTCATGGCCGTGTTCTCGGCATTTTCAGGATTCTCAATGGCTCTCGGGGCATTTGTCATGGGGTCGATTCTTGCAGGTACATGCGAGGCCGAGCATATAGAAAAGGTCGTCACGCCGGTCAAGGACCTGTTTGGGGCGATATTTTTTATTTCGGTGGGCATGATGGTCGATCCGGTTGTCATATCCAACAATGCCGGGACGATACTGCTGCTTTCGGGCGTAGTCGTTGCTGGGATGATATTGTTTGGAGTTTTTGGTTCGCTCGTTGCCGGGCAGAATCTGAAGGTCGCAGTCGAAACCGGGTTCAGCCTCACTCAAATAGGGGAATTTGCCTTCATCATAGCATCGTTAGGCATGTCGCTCGGCGTACTTGATGCGAATATATATCCGATAGTAGTGGCAGTGTCGGTAGTGACGACATTCTTTACGCCTTATTTCATAAAGTGGGGCGACCCGGTATATAACTTAGTATCGAGGCACATGCCCGAAAAGTTGCAATTCTTGATAAATCGGTACAGTGATACCGAAACTGCGATAAACGAGGTGCAGGCCATTTGGAAGAAAGTCGTGTCACGCAATATATGGCGCATATTGCTTTATTCGGTGATCCTCATAGCATTGATAATTGTATCCAAGCTTTATTTCATGCCGTTCATGCAAGAAATACTTGGCGATGACATAGGGCAGCTCGTTGCTGTGGTAATCACGCTGTTTGTCATGTCGCCGTTCCTTTATGCCTTAGTGATGCCTGGAATCAAGCAGTCGGAGCGTGTCAAGCTGCAAGAGAAGAGCGGTAATAAGAGGATGTTGCCACTTGTATTGATAATGGTGTTGCGTCTTGTGGTGTCGTCGGGAATTGTCATAGGCTATCTCGGGCATATATATTCGGCCTTGGTAGGACTTATAGTGGGTGTCATAGTGTTTGTGGTAATAGTGTTGTTTTTCTCCAATAAGGTACGACGTCACATGCACGACATTGAAATACAGTTCATGAAAAACTTGAACGAACGGGAATTACGTCGAAGTGGCAAGGATCATGTGCTTGTGTCGGACATGCATGTGGCCTATATGACTGTCGGGTATGGCTGTCCGTTTGTTGGAGAAAGGTTGCGTAACTCCAATCTGCGTAAGAATTACGGAGTCAACGTGGTTGACATTCAGCGTGGTCAGCAAAACTTTCCTATCCCCACGGGCGATATGCGCATCTTCCCCGGCGACGTGCTTGGAATAGTGGGTAATGACAGTCAGATACAAACGCTTTTGCCTATAATTGAGTGTCAGGAGGATGCGGCTTCTACCACCGATGCAGGAAGTGTAGAGCTCGTGCATTTTGAAATAAATGAAAATTCTCCATTGGTGGGGCAGACATCAGCTTCAGCACGTCTGCGTGACGATTATTCGGCCCTGCTTGTGGCTATACAGCGTGGAACAGAGTATATAAAGCCCGATGGAGAGGTAGTTTTTTGCGCTCATGATGTATTATGGCTGGTAGGAAATTTGGACAAGCTAAAAAAACTGAAGTGAAGAAACGCACTGAGAGGTCAAGAGCCAAGACCGGCCATTCTCGAATGAAAAAGGCCGCATGGATTGCCGGCGCGGCGTGCATCTTGTTGCTTGCTGTCGGGTTATTGTATGTCTCACGCAAGCTGCATCGTCCGCACATAGAAATATCATCCGAAGAATATCCTATAAGTGGAATAGACGTGTCCAACCATAACGGGAGGATAAATTTTAGGAAAGTGGCTGCCGATGATGTGGATTTCGTGTATATAAAGGCTTCGGAGGGTGCTGATTTCCGCGATTCTCGTTTTTCGGCCAATTGTGACAGTGCCGGCAGAGCAGGTTTGAAGGTCGGTGCTTATCATTTTTTCAGGATGAATGGCGACGGGCGTTTGCAGTCGGCCAATTTTCTTGCTTCCATTTCGGGTAAAATGCTCGACATGCCGCTTGTCATCGATGTCGAGGACTGGGGAAACGAGTCGGCCGAGAGCATTGAGATGGTGAAACAGAATCTTGCAGAGATGATTATGTGCCTTGAGGCGGCAGGCCGGAGAGTGATGATTTACACAAACAAAGACGGATATGACAATTACATAAAAGAAGGTTTTTCTCATTATGACTTGTGGTTGTGTACATTCAGGCACCCGTCGAGGGTGAAGAATTACAATTGGAAGATTTTACAATATAGCCATTGGGGTGAAGTGGACGGAATAAGTGGCGAAGTGGACTTGAACGTGTTCAATGGTACCTGCGAGCAGTGGGAAGCGTGGTTGCAAGGACATTGAGTGAAAATGTGTGCAAAAAGTGTGTTCTCGAGTGAAAGGTCGTGGCATTTTTTACTTATCAATAAGGAAAAGTGAATGCTATGGATAAGAAAGAATCATGTCGGCAAAAATGTTATGTTGTCAAATTCTGCGATGACTCCGAGACCGATGAGTTATACGGTTCGATGATTGCGATTGGGTATGAAGCCGGTCGGTTTTACATGGTAAAGGTAAATTGGGGAGCCGAAGAAGATTATGCACGTTCCCGTGATGGGATAGTTGAAATGAATTGGTTTTTCAATGAAGAGAATACCATGAAATTGATGCAGTTAATGAAAGTTCGTACGGGTCGTGGGTTGGTGGGAGCCATGTACAGGCGGTTTAAGAGGTATGCCCATATTGCCGATTTCCCGATAACTGACTTTTGCAATAAGAAAGGTGTGAAATTTGATTATCAGGTATATTTCTGATTTGTGACCAAATGGATACTTTCCATATATGGGAAAGGAGGATGGTTATTATGTGAGATTCGGCAAAAGTGTTAACTTTGTAACAGAAGATTAACATAAACCTTGCCAGTATGAAGAAATTTTTGATGGCGTTGGCTTGTCTTGCTACCTTTTCTGCTATGGGACAGCCAATGACAACAGAGCTGCCTTATGAGCCTGCCGAGGAGAATTTGCAAGCCCGGGAAGAATTTCAAGATGCCAAATTCGGAATTTTCCTGCATTGGGGATTATATTCCATGCTTGGAACCGGAGAATGGACGATGACCAACGCAAATATCAATTACAAGGAATATGCCAAGCTGGCCGATGCATTCTATCCGCACAATTTTGATGCGGCCGCATGGGTGTCGGCAATCAAGGCTTCGGGAGCAAAGTATATATGCTTCACGTCGCGGCATCATGACGGGTTCTCGATGTGGAACACTGATGAATCGGATTACAACATTGTAGATGCAACCCCATATAAGACCGACGTTGTGAAGGCTATTGCCGACGAGTGCCACCGACAAGGAATCAAATTGCATTTATACTATTCTCTTATAGACTGGTATCGTGACGATTGTCCGCGAGGTCGCACCGGCTTGGGGACAGGTCGTCCAGGCACGTCAATCAGCTACGAGCATTATTATGATTTCATGTCGGGGCAATTGACCGAGCTGCTTACAAATTATGGAAAGATTGATGCCATTTGGTTTGACGGAATATGGGATCAAGATCAAAATCCCGATTTCGATTGGAAAATGCGTGGCTTGTATGACTTGATACACGGCATAGACGCATCATGCCTCATAGGTAACAACCACCATATAGTGCCATTTCAAGGAGAAGACATACAGATATTTGAACGCGATCTGCCCGGAGAGAATACGGCAGGTTTATCGGGGCAGGAGATAAGCCGGTTGCCTCTTGAGACGTGCCAGACGATGAACGGCATGTGGGGCTACAAGATTACAGATCTCAACTATAAGTCGTCGCGCACGTTGATTCATTATCTGGTGCGTGCGGCAGGACGTGATGCCAACTTGCTACTTAACATAGGACCGCAACCCGACGGGTCGTTGCCCGACTTGGCATTGGAAAGATTGCTGGAGATAGGCAAATGGCTCGATCGTTACGGCGAAAGCATATACGGGACTCGTGGCGGAGACATTCCGCCGCACGACTGGGGCGTTACAACCCGTAAAGGGAACAAATTATATGTGCATTTGCTTGAATTGGAAGATGACGGGTTGTATTTGCAGTTGGAGCAGAAAGTTAAGAGTGCCAGATGCTTGAATAACGGAAAGAAAGTAAAGTTTGACAAACTTGACGGCGGAATCGTGTTACACTTGAAGGAGATTCCGCAGGCTGTAGACAGGATAGTGGAGTTGACATTGGAATAATTCTAAATTTAAGGAATGAAGATGAATAAATATGTGGCCACGGCAGTCGTGGCAATCTTGATGACAGTGCCGTTGTTCCAGTCTTGCTCGGACAATACAGGAGGAATAGGTGACGAGGCGTTCATGGAGCATGTGAAGGCCGATTTTGACAAGAAAAAAGCGTCATTGCCTCATGGCGACCTGTTTGCAATCTTTGAACAAGCATCGATGACGCAAATCGAACGCGACGCTATGATGTTCTTATACGCCTATATGCCTGTAGGCGACATTACCGATTACACGGGGCAGTTTTATTTGGATAACGTACGCAGCTCCATTGCCACGCGTGCAGAGATGCCGTGGGGTAGCAAGATTCCCGATGATGTATTCCGGCATTTTGTCTTGCCGGTGAGGGTCAACAACGAGAGCCTTGACAGCTCGCGCATGGTATTCCATAACGAGTTACTGCCACGAGTGCATGGCTTGTCAATGAGCGATGCCATACTTGAAGTCAATCACTGGTGCCATGAAAAGGCTACATATCAGCCATCGGATGCAAGAACGAGTTCGCCGTTGGCGACAGTCAGCACGGCTTATGGCCGTTGTGGCGAGGAGTCGACATTTCTTGTAGCCGCACTGCGCTCGATAGGCATTCCGGCTCGGCAGGTATATACTCCGCGTTGGGCCCATACTGATGATAATCACGCTTGGGTTGAAGCGTGGGCCGATGGCGAGTGGCATTTCCTTGGTGCTTGCGAGCCAGAACCGGTGCTCGACCTCGGGTGGTTCAATGCTCCGGCAAGCCGCGGCATGTTGATGCACACCAAGGTGTTTGGTTTCTACAATGGACCTGAAGAGGTTATGAGAACCACAGCTAATTATACCGAAATTAACGTAATCGCCAATTATGCTCCGAGTGCCAATGCGCGTGTTATTGTCACCGACACGGCAGGGATACCTGTGCATGGGGCTTCGGTGGAATTCAAGTTGTATAATTATGCCGAGTTCTATACCGTGTCAAGACAGACGACCGACAGCCTCGGACAGGCTTCATTGTCGGCAGGCCTTGGCGATATGCTGGTGATGGCTTTTGACGGCAATCGATTCGGATTCAAGAAAGTGAAGTTTGGAACAGATACATTGGCCACGGTTGCATTAGAGCATGAAATCGGCGAGACATTATCGTTTGCCGTCGACATAGTGCCTCCGGAGGAAAATGTCAATTTGCCTGTTGTCAGTGAAGAAGCTCGTGCCGAAAACGATCGTCGGTTCAACATGGAAGATTCAATACGCAACAGTTATATAGCGACATTCCCGTCAAAAGACAGTATCGTGCGATTTGCCGACAGAATCGGTGCAAAGGAAACTTCGGAGGTCGTCAAATATGTCATGGCATCACGCGGAAATTACAGTAACATAATGGCAATGATGGAGGAGGCATGGGAAAAGAAGAAAGGTTCGCGATTGTTGGAGCTTCTTGCAACGTTGTCGGAGAAAGATTTGCGAGACGTGCCGTGCGATGTTCTTGAGGAAAACCTTTATTGCGGCTATGATGACGCAGATGCGGCTACTGTGATGTCTCCACGAGTGGCCGATGAGGCCTTGACGTTATTCCGCAAGGCAATATTGTCGATGATTCCAGATTCTATGTCATGCAAGTTCAAGGAGAATCCTGAGTCTCTTGTAGAGTGGTGTCGTGACAGCCTGACGTTACGTCCCGATTTATGCACTGTTTCTACCATAATATCGCCTGTCGGAGTATTGCGCGGACGTGTTACCGACCGCTTGTCGCGTGACGTGTTTTTTGTGGCAGTGGCGAGGACATTTGGCATACCGGCGTGGAAAGATCGAGTAACAGGCAATGTTTATTTCAAGCATGAAGGAGATATTGTACCTGTCGATTTTGACGGTTCTGACGAAAGCCGCTTCGATACCGGGAAACTCAAACTTGAATATAATCCCATACCAAGACTTGACGATCCTGAGTATTATCGGCACTTTACGCTATCCAAGTTTGACGGAGTTTCGTTTGATTTGCTCGATTATTCTGATGCGTCCAAATGGAGCGAGCTATTCAAGCGTCCGACGCAAGTAGAGGCCGGTTATTACATGCTTGTTTCCGGAAGCCGTCTTGCAAATGGCAACGTGCTGGCCAATGTCGAGTTCTTCAATGTATCGCAAGGACAATCGGCAAAAGAAACTTTGGTCATGCGAGACAATGCAGAAGAGATAAGGGTAATCGGCAACTTTAATTCGGAATCCAAATTTGTGAATGCGTCCACTGGTGTTGAGACCTCGGTGTTATTGACATCGGGCCGAGGCTATTTCATAGTGGGACTGCTTGCTGCCGGACAAGAGCCTACAAATCATGCTTTGCGTGACATTGCGGCCAACGCTTCGGAATTTGAATATTGGGGACGTTCAGTAATCTTGTTGTTCCCTGATGAAAAGTCGTATGAAAAATACATGGCCGACCCCGTGGAAGGGCTGCCGTCGACTGTGACATTCGGAATTGATAAGGATGGCTCGATAAAGAAACAAGTTGTGACCGAAATGAGCCTGCCTGCAAATGCGGCCATGCCGGTGTTTGTGATTGGCGACACGTTCAATCGGGTTGTATTCGAGTCGCATGGATACACGATAGGCCTTGGCAATCGCATGGTTCACACGATAAAAGGATTGTAGCAGGATAGTGGCGTAAGCAGCCTCATTGCATGTCGACAAGAGCTGCTATTGTCTGCCGAACTCGTCGGGCAGATGTTACTTCCCTGACATATTCATCAACCCCGTTGCTGCCCATAAGCACTTCGGGGTTGCTCAGTTTCATTGAGCTCCTTATTTTCTCCCGTGCCGAGAAATGAAATTCATTGACACCTGTCGACTGGGCAAGTTGGCGAATGTTGTTTTCATTGACACCGCATCCTGCCATTATCGAAATGCGTCCTTGAGATTTCTTGACCAACATTCGTATCAATTCGACTCCTTGAGGCGCGGTAGGAGCTTGACCTGAAGTCAGAATGCGTTTTACTCCAAGGCTTATGATTAGTTCAAGAGCTGCAAATGGATCGCGACAACGGTCGAATGCTCTGTGGAACGTGACCGGGCAGTCGCCGGCTTCGGCCATGAGCTTTTCCATTGAATTGATGTCCACATCGTCGTTTTCGTCGAGACATCCGAATACAAGTCCGTCGACACCGATGCGCCGGGCTGCCCGTATGTCTTCAATCATGATGGCGAGTTCGGTAGCATCATATAGGAAATCGCCACCACGAGGACGAATGATTGCATGCAGCTTCAGAGACGGCAACTTGCGAGCAATCATAATTTCTCCATATGAAGGAGTGGTTCCGCCTTCCGGAATGCCGGCGCACAGTTCTACCCGTTGTGCACCTCCGTTCAAGGCGGCGACGCAACTTTCCACCGAATTGGCGCATATTTCAAATTGATATTTTTCCATGTTAATTGGATATGTATTGTTATGACTGGAACAAATTTAATAAATCATAGTGCATTAGGCAACAGGTTGCACATTTCTATGGCATACGCGGAAATAAGTGAAAATTAACGTCGAAAGGCGTAATGGCAATGTCGTTTGTCGGTCGTTGCCATAGGGCGTTGAGAGGGCGAGCATTGAGAATATATTATTGTTTATTTCATGGTTTAACAAAAAAATTCATATTTTTGCAATATGTAAGTTGGCAGATGCAATTGCCGGCAAATGACAATCGATATATGTAATCGTTTATTGGGTGTCATCGCCGGTCTGCTGCTATCGGGGGAAAGCAAGTAATGACATTTGTTTATTCATCAGGATTATGAAGCCTAAGGTAAGACTTTTTATTATAAGTGCAGTGATATTGGGGTATGCGCTTGTTTCATTTGCTCAGTCGGTCAACACGCCGGCCAAGAAAGTGATAGCAAGCGTTCTTGAATCGACGGGAAATAGCATAAAGGACAGCCTTATGCGCATCGACAGCATACGTCGTGACAGTGTGATGCGTATCGACAGCATAATCAAGCGTGATAGTATCTTCATCCTCGATAGCATAAGGATAGCCGACAGCTTGAAGATTGTAAACCGCAACAAGCCGAAGAAAAAGAAACCGGTAATAAAGATAATAACGGTTACACTCGGCGATACTTCCACTATAAATTTTGATTCAATCAAGCTTGAGCCTAATGTGATGTTCATGCCGCTCATATATGAACATCAGGAATCATTCAACGACAGCATATTTTACTTGTCGGACAGCATAAATATCGACAAGATGGGGTTTGACTATGACAGCGAGTATCTCGACCAAATGCTCAAGACGTCGTATGACGACCGTAGGACGCGCTATCGCATGATGTTGAACCATCCTGAACTTGTAGAATACAACATCCATGGCTTGCCCGAACCTCCAAAACAGTATGAAATAGTCGCTGACCCTTCTACACGCACGCTTAAACTGGAGGAAGCGAAACTCGAGACCGACATAACCGATGAACTGGAAGTGCCGGTGATAGAGATGCGCGACTGGATACATACATTTGAAGGTTCTATGCAGTTTTCACAGGCTTATTTGTCGGACAACTGGTATCAGGGCGGTAACAATAACTTGAACATCCTCGCCAATGTGCTGTGGAGCGTAAACTTGAATCAAAATGTTCATCCCAATCTCTTGTTTGAGAACACGGTGCAATACAAGGTGGGATTGAGTTCGGCTCCGCAAGACTCGATGCGCAATTACAGCATAAGTGAAGACTTGTTCCAAGTTAATACAAAATTTGGTTACAAGGCTATAAAGAATTGGTATTATTCAGCGACAATGCAGTTCAAGACCCAGTTTTTCAACAATTATGTGTCCAACAGTACTGATTTGAACGCATCGTTTCTTACGCCGGGTGAGTTGAACCTCGGTCTTGGTATGACATACGGGACAAAGAGCAAGTCGGGCTATGCCTCATTCGACCTGTCTTTGTCTCCGGCTTCATTTAATATGAAAATATGCAGGGAAAACGACAGAGTCGATCCTACGACGATGGGCGTGGATGCCGGTAAGCATGTTAAGGGGGAACTTGGTTCCAACATGGAAGCTAAATTGTCGTGGGCAATAACACCGACTATAAGTTGGACTTCAAGATTCTATGCGTTTACCAATTACCACTATGTGCAGGGTGATTGGGAAAACACGTTTAATTTCTCAATTAACAAGTATCTGTCGACACAATTGTATGTGCATTTGCGGTATGACGATTCTGCAGAGACAATGTCGGATTGGGGATATTGGCAGTTGAAAGAGATATTGAGCTTCGGGTTGAATTATAAATTTTCTATGAAGTAATTCAAGAAGGCTATGGTAACTCGGTATCTTATAATAGTATTTGTAGCGGTTGTGTCTTTTGTCTTTTCGGCAAAGGGGGACAACGGCACCGATTATTATGGAGATGAGCCGCCTGCCAAGGCGATTGTGTTGCCCGGATATTCTGAGGAAATGGCACGCAACAGGTTGATGGCATCACCTATTCAGCCGATTGAGGGTATATGGGAATATCCTGATGAAATGATGATGCTGGTAATCGAGAGGTTTTCATCCCCGCAATTTTCCCGTAAATTGAAATATCGCATCGTCTTGCTGTCGGCCGACGACATGTCTCTGCTGCCCGGAACGGTGATAGGGTACATAGCTGAAAGTGCCGATAATAAGAAATTTGAGCTATGGCTGTATAGCGAGCTTGATGACAAAATATTGACAGGAGCAAGCAAGTGCGTGGCCACGCTCGACTCGGATGAAAGTGCGTTGACATTTGTCCGCAGTGAGATTAAATTGCGCGTACGTTTTAACGTGATGCGCTTCTTGCCGAAGATTTTCAGGTTTATAACCCTGTCTCCCTATAAGGACGGGGAGGAGCTGCCGGTAGGGTTCAGGAAAATATTTCCTTCTTATGACAATAATGGCAGCCGGCTCGGAGAAGTGAGATATTTGTAATACGATTCAATGCCATGAAAATTAGATTTTTGACAATAATTGTCGTTACAGCCGTCATGACAATGCCTGCGTTATCGCGTCGCAAGCTTGTTCCCGAGACGCATAACGTTGAGGTAACAGCACCGGCCGACAGCCTGCCTCGCGACACTGTGGCACCTTATTTGCCGCCTTTCAGAAGCGATGCCGTTACAATAAGAGGATTCAACAAGAGGGTAAATGACAATTATGAGACATTCTTTGTGCAGAACAATACCGGTTTCCACTTGGCCGGAATTACAGTGACGTTGAAGTATGTAGAGATTGATGGGGCATTATTGCACGAGCGCACGGTGCATGTACCGTGCGACTTGCCGGCATGGAAATCAAAACAGGTGTCGGTAAATTCATTTGACAGGCAGCACATGTTTTATTATTATTTGAGCGGCCGGCCACGCAAGAGTGCGACACCATTCAAGGTATCGGCAAGGCTTATGGGGTATGACATCTCCATAATGCGGCCTGCTGATATGGAGTAGAGTTGAGTACAGTTTGTGTTCAATCGGGTTACATAGAAAGAAGCTTTGGGATAATTTGAAATGACAAGATAAAACTTGCATGGGCAAGAGGTGTGGCAGCCTTACTCGGCTGCCACTGCTATTTTCTTGGCTTTGGTTGATTCTTGGATGCCATCGGTGGAGATTCCTGCGCGGTAGACGTATATGCCGCGTTGCACGCGTCGGCCTGCGTTGTCGGTCAAGTCCCATGTAATCGGGAATGATGTGAACATGTCGCTTCGACCGGTCTGTTGCGTGCTCCACACAAGTTGCCCCATCAAGTTGAATACCTCAAGAGTGACGGTAATCATTGCGTCGGGTCGATTATGGCGCAGGTAGAAATTGGCTTCTACGCTTGCCGGATTGGATGTAGTGTACACGTCATACAATTCTGGTTTCAGTCCTTCAACCACGTTGAATGATATTGTGCGCTCGCTCGAGTTGGCAAAAGTGTCCCATACTTTGAACCTGAGGGTGTGCATTCCCTCGGCAAGGTTTTCGAGCGGATAGTATACGAATCCACCGGTCTCTCCCGAGCCGTTTGGCGATATTTCAGGCGTGAAATATGATGACACGTCGGAGTAGGTCGTCTTGTTGTCGAGCATTATTGTCATCTGGTGCCCTATTCCCGAAGTAGAGAAGCTTATCCCGGATTCATCATACACTTCGGCCACAAGCAACGGCGACTCGTTGACATCGCTGCCGTCGGCAAATGACTCGCTGTTCAAGAACATTGCCCTTATGTCAGGACCGATAGTGTCGGCTGCAACCGTTTCATCATAGCCGTAGATGTAGAAATTGCTGTTTGAGCCGTTGGCTTCAACTTGCTTGTCGCTGTAAGCGTATAGGTTTAGCAGTGCCGGGCTGTAGTTGTCGTAGTCTACTTCGGATGGTAAATTGATGGAGAAGGTAAATTCGCCGTTTTGGACAGAGTCTTTAGTTATGGCGAGCTTGTTTGACCGCTCGTTGTACATGTACGGATCGTTATCTTGGTTACCGTAGGTGGTGACAGGCTGTTCCGCGCCAAACAATGTGGGATATATCGTCCCGTTGAACGATGTGTCTTTATTCCCCTTGGTGTCGTAAATAGAGCCTTTTACGGTTATCGTCTGTCTTGCCATGAATTCGGGCATCGTTTCTTCGGTAGGTTCGATGCCGTTTATCGATTCTATTGCGATGTGGCTTGAGGGGTATGTAAGGCGCATTGCAGGGTCGCCGACATAGACGTAACGCAGCTTGTTGGTGTCGTTGATGCCGTTTTTTGTCAAGGTATATACGTCGCCCATGCGCAGGAAGTTGCCGTTTTCGTCGCGTTCAAACAGGTGTTTGCCAAATTCTTTGGAGAAGTCGCCATTGTTGGATATGTAAACCACGCGAGTGGTAGAGACGAGCGAAATTGCTCCGCCACGCGGATTCAGGAACAAGATTTCCCCGCCCGACACGTCGTTGGCATCGAAGCGAGTGAATTCGCAAGTGGCCGTGACAAACATTGGCAGGTGCTTGAGGTACATGTTGTTCATGTCGGTAATGTTAAGCAGCCCCTCGTGAGTCCAACTGACAGGATTGGCGTGGCCGACATAGATGAGCGACAAAGCACCGTCATCGAGGAGCTTGAACATCTGTTTGCGGGCTTCGGGGTATCTGTTACCGCTACCATCGCCGGAGATGGGATAGGAATCGGTGTACAAGCGGTTAATCACGAAGTCTGCTCCTCCGTTCGAGTTCATTTCGTTGATGCACGAGTCGGCTTGCATCATGTGGACATTACTGTCGCTGTCGTCGGCGATGACAATAATATTGTTTTTCCATGAGCCGAGGTCTTGGTTCGCTACATAATTGAGCAGCTTGTCTACGACTTGAGTTGCTTCGGTAACGCTTTTGACAGGCATTCGACCCACTGCGATATCCATGCCGCGAGAATACACGTTGGACGTGCTTGAGCCGTCCGACAATGTGGCTAATATGTCATCGCTGCAATAAGATGTCTGTTCATTGGCTCCGATGTCGCTTTGCCATAGCAGCAAGCGCGGATAAGGATTACTGCTTACTTGCTGGGTGATGCCGCGGTTGTCGTAAGAGCCACGTCCGAAAAGCAGCAGGTAGCCCAACTTGTGTCCGTCGCTGCTCGTTCCACGGTCGAAGAACATCTTTGCCAGTTTGCGGTAGGCCATCACATCGGGAGTGCCTGAAGAAAATTCATTGAATATCAATGCGTGGTCGACGACGAGCACGCGCATCGTGTCAATCTGGCGGTGCATGTCGGCTATGCGTTCGGCCTGGTCGAGAAATTCACGAGGGGAGATTATTATCATGTCGGGAATCTCGGAGGCGTGCAGGTTCTGGTTGCCTACCATTCCCGAGAATTCAGGGGTGGGGAAGCGTCCGCTTTCATTGAAAGCCACATACTCATGGTATCCTGATGATGACGGGGCAAATCGTGCCATGCCATTACCGGCAGTGTATTCCACTTCGACCGGCATATGGCTTGTCGTCACATCCCAAACATGTGTATCATCTGATATACCGTCAAGGTTGCACACTGAGTTGCGAGTGTCGGCATCAGTTCGGAAAAGTAGGGAGTTTTCTCCGCCCATGTCAAGCATTCGTTCGTAGTTTATCGTAATATGATCGAGCCTTGCGATGGATACAGAACCGCTATATGTGAACGTGATGCCGAATTCGAGATTCTCATCTTCAAGCGAGAATTGTTTTTGTGTTTCACAAGTGCGGACATTGTCATATTCGCTTGTGATAGTGCTTATTTCGTCGTTGCTTGTTTGGCTCAACTCCTCACCGTTGCATGTGAATAGCAGACGGCTTCTTGTGGAGCCTGTTACAGCCGCGCCAAAGCTTGTGAGAACTGTGACAGGCCCATTTGGCCGGTATCCGTCGAGCGTGAAGTCGAACGTTTGCGATGTGTCATACCTGAAGTCATCACCTAACAGATAATTTCCGGTTTCTCCCGGTGAAAACAGCTCCTGCTCATAGAATATGTGTTCGGTAAATGTCGTTATTTCGGTGGCTTGGGCTTGAACCTGAGTTTGTTCGTTCTCCATTTCCACAGGCTCGATGTCACTGCGGTCGGTGATAAAATAGGATCCGGCAGTGGAATACGGATGCTGATATTGGCGATATGTGAGGTAAGTCATGTTTGCGTCTCGCCATGTAGTAGGGCCTTGGGCGTAAAACAGTATGCGGTCGCCAAGTCGTAGCACAGGTATTTGAGGCAGGTCATCGATTTGCGCGTCATTTAGCGTTGTAGAGACCGGTGCGCCTCCATAACCGAATATCTTAACATTGTCAAAATCGGTAAATCCCCATGATGCAAGTTGGCTGCGCGAAATGGAGTACATGCCTGTTTCGGTAACCGATATTTTGCCCCAATGGCCTTCGGCAAGCACGCTATTGGCTGCATAATGGGATGCTTCGAGCGCGAAGGAGCTTATGGGTGAGGCTGCTATGAATGAAATGAATAAAACGAGACGAAAAAATATATATCGTGATAACAATTTCATAGATGTCATAATAAACTTGTCTTAATCATATAACGAAAGCTGTCATGAAATATTATGTGTGCTGCATTGCATAAGTCGGCATGATTTTTAACCATGCCGGTGCATGAATGCTCGATTCTTGGTCAAATGCAAAAGCTATTATTGATTAAATAGTCTATTTTTGCATAATAAAGATGAACTGGCTTATGAACTGGGTTATTTTGATAGTTGCCGGATTTTTTGAATCCGGGTTTGCCTTCTGTCTTGGGAAGATGAAAGGGTTGACGGGTGTTGAGTTTTATTTGTGGGGCGCAGGATTTCTTGTATGCCTGATATTGAGCATGGTGCTGCTTGCAAAGGCAGTGCAGACATTGCCGATAGGCACGGCCTATCCGGTGTGGACCGGCATAGGTGCCGTCGGTACAGTGCTGCTCGGGATTATATTTTTTCATGAGCCTGCGTCATTTGCCCGTTTGTTTTTCATCACTACGCTCATAGCATCGATAATTGGATTGAAAGTCGTATCTTGACCTGAGAAATGAAAAATTAAAGACATGAGTTTCGGTCGATGTCGCTATTTATGCTTAACTTTGCATGTACTAAGACTATCATGTGATGGGTGAAGTTAAATCGATTTACCGCGCCGGGGCGGAAAATGGAGTGGGATTCGGCATCTACTTGACTGCGTTGTCGATAATGCTCATGTATGGGTTCGACAGCGTGTTGCTCATGTATGCCTCAATAGTCTTGTTTCTTGGCATTCCGGGAGTGGTGTATTTTTATATGCGCAAGTACCATGTGGCATCGCATGGCATTTCGCAATTTTCGGCTCTGTGGATGCTGGGCATATTGATATTCCTTTTCGGGTCGTTGATTTGCGGCTGCGTGACTTATGTGTGGATGCAATACATAGAGCCTACGTTTATTTACGATCAAGTGCAGATGGCGATAAGGTTGTATGAAAGCGTTCCGGGCGAGAATGCCCGTATGCTTGTCGATGTGTTGGAGCGTGCGATAGAAAATCACATGCTTCCGTCGGCTATCGACATCGTAATCGAGATGATAATGCTGACAACGTTTGTAGGATCGATAATATCTATGATTTTATCGGCTGTTGTCAGGCTGAAGCGTGTATAGATTTGAATTATGTGAAAAATTAGAAAAAATAAGGAATGGATATATCTGTTGTTGTACCATTATATAACGAAGCCGAATCGTTACCGGAACTTGAAGCATGGATAGAAAGGGTGATGAAGGAGCATGGCTTTTCGTATGAAATAATTTTTGTCAATGACGGTTCTACCGATAATTCGTGGGAGGTTATAAAAAAGTTGCGAGAAAAGAATCCTGCCATAAAAGGGATTTGCTTCAGGCGCAACTATGGCAAGTCGCCTGCCTTGAATACCGGATTTGGCAAAGCCGAAGGCGATGTGGTGATAACCATGGATGCTGATTTGCAAGACAGTCCCGACGAGATACCGGCTTTGTATGACATGATAATGAAAGAAGGGTATGACCTCGTTTCGGGCTGGAAAAAGAAACGTTATGACCCGTTGAGCAAGACGATACCTACAAAATTGTTCAATGCAACGGCTCGACGTGTGAGCGGGATACACAACTTGCACGACTTCAATTGCGGCTTGAAGGCTTACAAGAATATAGTGGTAAAGCATATTGAAGTGTATGGCGACATGCACCGTTATATACCTTATCTTGCGAAGAATGCCGGATTTGTGAAAATAGGAGAGAAGGTAGTGCATCACCAAGCCCGCAAATATGGAAAATCAAAATTCGGGTTAAGCCGGTTTGTCAATGGCTATCTCGACTTGATTACATTGTGGTTTCTTGCCAAATTCGGCGTGAAGCCAATGCACTTCTTCGGGTTGCTTGGGAGCATAATGTTCTTTATAGGCTTTGTTTCGGTGATAGTAGTCGGCGCATTGAAGCTGTATAATATGTATTCGGGAGGCGATTATATCCTTGTGACCGATTCGCCGTATTTCTACTTGTCGTTGACAGCGATGATTCTTGGCACGCAACTGTTCCTTGCCGGATTTGTCGGAGAGATAGTGTGCCGCCATGCTCCGGGACGCAACCATTACGAAATTTCGGAAGAAATGATGTAATACTGACGAAAGCCGCGCAATGTGCTTTTGCAAGAAATAATATTTTTGTGTAACATGAAACAAGGAAGAGAAAACATGATAGAATATCCTCAATTTTTCGATTTGCTATGTCGCCGCTATTCTTGTCGCAAGTATGACAATGCGTCTGTGAGCCGTGAAATGCTGATGGCCATAATGGAAGCGGCTCGTTTTTCCCAATCGGCTTGCAATAAGCAGCCGTGGAAGTTCCTCATAATCGATGAGCCGGAATTGAAAGATGTCGTGTTTAAAAGCTACGACAGGGATTGGATTCGAGATGCAGGAGCTTTCATAGTGGTACTTGGCAACAAGAGTGAAGCGTGGAGTCGCGGATATGATGGTCGCAGCAGCATGGACATAGATATCGCGATAGCTTGCGAAAACATCTGCCTTGCCACTGCCACGCTCGGCCTTGGTGCTTGCTGGATAGGCAACTTTGACGTGAATCCATTGATAGAGGGGTTTTCAATACCCGAGGAGTGGGAACCTGTGGCTATAATATCGATAGGTTATCCCAAAGATCCTCATGAACAGCCTGAAAAGAAGAGAAAAAACATTGACGAGATAGTGAAATGGGGAAAATTCTGAAACTGTTATTGTTGTCGGCGGTTTGCGTGGCGGCAGTATTGTCGTGCACGCCGAGTACATGTGACGAGAACAGTACAGCAATTCCGCTTGCTTGTTTTTATGCAAGCGAGACGAAGCAGTCTATCGCGATAGATTCTTTGACGGTATATGGTGTCGGTGCTCCCGGCGACACGGTGATAATGGATAACGGAATGGCGACACAAGTGTACTTGCCGTTGAGGATGAATACGCACAATTGTCAATTTGTATTCCACCACGAGAATGTGGCACTCTCCGATCCGCGTTACAATGACACGTTGACCATAAATTATGACCCTGTCCCTTATTTTTCATCGATGGATTGTGGGGCAATGTATTATTATGATGTCGTGAATTATGAGTACACCACCAATCTGCTCGATTCGGTGCGCATAATCACAGACAGGTTTACAAATGCCGATGTGGAGACGGTGCAGGTATATTTCAGGGTAGGAGAATCCTCACCCGAAATATGACGGTTTCAAATATATATTATTGACAGGATATGCCGGTGTGTAAACGACAATTGACCCCTGAGAATGCGTTGGCGAGGTGTGCTGCGTTATGCTCACGCAGCGAGCAGGCCGAGCATGACATACGCATGAAGTTACGTGGTTGGGGCATTAGTGACGCCGATAGTGACAAGATTGTATCAAGGCTCGTCGAGGGACGATATCTCGATGAGGGAAGATACGCGCGTGCGTTTGTGCGAGACAAGTTCAGATTTGGCGGTTGGGGACGATTGAAAATCGCATACGCATTGCGTCAAAAGCATGTGTCGGCCGATGCCATTGACGATGCCATGACCGAGATAGACCCGGTAGATTATGAGGCAGCACTCGAAAAATTGATGAAGTCGAAATATCGAATGGTGGCGTCGCGCGATAAGATTAAAGCAAAAGCGGCATTGATGCGTTTTGCAGCCCAACGAGGATTTGAATCGGATCTCATAGTACGCGTCGCCGGACGTTTGGTTGCCGGACTTGATGATGCGGATGACTACATTTAATCAGCCATATTGCATTCAACCTATTTGCCTTGCTTTTTTATTCGTGTCCATGAAAAATTTTCTCAGTAATTTGGTCGATTTGTTTTTCCCACGCGTGTGTCCCGTGTGCGGCAGGGCATTGAATGCGCAAGAGGGATATGTGTGCGACATGTGCATGGTCGATTTGCCACGCACCGGCTACCATGAGCGCGAATTCAATGCGGTGGAACAGCTCTTTGCCGGTAAAGTCAGGATTGAAAGGGCTTCGGGGTACTTTTTCTATGAACGCGGAAACAATTATGCCTCTATATTGCATGATATTAAATATCATAATCAGCCATTGCTGGGTGAATGGATGGGCAGGCAATTTGCATTGGAGACAGCCGGCAGCGAATTATGGAACGGGATAGACTTGATCGTTCCGGTGCCTTTGCACAGGAACAAGCTTATAATGCGAGGTTATAACCAAAGCGAGTACATAGCGCGTGGCATGGCTTCGGTTTTGGGGTGCCATGTGGAGAATATCGTGACAGCCGTCAGGGAGCATGAAACACAGACGAACAAAGGGCTGCATGAGCGGTTGTCGAACACCGAAGGCATATTTGCAGTGAAACACCCGGAACGGCATTGCAGTCAACATGTATTGATAGTCGATGATGTGGTGACGACGGGGGCAACGTTGTTGTCGTGTGCCGAAGCATTATTGGCTATTCCCGATGTGAAAATGTCGATAGCCACCCTTGCCGTGGCACGATTGTCATAAAACAACAATAGAGAAAAAAATGAAGAGAGCCGGGCATTTTGCCCGGCTCTCTCTCGAATGTCATGGTTTTAGACTATTTTTATTTCACAATGAACTTCATTGTCTTTACTCCCGAGTTGGTTGCAACTTTTGCAAAGTATATACCCGGAACGTAGCTTGAAACATTGTGGCGGAACTCAGTACCATTGATTCCGGTAGAAGAGTAAACCATTGTTCCGGCTGCCGAATACAAGGAAACTTCGTTGATTGCGGCACCTGCTGCGTTTATCACGAGAGTTTCGCTTGCAGGATTAGGATACAATGTTATCGAAGTGGCATCGGCCAGGTTGTCGTTGACTGATCCTCCAGACGGCTTGCTGACAGTAATGTCATCGACCATGAATATGAAGGCGTCTTCCGATACGCATTGTATTGCGATGTAGATATTTTCTCCGGCATATTCGCTCAAGTCAACGGTAACTTCTTCCCAGTCTTCGACAGGAGCTTCACCCGATTTAACAACAGAGAAGCTTGCCGGGTCATTGTCGGTTTCCGATACGAGCACATTGTATTTCTCAAGTCCGTATTGGTCGGTATAAGATTTTACAAAGAGCGATATGGAAGCGTCCTCTTCCGGCATTTCCAACAGCGGAGAAATCAACCAGTCGTCGTTCAATCCCGAAGAAGCCGAGAATGCGGCACCAATCTTGTTGCCACCATGAGGCATGATGCCTTCGGCTCCTTCCATGCCTATCATTGAAGGCGTTGTCATTGACGGGTTGAATGCCATGAATCCGAATGCTCCGGATGCCGGCATCGGGAATGTTATGCCTTGGAATCCGTAAACTATGGATTCGTCACCGTCAACGGTAGTCCATTGAGGATTGAATCCCGAGGTGGCAAAGTCGGCACAGCTTTCAAAGTCCATTGTGTACGGGTCGAGAGCTTCCATTGAAGTCACGACTTTCTGCATTTCATTGTTTTCGGCATTTTCATCGCCTTCAAGAGCAACTGAAGCAACGATTGTGTATTCTCCGGCTTCCGACAAGTCGGCTGAGAAAGTGTATTCTCCCGAAGCGTAGGCTCCAAGTGTAATTTCTTGCGAATCAAGCGCAGTTCCGTTCACTGTCACGCTAAGGGTAGCCGTAGATTCTTCGTAGCCGTTGTTTGTGACTTTAACCACGATAGGTTCGTTGTCGGCAAACAATCCTTCGGTTGCTGGTGACGGGATTTCTGTTACGGCAAGATCTTTTGCCATTGCAGTGCCTTCTCCGAATACAAGGCGTATTGCAGGATTTCCAAGGCCTACTTGAGTGTTGATGATATCGTTGGATACCACATACAGGATTCCGTCATTGCTCATGTCGCATATCAATTGATAGCCGGTGAAGTAAACCACTGCGAGATAATCGCCAGGAGTGAGTTGGCGAGGAGCAATTTGATAAGTGATTTGTCCTGTTTCGTTGCCTTGTTCAACATCGGTGTCGACAATCAGGTCGCCTACGGTCATTGTTGCCGCATCCCACTTGTAGACCTGCAAGTTTATCATTTGTCCGTCGACTGCTCCCCATCCGATTGAGATGCCTGTGAGTACATCTTCGGTTCCGATGCTGAATACCGAGCCTGCACCCAACATAGATTCGGCTCCTACGGCATTTTGGGCATTGTACATGTCGGCAGTTACATGGTCATAAGCTAATTCTTCTTCGGTCAAAGTAGTCGAAACCGATACTTCATTGTCGTCTTGGTTAGGATCAACGGTGCTTGCTCCAAGCGAGGCAATAACTTTGAATGTCACAGTTTCACCTACAACAGAGTTAATGGCAGAAACTTCGACAGGTACCGAAACCGTGGCTCCCGGAGCGATTTGTGGAATCGATGCCATGCCGGCAACGCTTGATGTTCCGTTGAATGTGACGATGATGTTGCCCTGCTCGATGGCCTTGAGGCCACGGTTTTCAAGGTTGACGCTCATATTGATGTTCTTGGCTTGCGATTCAGGAATCAAAGAAGGCATGCCCGATATTGATGCTATGGCGATGTCGTAGTCGCTCATTTCGGTAATGCTGACTGACTTGACATATATGGTTGCGTTGTTGGTTTTTGGAACGATGGCAAATGAGTAAATGCCGCTTTCGTCACACTCAAACATTGCTTCGTTCGTAACAAATGTGTCGTTGGTGTATACGTCTTCGTAGGAAGCGATTACCTCCCATTCCTCTATAGGAGTACCGTCAAGGCCGCAAACGATGTCAAAGTCATCTGTTAATTGCCATATCAACATTACCATTCCTGCCATGTAATTGAATGACATGCGGTAACTCTTTCCACTTTCGAGGTTTATGCCTTGTGAAATAAGAGGTTTGCCCATCAAGGCGTTCATGGCTTCGTAGTTTGTGTCATAGATCCATGATCCACTTTCGTAAGCCCACTTGGTCCGGTCTTCTTCATTGGTGAAGTCGGTTATAAATGGCACGTCGGCAGGCGCGAAGTGGGTGGTTGTGGCTGATGCCGTGTTGTTGTCGGCGTTGCTGTCTTCATGCCCTGATTGCGATTCTACGCTGGTTGCCGTCACGGAGACAGTGTATGTTCCCTCTTGTGAAAAGTCGGCTGGTGTCAAAAATTCCACTGTCACAGATTCTCCCATAGGTATCGGTGTGCTGAAATTTTCTGATACGCCAGCGGATGAATCGTTGACTTTGTACATCAATGAGAATGAAGTTATGTCGTCAGTTCCGACATTGGAAACTACAGCACCGATGGTTTCACCTGTACCCAACGTAGTGGCCGATGTGGGAAGGATTACCTGGTCGATGGAGATGTCTGGAGTTCCTATATATGCGCCCTTGTCGATTGTCACGTTGTCGATGTACATACCCATCTGGTCGGGCATCGATGTAGCATGGAACGCAAAATAGTAGGCTCCTGCTTCCTCGGCAGTGAAAGTAATCGGGCTGAATACGTTTTCTGTGTTTTCGTTGAAGTTCTCATATTTGCGGATGACAGTCATGTCTTCAACATTGGGAGTCTTGCCATATAGAACTTCAAAACTTTCGAAATAGCTTGCCGAAAGGGCACGGTATTCAAATGTGATGTTGTTTTCTCCGGCATCGAGATTTATCGGGTTCACGGTGATTAGGTAGTCGTCAAGGTAATCGGTTGCGTTATAGCCGATTAATGCTACGCCACTACCATAGAACGTGTTGTCATACTCCCAACTGTCATTGTCACCGTTGTTGTCGATAACAATCCACTCGGCGAAGTCTTCTTCGGTTTCAAAGTCGCAAGTGTAAGGTGGATCAACTGGTGTGCCGTTGGCTACAATAGCCGAGAAGCTGTTGTTGGCAGCGTTGGCATCATTGTCGGCAATGACCGAGACGGTCACCGTGTGGACTCCGGCAGCTGACAAGTCGGCCTTGTTGGTTAACGTGTAATCCAACGAAGCTCCGGGATTGATGGTTTGTTGCACGCTTTCTTCCACGGCAGTGCCGCCATCGACGCTCATCGCCACTTTGAACGAAGAGACAGCGTTCGAGCCGTTGTTAGCTATCGTCACCGTTACATCTTCGCTGCTAAGACCTGTACCCGATATGGGAGATGATATGCCTGTTACCGAAAGATCGATGGGAGCGGTTATGTCTAGTGTACACAGGTCGTAGTTGCCGTTCTGGCTCAAAGTGAAGATGTATTCGGCACCTGCTGCAAATGTGAAATCGTCGCCATAGGCATCTTCACCGCTGGCGATGTAAATGGTGAGACCGCTATCTGTAATTGACGGGTTGGTGACTACATAATCGTAGGTTCCGGCCGGAATTTCTATTGACTGGGTTTCTCCTGAATTTACCCATGAGCCAGATTCAAAGTCGCCCGATGCATCGGCAGGTAGCTTGTATTCATATTCAGTATATGTTTCAGGTTCGATTCCGTAGCCCGGCATAAAATTCAATCCGTAGGCTGAATGGTCACTGTCGAGCAATACTTGGTATCCAGAACCGTCACCCCAGTCCATAAGTACGTTCAAGGTGATTTTAGCATTTTCGTTGTCGGCAAAGGGCTGTACGCTTTGTAGCACCATCTTGGGCTTTACGGCAACAGGAGAACCTTTGCGGAAATTTGTACTTTTTGCTTTTAAGTCGTTCAAGGCTTGTTGTTGAACCTTTGTCAGGACTCTTTCACTGACGTTTCCAGCACTTTCGTTTTGCACTGCGGCATTGCGGCCGGCTTTGGTCATGGCTTTAGTGGCCAATTCCCTTTCACTACCTGGCAGCACTTTCTGAGTGAAAGCATATATGCTGCCTGTTGCCAAGGTCGCACACAATAAATAAGTAATTAATTTTTTCATGTGATATGTTTATTAATAAAACAACAATGTAATTGCGAAAATAAATTATATTTTTCTATTTTCAAATAATTTTATGCAATAAATTTAAAATAATTGGAAGAAAAATATTTAAATCTATTATTTTGGGCAAATTCGGCGGCAATTCAGTCCTGTTGTCATGAAAAAATACGCCTTGTCGGAATTCATTCCCGACAAGGCGTTTATGATGGTGTATAAATATGTAAAATGGATTATTTTAATTCAAATTGCACTGATGAGCGTATGTCATCACTTGCTGCTGCGATGTGCGCCGTGAACTTGCCAGGCTCGGCCACCCAAGAATGTGTGCCGGCATCAAAGAAGCTCAAATCCTCTTTAGATATAGAGAAGCTGACTGTTTTGGTTTCTCCGGGGTTGAGGTGTATTTTACTGAATCCTTTCAATTCTTTTACCGGGCGGTCGACGCTGCATTTTTCATCGCTTATGTAAAGCTGGACGACCTCGGCTCCGGCGCGAGAACCAGTGTTTGTGATGTCGATTGAGAAAGTTATTGAGTCATTGGCAGTCATCTCTGATTTGGAAGCCGTGACCTTGCCATACTTGAATGTCGTGTAGCTCAATCCGTGCCCGAAAGCGAACAATGGTTTGATGTGGCGAGTATCGTGCCAACGGTATCCGACGTAGATGCCTTCATTGTAGCGTATGTCGGTGATGCCACTGCCATCATGACGTTTTGTGCCCGGGTATTCACCCATCTTATGTGCGGCAACGTCGTCGAGTTTTACCGGGAAAGTGAAAGGCAGCTTGCCCGACGGGTTTTCAATGCCGAAGAGTATTTTTGCGATTGAGCTGCCAGCTTCCGATCCGAGATACCATGCTTGCAATATCGCAGGGACATCATCGACCCACGGCATTGCAACGGCATTTCCTGAAATATTGACGACGACGAGATTGTTGTTTGCTTTGGCCAAGGCTTCGATAAGGCGATTTTGCGCATAGGGAAGTTCCAGCCCCTTGCGGTCGGAATCTTCGCAGTCCTGATACCTGCTTTTGTTCAATCCCCCGACAAATATGACGTAGTCGGCCTCTTTGGCAATCTTGACAGCTTCAGCTATCAATTCGTCTTCGTTGCGATTGTCGGTTATGTCTTGGCCCGAAGACACTCCGTCGAAAACGGTGGAAGTGTCGCCAACATAGCCTCTTGCGTAGCTTATTTCCACATTGTCGCCGGCAATTTGCTTGATTCCGTCGAGCGGCAAAATTTCATGTTGGACTTTTAGTGAAGAGCTTCCACCGCCAACTGTCATCATTTTTATGGCGTTTTCACCTATCACGGCTATTTTTTTTGCTTTTGACATGTCGATTGGCAACAATTCATTGTCATTTTTTAGCAGCACTATGCCCTCACACCCTATGCGGTTGGCTGCTGCATAGTGGTCATCGGAGCAAAGAGCGCCCCAAGGGCGGTTTTTATTCATGGCGGTTCTGAAAATCAATTTCAGTACGCGTCTTGCCTTGTCATCAAGTTCGGTTGTCCCGATTTTCCCTTCTTCAATCAATCTCAAATATGGGTCGGCAAGGAAATAGTTGTCGTAGGCTTTTTTTGTGTTTGAAGACAACCCGTCGGTCCAAGTCCCGAATTCAAGGTCAAGCCCATTGGTTATGGCCTGCCATGTGTCATGTGTTCCACCCCAGTCGGAAATCACCACACCGTCAAATCCCCATTCTTTTTTCAATATATCGTTGAGCAAGTAACTGTTGTGGCAGGCATGTTGGTCTTTGTATAGATTATAGGCACCCATTATCGACCAAGTGCCACCCTCGGTGACGGCGGCTTTGAAGGCAGGAAGGTATATTTCATATAATGTACGGTCGTCGACGATGGCATTTGACGTGTGGCGGTTTATTTCATTATTATTGAGGGCGAGGTGCTTTACGCATGTCGCGACACCGTTTGATTGTACTCCTTTAATGTAGGGCACGACCATTTTGGATGCAAGGTATGGGTCTTCTCCCATGTATTCGAAGTTTCGGCCGTTCAATGGAGTGCGATATATGTTTACTCCGGGACCTAAAAGCACATCTTTGTTCCTATAACGAGCTTCTTCTCCTATTGATTTGCCATATAACGCGGCCATATCGGTATTCCATGTCGCGGCAAGGCAGGTTAATGCCGGGAAGGCGATACAGGAATCATTGGTCCATCCAGCCTGCTCCCATTCGTCCCATTTGACTTCAGGACGTACTCCGTGAGGACCATCGGAAGTCCAAATTTCGGGAATGCCGAGCCGTGGCACTCCGGGCGCGCTGAACTTGGATTGTGCATGAATGAGTGCGATTTTTTCTTTTAATGTCATTCGAGACAAGGCATCTTCCACACGGGCATCCAATGATGCCGAGTCATCGAGATAAACAGGTGTTTGCGCCATACATACAGAGAATAAAGTTGCGCAAATCACGACTAAGGTTAATATAGATGTTTTCATTTTGTTAAGGTGTTTAGGTTTATTGTGAATCATATATTTATTCGTTTTAAAATTGGAGTTAAAGAATTTTCATGGCGATATAGGCACAAGCTTCGGCATCGGCTAATGCATTGTGATGATTCTCGAGGATGAATCCGCATTGTGCCGACACAGTGTGCAGTTTGTGGTCGGGCAGTTCCCGAAACACCTTTCTCGAGGCTTTTAAAGTGCAGAGAAATTCGTAATCGGGGTAGTAAAGGTCATAGGCTTTATGTGCAGCTATGAGGCATCGCCGGTCGAACGGGGCGTTGTGGGCCACAAGTGGCATGGAACCTATGTGCGGAGCCAGTTTTTCCCACACTTCATCAAAAGGCAAGGCCTCTTGAGTGTCGATGCTCGACAACCCGTGGATGGCGGTGTTGCGTGACAGATAAAAATTGGGATATGGCTTTATCAAGTTATATTTTTCATCTACTATGGCTCCATCTCTTACAAAGACCAGGCCGACGCTGCACACGCTCGACGGGTATTGGTTGGCTGTTTCAAAGTCGATTGCTATAAAATTATCCATCAAGAATTTAACTTCGCGAAAATTTGCAGGTAAACATCTTCTCGCATTTATTATACATATGCAAATATACTGAAAGGTGAACGCAGAGGCAAACAAAAAAACAACGTTTTTATGGCTGAACCGTATCCTATATTATTCAAATATAGCGAAGGCCGAGGGCAAAAGAAAACTGTACATGAATATTTTTTCAATTACCAAAGTGACACTCATACGGATATTACTTAGTACTTAAGTTTTATTTTTACCGGGCATATTACAGTGCTGGCAGGGAAATTGCCGGTAAAGCCGAGCCTTAGTACTCTTATTTGCGGAGAAATGAGTCTCATCGGCAAGGGTGAATTGACATCGCCGTTAACATTCATTGCAGCTAAGGTCGTTCCATGGCAACTTACCCCGTTTTCGCCGTATGCTACAAGGCGCATAGACAAGTCGGAGGCAAATATATTCCAAATTATTTCGTAGGGAAGAGCAGGTTCGTAGTTGTTGAGCAAAATGGGATTAGTGAGCAATTCAACATTGACTGCCACGTTCAATTCGTGTGAGATGTCGAGGACATGTCCATCGGAACAAGTTGCAATAGCTATGTTGGACGATAATTGTTGCAGTTTTGTTCCCTCGTTTGCATTGCGGCTGTATAGTCGGCCTGACGGCATCAAGACCTCGATCGAGCCATCTTTACAGGCAATCCATAATTCATCGTGTTTGTGGTTCCATGCCAATGATGTGACATTTATGTCTTTGAGTACTTCTTTGGTGCGGTATTGTTCGAGGCTGCATATTTTGCCGTCATCCGAAGCAAAATAAACGTTTGTGTAGCTGCCTATTGGCTTCACTTGTCGGGCGATACGTCGGCTTGTCAGCGGCACAGCCGGGGCATACTTAGCCGATGCCGTGAGGTAGGGCATCGCGTAAGTCCCATCTTCGGCAAATACATATATGGGCGAACCTATATTGTTGTTTGTATGACGTGCAGCTGCTGTAATGGCGAGTATCGGATGATCGCAAATGTCATGCACGCGGTTTATAGTCAACGGGTTGAGCTCGGTGTATTCAAAAACTTTCCCGATAATACTTTCAACGCAAGTTTTTTCATCGAGTTCAGGCAGAGAACCAGCTCCCGTGTCGGTGAAAGATAGTGGCTGCAACTTGGAAGAGGAAATAGCCATCCATTGCCTATTTGACGGACACAAGTCGGCTTCTACTTGCCTGACTGAGCCGTTGACAAGCAACATTATCTTCATGCGGAAGGCTCGAGGGTCGGGGTAGGTGAGTATGGGGTTCAGTTCTGCCGGGACAATATCGGATGAGCCTTTCCAGTAGGTGACTGCTGTTCCGTCGGGTGTTTTTAAGTGTGTCTCAACAATTATGTCGCAGTTGCCGGCATCGAGGTTACCATGCCAATACATTGTAGGATGCCAAGGATTTACAAGCCGAGCAGTGTCGCCCGAGGCAAAAAATCGCCTGTTATGGCATAGAATATAGTTATAGCACCGCTTATATCCAATTGCTTCCATACATAAAGACAATTGTGCCGTGTCGACAGTACCGATGTTGTCGTAGCTTGTAAGCTCATATCGTTTCATTGTGCCGGGCAATCCGGTGGCATCGGCTGCCACGTCGCAGTTGGCAGCCTTCACGATACCTTGTCTTAATGCTGCCATGTCGGTGATGCGGCATGCTATAATCCATTCATTGCAGTCGAGCAGCCGTTGCTTGATTGCATCGGATGATACCGATTTCAGAGAATATTCCAGCCGGTAGGATAAAACATTGTCTTGTGTGTCGGTTAAGCATGTGTAATCGACAAGTGATGATGTGTCGACAGGCGAGCTTTCGGGCGTGACGAGAATGTCGATCGACTTTATGAATGTGTCCCAGTCCTCTTTTGACCCTTTTTCGACAATCATGGCCATGCGGAAAGTTTCGACTTCGAGGCGGCTTTGTCCTGTGCCGGTGAAATTGTTGTCGCCGGTTAGTACGGTTGCCGAACTTTCGGCTCGTTGCAGGCCTTTACCGACAAGGACGGGAGGAGAGACCCACAAGTAACTGTCATCCCAGAGCCGCACGGCATATCTTGCGAGCAGCGGTTGGATGAGCAACCCGTTGGCCGACGCATAACGTTGCATGTGTTTGTATGTATCTTGCGCGTTGGCCGATAGTTTGGCAATATCGTTGGCATTCAAAGGCGGTTGCCAGCGAGGATATGCCGTTTCAAATTCAATTGCCGGTACATCTTCGCTTATGCGTCCTGTCGCAGCCTCGCAGAGTATCAATCGTGGTATTGCGCTGTCTATGTCCAATACTTTATAAGTGTCGTCGCCATTGTAGTATTTTAGTATGATACTTCCGTTTGTAGTGCTTGTCATCATATAATCGCCGATGGTTGAAATTGCTGTAAGTTTGCTATCGATGTTGCATAGAGAGGAGTCTTTTGTGGTCAATATTCCATTGTCGGCTATTGTGGCATGCCATTTAATGGTGTTACCGGCAAGGCTTATTAGGTTGATTACACCATGCGTTTCGTGTGCCGCAATTAGTTGCTCGCCTTTGGCGAGAGTGGTTAGGGTGGCCGGTGTGCCTACCGGTGTCAGGCCGCCTGAATTTTCTCTGAGGTTGACAAGCGTGGAGCAAGAGCCTGTGGGTGCTTTTTCTTCCACGGCGTAATTGGTTTTGCCTGAGAAGTCTGCAATTATTGATTTGTGTTTCATCTTTTTTAATGCAAAAGTATATAAGGCGTGCAGCCGTTATGCTAATCAAAAAAGACAGGTGATAAGGGTTAAAATGTGTTTGACGGTGTAATGTGTTTAGTAATAGTAGGTTAACGTATTGTGCGTGCTTTTCCTAAGATGGTTTTTGAAGATTTGTTTAAAAATTATTTGATTTTAATAAAAAAATACTTATATTTGGGTCATAGATGATTCTAATTCTGAAATATATATGTTTTTATAGATTGTAGATTTGATGGAAGCCCGGTGCTGTGAAGCATCGGCTTTTGTTTTAACACTGCAACTTTTGGTCCCGGATGTTCTTTTTTAGGGCGTTTTACCAATTTTGGATAATGTGGATAAAAAATAAGCGGCAAGGTTGTTGCCGCTTAGATTGAGTATTTAGATTAATTAAAATCTGTCGTAGGGGAGACTTGCAAGCATTTGTCCGAATTTTACAGCTCCGTCCGATAAAGGTTTTGAAGCCATGGCTCGAAGCATCATGTTCAGCTCGATTTGGAATTCAGTTGTAAGCCTTGTGGTTGTTTCGTCAATCTTCTCAAGGTTTATTACTGCCTTGAACGGAATGGGGAACGAGACTGCCGACAACACGATTTTTGTTGGTTGCACGCGCTCCTCGATTGCGAGTTTTATCATTCCGACAGGATCGGCCTTGAACGAAATTGAATCACTGGTAAATTCAACATTGTCGATTTTCGATTTCAACTCGGGAGGTATGTTTCCCATTTCCTTGATCTGGGCAAAATTTTCGAAATTAGATAGTTTGCCGTATACGGTTTCGATGTTGTAATTTACTATTTCCTCGTTGCTTTTGTATGAATCCATATAAATGAGTACTGTCGGTTTTAATCGATGGTTTCTTTGTCAGGCGTCCAATTGGCAGGATCCTTGCGCCATTCCTTCAATGTCTTTACATCTTTGTCCTTGATGTAGTTTGAAGCAAGTGCGGCTTCAATCATTGAGTTATAGCAGCTGATTGTGTGCAACTCGATTCCTGCCTCACGGAATTTCTTGACCGATATAGGGAATTCATATGTGAAAATGGCAGCCATTCCCACAACTTCGCAGCCTACTTGCCTTATGGCTTCACAAGCCTTGAGGCTGCTTCCGCCTGTTGAAATCAAGTCTTCGATTACAACTACGCGCTGGCCTGCTTTCAGGTTCCCCTCTATGAGGTTTTCCAATCCATGATCTTTTGGGCTTGAACGCACATAAACGTAAGGCAGACCCAAAGTGTCGGCAACGAGCGCGCCTTGGGCTATCGCTCCTGTGGCTACGCCTGCTATTACATCGACATCTTTGAATTTCTCAAGGATTATGCGGCAAAGTTCTACTTTGATAAAGTTTCTGATTTCAGGATAGGACAACGTCTTGCGGTTGTCGGTATATATGGGTGAATTCCATCCGGAAGCCCAAACGAACGGATTTTCCGGTTGGAGGATTATTGCACTGATGCTCAATAGTTTCTCGGCGAGAATTAGATCAACTTTTTCCATCTTATATTATTGTTTGGAGTTTGTTTTTACAAAATTACAATAATAATTGTTTAAACGGAAAATTAGGATATAAAATATTCGGAATATTCATAAAATATTACTTTGCAAGGATTTTTTTCCTGTTTTTCTCTATGTTGAATAATTTTGGCATGATTATGGTTGGATGTTTTTTAGTTGTTTTTGCGATTATATTTTTTTATTCAGGTAAAATAATGTATATTTGCAACCGAATTAAAAAAACGGGTTCAAAGTTGAAATTTCCGTTATTATGAACAAGATTTTGTGTTGTTTTGGTTTGCGAATGTAAAGTTAGTTTTCTTTTTTGTTTTTGTGCTGCGAAATCTTGCTTTGATATTCCATTTTTTCCACCAGACATAATCTTTGACATTTTACGGAATAAAATCGGATGCTTTCATTAATGTGCGTGGCCATGTTGTGGCAGGACATTGTTAAGGTGAAAGGCTGATATTGAATCAAAGGATATAGGCGCAATAGCGTAGAAATATCAAATAAAGTTTAGCGTATTTAAGGTTTTAGTATTAAATAGTTGTTTTATAGATAATTGTGTATTTAAGAATGGGGTAGTCGTGAGACTGTCCTTTTTTTGTGCCTTTTGTTTGACAGCCTGTCGGCGCGGTCGGCTACAATTCAATTAGGTTTATAGGGTGGGATTTTCAATTCGTGTACCGATTCCACTCCATGACGCATCGCATAATCGGAAAGGCGGGCGATTACATAAAGTCCGATGGCACGGGTCATGAGGATGTCGTCATGTTTTCCATCTACGGCTCCATAACCACCCGATGGTTTGCGTTCATACCATGAAAGTTCGTTTATAGCCTCGGCATCGTGTTCAATGTATAGGTTGTCACGCACGGCACGCATGAGTTCGCTCACTACCGCTTGCTTTGTGGCAGCATTTGTGTGAAAGCCTATTCGGGATCGGCCGTTTCCCGTATGCGAAGGCCGTCTGTAAAGGTTGTGATAAAAACTTTCGAGTATTTCAAGTATGTATGATGCGCCATTATCGGCAAATTCTGTTTCGAGCGTATTGCTTTCCACGACAAGCAGTGCTTTCAGGTACCATGTGCTTATTTGCGCGGCTTTCCATGCAAGCAGGTCGTGATGCAAATGCCCCCTCCACTGGGCCACAATCTCGGGAACTCCTGCGAAATTGCATGAATCGAATACGGTGATTACCGAAAAATCAGATTTGTCGCTCAGTCCGCCTATGTCTACCACGGTAATGTATTGTTTCTTGACGGCAGGAGAAATCAAGTCAGGTTCCACCCATACTTTCAAGCACCCTTTTGTTGACAGGATTTTTCGAAGTCCTGACAAGGATTTGTTTCCCGACTCGGCATCACCGGCTATTTCTCCTGTCCATAAAGGCGGCTTGCATCCGGTTCTGAGCTTGTCGAGCATGGACGGGTCGAAGATCATGTTGCCCGAAGATACGAACGCCTCGATGTCGTTGCTCGGGTACTCGGCTTTCATCTGCGAGTGCGACGTGTATTCTTTTCGCTTGTTGTGATACCAGTTAATCATTTCAAGCGTAAGGCCCTCTTCCCACAACCCGTGTTCATATTCATCGAGTTCTTCCCACAGCTTGTCGACATCTTTTACCGGGTGCCTGTAAATTTCTATTTCATGCCAAGGGACGAACATGGCGACTTTATCGCTTAATCCGGCTTTGGCTCGCAGCCACTCGGTGTGGAAGAAGTTGCCCATGCCGTTTGCTGTACTTTCCATGACTATAACCGTGTCGGCCTCCATGGCTATTGAACCGCAGACCGAGCGTACTATGTTTTCTGGCGAATGCAGGGTGGAGTTTCGCCAGAAGGCCACTTCGGTGAGGTGGGCCATGGCGATGTCGTATCCTCTTATTGCTTCTTGGCTTTCGGCCGAACCTATTGCGACAAGGCAGTCTCTGCCTGAAATGATGTTAACGTTGCGGCTTTTTTCAAAAGGTGCGAATTTTGGTGCCGTGCTTTCGTCCCAGTATTCGGCAGGATATTCGGCAAGCAATCGTGAATACATTCCTTTTATGGCTGCCGATGTGTCCTTCAGGTGCCCGCATATCAAGCTGTTCCAGTTTCGGCGAATGGCTATTTGTATCCAAGCCATGTAGAATTGTATGAGTGTCGAGCCTCCCCATTGTCTTGCTTTCAGCATAATCATTCTTATGGGATGTCGCGACAGGCGCATCTCTTCGAGTGCTGCAAGTACGCGACGTTGAGGCTTGTTGAGTATGAGCGGGACTTTGCGTGCCGTCAGTTTGTCCTTTATCGTGGCGCAGGTGGCGCACCAAAATTCAAAATCATATTTTATGCGGCATTTCACATGTTCGGTCCATGTCATTTCTGGCTTGAATTCGGGGTCGTCGGTCATGGCAAGAGGTATGGCTACATTCCCTTTGCCTGAGACATGGCATGTAGCGCGTGGGCCGATGCATCCTATTCCGAAAATCGGGTCGTAAGGAGTGTCGAGCTTGGCATTGCGCTTGCGATTGAGTTCTTTTATGCAGTCGATGGAGATGTTTTCTTTTTTCATGGATTTACTTGATTTTTGGGTGATGTAAAAATAACTTCGGCATGACGCTTTGCGATGTACCAAAAATCGGCTTTTTGCTCGCACTGGGTCGGTATCTGGCAAGAAGGTACGGAAATAAAAAAAGGCTACACGATGTCTCGTCGTACAGCCTTAGGAAAAAAATAGTATGAATAAAATGTGGTATTAGGGTTAACAATTCTTTTAGAGAGAGAAATATTATAACAATAAGTTGTATGCAAAAATAAAAAATCTTCCGAAATACAATAGTGTAATATTGGTTATTTTTGACTATTGTGATTGGAAAATTTGTTACCAAGGGAAGAACCTGCGGTTCCTGTCGCTTGCAACTTCGGGTAAAGAACCCGAAGGAGTTGAAAAGATTACCGCGATAAGATTATCGGGCATTGTTTGCATTCATCGTTTTTGCACGATTAGGCATTGCAATGTATCCCTGCCTGTGCGATGCCATGATAAAGGCATTTGGATGAAATGCATGAGTTGGCAGTGTCCTAACTCTCATTGTCATTTCAATGTTTTTTTCTTTTCCCATAGTTTTTCTCCATTTAAAGGATGGCACTCTTGCCAATCCACTAAAACAATCTTTTTTGATTTAAAGTACAAAAATCTTGCCAAAAAAAAGTAAAAAAAATTTTACATGAAATTTTGGGTTATGATAATTTTTGGCATTGCAAAGTTAAGAAATATGTTTGAAATAAAAAATGATATAGAGGCAAAATAGATAAAAATAGGTGTAATTTTCATGGCGTGGCCTTATGGACGTTAGTTTTTCACGGGCATTATTCTCCATACAAATCGTGGTATCAATCGCCAGAAAAACACCAATATGGCATAAGCTAAGTTGATGATTTTAATGCGTTTGCGCTTCTCAATAGCTCGTTTTATCGCTTTGGCCGTGTATTCGGCCGACAACATAAAAGGATAGTGTTTCCCGTCGGCGAGCAAGTCGGTTTTTACAAAGCCCGGTCGCAAGTCGGTGATTGACAGCTTTACTTGCTGCATGTGTGCAAGTTGCTCTATTGCATCAAGGTAGCACCACTGATAACGTTTTGACGCGCTGTAGGATGCCGCCACGCCGAGTCCTCGCGTGCCTGCGATCGATGTGATTGCTGCGATGTGTCCTATTTTGCCGTTTTCATGAAAGTATTTATAAGCTGCGTCTATCATTGTTGTGAATCCTTTCACGTTGGTGTCTATCGTGTTGTTTTCCGCATCGGCATTCAACATTGGATTCTGGTGGCCTACGCCCGAGGCGAGCATGAATATGTCCATTCCTCCGGTTTCTGCAATCAGCTCCTGCAGCCTTATTTCGGCATCGGCCGAGGTGACATCGATGGAGATTGCTTTTACGCGCTCGGGTGCAAGATTTTTCAATTCATCAAGCAGCTTGATGCGTCGGGCGGCAACTCCTACCATCCAATTACCATCATCTATATATTCTTGAGCTACACAGCGGCCAATTCCGGATGACGCGCCAACGATTATTATTTTTTTCATGATAAAATAAGGTATTTGTTCTTATTGGGCTGACGAGCCGGGTCCGGGAATCTCTATCGGAATCTCTGTGTCGGGCGACAGAGATTCAATAGGCTCGCCTGTATAAGCATTTTTCTTCTTTTTATCTTCCGGCCAGCGGTCCTTGTTGAACGGAAGTGTATAGTATATGGAAAATGCTGCCGATATGGGGGATGTACGCGACCCGTATCCTGGTATGTACCACGGTTCGGATGTTGGGTTCTTTTTGTAATTGAACAGGAAGTGGTATTTGAACGACCATCCGGCCGACAGGTTGTCGATTAATTTTATGCGCAGGTTCAGCGATAATTCGCCCCACAGTGCATGTGATTTTTGGTCGAGGATGTCAAACCGTGCATCTTCACCCCAATATCCCGGATTCATTGTCACATCGGTGATGCTGTATTTGAAATTGCTATATCCGAGCCTGAAGCCCACCAAAGCCATGTATTCGGGTTTGCTGTTGTAAGAGAAATTGTAGTTGCAACCTATCTTGCCATATAAAGCGAAGTCCCCTTTATAGGTGAAATTCATTTCTTCGGGCGTGTTGTTGGCCGAGCCGAAGCCTACTTCCACCACAGGGTTTATTCGGTTCCACAAGCTCAATTCGGCCGAGAAGTCCATTCCTCCGTAAGTCTGTCCGAACAGGCGCATTATAGGATCCCAAAGATTGGCTCCGATGGTAATGCTTGTCAATAGAGGGTATTTCATGGAACGGTCTTTTATTGAGTCGTTCATTGTTGCCGCCACGCTGTCGGTTACTATGGAGTCGCCCATCATCACCAGTCCCATTTGTTTCAATTCTTCCACTTTCGCCTTGTTCTGTTCGGCGGTCATCACCTTGTTGGTGCTCTTTTTTACCGGAGATACGCGCCTTTGTTGCGCCATGGACGCAAAAGTGCACGATATGACCGCAATGACCATGATTATGATGGACATTGTTCTTTGGAGTTTTTGGCGATTGAGGTCGTTTATCATCAATAATTCTCTTTTCCCAGCCTCGCTGTTTGTTGTCGGCCGATTTTGTTCGGGTGCAAAGATAGCGAAAGGTGAACGCAGAGACAAACAAAAAACAACGTTTTTATGTTTAGCTATGCTGAACCGCATCCTATCTTATCAAAAGATAGCGAAAGCAGAAAGCTATGGCAAAAATGTACTTGCTGATTTGTGCATTGTTGAAACTTAATGTATGCGCTTGACTGGTTGTGTAGAGAATCTAGCATGTCAGCCGGTAGATTTTGTGGCTTTGACGAATCGCGGCCGACCGCAATAATCGTTCTCGGCCAATACATTTTCAAATCCGATTTTTTGTAGCAGCGAGCAGGTCTCTTTGGGGAATCTGCTGTTGATTTCAAGGTAAAGCCTGCCTCCGGGATTGAGTGCTTGTATTGCATATCGGCTTATTGCTCTGTAGAAAAGCATCGGGTCTTCGTTGGGAACGAACAGGGCCGAGTGCGGTTCATAATCAAGCACATTCTTGTCCATTTCATTGCGTTCTTCATCGCAAATGTATGGGGGGTTGCTGACGATTATGTCAAATCGTTCATTGATGCCCGGGTCGGCTGCAAGTATGTCGGATTGAACAAATTTTACCTTGCCTTTTAGTGTCGTGGCATTCTCTCGGGCCACTGCAAGTGCGGCTTGGCTTATGTCGGTGGCATATACTATGGGAAATTTAAGCGCAAGCGACAATGAAATGGCTATGCATCCCGAGCCGGTACCTATGTCGAGGACATGAAGGTCCTCGCCACTGTTTTCGTCGACAATCATGTCTATAAGTCCTTCGGTCTCGGGACGAGGAATGAGCGTGTCGTGCGTTACTTTGAAATGATACCCGTAAAAATATGCGTCACCAATGATATATTGTATAGGCTCGTAGCGTTTCAGCCGGTCGATGATGCTGTCTAATTTTTCTGCTATGAAATCAGGTATTTCATCATCGGCGTGGAGAATCATGTCGACTTGCGAATAATGTAGCAAATGGTCGAAGACGACGAGTTTCATGCCATCTATTTCGCCTTTGGGGTAAAATGGTGCAAGTTCTTTTCGGAAGTGTGCTATTGCATCTTTAAGCATTATCGTGTTAATTTGCTTGCAAAGTTATGAATATTCCGGCTCGTTCGAAGTCTTGGCAGGTACAATTTAAACAGGTAGAGTTGAAGATGTCGTTTTTTGACCGTATATTTGTACATTTGTGTGCTTGTCGTGGCTTATGTCAGGCTTTGCCGAGAAGAATAAAGAGGTAAAAAGATGGATATTGATGAACGATATATGCGTCGTGCGCTTCAACTTGCCCGACTTGGCGATGGATGGGTTTCTCCCAATCCCATGGTCGGTGCGGTGATTGTACATGATGGCAGAATAATAGGAGAGGGATATCATCATTGTTATGGCAAGGCTCATGCCGAAGTCAATGCAGTGAATTCGGTGGCCGAGAAGCATTTGCTGCATGAAGCCACGATGTATGTGACATTAGAGCCTTGTTCGCACTACGGCAAGACACCTCCATGTAGCGAATTGATAATAAAGAGTGGCATTCCGCGTGTGGTTGTCGGAATGACCGATCCGTTTGCAAAGGTTCACGGACGTGGAATCAACATGCTGCGCGAAGCAGGAGTAGAGGTGGTTTCAGGCGTACTTGAGCGCGATTGCAAGGTGTTGAACAAGCGTTTTGTGACGGCTCATACATTGCATCGGCCTTATGTATTGTTGAAATGGGCACAGAGCCGAGATGGTTTTTTGGATAAAATTAGGGAAAACGGGCTGGAACCGCCGGTGAAATTTTCAACGCCATTGACATCCATGCTATTGCATCGCGAGCGCTCGCATGTTGATGCAATAATGGTGGGTGCACGCACGGTGATTTTAGACAACCCGTCGCTCACTGTGCGATCATGCGAATGCCGGACCAATCCGTTGAGAGTCGTGCTTGATGGACGCATGTCGATGCCTGCCGATAGCAAATTATTGTCGGACGGACTGCCCACGATAGTTTATACCAGACTGAAGGACGGACGAGAGGGTAATGTGGAATATGTAAAAGTCGCTCATGACGGGCTGCGTGGAATTCTTGAGGACTTATATGCGCGAAGGGGGGTGACAAGTCTCATGGTTGAAGGCGGAGCCAATTTGCTCAGTCAATTTATTTTGGCCGGATTGTGGGACGAGGCAAGGATTGAGACTGCTCAATGCGATCTCGGATGCGGACTTGCCGCGCCAAGATTGGATGGAATTGTAGTAAATTCACAATTTTATGATGGGAATAAAGTGGAATTTATATCGAATGGCGTTAAATAGATGTAAAAATCGGCATAATTTACCACAATATCCATTATGTTTAGGCTGTTTCGTGCCGATATGTTATTTTTGTGCCGTCTTAGTCACGGAGAAGTAAAAATATTTTGATATTTGAACTCCTGATGTGAACAAGCGTAAAAAAACGGGCGTAAGTCCGTTTTTCCCAAATTTGTTGCTAAATTTGCAAATTCAAAAACGAATTGAAATTGATGAATAGAAGATTCTTATTATACACTTTCTTGTGTTGCATGTTTGCCGCGATGGTTGTTTCATGTAAGGATGATGATGAAATCGTCGATGGTAACGGCACTGTCGCATTGTCGTCGAATGTGGCAATTACTGCGTTTAACCTTGTGGATAACAAAGACATATTGGCTAATCTCGACTCGGTGTTTTTTACTATCGACTTGAAGAAGGCCGAAATTTACAATGCCGATTCGCTGCCTAAAGGTACCGACATTTCCCGAATGCTTGTTGAAATGTCGTACCCCACATGTTATTCGGTAGAAGTCTCGATAAACGGAGCCGAGCGCATGGCAGACACTACATTTGCTTATACAAGCTCGGATACAATAGACTTTACAGGCCGGGTGACTGTAAAGTTGACGGCAGCCGATCAAGTTACTACTCGCACATATAACATAAAAGTGAACGTGCACGAGATGGAATCGGATTCTTTGCAATGGAACAGGCTGGAAAGACGGGATCTGCCATCATTATATAATAATGTTACTCAACAAAAGACAGTCAAATTTGATGATGACGTGTATTGCCTGATGCGTGACAATGGCACTTATGTGCTGGGCGCGGCCGATGCTCCTGATGCGTCTTGGTCAAGCGAGGCTGTCGAGTTCCAATTTACTCCCGATATAGTGTCTTTCACTGCAACTGACGATGCATTCTATATCATCAGTGCTGACAATGGAGAGTTGTACACATCGCATGATGCTCGCAACTGGAGCAGTTGCGGCGTGTATTGGGCTTCGGTGGTCGGCGTTTATGGCAATCGTGTGTTGGGCGTTACAACGGTCGACGGTTCGGCGAGGTACATGCTTGACGAGTATCCGCGTCGTGCAAATTTTGTCCCGATCGAGGCCGAAGAAGGTTTCCCCGTGCGCGGAGCTTCCAATATGGTAATGTACCGCAGTGAATGGGGTACTAACGACATCGGCATAATCATTGGCGGTGTTACTGCTTCGGGCGAACGCATAGGCCGTTCGTGGGGATATGACGGTGAAAACTGGAGCCTGCTTGGCAATAACGACATTGGCCCTCATGAAGGTATGATGTTGCTTAATTATACAACCTTCGACGTGAACACCGACAACTGGACGGCAACTCCGCGTCCCACATTGCTCGCATTGGGCGGATATGTGAAGGACGGAGAGGCCGACAACACGCTGTATGTGTCGCGCAATTACGGAGTTTCGTGGACAGTAGGCGACAGCCTTATACAGCTTCCCGATTATATTCCGGATGTGGCTTATGCCGACGCGATTGTGTTTAATACGACCATGACCGACAAAGTGGCGGCTCGCAGTGGCAATACGGTGTGGGAATCGCATCCGTCGCGTGAATTGCCGGTGTGGTATATGGCAGTTGACCTGATGTCGTTGACCTCGGGCGACGGAGTGAAGCCTGTAGAATCGTGGGAAGTACCTTACATATATTTGTTCGGAGGATATACGCGAAACGGCAACGTTTCAAATTCAATATGGAAAGGCGTGATAAACAGGCTTATGTTCAAGCCTATTTATTAAAACCTTGGCACGATTGCATACTTTTTATGGCTGATTTGCGTTATTTTGGATATACACAGTTAACAATAAACGTAAACTTGTCTTGAAAAAAATAATCGCAATATTAGTTATGACAATCACGGCCGTGGCCGGACTGAAAGCTCAGGACTATCGCTATGAAATAGGCGGAGGGATAGGCATGAGCGGTTATCTCGGAGATGCAAACAGGTCTAATTTTTTGAAGCATCCAGGAGTGGCCGGAGGCGCAGTGTTCCGCTATATAATTGACCGCCGCTGGGCATTGAAAGCCAATATGCTGGCGGTGAGCATTAATGGAAATTCCGAAGATGCCGGAATAACATATCCCGATGGTGCGACATACGAATTCAATTCGGTGTTGTATGATTTCGGGGCACAGATGGAGTTTAATTTCTTCAATTTCGGCATCGGGTCGAAATATATGAATTTAAAGCGCATCACACCTTATCTCACGGTGGGATTGGGGGGAACTGTGGCGAGCTATGACAGTGGTTCCTCTTTTACCATAAACCTGCCGATGGGCGTTGGGGTGAAATACAAATGGAAGGAGCGATTGAACCTCGGGCTGGAGTTCACCATGCGGAAAAGCTTTGGTGACAAGCTCGATGGCTTGAGCGACCTTAACGGCATAAAAAGCTCGTTTGCAAAGAATACCGACTGGTATTCGGTGTTAATGTTTACAATCACCTACGAGTTCAGCAAGCGTTGTAAAGTGTGCCATTATGTAGATTGAATCAAGGATTTGATTAACGACTTAAAAATGTAGAAAATGTCGATAGTGGATGAAATAGACAGAAACCGGTTGCCTCGCCATGTGGCAATAATAATGGACGGCAACGGGCGATGGGCAAAGCAAAAGCATCTTGACCGTTCGCAAGGACATGTAGAGGGTGTCAAAGCTGTCCGACGGGTTACGGAAATTGCTTCGGAACTCGGCATCGGCTACTTGACTTTATATACTTTTTCCACTGAAAACTGGAAAAGGCCTAAGGATGAGGTTGACGCATTGATGAATCTCATCGTGGTGGCAATAGAAAACGAAACTCCCGACTTGATAAAGAACAACGTCAGGTTGACCATGATTGGCGATATAGAGCGCATGCCGCAATTTGCGAGCGAACGCTTGAGGAAGTGCATGGACGATACTGCCGCCTGTACCGGGCTTGTGCTGTGTCTGGCCTTGAGCTATTCTTCAAAGTGGGAAATGCTCGAAGCGTGCAAGAAAATCGCTGTCAAGGTGCGTGACGGGGAGATAGGGGTGGACGACATCGACGACAAGTTGTTCAGCGACTCGTTGTCGACCTGTGGTGTCCCCGATCCCGATTTATTGATACGCACTGCCGGAGATTTGCGTCTCAGCAACTTCCTGTTGTGGCAAATAGCGTATGCCGAACTTTATTTCACCAACACTTTTTGGCCCGATTTCTCCAAGGATGATTTTTGTCGAGCGATAATAGACTATCAAGGTCGCGAGCGAAGGTTTGGAAAAACGAGCGAGCAGGTGTCGAAATGACATGCTTCGGGTTGTTATAATAACATAAATGAAAAAATAATTTCAATATGCGTTTGAAGCTGTTTCTAATTCTCTCAATGATAGCAGGCTTGGTGCCATTTAAAAGTTCCGCTGCCGAGGTAAATGATACAATATATGCCCCAAATGTGGTGTTTTCGTCCATGCCGAGGCAGTATGAAATAGCCGGAATCAAGGTTACAGGTGTAGATAACTATGAGGATTACATTATCATAGGTTATTCCGGATTGACGATAGGACAGAAGGTTGAAATTCCGGGTTCCGAAATTACAGCCGCAGCCAAGCGTTTCTGGCGTCAAGGCTTGTTTTCCAAAGTGCAGATAAAGGTCGAGAAGATTTATCAGGACAAGGTGTGGCTTGAAATAGCATTGCGTCAACAGCCCCGCATATCTGAAATCAATTACATAGGCGTGAAGAAGGGTGAAAGGGAGGATTTGCAATTGCGTCTCGGATTGATGAAAGGCAACCAGTTCACGCCGAATATAGCTGCCCGTGCCGAGCAAATAATTGAAAAATACTTTGATGCAAAAGGCTTTAAGAATGCCGACGTGAAAGTCAACCAACGTCCCGACATCAGCAATGAGAACGAGGTCATTGTAGACATTATCGTCGACAAGCACGACAAGATAAAGGTGCACAAGATTTATTTCACAGGCAACAAGGTGCTGAGCGACCGCAAGTTGAAACGGGTAATGAAAAAAACCAACGAAAGCCGTAGCCTCATCAAGTTGTTCAGCCAGAAGAAATTTGTGTCGAGCGATTACGAGGACGATAAAAAGCGCATAATTGAAAAATACAATGAGCTGGGTTACCGCGATGCGAAGATTATTGCCGACAGTGTGGTAAATTACAGTGAGAAGAAAGTGGATGTGTACATTCACATAGAAGAAGGACAGCAATATTATATATCCAAAATCAATTGGGTGGGAAATACGATATTCCCTTCAACTTTCCTTGATAACGTGCTTGGAATCTTGCCGGGCGACGTTTACAACCAGAAGCTCATAAACAAGCGCACTACTGAGGATGATGACGCAATCGCCAATCTGTATATGGACCGTGGTTACTTGTTCTACCAACTTGTGCCCATTGAATCAAATATAAAGGGCGATTCGATAGAATTGGAAATGCGCATGTTCGAAGGCCCTCAAGCGCGTATCAACAAGGTTGTCATCAATGGTAATGACAGGTTGTATGAAAAAGTGGTGCGTCGTGAGTTGTTCGTGCGTCCCGGAGAATTGTTCTCCAAGTCTGACTTGATGCGCTCGGCTCGTGAAATTGCACAGACAGGCCATTTCGACCCTGAGACGATGGATATACGTCCTGAGCCTAATGAACAAAACGGTACGGTTGACATTATTTTTAATCTTGAATCAAAAGCTAACGACCAAATTGAGTTTTCGGCCGGTTGGGGACAAACGGGTATCATAGGCCGGTTGAGCTTGAAATTCACAAATTTCTCGATACAGAATTTGTTCAAGCCGTCATCCTATAAAGGAATAATTCCGCAAGGAGAAGGACAGACATTCACAATATCGGCACAGACCAATGCTAAGTATTACCAAGCATATAGTGTGTCGTTCCTCGACCCGTGGTTTGGAGGCAAGCGTCCGAACTCTCTGTCGGTATCGGCCTATTATTCTCGCCAGACAGGTATCAACGACTCTTATTACAACCAGTCGTGGGCCAATGGCAGCTGGGGGCTCGGATATTGGGGCACTGCTGGCCTTAACGACTATTATCAGGCTCAATACGAGGATTCTTACGACCCGAACAAGTTCTTGCAGATGGCAGGAGTTTCGGTCGGATTTGGGAAACGTCTTAACTGGCCCGACAACTATTTCACATTCACCGCCGAGTTGAGTTATCGTTGGTATTATTTGAAGAATTGGGATTACCTCTACTATATGAATAATGGTGTGTCCAATTCTATCGTACTCGGATTGACATTGGCACGCAACAGTATCGACAACCCGTTGTACACCCGTTCGGGTAGCCAGTTCTCACTTTCGTTGCAATTGACACCTCCGGCATCGTTGTTCGGCAACAAGGACTGGAAAGCATTGTCGCAACAGAATACCGAGGAGTCGCGCAAGGAAATGTATAAGTGGATTGAATATTGGAAACTTAAGTTCAATGCGCGTACATATACACCACTTACCGATCCTGCAGGAAAATGGACGCTCGTGCTTATGACTCGTGCCGACATCGGTTTGCTTGGCAGCTACAACCGTTATTTGAAGTCGCCGTTCGAGACATTCTATGTAGGTGGCGACGGTATGTCGGGAAGTTACACTTATGCAACCGAAACAATCGCCTTGCGTGGTTATGATAACGGATCGTTGACACCGTATGGTAGCGAAGGTTATGCCTACACACGGTTCTGCTTTGAGCTGCACTTCCCGTTCATGTTGCAACAGAGCACCACTATCTACGGACTTGCTTTCTTGGAGGGTGGTAACGCATGGACGAGCGTGAAAGACTTCTCGCCATTTGACCTCAAGAGGTCGGCCGGAGTCGGTGTCCGTATCTTCTTGCCTATGGTCGGCATGATGGGTATTGACTGGGCTTACGGTTTCGACCAAGTACGCGGCGACACAGGCGGCAGCCACTTCCACTTCATTCTCGGTCAGGAATTCTGACGCAAGGTGTTGGCAAAAGAAGTGTATTAATGTCAAAATTGTAGAATTAACATTAAAATGCAGCATAAAAAGTAAACTATTGCGTTATGCTTGTGTCAAATGTGTATAATTCGTAATTAAAATCTTACCATTATGAAGAAAATATTGACAGCCATGATTGTCATGGCGGCATTTAGTTTCAGTGCATCGGCGCAAAAATTTGCTCTTGTCGACATGGAATATATACTGAAGAACATCCCTGCCTATGAAATGGCAAATGAACAGTTGAACCAAGTGTCGTTGCGATGGCAAAAGGAAGTGGACGACCTTGCCAAGGAAGCGCAGACGCTTTACAAGAACTTTCAGAGCGACATGGTGTTCTTGACCGACGAGCAAAAGAAGACCAAGGAAGAGGAGATAGTTGCCAAGGAAAAAGAAGTGACGGAATTGCGCTATAAATATTTCGGCCCCGAAGGCGAATTGTTCAAAAAACGCCAATCGCTCATCAAGCCTATACAGGATGACATTTATGAAGCTGTGAAAAAAGTGAGTGAAGAGCGCGGATATCAAGTGATATTTGACCGGGCTTCGTTCGAAAGCATTATTTTCGCTTCACCGCGTATTGATATTAGTAATGAAGTGCTTGCAAAATTAGGATATTCAAAATAATATATTAATTTTGCATCATGAATCTGCATTTTCTATTGGTCAATTAGGATATAATAAAAAACTTAACTAAAAAATGATAAAGAAATTATTAGTGGCTATTTTGATAGCCTTCCCTATGTGCCTTGCAGCGCAAACTTTGAAATTTGGAACAGTAAATTCACAAGAAATTTTCAATCTCATGCCCGACAAGGCTACGGCCGAATCAACTCTTCAATCGGTAGCTGAAAAATATCAGGCAGAATTGAAGAAACTTCAGGAAGAGTTTGACAAAAAATACCAAGAATTCCAAACACTCGATGAGGCAACTCCTCAATCCATAAAGGATCGCCGCATGCAAGAATTGCAAGAAAACAACCAAAAGATACAGAACTTCCAGCAGATGGCTGCACAAGACATGCAAAAGCAACAAGAAACTTTGCTTGCTCCGATTACCGACAAAATCCAAAAGGCAATCCAAGCCGTAGGTGCTGAAGGCGGTTACACGTTCATTTATGATTTGTCGATTCCTTGCGTGGTTTATTCCGGAACAGGTGCCGAGGATGTCACTGCCAAGGTTAAGGCAAAACTTGGAATACAGTAAAAACTAAAATAAATATTTGTAATTAAGATATAATTGGGACGTGACGGTTAAATATTTGCCGTCGCGTCCTTTTTTAGTGTCAGTCATGGCGTTGCTGATGCAGAAGTGCTTGATATTTTTGCCTATCAATCTGTTTACAAGCAGTTTTAATTTGTGTATTTGATAAAAAAATTGTTCCTTTGCACGTTCTTTTGGAAAATCACGAAAAGAGAAATGATAACAGTCAGTAAAGTCAGTGAACTGGAAAATGAGGTGAATGTCCTTCGCCTCAAAGGCAAGACCATTGGCCTTGTCCCGACGATGGGTGCGTTGCACGAAGGTCATATTTCACTTGTGAACCGTTGTCGCAAGGAAAATGACGTTGTTGTGGTGAGTGTTTTTGTAAATCCTACACAATTCAACAATAAAGAAGACTTGCGCACATATCCTCGTACCGAAGAGGCCGATAAGGCTTTGTTGGAAAAGGCAGGATGCGACATCGTGTTTATGCCTACAGTGGAAGATGTGTACCCCGAACCAGATACGAGAGTCTTCAACCTTGGCAAAGTGGCTGAAGTGATGGAAGGTGCCATGCGTCCGGGCCATTTCAACGGAGTGGCGCAAATAGTGAGCAAGTTGTTCATCTATGTAAAACCCGACAGGGCTTATTTCGGAGAAAAGGATTTTCAACAAATTGCCGTGATAAGGCAAATGGTGAAGACCGAGGGGTTCAAGCTCGACATTGTGGCTTGTCCGATAGTGCGCGAAGCCGACGGCCTTGCAAAGAGCAGCCGCAATGTGCGCCTTGATGCCAATGCACGCAAGGTAGCTCCAAATATTTACAGAGTATTGAGCGAAAGCCTTGATTATGCAAATACGCACTCCGTTGCCGACACGCAACAGCATGTGATAGATTCAATAAACGCCTATCCCGAAATGGAGGTGGAATATTATCAGATTGTCGATGGCATCTCACTAATGCCTGTCGCTTCGTGGAATGAAAGCAATTATATCGTTGGTTGTGTAACAGTTTATTGTGGCGGAGTGCGCCTCATAGACAATATTGCTTATCGCAAATAACAACATAATCCGGAAAGCAGATACAAGAATCATGCAGATACAAGTATTGAAATCAAAGATACATAGAGCCACCGTAACCGAGGCCAACTTGAATTACATAGGCAGCATAACCATTGATGAAGACTTGATGGATGCGGCCAACATTATTCGAGGCGAGCGAGTTTTCATTGTAGACAACAACAATGGCGAGCGGTTTGACACTTATGTCATTGCCGGCGAGCGTGGCTCGGGAGTCGTTTGTCTCAATGGAGCGGCCGCGCGTAAGGTGCAGCCGGGCGACGTGGTGATAATAATGGCTTATGCCATGCTTGATTTTGAAGAAGCCAAGAATTTCAAGCCGTCGGTAGTGTTTCCCGAACCGGGAACCAACCATCTGGCATGATAATGCTTCATACTGTTAAGATCAAAAATAGTAAGTAATTAAATAACACTCTGATGTTTGAAAATTTAAGTGAAAGACTCGAACGATCGCTGAAGGTCCTTAAAGGAGAAGGCAAGATTACCGAAATAAATGTAGCCGAGACATTAAAAGATGTCCGTCGCGCCCTTATTGATGCCGATGTTAACTATAAGGTGGCAAAACAATTTGTTGACACTGTCAAGGCTAAGGCCATGGGACAGGATGTCATAAATTCATTGAAACCTAAGGAGTTGATGGTTAAAATCGTACATGACGAATTGACCGAACTCATGGGCGGAACGCAAGCCGAATTTAAAATCGACGGAAAGCCGGCCGTGATATTGATGTCGGGTCTGCAAGGTTCGGGTAAGACTACTTTCTCGGGCAAGCTCGCTCGCAAGCTGAAGAGTGAAAAAGGCAAGCGTCCATTGCTTGTTGCGTGCGACGTGTATCGTCCTGCCGCCATTGAGCAGTTGAAAGTGCTTGCAGCCCAAATAGATGTACCGGTTTATACCGAACCCGACAGCAAAGATCCTGTTCAAATAGCAAAGCACGCCATCGATGAGGCAAAGAAGATGAGTTATGATCTCGTCATTATCGATACGGCAGGTCGTCTCGCCGTTGACGAGAAAATGATGGATGAAATAGAGGCTATCAAGAACGCAGTGAATCCTACCGAGACCTTGTTTGTGGTCGATGCCATGACAGGTCAAGATGCAGTGAACACTGCCAAGGAATTCAACGACCGTCTTGACTTTGACGGAGTGGTGCTTACCAAGCTCGATGGTGACACCCGTGGCGGTGCGGCATTGTCGATACGCACGGTTGTCAACAAGCCTATCAAATTTGTCGGTACGGGAGAAAAGCTTGAGGCCATCGATCCTTTCCGTCCTGCCGGTATGGCCGACCGCATCCTTGGCATGGGCGATATAGTTTCGTTCGTGGAACGAATGCAGCAAAACTATGATGAGGAGGAAGCTCGTAAACTGCAAGCCAAGATTGCCAAGAACAAATTTGATTTCAATGACTTCCTCGGACAGATTGCCCAAATCAAGAAGATGGGTAACTTGAAAGAACTTGCATCAATGATTCCGGGAGTAGGGAAGGCCATTAAGGATCTCGATATCGACGATAACGCTTTCAAGAGCATCGAAGCCATAATTTATTCCATGACTCCTATCGAGCGCGAGCGTCCTGAAATAATCAATGGAAGCCGCCGTCAACGCATAGCAAAAGGTAGCGGCACTTCATTGCAAGAGGTGAACAGGTTGTTGAAGCAGTTTGACCAGACTCGCAAGATGATGAAGATGGTTACAAGCAACAAGATGGGTAAAATGATGCTTCCCAAGTTGCGCAGGAAGTAGGTGGAAATGACTTTTGCAAATTGCGTGAAGCGAAAAGATAAAACAGCCGGGGAACAGTCTGATGCCATATTGCATGGAGCAGACTGTTCCTTCTCTTTTTGGCAAACCGGCCATGAAGTTTGTCTTATTCGGCAAAATGTCCTACATTTGCTTTGTCCATGACGTGAAAGTAAAAAAATGAATACTGGCGGCAGCACCAGAATCGCTGTCGAGGTGCGATATAGTTAAAAACGATAAAAACAGTTGAAATATGACATTGATTGACGGAAAAGCCATTTCGGCTCAGATAAAGCAAGAAATTGCTGCCGAGGTTGCCGAGATTGTCGCAAATGGCGGCAAACGTCCGCATTTGGCTGCGATACTTGTTGGCCATGACGGCGGAAGTGAAACTTATGTGGCTCATAAAGTAAAGGCTTGCGGTGAATGCGGATTTAAGTCTACGCTTATACGTTTTGAAGCCGATGTTACTGAAGAGGAATTGTTGGCAAAGGTGAAGGAATTGAATGAAGATGCCGATGTCGACGGATTTATTGTTCAATTGCCGCTGCCCAAGCACATCAGTGAGCAAAAGGTGATTGAGGCCATCGATTACAGGAAAGACGTTGATGGCTTCCATCCTATTAATGTCGGCCGCATGTCAATCGGGCTGCCTTGTTTCGTGTCGGCAACGCCGGCAGGCATCCTTGAGTTGCTGAAGCGTTATGAAATCCCTACGAAGGGTGCAGAGTGCGTAGTCCTTGGGCGTAGCAACATCGTTGGCAAGCCTGTTGCGGCATTGATGATGCAGAAGGCTTATCCCGGCAATGCAACTGTGACGGTATGTCACAGCGCGACAAAGAACCTTGCCGAAGTGTGTCGCCGCGCGGATATTATAATCGCGGCTCTCGGGTCGCCGGAATTTGTGAAGGCCGACATGGTAAAAGATGGGGCAGTGATAATCGACGTCGGAACTACCCGTGTGCCGTCGACCGTTACCAAGAGTGGATGGAAATTGAAAGGCGACGTTGATTTTGAAGCCGTTGCACCAAAATGTTCGTTTATTACCCCCGTTCCCGGTGGAGTGGGCCCGATGACCATAGTGTCGCTCATGCGCAATACTTTGCTTGCGGCTAAGAAGGTCGTTTATGTCGATTGACGCAGGGTAATGTGACATCTCTCATGCCGGTATGACACAAATGTTTTCCGTATTGCTCTTTTCGCTCATGCAAATGCTTGGCGTGGGCGAAAGGGTGGAAATAGTCTTTGCAGGCGATGCCATGCAGCATTCGCCCCAGATTGCTGCGGCTTTGCGCGAGGACGGCACTTATGACTATTCGCGATGTTTCGAGCTGATTGAAGAAGACATCATGAGTGCTGATTTCGCCGTGGCCAATCTTGAAGTCCCCCTTGGAGGGAAGCCTTATAGCGGGTATCCTGTGTTCAGCGCACCCGATGACTATGCCTCGCAATTGAAAAAATCGGGGTTTGACTTGCTCGTGACGGCCAACAACCATTGCCTTGACCGCGGAAGCAAAGGGTTGTTGCGCACGTTGTCGGCTCTCGACAGCATAGGCATCGCAAGTGTTGGGACTTATGTGTCGCAAGATAGCCGGGATGAGCTCGTTCCGTATATTGTCGATGTCAAGGGGTGCAAGATTGCCATGCTTGCATATACTTACGGCACAAACGGGTTCAAGGCCACTGCCGGGGTGGTTGACAGGATAGACCGTGCAGTGATGAAAGAAGACATTGCCGAGGCACGGGCAAACGGTGCTCAGGTGATTTGTGTCAATCTGCATTGGGGTACTGAATACATGCGATTGCCCGACAAGGCTCAACGCAGCCTCACCGACTTCCTTGTCGATGAGGGTGTTGATCTTATCATAGGGAGTCATCCGCATGTGGTGCAACCCATGGAGGTGCGTTACAGCCATCGTCATGATAAAGATGTCCTTGTGGTGTATTCGCTGGGTAATTTCATTTCCAATCAAAACGACATAGATAGTCGTGGAGGAGCGATGGTAAAGGCCGAATTGATTCTTAATGGAGGGAAAGTGACAGGCATAAGGGCCGGATACAAGCTGCTGTTTTGCCAAAAGCCATTGAAGGGTGTCGGAAAGGACAACTATCGTCTCATTCCTGGAAATTGCCGCGATTCGGTCAGGGATGATTCCCGTGTGACATTCGACAAGTTCATGGAAAGGACACGTCTCTTGCTCGCGACCCATAATTCGGACGGCATAAAGGAACTGTGATGATAATTTGTTAAAAAGAAGCGTAACGACGGCATAATTGCTTAAAATGCCGTTAACGCGGCACTGCCGCATACGAAATTAAAGAAAATATATTATCTTTGCATACAAATATATCTTGAATAGTTATGGATGTGAGCAAAGTGTTATTTATTACTCAAGGAATAGAACCTTATCTTCCTAAAACAGAAATCTCCAATGTCGGGCATGACCTGCCACAAGGCATACAGGAAAAAGGGTTTGAGGTAAGGACATTCATGCCCAAATATGGATGTATCAACGAGCGTCGCAATCAGTTGCACGAAGTGATAAGGCTGTCGGGCATGAATCTTATAATAGATGACACCGATCATCCTTTGATTATCAAGGTGGCTACTATGCTTCCGTCGAGAATGCAAGTGTACTTCATTTACAATGAGGATTATTTCCAGCATTCTCTCATCAAGGAGCTTGAAACTGATATTTCTCCAGAGGATAACGACGAGCGCTCGATGTTTTTCGTCAGGGGAGCTTTGGAGACGGTGAAGAAGTTGCGCTGGATTCCCGATGTTATCCATTGTCATGGATGGATATCGGCATTGACTCCGGTCTACTTAAAGCATATTTATAATGAAGATCCTGTGTTCCGCAATGCCAAGGTTGTCTATTCGCTTTATGATGAGCCGTTTGGCCAGCCGCTCGACAAGCGTCTTGCCGAAAAGATGGAGATGGACGGCGTTCCGGGCGACGTGCTCAAGGATATCCAAGGCACTTCTGTAGGGCTTGAGGCGTTGACAAAACTTGCCATAGCCAATTCAGACGGAATAATCCAGCATAGTAAAAACGTATCATCCGAACTCATATCTTATGTGCAGGAAAAGAATTTGCCATTCCTGCCATATATTGGCGATGACAAAGATTATATAGCTTCTTACGCCGAGTTCTATAAGTCGTTATAACGCACACATTGGTTTGCTTTAAAATGAAAAAAGTATTATTACTGTTGCCGGCATTGGCGATGTTCTTGTTGCCTTATTCGTGCACAGAAGACCGCATAGGTTCGTCATTGTCGGAAACAAAAGTCGAGGTGGTCGGCGATTCCTCGTTTGTCATTTCTGGCTATACGGTAGAAAATACCGATGTTCCTGCACGCACAATAACTCAGTTGCTCGGCGTGATACAGGCCGACAACTATGGAGAATTGCAAAGTACATTTGTTTCGCAAATGATGCCTGCTGCCGACATCGATACAGGGGGCGTTACTATAAATGAAATAGATTCATGTTTTTTCATATTCAATGTTCCCGAAGGAGGTTTTACCGGCGATAGCGTTACTCCAATGCGTGCATCGATTTACAAGTTGAACAAACAATTGCCAGATGACATTACAAGTTCGTTCGATCCAGAAGGGTATTTTTCGAAAGATGACCTTATCGGAGCAACTTCTTATACAGGCATGCAGTACCGTGATTCGTCAGGATTGCACAGGAATATAAAAGTGGAGGTTGACCGTAGCGTGGCGCAAGACATGTTCAGCAAGTTCAAGACCGATCCTGAAATATTTCGAGACCCTAAAGACTTTGCAAAGTATTTCCCCGGCATATATGTGCACAGCTCATTTGGCAGTGGGCGCATAATGAACATACGCGGAACGGAGTTTGTCGTATATTACAGGAAGATTTTCCCTCTTGACGAGGAGCGTGACACGTCGTGGACCGAGTATATGAGCTATCTTGGGGCGACCGAAGAAATATTGTCGAACAACAATCTGCATCTCGACATTTCGGAAAATGTAAAAAACATGGTTGCTGCAGGTGATGCCATAATCCAGACTCCGGCTGCTTATGAAGTTCGCTTGAAATTGCCTGTTCAAGAAATCTTAGATAAGTTTACGAGTGATTCTGATGCGTTGACCGTGTTCAATAGTGTTTATATGGAAATTCCTGTCGAGGAACTTGAAAATGGTAATAACATAGATCCTCCGCAATATCTGTTGCTTGTGCCGACGGCAAAGAAGTCGGAATTCTTGTCGGAAACTAATATTCCTGACAACGAAACTTCGTTCTACGCGCAATATGATAGCCAGAACAAGCGATATGTATTCTCTGAGTTGCGAGATTATTTTATTAAGATTCTTGAAGAAAAAGGGGGAAAGGCCGACGAAGAAGATTCTGAATTCACGTTGACACCGATTGACGTTGTTACCGATGAGGAAGATGAGGATAGTGGCAACATATACAATTCATGGTATTTTTACATGATGTATGGCTATTATCCACAGATGTCGTCGTCAAGCGATGCGGCAGTTGTAGATGTGAAACCTGCCGTTGAGCGTCCTTCAATTGTTAAATTAAATTTAGAGGATGCAAAAATAAGGCTTTATTATAGCAGGATGTCTGCAAATAATTAGTATATTTGCACTCGCGTTTGAGAAGGACGCATTTTTGATGAAATTTAAGCCGCAATAGCTCAGTTGGTAGAGCATTTCATTCGTAACGAAAAGGTCATGGGTTCGAGTCCCATTCGCGGCTCAAAGCAACGCTGAGTGGCAGGCAGGTTGTTAATCAACCTGCCTGCCCTTTTTGGTGTGTGGAAATGACGATAAAATTCGTCTTAGTTTCATCTATATCATTTAATCATCACGGAAAAACGTACAATTATCGATTATAAAAACATATTGAATCATGTCAAGAACAAAAGATGAACTTGAAGGTGTAAACCTGTTAGGTAATCAAGGTACAAAGTATGCCGACGATTATGCTCCTGATGTGCTTGAAACATTTTCCAACAAGCATCTTGAAAATGAATATCTTGTCACGTTCAATTGTCCGGAATTTACAACATTGTGTCCAAAGACCGGACAACCCGATTTCGGCAAGATAATCATTAATTACATACCGCGGGAGCGAATGGTGGAGAGCAAGAGCTTGAAATTGTATTTGTTCAGTTTCCGCAATCATGGAGATTTTCATGAGGATTGTGTCAATATCATAATGAAGGATCTTGTGAAACTAATGGATCCCAAGTATATCGAAGTGATAGGCATATTCATGCCTCGAGGAGGCATATCCATATATCCTTTTGCCAATTACGGCGATTCGGAGCATCAAGAGCTTGTCAAGCAGCGCATGTTGGCTTCATTCGGCAGTGATTTTAGGTTTAAGTGAGTTAAAAGAAGCAAAGAAAAAGATGAAGAAGGATTCTATTATAGTGCTGTCGGGAGGAATGGATTCCGTTACATTGATGCACGAATACAAGGAGAGAGTGGCATTGGCTGTGACATTTGATTACGGCTCAAATCATAACAAAAGGGAGATTGAATGTGCCGCATATCAATGCTCGTTGCTTGGTATAAGGCATCTTGTCATTCCTCTTGAGTTCATGGCGCGTTATTTTAAAAGTTCATTGCTTGAAGGAGCCGACGCGATTCCCGAAGGACACTATGAGGACTTAAACATGCGGTCGACGGTTGTGCCATTCCGCAACGGCATAATGCTTTCGGTTGCTTGCGGCCTGGCCGAGAGTTACGGGTTGAAACATGTGATGATAGCCAATCATTCGGGCGACCATGCCATATATCCCGATTGCCGTGCCGGATTTGTCGATGCCATGTCCCGGGCAATGCAGGAAGGCACTTATGACGGTGTGACGATAATGGCTCCCTATACCAATATCAGCAAGAATGATATTGCTGCCAGAGGCAAGAGCTTCGGCGTTGACTACGCCAAGACATATTCTTGCTACAAAGGGGGAGAGAAACATTGCGGCAAGTGCGGAACTTGCATTGAGCGAAAAGAAGCTCTTGCTGCAGCCGGCATAGAAGACCCTACGCAATATGAAGATTGAGAACCGATTAAAAACATAGCTTTGCGTATGTATTATATAAAGAAAACAATGGAAGTGGCTGCATGCCACACGTTGGAATTGAGTTATCCGAGCAAATGCACGTCGATTCATGGGCATAACTGGGTGATAACGGTTTATTGCAAGTCGGCCACGTTGAATGCCGATGGAATGGTGTGTGACTTTACTCATGTGAAAGAGCTGGTGCAAGGCAGGTTGGACCATAAGAACCTTAATGAGGTGCTGCCGTTTAATCCAACTGCCGAGAACATTGCAAGGTGGATTGTAGATTCCATTCCCGAGTGTTACCGTGCCGATGTGCAGGAATCGGCAAACAACATGGCTACTTACATAGATGAATGATGCCTGGGAAATGAAGCGTATTAACGAAATATTTTATTCGTTGCAGGGTGAAGGGTACCATACAGGTACGCCTGCCGTGTTTGTACGATTTTCGGGCTGTAACTTGAAGTGCCATTTTTGCGACACCCTGCATAACAGTGGCGAGGTGATGACCGAACGCGACATTGTGGCAAGAATCATGGAGTATCCGCAAGCGCCTCTCATCGTGTTGACAGGCGGAGAGCCGTCATTGTTCATCGACAGGGATTTTGTCGAGCTGCTGAAGCATTGCACGGGCAAGCGTGTGACGATAGAGACCAATGGCACCAATGAATTGCCCGAAAACATTGATTGGGTAACTTTGTCGCCAAAAGGGGCGTATGACGGCGGCATGGATTTTCCGCTTGTTATAGATTCCTGCGATGAATTGAAGGTGGTGTATGTGGGTCAGCCGCTCGATGATTATTTCAACATCAGGGCTTCGCATTATTTTTTGCAGCCTTGCTATTGCGATGACGAGTGTGAGCGCATGGAAAACATAGGCAAGACTGTGGAAGCTGTCATGCGCGATCCGCGATGGAGGTTGTCGTTGCAGACGCACAGGTTTATCAACATCCGATAAGACATTCTTCGGTCTACGTCATTTTTGCCATCTTCCGATGGTAAAAGAGATGAGACTTCTCCGGATGGGAAAATGCTATTAAGCCAACGCCGGCATACTTTGAAAAAGTGGCTTTGTGGGCAAGTTTGTAAAAAATGCTGCAATAGACGATGTGAGGTCGAGAATTATTGCTAATTTTGTGACTTAAAATTATAATAAACAAATAATAAACGGTGGAAACAAAGTACATATTCGTGACGGGCGGAGTGGTTTCCTCATTAGGGAAAGGAATCATATCATCATCATTAGCCCGGCTGTTGCTGTCACGCGGTTTTAGAGTGACAATACAAAAGTTTGACCCATACATCAATATCGACCCGGGTACATTGAACCCTTATGAGCATGGTGAATGCTATGTTACTGCCGACGGGCATGAGGCCGACCTTGATTTGGGCCATTACGAAAGATTCACCAACATACAGACTTCGCGAGCCAACAACGTTACTACAGGTCGTATTTATCAGAGTGTGATAGACAAGGAACGTCGCGGAGACTATCTTGGCAAGACTGTCCAGATAATTCCTCATATTACTGATGAAATAAAGCGCAACGTAAAACTGCTCGGAAATACCGGGAAATATGATTTTGTCATTACGGAAATCGGCGGAACAGTGGGCGATATTGAGTCATTGCCGTTTCTTGAGGCCGTAAGACAGTTGCGTTGGGAGCTCGGACAGAATTGCTTGTGCGTTCACTTGACATATGTGCCGTTTATCAGGGCTGCCAAGGAATTAAAGACAAAGCCTACGCAACACTCGGTAAAGCAATTGCAGGAAGTGGGAATCCAACCCGATATCCTTGTGCTTCGTACCGAACAGGATATTCCTATGTCGGTGCGTAAGAAAGTTGCGTTGTTCTGTAACGTGTCGCCTGATGCGGTTATTCAATCGATTGACGTGCCGACTATATATGAAGTACCGTTGACAATGCACGGCCAGCATCTTGACGAAATAGTTTTGAAAAAGACCAATACTCCATATTCGGGAGAGCCTGACTTGTCGAAGTGGAATGAATTCCTTGCAAAAATCAAGCATGCTACCGACTCGGTGAAAATAGGACTCGTCGGAAAATACGTCGAACTTCAAGATGCGTATAAGTCGATTAACGAATCTCTTTTCCAGGCCGCAACATATAATGACCACAAGCTCGATTTGAAGTATATCAGTTCGGAAAAACTTACCGACGGGAATGTGGAAGAGATGCTTGGAGGCATGGATGGTGTAATCATTGCTCCGGGATTCGGACAACGTGGCATTGAGGGTAAATTTGTGGCATTGAAATGGTGTCGCGAAAATGATATGCCTACATTCGGAATTTGTCTCGGAATGCAGTGCATGGTTATAGAGTTTGCCCGTAATGTCCTTGGCCTTGCCGAAGCCAATAGTACGGAAATGGATACAAAGACTCCTTATAACGTAATCGACCTCATGGAGGAGCAGAAGAGCATTACGTCGATGGGGGGGACCATGCGTCTTGGTGCATACCGTTGCCGGCTGGCAAGCGGTTCGACAGTCGCAAAGGCCTATGGTACAAACGAGATTATGGAGCGTCATCGTCATCGTTTTGAATTTAACAACGATTTCCGCAGCCAATTTGAAGAAGCCGGCATGAAATGCGTCGGAGAGAATCCCGAAACCCATCTTGTGGAAGTTGTCGAGCTCCCGGGCAAGAAGTGGTACATAGGCACGCAATATCATCCTGAATACAGCAGTACCGTGTTGCATCCGCATCCGTTGTTCATGGATTTCATTCGTGCTGCCATTGCCAACAGAGATTCAAAACATCAAAATAAAAACAATTAAATAAAGACAAAACGATAAAGTATGGATAAAAACGCGATTATCGGAATGTTGCTGATGGCAGCGGTGATTTTCGGCTTCATGTGGCTGAATCAGCCTTCAGAAGAAGAGCTGGCTCGTGCCGAAGCCGCCAGAATCGAGGCTGAGGTTAACCAACAAGCCCGAGCCGCCAATACTGCTTTCGGTATCGCCGATACGATAACTGCGCAGGAACTTAAAACATTGAAGCTGACGGTGCAGCAGTTTGGCCAGGCCGACAATGGCACTTATAAGCTTGAGAATGGAGGAGTTTCGATTGTTCTTGATGGTGAAAAATTATCGGGCAGCATAGCATTTGAAGGTGCATTGGCTGTTGATTTGTCCGAGGCATTGTCGTCAACGACAGACAATGTGGCATTGCACAACAGGGCTGTGGCCAAGGTGAGGGATTTGATAAACGACTTCACAAAGAACGGCTCTTTTGCCAATTATCTCAATGGACATGACACGACGGTCGTATTGGAAAATGAATTGTTGAAAGTCGAGCTGTCTTCTAAAGGCGGTGTGATATCAAGCGTGCAATTGAAAGAATACAAAGCATATAATGACGCACAAGTTAAATTGTTTGACTCGGGTTCAAATAGTTATGGCTTCATCTTGAATACTTATTCGCAACGCTTTGACACAAGGGATTTTTATTTTACTCCTGTCATGTTGAATGATTCGACGGTATTGATGCAGCTTGATTTGGGTGGCGGAAGCAAGTTCGGGTTGAAATACATGTTGTCAGAAGGCAGCTATGACGTAGCTATGGATTTTGTTCAAGAAAACATGAACAAGGTTATTCCGATGAATATCCCGAATCTTGATTTTGAATGGAAACAAAAAATTTCCCGTCATGAAGAAGGACGCATGTTTGAAGAACGAAACAGCGCGTTATTCTATAAATATGCCGGCGGCGATGTTGACAACTTGAGCGAAACAGGCAATGACGATGATGAAATGCAGGATAAATTGAAATGGGTGGCTTTCAAGAACCAGTTCTTCTCAAGCGTGCTCATCTGCAAGACCTATTTCAACGGGGCCAAGATGGACAGCCGTGTAATCGACTCGGATAATCCCGACAATAAGAATTTCATGAAGGACTTGTCGTTGAGCAGCTCGTTTGAATACAATTCGGCGACAGCTGTCCCGGTGTCGTTCAATTTCTTCTTCGGTCCCAATTTGTATCCGCTATTGTCATCTTATGATGAAAAGGTGTCGCCCGATGAAGATCTTGAGTTGACCAAGTTGATTCCGCTGGGATGGCCTATGTTCCGCTGGATAAACACAGGTTTCATCATTCCGGTGTTCAACTTCCTTGGAAAGTTCATTGGCAATTACGGTGTCATAATCTTAATCATGACTTTCATGATTAAATTGATATTGTGGCCATTGGCACACAAGAGTTACATGTCGCAAGCCAAGATGAGGTTGCTTGCACCCGATATAAAGGCGATAAATGAGAAGTATCCGGGCAAGGACAATGCTATGGTGCGACAGCAGAAGATGATGGCGTTATATAGCTCGGCCGGAGCCAATCCTATGAGCGGCTGTCTGCCCATGTTATTGCAGTTGCCTATTCTTGTAGCCATGTTCTCGTTCTTCCCTTCATGTATAGAATTGAGAGGAGAATCATTCTTGTGGGCTAAAGACTTGTCGGCACCCGACGCGATTGTGAGCTGGGATGTGAATATTCCGTTCATTACAACTTTCTTCGGCAACCACATCAGCTTGTTCTGTCTCTTGATGACTGTGACTAATGTCATTTACAGCCGCATCAACATGCAGAACCAAGCCGGTAGCGATTCAATGCCGGGCATGAAGATGATGATTTACTTGATGCCGTTGATGTTCTTGGTTTTCTTCAATAACTACGCTTCGGGATTGAGCTACTATTACTTCGTTTCGTTGCTCATCACAATAGCTCAGACTTATGGTTACCGTTATTTCGTGAGTGAAGAAAAGATGCGTGCAAAGATGGCTGAGAATGCCAAGAAGCCTAAGAAAAAGAGTGGATTCATGGCACGTCTCGAAGAGGCTCAACGTCAGCAACAGGCAATGCTTGCCGAGCAAAACCGTCGCAAGAACAATAATAGCAAGGGTCGTCATTGAACAGAATAAGCAGCTTGCCGTTCACTTTTGGACGTAAGGCAGATTTCAAGAAATATGCTTGTGGGACGCGGTTTGTCGCGTTCCACAAGTTTTTTTATCGTTGCTTGTGGTGACTCCTTTGTGGCGTAAAGACAATGCTTTGGGTTGAGGTTGGTCAAAGAGCCGTTTTGCATAAATGAAAGAAATGTCGTACCTTTGTTAAATCAATGAAAATGGCTGTGAATCATCTGCATGAGATGTGGCAGCCATGTGGAAAATTAATAAAAATATGCAGGAAAAGATTATAATTCTTGATTTTGGATCGCAGACTACGCAGCTCATAGGACGCAGGGTGCGCGAGCTGAACATGTATTGCGAGATTGTACCATACAACAAGTTCCCGCATGGCGACGAGTCGGTGATAGGTGTCATATTGTCGGGCAGTCCGTTCTCGGTGTATGATGAAAAAGCATTTAAAGTCGACTTGTCAAGTATTAGGGGTAAATATCCGTTGTTGGGTATTTGTTATGGTGCCCAGTTCATGGCTTATGTCAATGGAGGCAAAGTCGAGCCGGCTGCCACTCGGGAATACGGACGCGCCAATCTTGCCAAGATAGATTGTGAAAATCCGTTGATGAAAGGCGTTAAGGAAAATTCGCAGGTGTGGATGAGCCATGGCGACACAATAACAGCCTTGCCCAATGGTTTTAAAATCATAGCTTCGACCGACAAGGTGGCTGTGGCTGCTTATCAGGCCGAAAATGAAAAATTGTGGGGCGTGCAATTCCACCCTGAGGTATTCCATACCGAAGACGGGACACAGATACTTAAAAACTTCGTTGTAGACATTTGCGGCGGCAAGCAAGATTGGAGTGCCGCTTCGTTTATTGAGTCGACGGTAGCTCAATTAAAAGAGCAGCTTGGTAATGACAAAGTCGTGCTTGGACTTAGTGGCGGTGTGGATTCGTCGGTTGCTGCCGTGTTGCTCAACAAGGCGATCGGCAAGAATTTGACATGTATTTTTGTCGACCACGGGATGTTGCGCAAGAATGAGTTCAAAAATGTGCTTCACGACTATGAATGCCTTGGGCTTAATGTAGTGGGCGTGGACGCAAGTGACAAGTTCTTTAAGGAACTCGAAGGCGTGACCGACCCCGAGCGCAAGCGTAAAATAATAGGCAAGGGCTTCATAGACGTGTTTGATGAAGAAGCCCACAAGATAACCGATGTGAAATGGCTGGCTCAAGGGACTATTTATCCTGACTGCATCGAGTCGCTTTCAATCACGGGAACTGTAATCAAGAGCCACCACAACGTTGGCGGACTTCCTGAGAAGATGAACCTCAAGCTGTGTGAGCCTTTGCGCCTGTTGTTTAAGGACGAAGTGCGCAATGTGGGACGCGAACTCGGAATGCCGGAGCATCTCATCAAGCGTCATCCGTTCCCGGGACCGGGACTTGCCGTGCGTATCTTGGGCGACATCACGCGCGAGAAAGTGCGCATATTGCAAGATGCCGACGATATTTTCATCCAAGGTTTGCGCGACTGGGACTTGTATGACAAGGTTTGGCAGGCCGGCGTGATATTGCTGCCTGTGCAAAGCGTGGGAGTGATGGGTGACGAGCGCACCTACGAGCGTGCCGTTGCATTGCGTGCCGTGACCAGTACCGATGCCATGACGGCCGATTGGGCGCATTTGCCATACGAATTCCTTGCAAAGGTGAGCAACGACATCATCAACAAGGTGAAGGGCGTGAACCGCGTTTGCTATGACATCAGCTCAAAACCACCTGCAACCATCGAGTGGGAATAATAGTAATGACATAACGCATTTGAACGAGGACTTGCAGGCTTTTGCTTGGCAAGTCCTCGGTTTTTCTATTGCGCCGTGGTCGAGGCAAGAGCAACAGATGGTGTTCATGTCTTGCTCCCTGTTTTATGAGCTGCTGGCGGTCGATGACTCCTGGGGTTGCTCGTTCCATGTCGGGAGTTAAACGAAGAGTGCGGTTGTTCCTGATTTTTTGCAGGCAAGGTTGTACTTATGTTGCAATAATGTGCTAAATTTGCATATAATTATGAATGAAAGGCCTTGCCTGCTGAGTGAGGCCGAAATTATGTGTTAGAATATGTACAGGACTAAGACTTGTGGAGAACTTCGCATGGCTAACGTCGGCGAAGTAGTGACATTGGCAGGTTGGGTGCAACGCACTCGCAAGCTCGGCGGCATGACTTTTGTCGACATGCGCGACCGTTATGGAATCACACAGATAGTGTTTAATAACGAAGTCGATGCCGATTTGTGCGAAAAAGCCAACCATTTGGGACGCGAATATGTCGTTCAGGTTACGGGAACGGTGGCCGAACGTTCAAGCAAAAACAATAATATACCTACGGGTGAAATAGAAATAATTGCCAAGGAATTGAACATCCTTAACAAGAGTGAGATTCCGCCGTTTACAATCGAAGACAATTCGGACGGTGGCGATGACTTGCGTATGCAGTTCAGGTACCTCGACTTGCGCCGCGGTGCAGTGCGTCGTAACCTTGAGTTGCGTCACCGCATGGCATTTGAATTGCGCAAGTATCTTGATGAAAACGGATTCCTTGAAGTGGAAACCCCCATTCTTGTCAAGTCTACACCTGAGGGAGCACGCGATTTCGTCGTGCCGTCACGTATGAATCCGGGACAATTCTATGCGTTGCCCCAGTCTCCGCAACTCTACAAGCAGTTGTTGATGGTGGCAGGTTTCGACCGTTATTTCCAAATTGCAAAGTGCTTCAGGGATGAGGATTTGAGGGCCGACCGTCAGCCGGAATTCACGCAAATCGACTGTGAAATGTCTTTCGTGGAGCAGGAAGACGTGCTTCAGATGTTTGAAGGCCTTGTAAAACATATTTTCAAGTATGTGAGGAACATCGAGTTCAATGAGCCGTTCCCGCGCATGACGTGGGCTGATGCCATGAAGTATTATGGCAGTGACAAGCCCGACATTCGCTTTGGAATGCGATTTGTTGAATTGAAGGATTTGACCGAAGGCAAGAACTTCTCAGTGTTTGACAGTGCTGAGTATGTAGGTGCCATTTGCGCCACGGGATGTGCCGGATATACAAGAAAGCAGCTTGACGAGCTGACCGATTTTGTGAAGCGTCCGCAGATAGGAGCAAAAGGCCTCGTTTGGGTGAAGGTCGAGAATGACGGCAGCTTCAAGAGCAGTGTAGGCAAGTTCTATGGTGATGAGGACTTGAAGCAATGGGCAGAGCGTTGCGAAGCCAAGCCGGGCGACTTGATTTTGATCCTTGCCGGCAAGACAATGCCGACACGCAAGGCGTTGAACGAATTGCGACTTGAAATGGGAAATCGTCTCGGATTGAGGGACAAGAACGTGTTTGCACCATTGTGGGTTATAGATTTCCCGATGTTTGAGTGGGATGAAGAAACCCAACGTTATTATGCAATGCACCATCCGTTCACCAAGCCTAAAGACGAGGATATTCCATTGCTCGACAGCGACACCGGTAACGTAAGGGCCAACGCATACGACATGGTGGTAAATGGCGTAGAACTTGGCGGAGGCAGCATCCGTATCCATGACCCGAAATTGCAGGACAAGATGTTTGAATTGCTTGGATTTACCGAAGAGCGTGCGCAAGAGCAATTCGGATTCTTGATGGAGGCATTCAAGTATGGTGCACCGCCTCATGCAGGATTGGCATTCGGATTTGACCGCTTCGTGTCTATGCTTGCCGGTCTCGACAGCATACGCGACACGATAGCGTTCCCTAAGAACAATTCCGGCCGAGACATGATGAATGACGCACCGAGCGCACTTGATCAAGAGCAGCTCGACGAGTTATACATAAAGGTCGATACCGATAGGATAGAAAAAGAAAAGAACAAGTGATATCATGGTAAAATTCAAAGCGGTGCCGGTAATTGATGCCTTGGTGCCGCTTTGTTTATAATAAATCGGCGTTATATGAAAATAAAGGACATAATATCGGCAATTGAAGATTTTGCCCCGCTTTGCCTGCAAGAAAGTTGGGACAATGCCGGCGTGCAAGTTGGTGATGTCGACAATGAGGCGACAGGCGCGATATTGTGCGTCGATGTTACCGAAGGTGTGGTTGACGAGGCCGTGGCAAAGGGTACGAATCTCATTGTGTCGCATCACCCGTTGTTGTTCAAGGGGCTTAAACGCATTGTCGGTGCGACTCCCATTGAGCGCATAGTGGCCAAGGCATTGCGCAACGGAATAACCATATATTCGGCTCATACAAATATGGACAGTGCCGTCGGTGGAGTGTCGTGGCGCGATGCAGAGAAACTCGGGTTGAAGGACGTGCGTGTGCTTGCTCCTCAATCGGGAAATGTTATGAAACTTGTCGTGTTTGTGCCAGATGATTATGCTGATGCCGTGTGCGAAGCGATGTGGAAGGCCGGGGCGGGACATATAGGCAACTACGACAGGTGTGCTTATCGCATGAGCGGAATCGGGACTTATTATGCCTTGGAAGGTGCCAATCCGTTTGCCGGCAACGTAGGGGAGCAGCACGAGGAAGCCGAAGCGCGTGTAGAAGTCGTATTTCCTGCATCCATAACCGGGCGAGTGGTGACTTCAATGCTTGCTGCTCATCCTTATGAAGAACCTGCTTATGACTTGCTTAAAGTGGAAAATAAGCAATCGACAGGCCTTGGTGTGGTGGGAGATGTAGAACCTGTGAAGGCTGCCGATTTCATTGCTCATGTGAAGCATGTGTTGAACATTGCGGCAGTGCCTTGCAGCGGTAATCTTGATTCGACCGTGAGAAAAGTCGCTTTGTGTGGAGGTGCCGGCGGAGAGTTTATCCCCGATGCTATAAGGTGCGGTGCCGATATTTACATGTGCGGAGATTTGAAATATCATGATTTCACGAGCTACAACGACAAAATCGTAATCGCCAATATAGGCCATTATGAGAGTGAGGAATGCACAAAAGGGATATTTTATGATATAATTAAGAAAAAATTCCCTAACTTTGCAACCTATTACGCTGAATTTGAAAAAAATCCAATAAGTTTTTTATAAGCTATGGCTACTGAAAAGACAAAACAAGAAAAAGAATTGACAGTCGAAGAGCGCCTGAGGACGCTTTACCAGCTCCAGACAATTTTGTCGGAAGTGGATCGCATAAAGACAATCAGGGGCGAGTTGCCGCTTGAAGTGCAGGATCTTGAAGATGAGGTTGCCGGGCTTCAGACGCGCATACAAAACTATAAGAACGATGTCGAACAATTGAAGGAAGATGTGTCGAAACAGAAGCGCGACATCGAGGAAGCCAACGCTCGTATAGAAAAATATACTGCACAACAGGATAATGTGCGGAATAACAAGGAATATGATTTCCTCACCAAGGAGATTGAATATGAACACTTGAACATCGAACTTGCCGAGAAGCGCATAAACGAGTTTACAAAGCAGGTGGAACAAAAAAATGCGGATGTGGCTGCCGCTGAAGAGAATCTTGCCGACAAGAATCACATACTTGCTGAAAAGAAAGGCGAGTTGAGTGAAATTGTTTCTGAGACAAAGCAAGATGAAGAGAAATTGCGCGAGCAAGCCAAGAAGCTTGAAGTTAAAATCGAGCCGCGTCTGCTTACTGCGTTCAAGCGCATACGCAAGAGTGCTCGTAACGGGCTCGGCATAGTGTATATCCAACGTAATGCCTGTGGTGGTTGCTTTAACCGCATCCCGCCTCAAAGGCAAATGGAGATAAAGATGCACAAGAAAGTCATCGTGTGTGAGTATTGCGGTCGTATATTGATTGACCCTGAGCTTGCAGGTGTTTCTGAAATTGATGCAAATGCAACTGTAACGAAGTAAGAGAATTTCAAAATATATAATAAGAGAAGCCGGATAAGACGCGAAAATGTCAAATCCGGCTTTTTTATTTTGTTGGAGTGGTAAATTATTCGGGTTGGAATTTCAATGAGTTTCGCTCAGCCGACTCGATGCGGCGGTTGCGCCAACAGTTGCGGCACAAAGCCACATATTTGTCATTGCCGCCTATCTCGACCTGGTTACCATCGGTCACTATGTTTCCTTCTTTGTCGATACGGGCATTTACAATTGTTTTTCTTCCGCATGAGCAAGTGCTTTTTATCTCGTCGATTGTGTCGGCAATTTCAAATAACCTTTTGGAACCTTCAAAAAGGTGTGTCTGGAAGTCGGTACGCAGCCCGTAGCACACTACATTGCTGCCATAGTCGTCCACGACCCGTGCCAATTGGTCTACCTGTGCCGTGGTTAGGAATTGAGCTTCATCTATTAGAATCCAGTCTTTCACGACGAGCGTTTCCTCAAATATCTTTTTTGCGAGTTCATATAAATCGCTGTCGGGGTATATCCATAGGCATTTGCGTTCTATTCCTATCCTCGATCTTATCACATTGTCGTTTTCACGGTTGTCAATGATAGGTTTAAGGCACAAGTATTCCATCCCACGTTCTTCAAAGTTATAAGCAGTTGTAAGCAGCATGGCGGTTTTTGCCGAGCCCATAGTGCCATAGCGAAAGTATAATTTGCCAATGCGGTTCATATCTCAGGTCGTTCGTGTTGTCTCTGTAAATAAAAGTGAAGGATATGTCAAAGAAGCCTGAACGCGGCCCTTTAATCGAGTCCTAAGACAAAGTTAGGCAATAGAATTCTAAAAATAAACAAAATTTTAGGCGAAAAAAACTTGTAAATTAAAAAAGTTGCAGTAACTTTGCACCGCAATTACGCGATACGGGTGCAGTCACCTCGGGGTGTAGCGCAGTCCGGTTAGCGCACCTGCTTTGGGAGCAGGGGGTCCCAAGTTCGAATCTTGGTACCCCGACATAGAAAGCGTTGATTATCAATCATGTGGTTGAAATCAACGCTTTCTTTTTTCTTATAATTAAAAATCTATTCCCTCATCAATCAATTGGCGATAGGCGGCAAAATTTGCAGCTTGTCGTCAACAAGCCACGAAAAAATGCCGGAATGCGCTACGCGAACTCCGGCATTGCTGTATTTTTTAAAAGGATTGTTTATTCTTCGTTCAATTTGGCGGCCATGGCTTGTGCCAATGCACTGCAATTGTCGATGTCGGCAGGTGTGGCCGATTGTTTCATGTCGAAAGGCGTTCCTACGACCTCGATTCCAAGGTTTTCTACTGCGGCTTTGATGTGCTTTGTCACGACAGGAGCCCAAGTTCCCGAGCCGAAACATCCGAAGTAGCGGTTTTTCACTTCGCGCACTTTTATGGCATTGAGCAACTTTTCAACTTCGGGGAATAATCCGTTTGAGTAGGTAGGTCCTCCTATTATGAGGCCTTTATAACGGCAAATATCGGCAAGTACAAATGACAGGTCGGCAAATGACAGGTTGTACATCTTGATTTGCTTAATTCCGTTGTTGCTCAATTCCCTTGCGACGGCTTCGGCCAATTCTTCAGTATTGCCATACATGGATGCATAGGCTATGACAACACCTTTTTCAGCTTCATATTTGCTCAGACGGTCGTATATGCCGACAACTTTGGCAACCTCGTCATGCCATACAGGGCCGTGGGTGCTGCAAATATAGGTTATTTTGACATCATTGAAACGAGTTATGGTTTTTTGCACGAATTGGCCATATTTGGCAACGATGTTGGAGTAATAACGGTACATTTCGGGGAAATAGGCCGTAGTATCCATTTCGTAGTCGATGATTCCGCCATTGAGTGCGCCGAAGCATCCGAATGCGTCGCCACTGAATAGCACGCCGCAATCTTCCACGAGAGTCATCATGGTTTCGGGCCAGTGTACCATAGGCGTGAAAACGAATTTAAGAATCTTGCCATTGCCGAGGTCAAGAGTTTCGCCGTCGGCAATGGTTATCACGTCATCGACAAGGCCATAGTATCCTTTTATCATGGCAGCAGTCTTGGCGTTGCCTATGATTTTCATTTCGGGAAATTTGGCCTTTATGAATTGAATGGAGCCGGAATGGTCGGGTTCCATATGGTTTATTATCAAGTAATCGATTTTGGCGTTTCCGATTAAACTTTCAATGTTTCCTAAGAATTTCATGCATTGAGAAACATGCACGGTGTCGATAAGAGCGACCTTGTCACCTTTTACCATGTAGGAATTATAGCTTACGCCGATGGGTAGAGGCCAGAGACCTTCAAAACGCGTGGTAGTGCGGTCGTTTACACCAACATAAAAAATGTCTTTGCAAATTTCTTTGATGTTCATATCAATATAAATAATTAGCCAATTTTGGCTGCAAAATTAATTAATTCGGATGCAATGTGCAACACTTGATTGTTATACGGTGTACGACGGTACAATACTAAATGCAGTTGCATTCATTTTTATTCTTTGAGGGATTGTGCTTGTATGTGATTTGTATGCATTTTAATCCATAACTTTTCCGGCTCGTTGCCGTCATGAGCATGGCGGCTATATACATAGTGCCTTTATTTTCATATTCGGGTTATATCCTTCTTGGCAGCCAACTTTTTACCGTAACGTAATAAAATTACGCCAAGTAGCACGCCGCAAATACAGGTGACTATGGAGCCCTCAAAGCCATTACTGCCTCCATTGAGAATGTACGGCCCGCTTATTTCGGGTATAATTGCACTGGATTCTTGTGCCATTCCTGAGACCCCTAAGCCCAAGACTGTTCCGGAGACGAAATTCCATGCCCAGTGAATGCCTATCGGTATCCACAGGTTGTTTCGCAGATTGTATGCCGCTGCCAGCATGAATCCGGCTTCGGCCGAGATGGCAATGGCAGTCCACATATCGACATTCCACAAGTGCATTAATCCGAAAGACAATGAGGATATGGTGAATGCCGTGAATCGGTCTTTAATCATTCTGAACATTATCCCTCTGAATATGACTTCTTCACTTGCGGCGACTAAAAACAATACGCTAAAGTCAAGAAGCATTGATTCCCAGTTCACATGTATTGATTCTATTTTGTAAACGTCAACAAGTGCCAATATGAGTACGACAACGGCTATGAACAGAAATCCTATGGCGAATCCTATCGGCAAATCACGGAAGGCTTGTTTTACACTTAGTTCTGAGATTTGTCTCTTTTCAAAGATTTTCACGAAAGCAGCATATAAGACCAAGATACACAATCCGCCAGTGAACAGCAGGATTGACTTAATCCATAAATTATTGCTAAGGCTGCCAATGGCCGGAGCGAGCTGTGATAATAGTAGGAATAAAATAGTCCCGAATATAATCAACAGGTTCCATTTCCATAAAGGAATGTTATTTTTATTGTGCATGGATTTTAAGCGTGCTGTCAGCTCATGCTAGACTTATAGCCTTGGTATGGAGCCGATTTAATGCGGTTTATTGTAAGGGTCTTGGCGATGTCTCAATTTCTGCGTCATGAGGCATTCTGACGTACTCGGGTATGCCTGAGTTTTCCAGCTTCAAAATTAATTAATTCAGGCACATTGAGCAAATATTTAAGCAAATTTGCATCAATGGATTTATTTGGAAATGTAAGGAATAAAGGATCTTATTATATGCCACATTAGCACTGGAGGTACAGCATTGCCTATTGCTCGGTATTGACGCAATTGAGACACTGAATCTAATTTGAATGAATCAGGGAATGATTGTATCCTTGCGGCTTCGCGTGTGGAGAAACGCCTGTATCGTCCGTTGAACATGAATACAGGATCTGTGCTGTTCAGGCTGACTTTTGCCAAATGTGCACTGATAGTGTTGCAAGGCTCTTCAAGGTTCATGACACGCCCTTTGTTCATTTTTTCTCTTACCGACATCATCCCGGCGACAGCTTTATCGCTGAAAAATAAATTTTCATTGTAATTTTCATCTTCGATAATTACATCTTTTAGAACTTTCCTTTCAGAAAATTTTACTGGATTCGGAAAATTGAAGTGCATGAAGTCTGAAAAATTTTTAAACCCAACTATTATAACACGTTCTCTTTTTTGAGGTACTCCAAATTCTGAAGCATTTAATAGTTTATAGGTTACATTATATCCGGCATTTTCGAATTCTTTCAGAATCATTGGGAATGCTTTTTTTTTATTTGCGGACATTATGCCTTTTACATTTTCTGCTATAAAGAAGCGTGGTTTACGCTCTTTTAATATTTTGACCATTTCAAAAAATAGCATACCACGTTCATCTTTATAGCCTAAACGAGGTGGATTTTGTGCTGATATTGAGAATGATTGGCATGGGAAGCCTCCAATTAGCATGTCAAAATCAGGTATTTCGTTAATTTTTATGTCGCGAACATCCCTTATAGTGCATTTGTGTGTAAAATTGTCGTTATATATTTTTGTACAATATGGATCATTGTCAATGGAATATACAATCTCGAAAGGATTTTCTCCATAGATTTTGTTTAAGTATGAAAATCCACCTATAACACCTAGATCCATGCCTCCGCATCCACAAAAGATAGAGGCTACTTTTATTTTTCCCATGATAGTAATTCTGATGGTTGAAAATCTTCAGAGGAGAAAGTAATATCCATGCCGTCACGAGGTACTGCCTCAATTTTATCTGTTTTGTATAATCCAACAGGATTCCTAAGGATGAATAATGTTTTGTCGTGCTCGCTAAGCATCAATCTGTATATGCAATAATGTTCTTTAATAGTATTTGCCACACGCCATTCATTTGTAGACATGTGGAAACCATACATTTGTACTTTTTGTTTGCTAATAGTAGTTTTTACTTCGATATAGCGATGGTCCTCAGAGCCATCAGCCTCAAAACTGTCAATATCGAATCCTGGATGATATGATGGGCTGTCTACTATCTGAACTAAACGTACGAAATCCTCGTATCCATTTATTTTAAGACGCATCTTTTCATGGCTGCATATAATAGCTTCACCAAGCGTACCGATATCTTTTGTCGTTTTTTCGGTTGAATAAACAACAGATTTTATTCTGTCATCTAAAATAACATTTATTTCGTTACTTTCTTCAAGGATTATCGGAATGCTTGTTTTGAATAATTGTGGTTTCATCGAATCGTTTACATAATCAAACCACGATGGCTCAATTTGAGCTAATTCAGAAGTTTCAAAATTGTTTTTCCCATAAAATGAATCATATCCGTTAAACCATGTCGTATCTTCGACAAAAAGATTCAGCGCAGCTGATTCATTCCCTTTTAAATAAAAATACCCATAGCGTTTCTCTAATAGGTTTGCTATTTCCATATAGTCAAGAATGTCTCCTGCATATCGAGTAATATCTCCTTTAGATCTCGCCTTTCCCGTCAAGGATAATACTTTAGAATCCTTAGGGTTGTAATATTTGATTTTGGATTTGCGATTATTTAAAATGGTTTCAGCGATTGTTTCTGCCGATACAGAACCACTTGTTACTCGAATGTCATTAAATATGCAGTAGGTAGCTTCTTCGGCAGTAATGGACATTTCTTTTGGAATATTTTGGGAACTTAGAATGTTGTTTCCTGCCATTAGAACTTTGATTATTGTTTTGGCAGGTTTAAATTTTATGTTCTGTTGTATTATGTCTTTTAAATCTTGTGGTTTAAGATGTCCTCCTGGGAATTGGAAAGAATACAGGAATAATCTAAGAAACTGTGTTAAATCTTGGTTCTCATGTAAAAAAATTGCCATTTTCGAAGTTTCTGTAATGTCGGCTTTTTTGTCTTCTTTATAGAAACCAAACAATGCAGGGATTTCGGTTCTCCAATTATGCAAAGTTTTATTTGTAGCGTCTATATTGCCTGGAAACATTCTTATGGCATTATAAAAACGTCGATTGTATTCCTCGCAAGGGCACTTTGGTATTCTGCAGCATTCATTTGCCATGTAAAGTAATACATTTTCAATATTACTTTTAAAGCGAGGTCGTACAAAATGAATGCGATACCAGTATTTTTCAGGAATTTGATAAAATTTTGATTCGGTTTTCATAATAACTTTTTCAGTTGATTTGCTATTGCTTGAGCCATAATAGGAGGAACGGCATTGCCTACTTGTTTGTATTGACTCGTTTTACTACAAGAAAATATATAATTATCGGGAAAAGATTGAATTCTTGCACATTCTCTAACAGTAGGTATCCGATTCCATTTATAATGAAAGTGATGTCTATGTCCAGTATCTATCGTAATACTGGGCTTTTTACTATTTAAACGAGTCCATGCAATGTGCACCTTACGGGTATTTTGTAGGTTGGCAGGTAAATCTTTATAATTTCCTCCGTCAGGAACCAATGCTATTATTTTTGTAGTTTGTTCATTGTGATTGGTTGTTTGATGGTTCCATATACCACAGCTTTTTTCCCTTATCAAAGTTTGGAATTCACTATTTGGCTTAATTGTGTATGGAGTCCCATCAGGCAAAGATATTTCAGGTAGGTCGTCAATTGCTTCGGCTGTGGATACTTTATGTTCTACTGTAGGCAATTCTTCAAAATTGAATATGCCGTTTCTTAATCCAATAAATATCGCACGGCGTCTATTTTGTGGAACTCCATAATCAGATGCTATTAGTACTTTTGTACTCACATTGTAGCCTAAATTCTCAAATTCTTGTATTATATTTTCTTTGATAATTCCATTCCCGATAGAAAATATATTCGGTACGTTTTCCAAAACAAATGCACGAGGTTTGAAATATGCAACAAGACGAACAAACCCTTTGTACAGTTTATTGCGTTCGTCATCTAACATTCGTTTCCCTGCGATTGAGAACCCTTGGCATGGAGGACCGCCAATAATTACATCAATAGTATTGTTGCCAATGATATTTTCCACATCATTGCCTGAGATATTTGATATGTCAGCACATAAAATTCGGCTGTTTCTATGATTATTTTGGAATGTAATCAAGGCATCTTTCCAGATATCTATTCCTAATAATATGTTATACCCTGCATTTTCAAATCCTGTTGACATCCCTCCGCATCCACAAAACAAATCTAACACTGTGTATTGTTTTTTATCCATGAGTCGTTTCATTTTGTTAAGGGATTCAACTCATGCGAGTCTTGTAATCTTCGTATGTGAATTCGCGCAGTAGTTCCACAGTGCCGTCGCATCGGGAGAACAGAATGGACGGGTGTTGTATGCCGTTGAACATGTTGGTCTTTACGGTGGTGTAGTGGTTCATGTCCTCGAAAGTGAGGCGGTCGCCTTCTTTCAAAGGCTCGGGGAAACTCCAATCTCCCACAAAGTCACCGCTGAGGCATGAGTTGCCACCGATGCGGTATGTAGGTTTCGTATTGTCGACATCGGGTAGCGACTCGGTGATTGCCGGCTTGTAGGGCATTTCGAGACAATCGGGCATGTGGCATGCAAATGACACATCGGCAATAGCCGTTTTTATGCCGTTGTTTTCTACCACATCGACAACTGAAGCAATAAGGTCGCCGGTGCGCCAAGTGAATGCACTGCCCGGTTCGAGTATCAGTTGAAGGTTGGGATGACGCAATTTGAACTCTTTGAGAATCTTGATAAGGTGTTTGGTGTCATAACCATCCCGAGTCATGAGGTGGCCTCCGCCCATATTTAGCCATTTGAGTTGCGGCAGATATTGGCCGAACTGCTCTTCCACAGCGATAAGCACCTTTTCAAGGTCGTAGGATGAAGATTCGCACAAAGCATGGAAGTGGAATCCTTCAATCCATTCGGGCAATCGGGTAATCTTGTCGGCTGTCATGCCAAATCTTGAGCCCGGCCGGCAAGGATTGTATATGTCGGTTTCAATGACCGAGCACATGGGATTGACGCGCAGCCCGCAACTCACGGTGTGCTCGTTGTCGCCGTCATTGAATTTGTCCACATGGGGCTTGAACCTGTTGCATTGTTCCAAGCTGTTGAATGTGATGTGTGAACTGCCTTGCAGGTATTTATATATTGTGCTTTCGGTGTATGCAGGGCAATAGGAGTGGGTAAGTTTACCCAATTCTTCATTGGCAAGCCACATTTCGTTTAGAGAGCTTGCCGTCGATGCCACGTCATATTCGCGCATGATCGAAAACGTCTTCCACAGCGCGTTTGCCTTGAAAGCCATTATTATGGTAACACCGGCTTTATCGGCAACCGACTTGATGAGATCAAGATTTCGGCGCAATTTCGATTCATATACTATATAATATGGCGTCGGATATTTGTCGATGTCGATAATCTTGTTCATAAATTATTGGTTGTTAGTATTTTGAAACGTGTGAATTTTAAAATCAGCGATTTTGTGCCAACATTGCCGAAGTCTACTGTTATCTTGGTATCGGCACCCGAGGCTTCAACATTGTCGATAGTTCCAAATCCGAATCGAGAATGTTCGATTTTCATGCCCGGACGTAGTTCATCGGCTGTGTGTAAACAGAAGTCTGCCGGATTAGAGCTTGTCGAGGCTTGATTGGCCACAGGACGAAGTGTAGCACTTGGGAATATACTTACGCTCGGCTTGGATTGTTGTGTTGATGCTGCAAGTGAGGAGCGATTGTTGTCGGTGCGAATATATCGTGTGTTCCATTCGTCACGCGACTTGTTAAAATCGTAGCTGCTGTTTGACATTCCCTGTGATTGCGCCATTGACAAGAATTGAGGATTAATATCCTTGATGAAACGACTCATCGTGCAAGTTTTGGTCTGTCCGTTTCTGTATCGTGAGCGAGCATAAGTAATTGTGCAGGTCGACTTGGCACGAGTTATTGCGACATAAAGCAGTCGTCGTTCCTCTTCAATCTCGGCAATCGAGTCTCGGCTCATGGATGATGGGAACAAGTCTTCTTCCACGCCGACTATAATTACGTTGTTGAACTCAAGGCCTTTTGCTGCATGTACCGTCATTAAGGTGACTGCGCTTCCCGAGTCGTCGATATTGGTGTCTTGGTCGGTCTGTAATGCAATCTCTCCAAGGAAATTGGCCATGCTCACATTTTCAACTCCCTCCTCGTTTCGAGTCCTGACATATTCGTCAAGGCTGTTAAGCAATTCCAAGAGATTCTCCTTGCGGCTGATATTTTCGGGAGTCTTTTCACTTTCGAGCATTGAAATCAGCTTGGTGCCGTTCATTATTTCCTGTCCGAGCTTGTCGGCGGCCATACCTTCGGCGTTGTCTTTAACGAACCGGGCGATGAATGTGGCAAAAGTTTCCAACTTCTTGCGAGTGCCGGAGTTTACGCCTGTGTCATACTTGTCGAGCGCGTTTATTACCTGCCACAGACTCACATTGTTTTTTATTGAAGCGTCGGTGAGCTTGGCCATTGTGCTTTCCCCGATGCCGCGTGCGGGATAATTTATGACACGGCGCAACGCCTCGTCATCGTCGGGATTGATTACGAGCCTGAAGTAGGAGATGGCATCTTTGATTTCTTTCCGTTGGTAAAATGATTGTCCGCCATATATTCGATATGGGATGTTGCGTTTGCGCAATGCCTCTTCAAGGATGCGCGATTGCGCATTCGTTCTATACAATATGGCAAATTCGTCATATCCGTCTCCGCGTCGTGCTCGTAGGTTGATGATTTGGTTAGCGACAAGGTATCCTTCTTCAAAGTCGGAATATGCTTGCATCACGGAAATTTTGTTACCGCGTGAATTTTCGGAGAAGATATGTTTTTTTATTTGTTGCGTGTTTTTTTCTATGAGGCTGTTTGCTGCATCGATTATGGTCTGGGTCGAGCGGTAATTTTGCTCGAGTTTGAAGATGCGCAGGTTGTCGTAGTATTTGTTCAAGTTCAGTATATTTGCCACGTTTGCCCCACGGAACGAGTATATGCTTTGTGCATCGTCACCCACCACGCATATGTGCCCGTGCTGCTTGCCGAGTTGCGACACGATGAGGTGCTGGGCAAAGTTGGTGTCTTGATACTCGTCGACAAGAATGTACTTGAATCTGTTCCTGTATTTCTCAAGCAAGTCGGGATGGTCGCGAAACAAAATGTTGGTATAGAACAGTAGATCGTCAAAGTCCATTGCCCCGGCGATGCGGCAGCGGTTCCAGTAGGCTTTGTACAGGGCATACATCATGGGGCGACGTGCGCGGCTGTCGGCAGCACGCAAATCGTTGTCGGCTTCATAGTCGGCCGGAGAAATCAATGAGTTTTTCATGGCCGATATGCGTGAATGAGCCTCGGCAGGAGTGTACAGCTTCTCATCGAGTTGCATGTCGCGGATAATGGTCTTTAAAAGTGATTTGGAGTCGGCCGTGTCGTATATCGTAAAGTCGTGCTTGAACCCTATTCGGTCGGAGTTCATTCTGAGGATGCGCAGAAACATGGAGTGGAAAGTGCCCATCCACAGATCAGAAGCGATGTTTTCTCCCACTAAAGTCCGGATACGTTCTTTCATTTCCCGTGCGGCCTTGTTTGTAAAAGTCAGCGCAAGGATGTCATGTGAGTTGTATCCGTTGTTAAGCAAGTATGCAATTTTATAGGTCAAGACGCGTGTTTTCCCCGAGCCGGCGCCTGCTATGACGAGTTGCGGCCCGTCAAGATAGCAAACCGCCTCGCGTTGCCTGTCATTCAGTTCGCTCAAAAAATCTTCCAATTTTCCAGTCAATTGTAATTCCTGTGCAAAATTAATAAATCTATGGAAAATTTGCCGAATTTCGGTAGATTAACGCAATAGAAGTTGGGTATTAGGAAGTTAAGGAAAAACACGGGGAAAGTGCATGTGGCTGAAAGTAGCGATGCCATAAAACTTATAAGCACGATTAAAAAGATATATCATCCTAATATCTTATTCTGTAAATTCATTTAGAACCTGATGTTTGAAAATGGATGTCCGTTCCACGAAACAAAACAGACATCCATTGTATTGCGTTTTTATACTATTTACAACTTCCAGCCAGAAATGCTTTCTTGGATGTTCCATAGATGGGCATAGAGTCCTTTTTTTCGGACAAGCTCATCGTGTGAGCCTTCTTCCTTTATCCGTCCTTTATCCAAGACGATTATCTG
>ERZ779889.108-NODE-108-length-107238-cov-10.811379_pt1 | contig 107238 bp, 96 predicted proteins | sample MGYA00511030_ERZ779889 | MGnify/ENA primary metagenome ERZ779889 (study PRJEB29588, sample SAMEA2160616) | human gut metagenome | biome: human gut; feature: human-associated habitat; material: faeces | place: Denmark | collected 2008/2010 ...
ATGGTAGCCTCCTCCTTTGAAGGCAAGAGCAGCAAGCTGCCGGGCTTTTTTTTATTCGGTTATTTTGCGCGGATAGCGTTTATTTTTCATAAAAGGCTATTAAAAAAAGCGGATTTATGATAAAATACAAATACTCATGTCATTGTGGGAGGTTTTTTCGATGGATATAGATAAAAAGACGAAATACGGCGTTATCAATATCACCGGCGATGCAATCGCTCAGGTGGCCGGGAATGCGGCCAGCCAGTGCTATGGCGTCGTGGGCATGGCGCAGAAAAAATCGATCCGGAATGAAATCAACGAGTTGCTGAAAAATGAAAACTTCAACAAGGGCGTTTTCGTGACGAAACGGAAAGACACTTTTGAAGTGGACGTATATATTGTCGTGGGCTACGGGCTGAGGATTACCGAAATCGCTTCGGAAGTTCAGAAAAAAGTCAAGTTCGATCTGGAACGCGCTTTCAACATGAATTTTGCCGCGATCAACATCTACGTTCAGGGGATTAAAAGTCTTTAATATTTGAGAGGAATTAGTACATGAAATTTATCGATGGCAATATGCTGAAACAGATGATCATCAGTGGCGCGAACAACCTGTTCAACCACTATCCGGAAGTGGACGCATTAAACGTTTTCCCTGTCCCGGACGGCGATACCGGAATCAACATGAATCTGACGATTTCCAGCGGCGCGAAAGAAATTCAGAATCGCGTCGACGGCGATGTCTACGAAATCTCCAAGGCCTTTTCAAAAGGGCTTCTGATGGGCGCGCGAGGAAATTCCGGCGTGATTCTGAGCCAGATTTTCCGCGGCTTTTCCAAAGCGCTGGAAGGGCAGAAGGTGATTTCCGCGCCGGTTCTTTCCGACGCGCTGATCAACGGAAAAGACGTCGCGTACAAGGCGGTCATGCGCCCGGTCGAAGGGACGATTCTCACCGTGATCCGCGAAGCCAGCGAAGCCTTGAAAGAGCAGGTTACTCCTTCGATGAGCATCGAAAGAGCGTTTGACATTCTGCTGAAAGAGGCCAATGCGTCCTTAGAAAGAACGCCGGAACTTCTTCCGGTGCTGAAAGAAGTCGGCGTCGTCGACTCCGGAGGCGCGGGACTATTGAAAATCCTGGAAGGATTCGCCAGCGCGCTTCACGGAAAAGTGTTCGAGAAGAAAATGGCGACGGTGACGGAGGATTCCCCTCAGCAGAAAGCCGGCGCGAAAGTCGAAGACGATGAATTCGGTTATTGCGTGGAATTTTTGCTGATCTTGCCGGAGAATCCGCTTTCGGAAGGAAAAAAGACCTTTGCCGAGAAACGCTTCACGTCGGTGCTTGCCTCGCACGGGACTTCTCTTGAAATTCAGCGCGAAGACGAATTCACCCTGCATGTGCATATTCACACGTTGATGCCGGGAAGCATTCTGGTTTACGCCCAGCAGTTCGGCGAGTTTTCCGCGGTTAAAATCGATAACATGGCGGAACAGCACGGAGAAATGACGAAGAAAGAAAGTTCTTCCGACTCCAATGAAACACGCGAATACGCGATCGTTTCCGTCGCCGTCGGAAACGGCGTCGAACAGATGTTCCGCGAACTCAACGTCACCGAATTGGTTTCCGGCGGGCAGACCATGAATCCGTCTACGGAGGATTTCGTCGAAGCGATCCGGCGGTGCAACGCCAGAAAAGTCTTCCTGCTTCCGAACAATTCCAACATCATCATGGCCGCGACGCAAGCGTGCGAAGTCGAGAAGAACGTCGAATGTCGGGTGATTCCGACCAAGACGATTCCTCAGGGACTGACGGCGTGCATGATGTTCAATCCGGAATCGACTTTCGATGAAAACGAAAGCGAGATGAACGAAGCGATCGGCAACGTGAAAACCGGACAGGTTACCTTCGCCATCCGCGATACGGTCATCGACGACATCGAAGTCAAAAAAGACGAATACATCGCTCTTTCGGATAAGAAAATCGTATCCAGCGACCGCGACAAAATCAAGGTTACGATGGATATGCTCGATCATATGGTCGACGAAACGAGTTCGATCATCACCCTGATCTGCGGAGAGGACGCCAGCGAAGAAGAGGTCAACCGCTTGTCGGATCTGATTCAGGAAACCTTTCAGGAGGTCGATCTGGATGTCCGGAGAGGCAACCAGCCGGTTTACTCGTTCATCATCGGAGTGGAATAAAGAAGGGGATCTCCCCTTTTTTTGAAAGGGACTGTTGAGGGAAAAAGATGAAATTACTGACCAATTCAAAGGCTTTGACGGAACAATTGAAAAAGATTTCCGTCGAGCGGAGCGAAGATCTGATCGAATATCTGCCTTATCGGTACGAGTCGTTTGAATATACCGACGAAGAAGATGTGAAAGACCGGCAGAGAATCGTCATTCTCGGACGGCTGGTCTCGAATCCGCGACTGTTCAACAAAGGAAAAATCAGCCTGATTACGTTTCATTTCGTTTCGGTAAACCGGAAGTTTTATTCCTGCAAGATGTTTAACCGCGCCTTTTATTATTCGTCGCTCGACCTGGAAAGTTCGTTTACGTTGACCGGGATTCTGGATTTGAAAAAAAAGGAACTGAACGTCGTCTCCCTTAAAAAAGGGGAGATTCCCGACGACCGGCAACTGAAACCGGTGTATCATCTTCCGACCGGCGTTTCTTCGTCGGTCTATCTGGGATTGGTCAGACGGACGTTGGAGAGAATCGACGAGATTTCCGGAGAGAGACTTCCGTCGTATCTGATCCGGAAATACCGTCTGATGTCGCATAACGAAGCGCTGAAAGTGGTTCACTTTCCGAAAAACAGGGAAGAAATCGCCGCGGGACTCCGGACGGTCAAATTCGAAGAATGTCTGGAATATTGCATGAAAAATCGGATCATTCGGATACAGAACAAGAAACTGGTAAAGTCTTCGCCGAAGCCGATCGACACGCAGGAGATCAACCGATTCATTCTTGCGCTTCCGTATAAACTGACGAAGGATCAGACGCAGGCGATCCGCGAGATCGTTCTCGACCTGATGAGTCCTTCTTTGATGTACCGCCTGTTGCAGGGCGACGTCGGAAGCGGAAAGACGATCGTCGGCATCGTGAGCCTTTATGCGAACTTTTTAAGGGGAAAACAGGGGGTTCTTCTGGCGCCGACGGACTCTCTGGCGCGACAGCATTACGAAAACGTACGTTCCGTTCTGGAACCTTACGGGATTCGCTGCTGCCTTTTGATCGGCGACCTGAAAGCCAAAGAGAAGGAAGCGCTGAAAGAGAAGGTGGCCTCAGGGGAAGAAGACGTCATCGTCGGCACGCATTCGGTTTTTTCCAAAACGGTGGCGTATGCCGGTCTGGGATTGGCGATCATCGACGAGCAACACCGTTTCGGCGTCAATCAGCGGAATCTTCTGGAAAACAAAGGCGACGACGTCGATTTGCTTCTCATGAGTGCGACGCCGATTCCCCGGACGCTGGCGCTTTCGATCTACGGCGACCTCGATGTTTCGTCGCTGACAACTTTTCCTTCCGGAGAACATCGGGTGACTACCCGCGTCGTCGGCGAGGATTCGGCGAAAATCCTGTCTCTGATCGAATACTGTCTGGAAGAGTCGAGGCAGGTTTTCATCGTTTGTCCGAAAATCGCCATGGGAAATTCCATGCAGTCCAGCGAGGAAGTCTATGCGAAATTTGCACCTGTTTTCGGCGAAAAAATCGCGCTTTTGCACGGAAAAATGCCGAATGAAGAGAAAGTGAGCGTTTTGGAAAAATTCAAACGGAACGAAATCGGCGTTCTGGTCTCGACCACGTTGATCGAACTGGGCATCGACATTCCTTCGGCAGGCGGAATGATCATCTATTCGGCGAACAGTTTCGGACTGGCTTCGCTTCATCAGTTGCGCGGAAGAGTCGGTCGCGACGGAAGGGAAGCGTATTGCCTCTTAGTCGAACGCGATCTGGAAGAAGAGGACTGTTCGCGATTGAAATTTCTGGAAACCTGCACCGACGGTTTTGAAATCGCCGAAGAAGATATGCGCCGGCGTGGTCCGGGCGACCTCATCGGCATTCAGCAAAGCGGATTCCCGAGTTTCAATTCACTGAACATCGTCAAGGATTTCCGGATGTTTGAAACGGCCCGGAACGAAGCGGACGCGATGCTCAAAAATCCGGATGATCCGGAAGTCGCGCGGTATTACCGCTTTTGTCTGAATCGGATTCTGGAAAAAGAAAAGAGCCTGCTTCTCGACGGAATGTAAGAGGACCGCCGAATCTTATTTCATCGGACGGCGAACTGTGGTATAATATTCCGGAAGAAAAAATCGGAAAGGAGAGTCGGGAAATCCCGAGATAAGCGTATGTATAAAATTGCCGTGGATTGCATGGGTTCTGATCTGGGCCCGGGTATCGCCGTAGAGGCGATCCGAATATTTGTCCGAAAGCACGAAGATGCCGAAGTTTTCGCTTACGGAAGGAAAGAAGATTTAAAGGAACTGGAATCGCTGGATCGGGTTCATGTGTTTTCCTGCCCGGACGTCATGGCGATGACTTCCGGCGCGTTGGAAGCGATGCGGGCGCGGGAAACTTCGATGTACCGGGCGGTTTCCGACATGAAGACGAACGGATATGACGGCGTCGTTTCTGCCGGATCCACCGGCGCTTTTCTGACTCTGGCCAGCGTCAAACTGAAAAACATCGAGGGAATCGACAGAAGCGCGTTAGTCACCGCGATCCCCGTCAGCGGAGGGAAACAGGTTACCGTTCTCGACGTCGGCGCGAATGCGGAGACTTCGGCGGAACAGTTGGTTCAGTTCGCCAGAATGGGGAAAGTCTACGCCGAAAAGGTGCTGAAAGTGAAGAATCCGAAGATTTGCCTGCTCAGCAACGGCGCGGAAGACGAAAAAGGAAGCCCGGAAATCAAGGAAGCCAACCGCCTGCTCAGGGAGATGAATTTCGAGGGTTTCATGGGAAATATCGAGGGACGAGAAGTGACGAAAGGCGACCTCGACGTTCTCGTTACCGGAGGCTTTGCCGGAAACGTCTTCCTGAAAACATACGAAGGCGTGGCGAAGATGTTCTCGGGAATGATCAAAAACGCGTTTTATACCAACGTTCGCAGTAAAGTGGGCTATCTTCTTTCCAAAAAACCGTTCGACGCATTCAAGGATCAGATGAACTACGAAAGCGTCGGCGGCGCGATGTTCATCGGAATCAAAGGCGTCGTCGTCAAGGCGCACGGTTCGTCCAATGCGAGAGCCTTTTCGATGGCTCTGGAAGTCTGCCGCCGGATGATCGAAGAAAAAGTCGTCGAACAGATCGGGGACGGTGTGTAAGATGTATAAGTTTTACGGAATTCTCGACGCTTTCGGAATTAAAGCCAACGATATCAGTTTGTTTGAACACGCTTTTTCGCATTCTTCTTACGTCAACGAAATCCGCGGTCATTTTGTGGATTACGAGCGAATAGAATTTATCGGCGACGGCGTGCTGGATTTAGTCGTCGCGGATCTGATTTACCGCGCCCATCCGGAGATGGATCAGGGGCTGATGTCGAAAGCCCGGTCTCATCTGGTCCGGCGGGAATCGCTGGCCGATTACGCCCGGAAATATCATCTGGGCGAGGCGATCCTTTTGGGAAACGGCGAAAAGAACAACGGCGGGAGCAACCTCGATAAAATCCTCGAAGACGTCTTCGAAGCCTTCATCGGCGCGATCTACCTGGATCAGGGGTTCGACACGGTTTACGCGATCGTCGGCAAAATCTTTTCCTACGATGTCGAGCACATCGAAATCGGCGAACTGACCGATTTCAAATCCAAATTGCAGGAATACGTGCAGACCGACACCCGGGATACGGTGACCTATCGCGTTGTCGAAGAAAGCGGAAATTCGCAGGATAAGAAATTCGTCGTCGAAGTTCTCTGGGACGGCAACGTCTGGGGAACCGGAACGGGCAGCAGCAAAAAGCGCGCGGAACAGGACGCGGCCAAAGACGCGCTGTCGAAAGTAGCGAGGTAGACAGATGGGGCTGATTTCATTTCTGAAAGATAAATTCTCCAAAAAGGAGAATAAAAACGATAAATACGTCGCCGGATTAGATAAATCGAGAAAAAACTTTTCTTCCAAACTGAAATTGCTGACGAAAAGGTATTCCAAGGCCAACGATGAATATTTTGAGGAATTGGAGCAAATCCTAATTGAGGCCGACGTCGGCGTCAATCTGGCGCTTGAAATCGTCGAGGCGACGAAGCGGGAAACCGACGAAAAAGAGATTTCCGATCCCGAATCGATCAACGAATTGCTCGTCGACAAGATGTTCGTCAGTTACGCGCAGCAAGGGGAAAACATCGTCAACGAAATCGCCTTTCGCGAGAACGAACCGACGGTACTTCTGATTGTCGGCGTCAACGGAGTCGGAAAGACGACGACGATCGCCAAACTGGCTTACCGATACCGAAAGCAGGGGAAAAAGATCCTGCTCGTCGCCGGAGATACTTTCCGGGCCGGGGCAACCGAACAGTTGTCGATCTGGGCGGAAAGACTCGGCGTCGACATCGTCAAAGGCAAAGAAAACCAGGATCCTTCGAGCGTCTGTTTTGACGGCATCCGGAAAGCCAAAGAGACGCATTGCGACCTGGTTATCGTCGATACGGCGGGACGGTTGCAGAACAAACTGAACCTGATGCAGGAACTTTCCAAGATGAAACGCGTGATCGCCAAGGAAATCCCTTCCGCGCCTCACGAAATCTTTCTGATCATCGATGCGACGACCGGACAGAACGGCGTGATTCAGGCCAAAGCCTTCAAAGATTGCACGTCGCTGACCGGCGTGATTATCACCAAAATGGACGGGACGAGCAAGGGAGGAATCATTCTCGCAATCCGGGACGAATTGGGCGTTCCGGTCCGTTTCATCGGTTTAGGAGAAAAAATGGACGATCTGGAAGAATTCGATCTGGATCAATACCTGTACGGGTTGTGCTTATCGCAGGAGGAGGAATAAAATGGGCTTTTTCTTATCGTTAATCATTATCGTCGCCATTCAGATGGGCGTCACCGCTTTATTGCAGATGATGGGCGTTTCGGTGCTGTACATCGATATGATCATCAATCTGATTCTGGCGCTGATCTTCACGTTCTGGAATTACGGCAGACTGTTCCGAAACAAAAAGGACATGGTGAAAGATCTTTCTTTTCACACCAACGTCTGCATCTGGTATTCGATTCTGACGGGAATCAGCGCGTTAAGCATTCTTCTCTACTAGCGGTATGGACGAATTGGAAAAGAATCTCCGCGTCAACCGGCTGATCGACTTATACGGCAGCCTTCTGACCGGACATCAGAGACAGATTCTGTCGTGGTACTATTCGATGGATCTTTCTCTGGCGGAAATCTCCGACCAGTTGGGAATTTCCAGAAACGGCGTGTACGACGCTTTGAAAAAAGGCGTAGCCGTGTTGGAAAAGTACGAAGAAAATCTGCATCTTCTTCGGCGCGACGAGGAACTGGACGCGTATTTCGAGGAAATCAGAAAGAATTGCGACGAGAAAGAACGTCTTCTCGTCGATCGGATCGAAAAGAAGGTGAAAGAATATGGCATTTGAATCGTTGAGCGACCGTTTTCAAGGAATATTGAAAAAAGTCAAAGGGCAATCCCGCCTGAGTGAAGCGAACATGGAGGAAATGCTGAAAGAAATCCGCGTGGCGCTTCTGGAAGCGGACGTCAATTTCAAAGTCGTCAAGGAATTCGTCCGTTCGGTCAAGGAAAAAGCGATCGGACAGGAAGTTTTCAACAAAGTCAGTCCCGGACAGATGGTCGTCAAGATCGTCCACGACGAATTGGCGGATCTTCTCGGCGCGGATCAGTGCGAAATCGCTTTCCGGCATAAGCCGACCGTGATCATGATGTGCGGATTGCAAGGATCGGGAAAAACGACGACCGCAGGGAAACTGGCGCTGCTGTTTAAAAAGAAGATGAACAAAAAGGTGCTTCTGGTCGCCGGCGACGTTTATCGTCCGGCGGCGATCGATCAGTTGGTTACGATCGGAAAACAGATCGAAGTCGAAGTGCTGGACATGGGCGATCGCCTTTCGCCGGTAGAAATCGCGAAAAAGGGCGTCGAGAAGGCGAAAAGCGAGAATTTCGACGCGGTCATCATCGATACGGCCGGTCGCTTGCAGATCGATGAAGTGCTGATGCAGGAACTGGTCGATATCGAAAATGCGGTTCACCCGGACGAGGAACTTCTTCTGGTCGATGCCATGAGCGGACAGGACGCCGTCAACGTTGCCAACGCATTCCATTCGCGGCTGCATCTGACCGGAATGATCATGTCCAAACTGGACGGAGACGCCCGGGGAGGCGCGGCTCTTTCGATCAAGCATCTGACCGGAATTCCGATCAAGTACGCCGGCGTCGGAGAAAAACTGAGCGAACTGGAAGTCTTTCACCCGGACCGCATGGCGGACCGGATCTTAGGCATGGGCGATATCGTCTCTCTGGTGGAAAAAGTACAGGAAGAGATTGACGAGAAAGAAGCCAAAAAAGCCGCGAATAAACTGATGAAAGGCAGTTTCGATCTCAACGACATGCTGAAACAGTTGGAACAGATCAACAAGATTAGCATGAGCAGTATCATCAAACTGATTCCGGGCATGCCGAAGATCAGCGAAGAAGATCAGGAAAAGGCGCGGAAGCAGATCGCTTCGACCCGGGCGATCATCTGTTCGATGACGCCGGAAGAGAGAAGTCATCCCGAAATCATCAAGAATTCGCGGAAAATCCGCATCGCAAAAGGATCAGGGAAATCCAGTCAGGACGTCAACCGCGTGCTGAAACAATACGATCAGATGAAAACGATGATGAAACAGATGAAAGGAAAATACGGTAAATTGCCGAATCTTTGAGAAGAGAAAAATCGACTGAAAATGAATTTTCGTCGGGATTCTATATCAAAACGGATTGAAAGCCGATTTGAAAAGCAACTCGAAGTCCTAGAACTTCGAGTTTTTTCTTATCCGTAAAGATGAATCCATCTGGAACAGACGAAGTTGTTTCTTCATCTGAACAGGGGTTCAAAAACAAGCAAAGTTATTAGAATTTTATTCAGAGTCTTTGATAAATTTTTTGCCTTTTTCCAGAGCGTCTTTTTCCCATTTCGGCTGGACGCCGGAATCCGCTTCAAGCAACAGTTTTTTTTCTTCGCGGCTCAATGTGCGTTTGGCAAAGAGATCGGGACGATGCTCGCGCGTGAGAAGAAGCGCCTGTTTCCTCCGCCAACGACGGATTGCTTCGTGATTGCCCGAAAAGAGAATATCGGGAATCTTCTGTCCCTCAAATTCGTAGGGCAACGTGTATTGCGGATATTCGAGAAGACCCTGATCGAACGATTCTTCCCGGACAGACGCTTCCGAAATCACGCCGTCGATCAGGCGAATGACGGCATCGGAGATAAGCATGATCGGAAGTTCGCCGCCGGTCAGAACGAAATCGCCGACGGAAATCAGTTCGTCGGCATATGCGTTGACTCGTTCGTCGATGCCTTCGTAGTGGCCCGCGATAAAGACGAGGTGCTGTTCTTTGGATAATTCGAGGGCTTTTTCCTGCGAAAACGTCTTCCCGCGCGGAGAAGTGAGCAGGATCTTCGCTCCGTCGGTATCGACGCTTCTCAACGCGGAAAGAATCGGTTGACAGCGCATGATCAGTCCGGCGCCTCCGCCGGTAGGCGAGTCGTCGACGCGACGGTGCTTGTCTAGGGTGAACCGGCGGATATCGATCCGTTCAAATTCAACCAGACCTTTGGCGATCGCCCTCTTGACGATCGAAGTGTCCAGATAAGAAGAAAAGAGTTCCGGAAAAAGCGTAAGAATCGTAATTTTCATGTCAGATCATTCCTTCGATCAATTCGCAGACGATCCGTTTTCCTTCGATGTCGACTTCCTGAATAAAAGCCTTGACGAAAGGCAAAAGAAGGTCTTTGCCATCGGTTTCGATGCGCAGGGTTTCGTAAGAAGCGTAGGATTCGATCCGAATGACTTTCCCGATCCGTCCCTTTTTCCGGTCAAAGACTTCACAGCCGACGAGATCGGAAAAATAGTACGTGTCCTTTCCTAACGGGTTTTGCTCGTCTTTATCGACGACGATCTTCCTTCCGACGAAAGGCAGAATCGATTCGACGGTAGGAAATTCCGCGAAAGACAGATAATCAAATCCCTGTGAGGAAGTATAGGAACGGACGTGCGCTTCGGCATACTGCCCGGAGGTTTCGTCGTAAAGAAATACTTTTGCGTTCTTTTTATAGCGGAGAGAAGCGAAGTCGGTGGTCGATTTGACTTTGATTTCGCCCTTTAATCCGCGCGTTTTCAGAATGACGCCCAATGAAAGAAAGGTCATAATTTTTCACCAGACTCATTATAAAAAAAAGATGCGGCTTTTGCCACATCAATTTATTCATTTGTTCCGTTTTGCCCGTCTTCTTCGCTTTCTTCCGTTTTTTTAGAGGCGAATTTGAGATGAACTCTCTCGTTGTTGGTCTTTCCGGCGATGGAAATGACTTCGCGAAGGGCTTCGGCGGTGGAACCGTGTTTGCCGATCAGCCTTCCGGTATCTTCCGAATCGCAGATGATCATAAAGGTGCGGTCTTTCGCTGAATCGTTCGGCAATTCCTTGATTTCCACAGCGTCTTTATTCATCACGATCGGCTCGATAATCTTGCGGATCGCGGCGATGTAATCCATCCTTTATTCTCCCTTTTTCTTCTTGCTTTCGGCGAATTCTTTGATGATGCCTTCGTGGGAAAGAATCGAACGGACCGTGTCGGAAGGAATCGCGCCGTTGCCGAGCCATTTCAGAATCTTTTCGCGGTCGAGCGTAAGCGAAGGCGCTTTTCCGGTTGCGTTCGGATTGAAATAGCCGACCTGTTCGATGTAACGGCCGTCTCTGGCGAAACGGGAATCCGCGACGACGATGCGGTAGATCGGATCTTTGTGCCGTCCGATGCGGGTTAATCTGATTTTTACTGCCATAGTGATTGTATCTCCTTTTGAACAGAAATAGCATACAGAAGTTTTTTTTGACTGTCAAGTAAAAACGCTTAACGCATCGATTTTTCCGTCAGTGGGAGTGAGGGCAAAAAAGAAAGCCGACGTCGAAATGATTGCAGAAATCTTTGCGATAAAGATTAAAAATCAATCAGAAAGGTTGACATCTTCTACGTTATCGATTAAACTTTATCTGTATGAAAGCGATTTCATCGACGGCGGTGGACTGAACGCCTTTTATTTTTAAACGATTTGGAAACGATTCCAAAAGCGAATTGGACCGTAAAACGGAGGTAAAAAATGGCAAATTTATCATTGAGACACATTTACAAGGTCTATCCAGCCAGAGTAAAGAACAAATTTCGTCTGTTCAGCAGAAAAAATGAAAATTCGCGCGATGCAGAGGATTTTATCGCCGTCAGAGATTTTACGATGGACATCGAAGACGGCGAGTTCATCGTTTTCGTCGGACCGTCGGGTTGCGGAAAGTCGACGACGCTTCGGATGATCGCCGGATTGGAAGATATCAGCGGAGGAGAACTTTATATCGACGGCAAGTTGGTAAATAACCTCGAACCGAAAGACCGGGATATTGCGATGGTTTTTCAAAGTTACGCGCTTTATCCGCATATGACTTCCTACGACAATATCGCTTTCGGATTGAAAATGCGAAAAGTTCCGGACGTGGTCAGAACCCGAAGCGGAAAAGAGAAAAAAATCATGCGTCATCTGAGTAAGGCGGAAATCGATGAAAAGGTGCAATGGGCGGCGGATATTCTCGGAATCAAAGAACTTCTGTACCGCAAGCCGGAAGAGATGTCGGGCGGTCAGCGGCAGCGAATCGCTTTGGGTCGGGCTCTTGTTCGCGGTCCGAAAGCCTTTCTTCTGGACGAACCGCTTTCCAATCTGGACGCAAAACTGCGGACTGCGATGCGTTCGGAAATCGTGAAACTGCACAATGAAATTAAAACGACTTTCATCTATGTGACTCACGATCAGGTGGAAGCCATGACGATGGGAACGCGCATCGTCGTCATGAAGGACGGCGTTATTCAGCAAATCGATACGCCGACCAATCTTTTCGATTATCCGGTCAATCGCTTTGTTGCCGGATTCATCGGAACGCCGCAGATGAATTTCTTTTCCGTAAAACTCCGGAAGCAGGGGGAGCGGCTGAATGTCGTTTTCTCAAATGGTTCATCGGTCTTTCTGGACCTGAACCGGATTCGTCCGGTCGAAAAAAGATATCTCGACGGCGAGGAACACGAGGCGGTTCTCGGCGTTCGCGGCGAGCACATCGAATTGGCCGAAGAAGGGCTGGATTGCGTGCTGTCGATTCTGGAAGTGCTGGGAAGCGAAACGCATCTTTTCGTCAAGATCGAGGAAGGCGGGCCGGATTACATCGTTTCCGTGAAAGATCGCGTCCGTCTCTTACCCGGAGATTCTTTGAAAATTGCCTTCTGTGAAGAAAAAATACATTTGTTCGACAGTGAAACGTCATTGTCCGTGATGGGAAAAAGAGAATGATGATCGGAAGATTGAAATTTTTCTTTTTCGGTTTTTTCTCAAACCGAGTGAGCCGGGAAGTCCGGAAGCAAGGTTATCTTTCGATGACGCTGTCGGTCGTTCTCGCCATCGTGATCGTGTTTCTCGGCATCGTATCGGGCGATACCGTTCCTTTTTCTTATCACTACCGGCATGCGAAAACGTTTCAAACGATGGTTCACAACGCTTTTGCCAATTCAGACGAAGAAACGAATATCGTTTTAGAGGTGCGTAACGGATCGATTTCCGCTTCTGTCGTCGTCGATACGGTTTCTGATCCGGAAGATCAAATAAAATACCGGACGGGAGAAGGGCATCTGATTGTCGATACGCGCGATACGAATGCGATGTTCGACGACTTTGAAGCCTATTGTCTGTCTAAGGACGAGAAACCTGTCCGGGTCAGTTACGAGGAATACCTCGGTTTTTCCGAGACGGTCAAAGCCAATTATGAGTTTCGGATCGACTATTCCGGAAATGAACTGGTTTTCACCGAAGAACGGCTCCGCGTCTATGCCGATTATCTGAGCGGACTGAAAGAAGAAGAGGAAAAGAAAGAAGTTTACGATCGGTATATCCGGCTGAACGAAGAGAGCGAAAGTTATCCGGCCGACCTTTATCGACTTTATGTGGAAAGTTATTATCCGCCTTTGACCGAGTACGAAAGTTCCGGCGGCGCACCGACGATTCGGAATTACTATTTTCACGAATATGTCGAAAAAATGCAACTGTCTTCGTACCTTTTCGTTTTCGACGATATCCTCGTCGGTTCGTTTACCACCGACAGAAACGTGCCGATTTCTTTTTACGGCTTCGTTGAGAATGTCGAAAGTCAGACCGACGGATCGGTCTCTTCGATTGACCGTCTGATCCGTTCGTCGTTCCGTCAGAGTACGAAGTTGAGCATATACGTCTATTTGATTCATTCGTTTTCGGGCGTTTTCTATTTTCTGGCGATGCTCGTGGTTTCCGCCGCTTTGCTGTTCTGTCTCCTCAATCTGATCAGCAAAAAGAAAGCGTATCGTTTCTCCGACGCGCTTATTCTGGTGGGAAATTATTTCCTGATGACTTCCGTACTGACCTTTGCGATCACGTTTTTGGCAGGGTATTTTCTTCCCCGCGGCTCGTTTTTCGTTTACGCCTATCTGGTGTTTTTTCTGATTTTGCTCATGCGTTTGTGCGTTTTGGTTCTGGGAGAATTCCTGAAAAACAGGAAAAACAAGGAGGAAAAGCAATGATTCTGTGCATCGGTGAAATTTTAGCGGATCTGATCGGCGAAGAAAAAGACGGCGTCTTTTCGTACCGGCGGAAAGCCGGAGGCGCACCGTTCAACGTCGCTTGCGCTTGCGGAAAATTCGGCGCGCAGAGTGTTTTCTGCGGCAGCGTGGGAAAGGACGCGATCGGCGATTTTCTGATCGGATTCATCGGGAAACAGCCTTTGAAAGCCTTTCATATTCGTCGCGATTCGAGACGGAATACCACGTTGGCGTTCGTTCATCTGGATTCTTCGGGAGAAAGGTCTTTCAGTTTTTATCGGAAAAACACGGCGGATTCTCATCTCGATCCGGTTTCCGACGAAGCGATCGGTCAAAGTTCGATCGTGCATATCGGATCGCTGATGCTGTCGGAACAAGCAGGCAGAAAGTATGCGAATGCAATCATCGCGCAGGCGCATCGTCTAGGAAAACTGGTCAGTTTCGATGTCAATTTCAGAGAAGATCTGTTCCCGGATCGCGCGAAAGCCGTGCGGATTTATCGGGAAATCATCGCGCAGGCGGACATCGTCAAATTCTCGGAAGACGAAGTGGGAATTTTCACCGAAACCTATGTCAGGGGATTGAAGGACGCATTGGTTTGCATCAGTCTGGGTGAAAGGGGAAGCAGGTACCGCTATCGGGAAATGGATCGCACGATCCCTTCGATTTCCGTTCGTCCGGTCGATACCACCGGAGCAGGAGACGCTTTCTACGGCGGCGTTCTATCGCAGTTGGACGATGTGAAAAGGGAAGAATGGAACGAAGGGTTTCTCGATCGGACTTTTCGCTTTGCTAATATCTGCGGCGCTTTGAATACGTTGGGAAAAGGGGCGATCGATCCCCTTCCGGATCGGGAAACGGTGTCCCGATATCTGAAAGAGGAGGAAGCGAAATGAAAAAGAAATGGAAAAGCGCATTCGGTTTGCTTTTTTTGGGGGCGCTCGTCATCGGCGGATTCGTTTCCGCGCCTGTAAGCGAGGTCAACGCGCAGGAACTCGTTCTGTCTTCGCCTGAGGGAGACGGGTTTTATCTGGATCAGACTTCGTTCAATCAGGCGGAAAGCGTGGTTTATGCCGGATATCTTTCTTTCGATTCCGGACAAGCGGGGGGATTGGTTTTCGGTGCGCAGGAAAACGATCATTATTTCGTACTCAACGTCGACCGATACGAGAATCGGGTAAAACTGATTTATTTCGTTTCGGAAGCGGGAAATCTGCAAGCGACCGAAATGTATACCGACTGGTATATCGGAAACGATAAAATGACCGAATCCGAAAGCAGTCTGGTGAAACCGAAAGTGGCTTCGATCGACCGCGTTCATCTGAAAGTCGTGCTCAGCGTAGAAAACGACGGCGTACACGGCGAGTTTTATGTCGACAATATCCGCCGTTTCGGCGTCGACAACGACATTCTTTTGACCGGTCGGGAAGATGCGATCGCCTATGAAGGCGGATTTCTGGGTATCAACGCTTTCCGAAGCGAAGTGAGGTTGAGCGAAATCGCCGTGGGAGAAAGCGATTATTCCTATTATTCGGAACTCTACCGCCAGCAATACCATTATTCGCAATTCGCTCACTGGAACAACGATCCGAACGGGCTTGTGTATTACGACGGCTATTATCATCTTTATTATCAGACGAATCCTTTCGATTCGCAATGGGGCGATATGTACTGGGGACATGCCAGAAGCCGGGATCTGACCTTTTGGGAACTGTTGCCGATCTGCTTGTTTCCGGATACTCCGGAAATGGGATTCGGAGACGGAAACGGATATATGTGGTCGGGGTCGGCGATGGTCTATCATCGCGGAATGAGCGAAACCATCGACGCCGGGAACTGGTTTTCCGGGGAATCCGGGCTGATTGCCTTTTATACTCGCGACGGAGCGCTTCAAAATCAGGTGCTGATGTCGAGCGACGACGGCGGAATGACGTGGACGAAGCGGATTCTGATTCCGCAGAATCGGGTGGGAATCAATACTCGGATCGATTGCCGTGATCCGAAAGTATTTCCGCTTGTAAGGGAAAACGATCGCGTGGCGACGTGGGGCATGACTTTGTCGAATCAGGCGGACGGTAAGGTTTATTTCCTGAAATCGGAAGACTTGTGTGCGTGGGATTATGCCGGCGAATTTGCCATCGATCGACCGGAATGCGTCGATGTGTACGCTTTGACGGCGGACGATGCGAGCGAACATACCGTCCTGACGTTTTCCGGAAGATCCTATCTGGTCGGAGAACTGAACTACGACGCTTTCAGCGGACGGGTGGAATTTATCGATCTGAACGGCGAGGCGCTTTCCGCGAACGAAAAAGCGACGCCGAGAACGATGGATTACGGCAAGGACTCCTATGCCACGCAGACGTTTTACATCGACGATCCGACGAGCGAATACGACGGACAAATCGTCGGCATGAGTTGGTTCAGCGGCGTACCGGGAAGCGGGGAGTCGGTGGAAAGCGGGATGTTCGCGCAAGTCCGTGATCCCTGGAACGGAGGAGGAATGACGATTCCGGTCCGTTACGAACTGAAAAAGGACGAAAGGGGCTATGCATTGGCCCAGACACCGATCGTCCGCGATTCCGCCTCATTCGCGGCTTTGAAAACCAATCTGGTCGATCATCGCGGAACGTATGCGGTCGGATCGGATAATCCTTTGGAAGCGGTCGATACCCATGTGTTGGAAATTTCTGCGAAAATTCGCAATCCGGAAGGGGTATCGCTGGCGATACGGGTCAATGTCGGCAACGGCGAATACACCGAAATCGGGTGGAATCCGACCGACGGGTATTATGTCGACCGGAGTTGGACTTCCGACGGGGGAATCGCATTCGGCAATTACCATCGGAAATACGCGTCCGGGATTCTCGGCTCCTCTGAGGAAAAGACATTCTACATTCTTTCGGACAACGGCAGTCTCGAAGCCTATTGCGAAGATTTTACGATTCCGTTTTACGTCCTGACGCTGGCATCGCCTTATTCCGTCGGCGCGGAGTTCGTCGCCGGAGGAGAGGTCGAAATCGCCGAGTTGAGCGTGAATCGGATCGATTCAATCTGGCGAAGAGGAGTTTCAGGAGAAGAAGGCGTACTCTATCTTTCCGACGAAACGATCGAAATGGATTTGCATCTGACGAAAGAAAAGCGGATCATGGCTTATTTCACCGGGAATGGCGAACCGGAATGGGAAGTTCTCGAAGGAAAAGAGATTCTGAGCGCGGAAACCTCTTCGGAGGGGATCACGATCCGGTCTCTTCGAGCCGGAGAAGCCCTGATTCGGTGTCGGGTCGGAAAAGAGCAGAAAGACGTTCGCGTGATCGTGCATTCCGGAGAGATACCCGGTTCGCTGGATTTCACGGACGGGACGGTTTCCGGAACGTGGTTGGTTTCGGAAGAAGGGCTGATCGGCGATCGCTTGGCCGGAGACGGCTTTCTGCTTTCCAAAAACCATGGCGACGATTTCACGTATTCCGCGCGCTTCGATCTGGGAACGGGAGCCGCCTGTGCGTTGGTCTTCCGGGCTGATGAAAAGATGAGCGATTATCTGATCGCCAATTACGACAACAACGGAAAAATCGTGAAACTCTGGTCTCCGCGCGGCGAAATCGCCAATGTCTACGTCGGACCTCAGAATTCATCGGATCTTCTTCTTTCGGTAAAAGCCGAAGGAAAAAGCGTTCGGGTTTTCCTGAACGGAAATCAGGTAATCGATGCGGAACTCGGCGAGAATGAACCGCTTTCGGGTTACTTCGGACTGAATGTCTGTGCGACGCGGGCGATCTTCAAGGAAATTTCCGTGCTGGACGCGTCGATCGACTACGTTTCGGGCGATTTGCTTCTTCATTCCGATATCGAACAGCATATTCTCTCCGTTTCCAACGTCACTTTGAAAAATGCCTTGATCGACAAATCGTTCTATCGGGTCGAGGGAAAAGAAATCGTTCTTTGCGAGCAGTACTTTTCGACCTTGCCTTCCGCGGGCGATTATCGCCTGAAAGTCGTCGGCGAATCGGGGCAGTTCGAGATCGTCGTGCGGGTGGAAAGACTGCCGGATCTGCGTTTGGAAGACATCGAGATTCAGAAAGGAACCGATCTGAATCTCTTCGTCGGCAACCGCTTCATCGCATCGGTGAAGATCAACGGCGAAGAAATCGACGCCGATCGGTACGCGGTGAACGGATATGTACTGAGAATCGACGGCAGCCTTTTGACGGAAGAGGTCAACGAAGTGGAAATCGACGCTCAGACATTCACCGTGACGCTCCGGACTTTGGAGACAGACCGGTTGCCCGATCGCGTGATCTTTCAGCCGATTGAAGCGTGGAAGATCGTGCTTCCGTGCATTGCAGGCGGTCTCCTTCTTATCGGAGGCGCGATGTGCATTGCATTCAGAATCAGGAGGAAAAAACATGGCAGCAACGATTAAAGACGTGGCGAAAAAAGCCGGCGTCGGCACGGGAACAGTTTCCCGCGTCCTCAACGGAGGCGATCAGGTCGATGCGACGACGCAGAAGATCGTTCAGAACGCGATCGACGAACTGAATTATGTGCCGAACGTCATGGGAAAGAGGCTGAGAACCAACCGGACGAAGGTGATCGCTCTGATGGTGCCGATCATCGCGCATCCTTTCTTTTCCCGATTGGCGGGATTCATCGAGGACGAGGCTGACCGTTTCGGCTATTCGGTGCTGTTAGTCAATTCCCAGCAGAGGGTCGGAAAAGAAAACGAAATCATCAACCGGATCCGGCGAAAAGAAGTAGACGGCGCGATCTTCGTCACGCACTTCACCCATTCGGAGGAAGAACTGAAAGATCTGGCCATCGTGTCGATCGACCGCCATTTGGGGAAAGAGATTCCTTTCGTGGCTTCCGACAATTATGAGGCTACGCGGAAAGCGATCGAGTATCTCATCGATCGGGGGTGCCGGAGAATCGGCTATATCGGAACCAAGCCTTTCGTGGATTCGGAAGTTCTTCTTCGGGAAAAGGCTTACCGGGATTGCATGGACGCGCACGGCATGGAGAAATTCATCACCAACGAAGTCGTTCTGCACGGCGAAGAAGAAAAAGTCGTTGAAGATTTTATCGCACGGCACGAAGAAGTCGACGGAATCTTCGCTTCGGGGTATTCGCTTTCCCTGACGGCGTACAATTATCTGACGAAAAAAGGAATCCGGATTCCCGAAGAAATTCAACTCGTGTCGTACGACGGCGATTTCCGGGATTTCGAGGCCGGACCGCGATTGACTTGCGTCGAGCAGCCGATCGAAGTCATGGGACGGAATGCCGTCCGTCTGCTGATGGACAAAATCGAAAAGCGGAACGTTCGGATCGCGAACATCGTCGCATCGGAGTTTATTCTCGGCGATACGACGAAGAATGCTTTGAAAGACACAAAGTGAAAAAGTCTTGAAGGAGGAATTATGAAAAAACTATGCAAAACACTGTCGGGAACGCTGTTCGTCCTGGCGCTTGTCGCGGGCGTTTCTTCCTGCGGAGGAAGTTCGTCCGGCGATTCGGAATTGGGAGATAAAAAGAATTCGGTCGTCAAGATCATGTTTCACGTCGATTCCAAATCCGAAGAGGGAAAGGCCTACAAGAAACGGATCGATGCGTTCAATCAAGCGTATGCCGGGCAGGGGATCAAAGCCAGCGCTTCTTATATCGCCCGTACCACCGGCGCCAGCGCTTACGAGACCGATCTGATGAACAAGCAAGTCGAAGGAACGCTTCCGGACATCATCACTTACGACGCGCCGAACTGCGCGAGTTATGCGAAATCGGGTTTGCTTTACGACATCACCGATCTGGTCCCGAAGGAGGTCCGGAACGATTTTATTTCGACCAACGAATACGACGGAAAACTCTACGGGTTACCGATTCAGGAATCCAGCGCCGGGTTCTATTACAATAAAAACCTGTTCCGCGAGGCGGGCATCGACGTTTCCTCTTATACGGTGGAAAATCCGTGGACGTTCGATCAGTTCAAAGACGTTTGCCGTCTGCTTAAAGACAAGGGAACCGTGAAGTTTCCGGTGGATATGCGCTTGGACGCGACCAAAGACGAAACGGCGACCTATATGCTTTATTCGTTTATTTATGCGGCGGGAGGCGATTTCATTTCGGAAGACGGATACACGGCGAAAGGCTATTTCGACAGCGCGGAAACCGCGGACGGATTCCGGTTCATCAAGGATCTCATCGACGCGTCCTATACTTCTTATTCGATCGGCGCGACGGATTTCTTCGACGGAAAAGTCGGTATGTACCTTTCTTCGGGCTGGACGATTCCGGATCTGGACAACAAATATCCGTCCACTTTCCCGAGCCGCGATTCATGGGGACTCTTGCCTTATCCGAAAGGGGTGACTTCCGCGAGCGCGACGGGGAGTTGGTGCTTCGGCGTAACGAATAACGGAAACAAGGACAAATCGGCGGCGAAAGAACTGCTGCTCTGGCTCACTTCGACGGAAAGTTCAAAAGCGATCACCGACGCGACGGGTATGATTCCGGCGCGGAAATCGGTGGAAACCGCGTACGAAGCCAATTCGCCGGAAGATGTGCTGATGAAGCAGTTGCAACTGACCGGGAAAGCACGTCCGAATACGGTCGGTTATCCGAAATTCACGACTTGTTTCAATCAGATCATCGCTGAACTCAACGACGGCGATATCGCGACGATCCTGAATACGAAAACGCTGTCTTTGCAATCCGAACTCGATAAATTGAAGAACCAGAAATAGGCGTTCTTCGTGAAAGGAGGGGTTTATGACTACGACCACGATCATTTTGCTGGCGGTGTTTCTCGCGGTTTTCGTTCTCGTCGCTTTCTTCGATGTGCGAAGAGCGAAAAAAGAGAAAAAGCGATATCATAAAAAAGAGTGCATCGCCGCTTATCTGATGCTTTTGCCTGCCGTCATTCTGGCGTTCCTGTTCGTGATGTTGCCGATCCTGTATTCATTGGGATACGCGTTCACGGACTTCTACCTTTTGACGCCCGACAAGATTTCTTTCATCGGTTTTGACAATTTCAAGGCGATTTTCGAGGAAATCGGGCAACATGGCGACATGTATTATGCGATTAAAAACACGCTGATCTTCGTGGTTTTGGTCGTGCCTCTTCAAATCGGACTGGCATTGGGACTGGCCCTGTTCTGCAATCGGAAAGTTCCGTTCGTCGGCGTATTCAAAGTGTGCTTTTTCGCACCGGTGGTCATTTCCCTGACGGTCACTTCCTATCTGTGGTTGCAGATCTTATCGCCGTCCGAAACCGGGCTTTTGAATTCGTTTCTGGCTCTCTTCGGCGTTCCGGCGCAGGATTTTCTCCGTGACAGGAACACGGCGATGCTCTGGATCGTCCTTTTAAGTGCCTGGCAGGGTTGCGGCTATCAGATGCTGATCTTTCTTTCGACGCTGTCGAATATCCGGAAAGATCTCTACGAAGCCGCCGCATTGGACGGTGCGAATGCGTGGGAACGTTTTCTCCACATCACGTGTCCGGGACTGAAACCGACGTTTCTCTACATCGTCGTTACGGTTTTCATCGGCGCCTGCCGCGTCATGGTGCAGCCGATGCTGATGACCGGCTATCAGACGCATACGGTGACGTTAAGTTACTACATGTATCAGCAGGGCTACTATAACCGGTGGGTCGGTTTGTCCAGCGCCGTCGCCCTGATGATGACGATCGTCATCGGTTCGATCACTTTCATTCAAAGAAAAATGCTGGGGGAGAAAAAAAGATGAATACCGTCAAGGAAATGATCGCCCGGGGCGAAATCGTCCGGGTAAAAAAGAGCAAGAAAAAGATCGTCGGAAATACGATCTACTATCTTGTCGGAGTCGTGCTTTCGCTGATCTTTCTGTTTCCGTTGCTCTATATGCTGGCGACGTCGACCAAAACCGAAGAAGCCTATGCGAAAAGCGCGGGAACGTTGGCGATGTTCCTGCCCGACTTCTCGTCGCTGTCGACGATGTTCGACAATTATTCGGTGATATTCGGCGATTACGGCGTCTGGAAATATGCGCTGAACAGCATCGTCTATGCGTTGATCGTCATCGTGCTGAACGTACTGGTCAATGGTCTGGCGGGTTACGTGCTTGCGAAATTCCGCTTTCCGGGAAAGAAACTGTTCACCTTTCTGGTTTTGTTTCTGATCGTCGTTCCGGTCGAAACGTCGATGATTCCGCTGTATTCGATCGTCAAAGTGATGCTGAAACTGAAAGGAACGATGTCGGTGCTTGCCGTTATTCTTCCGGCGAGCATCAGCATCTTCAACATCTTTCTGTTCACGCAGTTTTTTTCTTCGATCCCGAAAGATTACGAAGAAGCGGCGCGGATCGACGGGGCGAATCGCTTGCAGATATTCTTCCGCATCATTCTGCCGTTGTCGAAGCCGATCGTTGCGACCGTCGCGGTCTTCTGCTTCATCGGAGTGTGGAACGACTATCTATGGCCGACGATGGTGCTTCCTTACGCCGGGGAGGGCGAATGGCCGTTGTATCCGATTCAGGCGGCATTAACATCGATCCAGAGCATTCAGGGCATCACCACCGGTCAGATTATGGCTTCGCTCGTGGTGACCAGCGTGCCGATTTTTATCATCTATATCGCCGCGCAGAAATATATCGTTCAGGGATTCGGCTCAGCCGGATTGAAGATGTAAGGAGGATTTTATGAAGAAAAGCATTATCGGACTGATCGCCTTTGCTTTCGTTCTGACATCGTGCGGAGAGGCGAAAAAAACGGAAATTCAACCGTCGGATACGGAACTTTCGTTTTCTTTCGATGAACTGAACGGCAATCGGACGGTCGATGCCGTCAGCGGAAAGGAATACAAGATCGATTACGTCTTTGAAGAGGCCAATGCGGATAAGATTTTCAAAGCGCCTTCCGATCCTCTTTTGAAGAACGGCGTGAAAGGGAAAGCGCTGTACATGGACGGCTTTTCCACGAGGATAAGGATCGCCGACTATACGGTTCCCGACGAAACGTTGACTCTCTCGGCCTGGATTGCACCGCGCGTTTTTGAAAATCTGGCCGAGTACGACGCTTCTTCTCCGGCCGGCGGGCATACACGACTTACATCGGTGCTCAATCAGGGCGACCTGGAAATGGGCGAAGGATTCGTTTTCGGTTACGGGCGACTGGGGCTGTGGGGGATTCAACTGGCTCTGCACAACCGGGAAACCGGAGAGGATTACGTGGTGGGGTACTACGATCCTTTGCACGCGCTTCCCTTGTACGAATGGTCGTTCATCAGTGCGAGTTTCAACGGAAAAACCGGTTATATTTCCCTGTCTTACAACGGGGAACCGGCTTACGAAGCCGTCATACCCGAACTGGCAAACACGGAAATTATTCTGTCAAACGAACCGCTTTACATGGGATACTATTGCAATCCGATGGTGGAATTCGGAATCGACCGTCAGATGCCGTCGGGTTTAATCGACGAAGTCGAAATCCGTTCGCGTTCGCTTTCCCCGAAAGAAGTCCGCGATCTTTACGCGGAAACGTCCTTGTCCGGACATCCTCAACTGGGGTGGGAGGACATCGCTTTGGATGCTTCGGTTTACGACGGAGACCGTTATCGGCCTCAATACCACGCCTTGCCTCCGGCGGTGTGGATGAACGAACCGCATTCGCCGTTTTATTATAAAGGCAAATACCATGTGTTCTATCAGCACAATCCTTCGGGACCTTATTGGTCGCAGATCCGCTGGGGGCATCTGGTCAGCGACGATATGATTCATTGGGAATACGTGAAAGACGCGGTCGTGCCGACGAAAGGGATCTGTCCGCAGGGAGTCTGGACAGGCGGCGCCTGCATCGGACCTGACGGCGTTCCGTGGCTGGTGATTACCGCGGGAACCAATACCAGTACTTGGAGCGGGCAGAACATCGCCTTTGCTCACGCGAAAAATCCGGACGACCCTTATCTGACCGATTGGGAGATCGAAGATACGGTTGTGCTGACACAGCCGAGCGACGATTCGCAAGGCGAACGCGATCAGTTCCGCGATCCGTTCATCTGGTTCGACGACGGCGTGTACTATCTGTTGGTTTCGACGTCTGTTCCGGGAAGAGGTGGCTCGGCGAACATCTACACTTCCGTCGATATGCGGGACTGGGATTATCGCGGTTATCTTTATGAGTGCGACTATGATCTTTATCCCGAGCAGGGCGCGCATTGGGAATGCGTTACGCTCTTACCGATTTCGACGAAAGACGGGTCGAAAATGAAGTGGATTCTCTTCGACTGTCCGCAATATACGGTAGAGGGCTATGTCGTCGACTGCTATTACTGGATCGGCGAATTCGACAAGAATACCTGCCGTTTCATTCCCGACGACGATCGGCCTGTTTTGTTCGACCGGGGAAGAAACACCTATACGGGGCAGAACGGTTATTGCTTTTTGACCGAAGAAGACATCGCTTCGGGGAAAACGGCCTATGAACAGGGCAGAACCGTCCTTTACGCGATCGCGCAGGGAAAAGCCGCAGGAACCGCGCAGAACGAATACGCGGGCTGGGCGCACAACTTCGCCATGCCGTTAGAACTGTATCTGAGCGACGACGGATCCGAAGTGATCCGCGAACCGATCCGGGAAATCGCGTCATTATACGGCGAAACGCTGTATGCGTATCAGGGAGACGGAATGTCCTGCGAGGAAATCAACGGCGCGATCGCCGATATTCGCGGTGATATGCTGGAAATTGAAGCGAAATTCACGTTGGATCCGAAACAGGACGATTATGCCGGAGGCATCGCTGTCCGATACAATCCCAACGAAGACCTTACGGGCGGATACGAAAAAACCCTGATCGCCTTTTCGAGTCGCGGCGTCTATGTCGACCGGCTGAAATCCACGCTTTACGATTACGTGGAGAAGAGCGAAACGTACACGTGGGAGAGCCGGAAACGGGAATACGACGTGAGAATCCTTCTGGATCGGTCGATGCTGGAAATCTATATCGACGGGATCATGAGTTTCACGACGCGGATCTACCCGAAATACGCCGACTCGGATTATTTGCGATTCTTCGACGAGAACAGCGGGATTTCCGTGAAATCGCTGACAATCCGCAAGATGAAAGGCGCCTATACGGACGATGTCGTTCCGGCTTATTACGGCAATACGGGAACGATTATGGAGGACTTCGGCTTATGAAAAAATCGCTTGCTTTCCTTTTGATTTCCGCGATCGGATTAAGTTTTTTCGCTTCCTGTACGGCGAAAAAGACGGTCGAAGGCGAATCGGTGAAGACCGAAATCGTCAACGGCGGTTTTGAAAGCGCCGATTTAAGCGGCTGGATCGTGGAATACGGAAACGCGTTCGACGACGATTGCGTGACTTCGCGTAAGACGTTTTCGTTTTCAGACGATGAGAAACACAACGAAATCGAAGTGAATCAGACCGGCAACTGGTATCTGTCGGGGAAGGGCTACGACCTGAGCCGTTCGAACCAGCGGACCGGTTCGATTCGTTCTTCCGCCTTTGTTCTGAAAGGAGACGGCATTCTCTCCATGAAACTCGCCGGTGGCGCGCTGGCGGAAGGAAAAGGTTCTTCCGCGACGATGAAACGGCCGGAGCAGATCTGCTATGTGGGCGTTTATCTGAAAAGCGACGATCGCATGATCGCGCGACAAACCAACGAATACTTTCTCGAACACACCGAATCGTACGTCGATTCGGGCAAGTACGCGTCGGGCGTTTACAATACGGACAATTTCGCCGAATATACGATCGATCTGTCCGGGTATCTGAACGAGGAACTTTATATCCGGATCGTGGATAACGATACGAGTTCCTATTACGGCTACATCAGCGTCGACGATATCCGCGTCGGTATCGACGCTATGCCGCAGGCGGAAGGCACTTACTTCGTCAAGACAAGGGATTTTACGGAAGAAGTCGAAGCGACTTCGGAATACGAGATTCTCAACGGCGGGTTTGAAACCGGGTCTCTGGCCGGATGGACGGTTCTTTCCGGCGACGCCTTCTCCCATGAAGGAGTCAACCGCGAAGCAGTCTGGTGGAACGAGAACATCGCTTATCGCCGCGAAGGGAACTACCATTACGGTCATTATCGTCCGACGGCAACGGGAACGATGCGTTCCTCGACGTTTACGTTGGGTGGATCGGGTTACGTGAGTTATCTTTTAGGAGGTTGCGCCGATAACGCGAAAACCTATCTTCGGTTCGTGCGGGTCGGAGAAAAGGAGGAAACCGAACTCTTCCGCGCGTCCAATTTCAAGTTTGCGAATATTCAGTTTCCTTATGTGGAAAACGGAATGCGCCTTTTGAATCTGGTGCAGTACTATGTCGATCTGTCGGCATATCTCGGATCGAAGATGTACATCGAGGTCGTCGATGAAAACGATTCTTCGGACGATCTGGGCTGCATGACGCTCGACAGCGTGCAGACCTATTGGGAAAAGAAACCGGTCTGGTACGATAAAATGTCCTTCGAGGTGCCTCTTTCCGACCGTGTGGAAATCGAACCCGAAAACGAATATCAGGTGAAAAACGGGACATTCGAGACCGGCGACCTGTCGCATTGGACGCCGAGTTGGGAAGAGGAAAGCGATCGGATCGGTTATGTCAGCGCCGACGAAGGCTGGTGGGAAGAAAATCTTCCGTACAATAAAAAGGGAATGTATCACTTTACCGGCGTCGACGACGAAAAGAATCAGGGCACGCTGACGAGCGAGAGTTTCACGATCGGCGGCATCGGGCAGATGACTTTCCTTCTGGGAGGCGGACGAAATCCGGCGTTATGCTACGTATCGCTTCTCGATGCGGAAAGCGGGGAAGAACTGGCCCGATACGGGAACCGTCTGTTCAACGATCTGGGTATCGGCCTCATCAATCGCGGAAGCAACTTGCTCAATCTGATTCCGTATCGCGCGGATCTTTCGGAATGGTCGGGAAGAAAAGTACGCCTTCAAATCTGCGATTTCGCATCCGATGACTGGGGTTTGATCGCGGCGGACAGTTTCATGACTTACTATGCCGATGAAAGGGCGCTTCCGAAAACGCTGAACGAGGCTGTCGACATTCTTCCGAAACCGGAAAATGCCTCCGAATATCAGGTTCTCAACGGCGGATTTGAAACCGGTGATCTGACCGGGTGGACATTCGCCGATAAGGAAAATACGGATTTCATCGGTATTTCCTGCAATTCGGTCTGGTGGGCGGAAACCTTTGAGTTCAACCAGGACGGCGTTTACTATCTGTCCGGCTGGAAAGGAAACGAAAGCGCCGTCGGACGATTGATCAGTTCGCCGTTCGTTCTGGGCGGATCAGGATTCATCACGTACCGTCTCGGCGGAGGAAAGAACGTTTCGCTGTGTCATATCGAAATTCTGGACGCGGATACGGACGAAGTGCTTGTCGCTTTCGGCAATTCGATGTTCAAAGACATGACTTCGCCTTACGTCAATCGGGGATGTACGTCGATCGATCTGTCGGAAGACGGCGTCTATCTGGCAAATATGGTTCTGTACAAGGCGGATTTATCCGAATGGATCGGCAGAAAGGTAAAAATCGCGATTGTCGATGACGCGAGCGAGGACTGGGGATTGCTTTTCGCGGACGATTTCGTAACCTATTACGAAAGCGAATTCGAAATTTCTCCGGAAGCGGTGAACGCCGTCGGCATTCGTTGAAAAGAGGGGAAAACGATGGACGAAAAAAAGAAACGAAAACCTTTGTTCCACATCACCGGCGGCGAAGGTTGGATCAACGATCCGAACGGATTGATTCGATTTCAAAATGAATATCACGTGTTTTTCCAGTACTATCCTGACGATGTCCGTTGGGGACCGATGCACTGGGGACATGTCGTCAGCGACGATCTGCTCCGTTGGCGAAAACTGCCGATCGCCCTTTATCCCGGAGACGAAGGCGATCGGAACGGCTGCTTTTCCGGAAGCGCGATCGAATTCAACGGCAGACTTTATCTGCTATATACCGGATACAGCGAAGAAAAGGGAACAAGCAGGCAAGTGCAGTGTCTTGCTTCCAGCGCGGACGGAATCCATTTCGTCAAACACGGAATCGTCATCGGCGAAAAGGAACTTCCCGATGCGTACGATATTCGCGATTTCCGCGATCCGAAAGTCTGGAAGAAAAACGATACGTTCTATTGCATTGCTGCGGCGAAACGAAAAGGCGGCGCTGGCAGAGTGCTTCTATTCCGGTCGGAAGATCTCTTTCACTGGCGATTCGTTGGCGACCTTTTCGAGAAAGATTCCAAAGGATTTATGATCGAATGTCCGGACTTTATCGACCGACTGAATACACTTACGCTTTGCGAACAAGGGCAACCCCGCGAGGGAACGAAGCATCTGAACCGGCATTCGACGAGATGGTACAGCGGCGATCTCGATTACGCTTCCGGGCGATTCTCTTTTACCAACGAGGGCATCGTTGATTATGGATTCGATTTCTACGCGGCGCAGACATTTCAGAACGAGAATGTAATGATCGGCTGGATGAACATGTGGGAGAGAAACAATCCGTCGGAGAAGTACGGATTCGCCGGAATGCTGACGCTTCCGCGCCGGATCGAGATGCGGGACGGGGAATTCTTTCAGACGCCTGTCGTTAAAGGAGTACTTGTTCATGAAAAAAAGGATTTTGCGCATTTGGAAGACCATTTGAAAAACGGCTATCTGGAATTGAAAATCGAGGGTCTGGAAGATCTACACGTCCGTTTGCGGAAAAAGGGCGATCAGGAAACGCGGTTCGATCTGAATGGCGACGAATGGGTTTTCGACCGATCGAAATCCGGAGAAAAGATCTCCGGAGCCGAAACAGACGAGGATTCGCTTCTGGGAATCCGGAGAATGCCGTTGAAAAGGCGCGACAAGTGCGAAATCATCATCGTGTCCGATGAGTTTTCCGTCGAAATCTTCGTGGACGGGCTTGCCCTGACATCGACGATATATCCGGAAGAAAGTGCCGACGATCTGATCATCGATTGCCGGTGCAGGAAGATCGCTTACCGAAATTTTGTTTTTGAGAAAGGAGAAAAATAAAATGGAAAAGAAAAATCAGAAAACGTACGAAACGCCGGAGTTGGAATTCGCTCGGATCGGCGACGACATCCTCACTTCGTCGGCCAACAGCGTTTACGACAACGAGCAGGAGGGCAACGACATTTACCATAACTCCTGGCTGGACAATTTTAAATTTTAGGAGGAAACAGACGATGAAAAAGAAAACAGGCTTGCTTCTGACTTTGGCTCTGACCGGAGGAATTGCCTTGACGGGCATTCAGGCTTTTTCCGGAAAAGAGAAGGTCAAGGCGGAAACGACGACGGAAGTGAGAAACAGCGGACTGACTAGTTTTACGATGCTGACCGGCGCCAGAATCAAAATCGCTTCGGACGGATACAATCACAGCGGACTTCGTTTCGAGGGAGAGATTTCCAAGGCGGATTACGACAGCGTGGTCGCTTCAAACGGAACGTTCGGAATGATCATCGTTCCGAGCCGTCTTTTAGGCGGAAATCTGGACAATTTCACTTCGGAATACTACACGGACTCTTCCTCTTACATTCATCTCGATTTCGGCACTTCGCTGGAAGAAGACAACGGAAAATACCGCCTGATCGGGGCGATTACCGCGATTCATCTCAGCAATCTGGACGAAGAATTCATCGCTTCGGCTTACGTCCGTTATGTCGATGAAACTTCGGTGGTTTACGAAAAAGCCGGGTTTTCGGGGACTTTCGCCGACCATTCGCGTTCCTGCCGCATCGTGGCGGAAAAACTGATCGAACGGGGCGATGAAAATGCGACATGGCTGAACCGGTATTATCTCGATCGCGTGCAGGTGAACAATTACGGATTCGAAGAAGACGATTTCACCGGCTGGACGATCAAAGACAGCGGTTTGTCGATCGAAAATCTGATCTCGTCCGAGAAGACTTACTTCAACGGCGAAAACGAATTGGTTCAGTACAAACATTTGGGAACGAACTATCTGGAAATCCTTCAAGACGGATTGCGCTTTCTGACGACCGACGACGCGTTTGTCGGAACGGTGGTGAGTCCGAGTTTCACTTTGGGCGGAGACGGCTGGATTTCCTTCAAACTCGGCGCCGGGAAAGCGGAAAGCGTTTCGGTCAACATCGTCGATGAGGAAGGAAACGTGATTCAAACGGTGAGAAACGATTGTTTCGCTGATCCGTACGCGGCGCATACCCTGTTCAGAAAATGGGTGAAACTGGACGAAACGCACATCGGGAAGACGCTTCATCTCGAACTTGTCGACGAGGCTTCCGCGGATTTCGGCTTTCTGACTTTCGATTCGCTGATCGTCAGCCTGACCGACGGCGAAGTTGACGAACTGAAAAGGCTGGATAAGGCAACGGTCCACGACAAATACGACGATGCAGTGATCAATGGAAGCACGTCGGATATCCGCTTTCTGGCGGAATACCGGATCGGAAAATACGACGAGTCGTATGCGGATCACGACGCAAATCTTTCCAGATACGAGATCGTCAACGGCGATTTCGAAAGAGGCGACCTCTACGGTTGGACGAAGATCGGCGGTGCCATCGGCGCGGTGACGTCCGAAAGCCATTACTGGCTCAACGATGAAGAATCATCAGAAGGATATTCCTTCGGCAAAGACGGCGATTATCTGTTCAGTTGCTATGCGGAAGGTCAGAGCGAGGGAGATACCGGCGCGCTGATCAGTTCCGATTTTGTCGTCGGCGGTTCCGGCTTCATGACCTATAAGATCGGCGCGGCGAAAAACATTTCGCTCGTGCATATCGAAGTGATCGAAAAAGAAAGCGGAAAAGTGCTGAAAGTCTTCGGAAACGAAGCGTGGGCCGATCGTACCGATTCAAAGAAAAGCGGATGCAGTCTGATCGCCTACAAGGCAGACCTCCGCGACTTGATGGGAAAGACCGTTTATCTGAGAATCGTCGACAATGCAGTCAACGATTACGGCCTTCTTTTCCTCGATGCCTTCCGTACCTACTATCCGGAAGAACCTTCTTCGAGTTTGTTCCGCGCGGCGACGCCGGTCGATCTCGATCTCGAAGACATTTATTCCGTTCAGAACGGCGGATTTGAAACCGGCGATCTCTCTGGTTGGTCGCTGATCGGCGGCGAATTCGGCAAAGTCAGCGATCTGACCGGCTACTGGGGAAGCAACATCGCTTTCGATAAAGACGGAAATTACCTGTTCCACGGTCTGGAAGGTCAAAGCGCGGAAACCGATCCGAGCCTCGAAGGCAACACGGGTTCAATCCGAAGCAATGTGTTTCTCCTGAAAAAAGACGGTTGGATTTCCTTTAAACTCGGCGCGGCGAAGAACGCCTCAACCGGGCTTCGCATCGTCTCTGCGGAAACCGGAGAAGTCATCGCTTCGTTCCACAATACCGAATTCGGCAAAAACGGGAACGAGGGGAAACTCATTCAGTACGCCTACCGGATCGGCGAACTGGAAAGCGATACGTACTGCTATATCGAAATATTCGACGATGCGTCGAGTGACTGGGGATTGGTCTCGGTTGACAGCGTGGTGACGAATTACGCAGATGAACCGGCGTTAGACTATGTCTTAGCCGTGAACGATCGGGGTGCGTAGCGGTGAAGAAACGATTTCTCGTCCTTTTATGCGTCGCGATCGCGGGAACCATGATTTCCTGTGCGAAAAGCGGAAAAACCGATTCGCTTTCTTCGGAAAATTCTTCCTCGTCTGTGGTGAGAAAATATACGATCCATTACGATTTGGGCGATGCTCCGAATGCGGAAATTCTTGCGCCGGTGCAGGAAGTGATCGCGGGTGAAGCATTTGAACTGGCGATTCCCCACGCGGAAGGTTACCTTTTTGAAAGGTGGACGGATTTGCTTCATCGGGAAGTTCTTTCGGGTATTTACACCTATGAAAGCGACCTTTACCTGACTGCCGTGTGGCAGAAAGACGAATCCGGAAACGGTTGGTCGCAACGGATTTAAACGGAACGGATACGCGCATCAGATGCGTCCATTTATATCTTGTCATGATGGCTCAATCAGTCCAGACATTGAAGAAACCCATTCCAAGCAGAAGATAACAAAACGAAATGAGTGGATAGTTGACAATTGCGACATTCTTGTTTGTCACATAGAAGAAACCTACAAAAGCGGAGCATATCGCACGCTCAAATACGCACAAAAGCAAAACAAACCAATAATTTATAGATAATAATGAACAGTAATTTACTGTTCATCTTTTTTAATAAATTCAATAAAAGAACTATCTTTTAGCCCTTTTTATAATAAAAGATAACATTATATTTTGCCCTTGTTATGGCAACATACAATTTACTTTTGCTTTCTTCACTTTCAGGAAGTATTTTGTCTTTTACAAAATCAACGAATGGTTTGTACATACAATTAAAACATTGTCAAATGTTAAATCTTTCAATATGCTCAAAGCATTTAAAATTTTCGATTACAATTTTATCTATCACTTCCATTTTCTTCTTTTGTTTACTTAAATCTTTTCCAACACTTTTCTTTCATAAAGGTCTTTATTGTGCTGGTATCTTTGCCTTCATAGTAGTCTACTAATAGTCGCTTGAATTCTGGGACTTCTTTTTCTGGAATAACAATCAAACCTTCGCTTTGTGAAATCAAAAAGTGGTTTGTAAAGATGACAGCTGCTCTTTTGTTGCCATCATTAAAAATTTGAGTTTTCATTGCGTACAAACATAAGTCAATTGCCTTATCTATATTTGAAACATTGCTTGAAATGATGTTGTTAATGGCTTCTTTTATATCAATTTCGTTTGGAATTGGTGGAACATAAGTTGAGCCACCAATGGCAACCGGAACGCCTCTTATTCTTCCACCTTGTTCGTAGAAACCTTCATTTACAAGTCCTGCAATATATGAAAGGATATAAAAGTCTGTTTTCACTTGGATTACATCTTTATCCAAAATAAATTCCCAAGCATGTTTAAGATTTAGGATTTTTTGAACATCGCTTGCTCGCATTCCACTAACTTTGCCATTTTCAATAATAATTTCTGTTTGTGGATAGGTTGTCGCAACTCCTTCTAAAATTGCTTGGTCGTAAATATTGGCTTTCATATTGGCTCTTGCAAACTCCAAATTCAACTCTACATCTGCTGAAAGCTCATTAGAAACATAACCAAGCATTGCAAGTTCTTTTTCAATTTGTCTAATGGATTTACTAAGTTCTCTTGCTTCTTTGGAATACCTTAAAAGTGTTTGATAAAGTTCATCTGAAAACTTATCTACATACTGAGATGTTAATTTGCCCCGTTCACGTTTGCGCATATACAAGTACTTGCCACTTTTATTTTCTTTAATTTCTGGCGTTCCTGTGTATGGAATTAAACTTAACCTTGTTTGTAAATCTGCCTTTTTTCTTAATAGTTCTTGAATATTGTTTAAGTTATTCATATTATTGCTCCTTTTTGTTTTAGGGAATATTTATGCTTCAATCATATAAGTTTGTTCCCTAAAATTCAATGAATTATGCCATAAATTTTTGTATAGCGTGAATTCTTAAAGTAAATTCCGCTTTATATCAAAAAGCAGATTTTAGTTTGATAAGGTATACATTTTTCTGTTCGACTAAATAATGCTTGTTTTTTATTTCGGCTTTTGGTATTATGTTTGAGCATGAAATGCAATATTCGCTTTTTCGGGCGGATATTTACTTGAAAGGAGCGTGTCTTCAATGAATAACCAGTTGGTTGATACGATCACCAAAAGTCAGATTCGGAACGATCTTCCGAAATTCGTCACCGGCGATACGATCAAAGTCAATGTTCGGATTATTGAAAATGGCAAGGAAAGAATCCAGGTCTTCCAGGGTGTTGTCATTGCACGTCGCGGCTCAGGAGTGAGCGAAACATTTATCGTAAGAAAAATGTCGTCGGGAATCGGTGTCGAAAGAACCTTCCCGGTAAACTCTCCGGTCATTTCTTCGATTCAGGTGGTCAAACACGGCAAGGTCAGAAGAAAGAAAATCTACTTCATCCGAAATAGATCCGGCAAATCCGCGCGTCTCAAAGAGGTGCTGTAACCGATCGTTGAAAAAGGCTTTCCTGCATTTCGGGAAGGCTTTTTGTTTTCCGGACCTGCGATTTGCGTTATAATAGGGAAAAGGAGAGAGCCGATGAAAATTTTCAGAAGAGTCCTGCTGTCGTTTATCCTCGTATTCGCCGTGCTTTTCGGGGCTTTTTCGCTGTACTTCAATCTCTGTTGCGAAAAGGTCATTATCAGCGGTTCGTCGATGCAGAATACGTTGCAGAACGGACAACTGGGCGTTTATGTTCACCGGGACCGCCTTTTCAAAGCAATCGGAAGAAACGACATCGTCGTCTTTTCCCATTCGGGCGTCGACGGCAACGAAGCCCGTTTAGTCAAAAGAGTCATCGGGCTTCCTCATGAAACGGTTCGGATTCTCTTCGACGGGACGATCCTGATCGACGGAGAAGAAATCGCTCAGAATTACCTCGACGAAGCGCAGCGGGCTTCGACGTATCAACTCAAAAACATTGCCCGAATGGAAGTGAGTCTGAATGAAAATCAGTATTTCGTTCTCGGGGACAATCGCAGCGTCAGTTACGATTCGCGTTATTTCGGCGCGATCGAATCGGAGACGATTCTCGGAAAGATGATCCTGACGTACGGAAAGGAGAACGAAGAAGGAAAAAAATCGTATTTTCCGTTGAAATTTTTAAGCGAGGTGGCCGTATGGATATCGTGATCGCAAGCAACAATTTGCATAAGATTGAAGAATACAGGGAGATTTTTCAGGGTTGGGAAGGAAAAATCCTTTCCATGAAAGACGCGGGAATTTTCGTTTCTCCCGAAGAAAACGGGGCGACTTTTCAGGAAAATTCGCTCATTAAAGCCCGTGCGTGCGCGGAACGAACCGACAAAGTCGTGCTCGCCGACGATTCGGGATTGATCATTCCTTCGCTTCCGGATATTCTCGGCGTGGAAACCTCGCGCTTTCTGGGCGAAAACACGCCGTATCCGGTGAAATGGGCGGAAATCCTCCGCCGACTGGAAGGCAAGAATCGGGAAGCCCGTTTCGTCTGTTGCATCACGGTCGTGAATTTGTCGGAAAAACCGGCGGTTTTCGTCGGAGAATGTCCGGGAAGCATCGGTGAACGCCCGGAGGGGAATACCGGGTTCGGCTATGATCCGATCTTCATTCCGGAAGGATACGATCGGAGTTTTGCCTGCCTCGGCGAAGATCTGAAAAACCGGATTTCGCACCGCGCTCGGGCAACGGAAAAGATGATCGCCTGGTTGAAGGAGAATTTCGATGAGAATTTTATTGACTAACGACGACGGATATCGAAGCGAAGGCCTTCTCCTTTTGCGGAAAGTACTGGAAAAATACGGGGAAGTGTTTACGGTTGCGCCCGAGCGGGTTCAGTCCGGAAAAAGCGTTTCCCTGACGATCCGTCAAAAGATGCCTTATCGGAAACTGGACGATAGGTACTACTGTCTCGACGGTTCGCCGGCCGATTGCGTGATCTTCGGGATCTGCCATGTTCCGGATATCGATCTCGTCGTTTCCGGGTGCAACGACGGCTACAATCTCGGCACGGATACGCTGTATTCCGGCACTTGCGGAGCCTGCATTCAGGGGCTGATCGGAGGAATTCCCGGCATCGCGTTTTCCTGCAAAAGCAAAGATTATTTCTTTCAGATCGAAGCGATCGCGGGAAAGGTTTTTGATTGCATTCTGAAAAAGGGCTGGCTTTCCTCGCGGGGCTTTCTCAACGTCAACTTTCCTGAGCGGGAAACGGAAAAAGGAATCTTGCTGACGGAACTTTTTGTCCGGAAAATCCGTTATCGGACGGAAGAAGAAACCGCGGGTTCCTTTCTTTCGCAAAGGGAAATGGAAACGACTTCGGACATTCGCTTCGATGTCGGTGCGGTCCGCGCGGGTTACGTATCGGTGACCCCTTTGAAAGGGGATTATTCCTGTGCAGGTTTTTGGACTGAATCCGGGGAGGTCCGGCGATGAAACAAAAAGGCATTCACTGGTTTCCCGGCCATATGCAGAAGGCTCTTCGTCAGATCGATGAGCGGTTGAAATGGATCGACGTCGTCGTGGAAATCGTCGACGCCCGATGCCCGTTTTCCAGCAAAAACCCTTATCTGAACGATCGGATCGCCGGGAAGAAGAAAGTCCTCGTCCTGTCCAAAAAAGACCTTTCCGACGAGAAAGCCCTCGAACCGTACGCCGCCTTTTACCGCGAGGAGAAGTACGTTCCCGTTCCCGCCGATCTGAACGATCGCGCGGATATCGCCTCGATCCGAAAGGCAATCCGGGCGCAAGGGGAAGGAAAAACGAAAAAATATCTCGATAAAGGAATGAAGCCTCAGCCGATCCGGGCGATGATCGTGGGCATTCCCAACGTCGGGAAATCGACGTTAATCAACCGTCTGGCGGGAAGAAGTTCGATGTCGGTGGCGAATACGCCGGGGCATACCCGGGCACAGCAGTGGCTCAAAGCGGACGGGGGACTCGAACTGCTCGATACGCCGGGCATTCTGCCCCCGAATTACGAAAACCGGGACGTGGCGATCCGTCTGGCGTTAATCGGCGCGATGAAGGTGGAAAATTTGCCGGTCGGCGAACTGAGCGAGTATCTTTTGAAGATGATGAAAAGCCGTTTTCCGGAGGCGTTGAAGAAGCGATACGATCTGACGGACGATGATCTTCTTTCCGACGGCGACGTGCTGAAAGGCATTGCCCGGCGGCGCGGGTTTCTTTTGCCGCAGGGCGAATACGATCTCGAACGGGCGGAATTTCTGCTTTTGAAAGAATTCAGGGAGGGACTGATCGTCCGATCGGTTTTCGATGAACGATGTTAGATTACGAACAACATCTTTTCGCACAGGGATATTCCCTGATCGCCGGTTGCGACGAGGCGGGAAGAGGACCCTTATGCGGTCCGGTCGTCTCCGCCTGTTGCGTTCTTCCCGTCGGTTATGTCAACGAAGCGATTGACGATTCAAAAAAACTGAGCGAAAAAAAGCGGGAAGCGCTTTACGACGAGATCGTCAGAAACGCATTGCATTTTGCCATCGTCGCGATTTCTCCGGAAGAAATCGATCGGATCAACATTTACGAAGCATCGCGGAAAGGCATGATTGAGGCGATCCGCGCCTCAGGTTGCCGTCCGGATTATATCCTGACCGACTGCATGCCTTTGCATACCTTTCCCGATATTCCGCAGGAGAGCCTGGTCAAAGGAGACGCCAGAGCGATGTGCATCGCCGCGGCGAGCATTCTGGCGAAAGTCACCCGGGACAGAATTATGATCGAACTCGACAGGCAGTATCCCGAATACCGTTTGGCCAGGCACAAGGGTTATCCGACGAAAGAACATCTTGAATTGCTGAAAAAATACGGGCCGGTCAAGGGATTGTACCGGTATTCGTACCGGCCGGTCCGGGAGGCGCTTTCGGAACAGTTGACGATCTTTTGATTTTTTTCGGGAAAAGGGATCGATGTTGCGAATAGAAAAGCGGAGGTCCCTTATGCTGAGTCGCGACATACTGATTTATTTTGCTTTGAAATATCGGGGTTCGTGGGAGGAAATCTACCGCGCGGTGCGAAACAAAGAAGATTGGAATCCGGCAGAGGCCGAAGCGCTTCTTTGTGAGAAGCCTTTTTCGGCTCTGACGATCCTCGACGAAGCGTATCCCGCCTGTTTCAGGTCGGTGTTTCGCCCGCCTTTCGTGCTGTTTACAAGAGGTGACCCTGCGCTTTTGAAAAGAAATGCCGTCTCGATCGTCGGTTCGCGTTCGGCGTCCCGGTACGGAATCGAAGCGACGAGGAAAATCGTCCGCGATCTGAAAGGAAAAAACTGCGCGGTCTGTTCCGGCATGGCGAAAGGCGTCGATCGGGCAGCGCACGAAGAAGCGCTGAAATGCGGAATTCCGACGATCGGCGTACTTCCTTGCGGCATCGACGGGTGCTATCCGAAAGAGAATCTCGCCTTGTATCGCGAAGTGGAAAAAAGGGGACTTCTGATCAGCGAATATCCCGGTTCGGTTTCGATCGCACGGGAAAAATTTTCGTTCCGGAATCGGCTGATCGCCGCTTTGGGGACTTCCTTAATCGTCACTCATGTGAGGGAGCGAAGCGGTACGGCGGTGACGATCCGGTATGCGTTGGAGAACGGGAAAGACGTTTATTGCGTGCCTTATCCGATCGGAGAAGATTGTTTCTGTAATCATCTGATCAAGGAAGGGGCATACTTAATCGATGGCGGAGAGGATCTTTTTTCTTTCTGCCGGGAAAGTTTATTATCTTAAATAATAAAGGGAAAAGCGGGAAAAAAAGTCGGAGAAAATCATTTGACATTGCCCCGAAAAGAAATCATAATGGATAGCAAGGTTCAAGGGAGGGATTGCGATGAAATTGGTTATTGTGGAGTCGCCGACCAAATGCTCTACGATCGGCAAGTATCTGGGAAAAGACTATCAGGTCATGGCGTCCTGCGGTCATATCCGCGATCTTTCGACCAAAGGCAAAGGCGGTTTGGGCGTCGACATCGAACACGATTTCAAACCGGATTACGAAAACTCCAAGGATAAGGCCAAAGTCATCGCCGACCTGAAAAAGGTGAAAAAGGCTTCGGAAGAAGTCTATCTCGCCACCGACCCGGACCGCGAAGGAGAAGCGATCTCCTGGCATCTGTGCGAGGTTCTCGGCCTCGACGTCGATACGACCAAACGCCTGGAATTTCACGAAATCACCCGGCCTGCAATCCTCAGAGCGCTGGAAAATCCCCGTCATGTGGATATGTCGTTGGTTCAGTCGCAGGAAACGCGGAGAATCATCGACCGGATCATGGGGTTCCGCCTGTCGGGTTTGTTAAAAAACCGGATCGGTTCGGTTTCCGCGGGAAGAGTCCAATCGGTCACGCTGAAACTGATCGTCGACCGCGAAAAGGAGATTCAGGATTTCGTCCCGGAAGAATATTGGAACATCGACGCAGAGTTGGAAAACGGAATCAAGACCAAATGGGTGAGTTCGCTCGACGGGCTGATCAAAAGCATCGCGTCCAAAGAGCAGGCCGACGAGATCGTTGCCGGGCTGGAAGAAGATTTTACGGTCGCTTCGTTGCAGGTGCGAACCCGCAGGGTGGAATCCAAGCCGCCGTTTACGACTTCGACTCTGCAACAGGAGGCCTATCTCCGTCATCGTTTTTCCACGAAGAAAACGCAGGCGGTGGCGCAGAAACTCTACGAAGGCGTCGACATCGGACATGAAACGGTCGGTCTGATCACCTATATGCGTACCGATTCGATCCGCCTTTCTCCGGAATTCGTTTCCGGCGCGATGCAGTACATCAAAACGAATTTCGGCGAAAAATATGCCGGAAGAGAGAATACCAAAAGAGGAAAAGGCATGATTCAGGACGCCCACGAAGCGATTCGTCCGACGTCGCTGGAACTGACGCCGAAAGATGTCAAACCGTACCTTTCTAACGACGAATACAATCTCTACAACCTGATCTACAAGCGGGCACTGGCGTCTTTGATGAGCCCGAAGCAGGAAGAAGTGACGCAGGTGAAATTTCATTCGGGAACGTCGGTGTTTTCCTCTGAGGGCGTCGTTACCCTGTTCGACGGTTATTCCAGACTTTACGAAAACGTCGAGGTTTCCGCGCAGGATAAATCCCTGCCTCCGATGACGACGGGACAGAAATTCAGATCCGTCGACGTTCAGACCGAGCAGAAGTTCACGCAACCGCCTTCCCGTTTCAACGAAGCCAAACTCGTCAAGACGATGGAAGAGTTGGGAATCGGAAGACCTTCGACGTACGCTTCGACGATCTCCACCCTGAAAACCCGGAAATACGTGACTTCGGAAAAGGGCGTTTTCACGCCGACCGGGCAGGGAATTGAAACCGTCCGTCAGTTGGTCGAGTTCTTTCCGCCTTTCATGGATACTACTTATACATCCAATATGGAGAAAAAACTGGACGATATCGTCGACGGAAATGATTCCAGACACAATCTCCTGGAAAGTTTTTACGAAGAATTCACTTCTTATTTTCAGATCGCTCAGAAGCAGATGAACAAGATCGCACCGGTGGAAACCGGCGAACTTTGCCCGGTCTGCTCTTCGCCTCTGGTCATCAAAAAATCGAAATTCGGCGAATTCACCGCCTGCTCGAATTATCCGAAGTGCAAGTACGTCAAGCCGAAAGAGACCAAACCGTTGGAAATTCTCGAAAACGAAGTCTGCCCGAAATGCGGAAAGCCTCTGGTCAAACGCACTTCGCGGAAAGGCGATTTCTACGCCTGTTCGGGCTTCCCGGAATGCCGTTACATCAAGGGGCAGGAGGAGAACAAAAGGGAAGGCGTCGTCAGCGACAAGGTCTGCCCGAAGTGCGGAAAACCGCTTCTGATCAAAAAAGGAAGAAACAATCGCGGCGATTTCTACGCTTGTTCGGGTTTCCCGAAATGCCGTTACATCGAATCGATCAAGTAAAGAATTTTCCGGTTTTGCTTTCGTTTGACTCCGGTGTATTTTATAATATTTTTGAAGCAGGTGAAAGAAATGAATCCGAAAAAAATCCATATCGTCGGCGCGGGACTGGCCGGTTCGGAAGCGGCGTATTATCTGGCCGAAAGAGGCCATGAAGTCTGTCTTTACGAGCAAAGGCCTTCCTCGTCCACCGGCGCGCATTCAACGGGGTTGTTCGGCGAACTCGTCTGTTCCAATTCCCTGAAAAATCAGAAGACGGACAATGCCTGCGGTCTCTTGAAAGAGGAAATGCGTTTGTTCAACTCTCTGATCCTCGAAGCGGCTGAAAAGAACCGGGTTCCTGCGGGAAACGCTTTGAGCGTAGATCGGGATCTTTTCGCCGGTTACATCACGGATAAAATCCTTTCGCACCCGAGAATCCAAGTATTCCGCGAGGAAGTGAAAGAACTCAAAGAAGGAATCAACATTTTGGCGACGGGACCGTTGACGAGTCCGGGCATGAGCGCGACGTTGCAGGAAATTCTGGGAAAAGATTTTCTGTATTTTTACGATGCGGCGGCGCCGATCGTCGAAAAAGATTCGATCGACATGCGTATCGCGTATAAAAAGAGCCGTTACGATCAAGGCGACGATTCCTATATCAACTGTCCGTTCGATAAGGCGCAATATCTTCGCTTTTACGATGCGCTGATTCACGGAGAACGGGCGAAATTGCACGAATTCGACAAAGTGTTCGAGGCTTGCATGCCGATCGAAGTGATGGCGCTTCGGGGAGAAAAGACGTTGCGGTACGGTCCGTTGAAGCCGATGGGGCTGGAACACGACGGCGTCCGTCCTTACGCGGTTCTGCAATTAAGGCAGGACAACGTGTCGGGCTCGCTCTACAACATGGTCGGATTCCAAACCAATCTGACATATTCCGAACAGCAGAGAATTTTCCGCCTGATTCCCGGACTGGAACAGGCGCGGTTCGTCCGTTACGGGCTGATGCACCGGAACACGTATATCTGCGCGCCTGAGTTTCTGAATCCGGATTATTCGATCCGAAATCGCGAGGATCTGTACGTGGTCGGTCAACTTTCCGGCGTGGAAGGTTACGTCGAATCGGCGATGTCGGGGCTTCTCTGCGCCGTTCTTCTCGATCTCAGATTGAGAGGAAAACACCCGGAGGAAATTCCTTCGACGACGATGATGGGGGCGATCACCCGTTATATCTGTCGGTGCAGCGTCCGGAACTTCGCGCCGATGAACGCGAATTTCGGCATTCTTCCCGATCGGTGCAAGGATCGTTTCGAAATGAGTGAACGGTCGCTGTCGGCGTTGAAGAAGTGGAAAGAGGAAAACCGATGCTAGACGTTCTCGACGAATATCTGGAATACTTGTCCGTGCAGAAGAAGTATTCGGATCACACCGTCGACAGTTATCGTCGCGACATCGAAAAGTTTCTCACGTTCATGAACGACGAGGGCTATACGTACAAGGAGGTCGATCCGACTCTGATCCGCGCTTTTCTGATGAGAGAAAAGCGGAAAGGGATTTCTTCCAGAAGCAACGAACGGCGGCTTATCGCGTGCCGGAAATTTTACGATTATCTCCTGCGCCGCGCCTATATCGAAAACAATCCGTTTCTTCTGATCAAGGCGCCGAAAGTGAATAAACTTCCGCCGCAGGTGCTTTACGAGCAGGAACTGCTGAAACTTTTTGAATGCAACGCGCAAAGAGAAGACCCTCTTGCCAAGCGCGATCAGGCGATTCTCGAACTTCTTTACGCTTCCGGATTACGGGTCAGCGAGTTGACTTCCCTGACTTTGCAGGATATTTCTCCGCGTTCGCGGATTCTGAAAATCGTCGGGAAAGGCAATAAGCCGCGTCTTGTTCCTTATTCGGTTCGGGCGCAGGAGGCGCTGAACGAGTACATTCAGACGACCCGGAAGGAAATTCTCCTGAAAAACGGCGTCGAACAGCCGACCAACGCGCTGTTTGTCAACGGAAAGGGAAATCCTTTGACGACGCGCGGCGTCGAATACATTCTGAAAAAAATCGACGAGAAAGCGGGATTAAATTTTCAGTTGCACCCCCACACGCTTCGCCATACGTTCGCGACGCATCTTCTCGACAACGGCGCCGATTTGCGGACGATACAGGAACTGCTCGGCCATAAGAGTCTCAACACCACGCAGGTTTACACGCACGTATCCGCGAAGCGGATGCTTGAACAGTACCGGAAGAGTTTTCCACGCGCGGTGAAGGAGAATGCCGATGAAAAAAAGTGAAGAACTCGCTTTTCGGATTCTCGCAATCGTTTCGGAAATTCCGGAAGGGAAGGCGGCGACCTACGCGCAGATCGCCCGTTTATGCGGCTGTCCCCGCCATGCGCGACTGGTGGGAAAAGTGCTGAGCCTTTCCGAGTTTTACGGTCAGTTCCCTTGCCACAGAGTGGTCGACCGGTCGGGACGGATTTGTCCGCATTGGCCCGAACAGCGGGCGCTTCTTCAAGCGGAAGGCGTCGGATTCAAAGACGCGGATCATGTCGATTTGAAGCATTGCCGGTGGGAAGCATAAAATCGATTCAGAACGCCTGTTTTTCTTGCGCTTCGGCTTTTTTTCTGATAAGATAAATAGGCTCTGCGGAATGCGGAGACTACACACCTTGTGGATTCATCGTTCGGTTCTGATCGGCCAAGGGGCAAAAAGATCAGGGATGATGTCGGAAACTTGGGAGGATACAACAAAACAGGAGGCTCAAAAATGAGTGAAGAAAAAGAAACCGTCGTCGAATCGGCCGAAACTCCGGTCGATACGGTCATGGAGACCGTCATTCACGACGAAAACGAACCGGTCGTCTCGACGAAGAGACTGCTGGAAGCGGGATGCCATTTCGGTCATCAGACCCGGAGATGGAATCCGAGAATGGCGCCGTACATCTACGGTGCGCGAAACGGGATTTACATCATCGATCTGGTGAAAACCGCGCAGAAAATTCAGGAAGCGTATCTGGCTTTGAAGAAGATCGTTCTTTCCGGCGGGAAAGTCCTGTTCGTCGGCACCAAGAAACAGTGCCAGGAAATCGTGCAGGAAGAGGCGCTCAGATCGGGATCGTTCTACGTGTCCACGCGCTGGCTGGGCGGAACGCTGACCAACTTCAAGACGATTCAGAAACGGATCCGTTATCTGAACAGTCTCGAAACGATGGAAGAGGACGGTTCGTTCGACAATATGCCGAAAAAAGAAGCGGTGCTTCTGAGAAAAGAAAAAGAGAAACTGTTGAAGAATCTCGACGGCATCAAAGCGATGCGAAAGGTTCCGAACGCGATTTTCGTCGCCGATCCGAAACTCGAACACAATGCCGTCAGCGAAGCGCATAAACTGAGAATTCCGGTTTTCGGAATCTGCGATACCAATTCGGATCCGACCGAAGTCGACTATCCGATCCCGTCCAACGACGATGCCGTCAAAGCGGTGAAACTGATCGTCGGCATTCTCGCCGACGCGGTCGTCGAAGCCAAAGGCGGACAGACGGTGGTGGCCTATGGCGTGCAGCCGGACGAAGAAGTTTCGATGATCGACGCTTTGAATTCGTTCGACAAGGCGGAAGAACTCAAACAGATTCGTCAGAAAGCCCGCGAGGATATGCTCGCCAGCAAACGCAAAGACGGTCGCCCGAGCCGTCCGAACAAGAGACCGACTCCGAAAGCGAATGCCGAAGAGAAGAAAGAAAACCAACCGGCTCAGGACGGCGTGAACGCGAATCCGGAAGAAAAAAAGCAGAAAAGAGTCAATAAGCCGGAAGAAAACCCGACGGCGAACAAGGAGTAAGATCTATGGCATCGAACATCATCGAACTGATCAAAGTACTGAGAGAGAGAACCGGCGCGGGAATGATGGATTGCAAGGCGGCGCTTTTAGCCAATGACTGCGACGTCGAAAAATCCTGCGAATGGCTCAGAGAAAAAGGCATCGCCAAAGCGGCGAAAAAGGCTTCCCGCATCGCGGCGGAAGGATTGACGTACGTCGTCACCAAAGGAAACGACGCCGTGATTCTCGAAGTCAATTCGGAGACCGATTTCGTAGCGAAATCCGACGATTTCAAGAATCTGGTCGCTCAGGTTGCCGATATTCTTCTGGACAAAAAACCGGTTTGCATCAACTGCGCAAAAGAACTTACGCAGGAACTCTTCACCAATGCGACGGTGAAGATCGGAGAAAAACTGGATTTCAGAAGATTTGAAGTGCTGACGAAGAACGACGCTGAGACGTTCGGCGCTTATATCCACATGGGCGGAAAGATCTCCGTTCTCGCCCTCATCGAGGGAAACGACGCCGAAACCGCGAAAGGATTGGCGATGCACATTGCGGCGAACAATCCTTCTTACGTCGCTACCGGAGACATTCCTTCCGACGTGATCGAAAACGAAAAGCGAATCCAGATGGAAGCGGCGAAGAACGACGAGAAACTGAAAAACAAACCGGAAGCGGCTTTAACCAAGATCGTCGAAGGAAAGGTCAACAAAGTCTTCTCCGAAACCGTTCTGCTTTCTCAGGAATACCTGCTCGACCCGAGCAAGAAAGTCAGCCAGTTGCTTGACGAAAAGAAACTCGGCGTGAAGAAGTTCATTCGTTACGCGGTCGGCGAAGGCATCGCCAAGCGCGAAGAAAACTTTGCGGAAGAAGTCGCAAAGCAGATGCAATAAAAAACGGCACTCTTTTGGAGTGCTTTTTTGAAGAAAAAGGAGATCGTATGGCAAAATACCAGCGAATTTTAGTGAAACTGTCCGGCGAGGCGCTGGCCAACAAGGGACACGACGAAATCTTCGACGCGGCCAACCTGAACCGGGTCGCTCTGGCGTTGAAAAGCATCGTCGACGAAGGCGTGCAGGTTTCCGTCGTCGTCGGCGGAGGCAATATCTGGCGGGGGAAACTGGCCGAATCGATCGGCGTGGAACGTTCGACCGCGGATTACATGGGAATGTTGGGAACGATCATCAACGCGCTGGCCTTGCAGTCGGCGCTCAATCAGGTCGGCGTCGACAGCCGCGTCATGAGTGCGATCGAGGTCCGTCAGGTGTGCGAACCGTACATCAAATTGCGCGCGATCCGCCATTTGGAGAAAGGACGCGTGGTGATTTTCGGGGGAGGAACGGGAAGCCCGTACTTTACGACCGACACGGCCGCGGCGCTTCGGGCCAACGATGTTTCCTGTCAGGCGATTCTGATGGCGAAAAACGGCGTGGAAGGGGTCTATACCGCCGATCCGCGCAAGGATAAAAACGCGAGATTGATCGAAAAAATCTCGTACAGAGAGATGATCGACATGAATCTCGAAGTGATGGACCGCACCGCAATCTCGCTCTGCATGGACACCGACATCGAATTGCGCGTGTTCAATATGGCGGATACGGCCAATTTCAAGAAAGTCGTCGACGGCGAAGAGATCGGCACGACGATCAGAAAGGATATTTAATGTTTATGGATGAAATCATTGTCTTGATCCGCGATTCGATGGATAAATCGATTCAGTCGGTCAAATTTAATCTTAATACGATCCGCACGGGAAGGGCTTCGACGCAGTTGCTCGACAATATCGAAGTCGACTATTACGGTTGCCCGACGCCGTTAATCCAGGTGGCTTCGGTTTCGATTCCCGAGCCGCGTCAGATTCTGATCAAGCCGTATTCCAAAGAGGATACGAAATCGATCGTCGGCGCGATCAACGCTTCCAATCTGGGGCTGACTCCGATCAACGACGGCACTTCGATCCGGATCAACATTCCGCCTTTAACGGAGGAGCGGAGAAGAGAACTCGCGAAATCGTCGAAAAGATACGGTGAAGACGGAAAAGTAGCGATCCGGAATATTCGTCGGGAATACATGGACGAATTAAAAAAGGATAAGGAACTGCCGGAAGATCAGCGGAAACGCCTTGAACAGGAAGTGCAGAAAGTGACCGACGAGTATTGCAAAAAGATCGACGACATCTGCGCCGAAAAAGAAAAAGAAATCATGACGATTTAATCGCAAAACGGAAAGGAACGAAGGCTTAACGGCGTCGTTCTTTTTTTTGGGATAAAGGGTTCGGATCGCTTTCCGGAATTCGGAAACGCCTTGGAATCGTTTTTCTGGGGAAATCGGCTTTTTCCGTTGTCCGCATACTTTTGACATTCTTAAAATATTTTATTTTAACAGGGCGGACATTTCCTGTATAATAAAAATATTGAGAAGGTGATTCTGATGAAAAAAGGAAAGATAGAGGTCAACGAAATTTCCGAGTCAACCCGGAAATCGTTCCGCACGAGGGTGATTACGTCGATCGTTCTGATGATTTTGGCCATTCCCAGTTGCATTATCGGGGATTGGGTATTCGCCGCGGTTCTCCTGATTCTGTCTCTGATCGCCTATTACGAATTCATCAACATGCTGGCGGCGAAAAAGTTTCCGATCATCATCGACATCTTCGTGTTCGTGATGTCGATCATTCTGACCTATTGGGTGTGGTTCAAGCAGATCGCCGATTCCGGGTTGATCAACGAGGCCGGGCATATCGTCATCAGCGATATTTCCATTTCGACGCTGGCGATGGCGACGACGATTCTGGTTCTCTTCCTTTTCGCTTTGATGTATTCCCGTTTCGACGTAACCGACGTCTGCTATCTGGTGACGATGGCGTTAGTCGTCAGTCTGGGCTTTCAATCGTTCTTCTTCCTGCGTTACTGCCCGATGTCGGAACTCAGCGGTTATTACGACTACGGCGGTCAGCCGTTACAATCCTGTCTTTTGTTCTTCTATGTGGTCATCGGCACGTTTATGAGCGATATCGGCGCTTACTGCACGGGGATTCTGTTCGGCAAGCATCCGATGAACCCGCGCATTTCGCCGAAAAAAACGTGGGAAGGTTTTGTCGGAGGAATCGTCATTTCCTTCATCTGCTCGTTGACCTATGCGATGATCCTCGATGCAAACGGCATTCCGCTACTGAAAAGCGTGCTCGACATCGAACACTGGTACTTTATTCTGATCGTCTCTCTGGTCATGCCGTTTGTTTCGGTGCTGGGCGATCTGCTCTTTTCGACGATCAAGCGGTATTACAATAAGAAAGATTTTTCAAACGTTCTTCCGGGACACGGCGGCGTGCTGGATCGCATCGATTCGCTGCTCGTTACTTCGCTCGTGGTTACTTTGCTGATTCTGAGCGTGACGTTTTACCGAGGAATCCTGTGATGGAAAAGATCATTCTGCTCGGTGCCAGCGGATCGATCGGCTCTCAGACTCTGGAAATTCTTTTGGAAAATCCCCTGGATTTTGAACTGACGGGCGTTTCCGTCGGTCATCGCGTCGGCTGTCTGGAAACGATTCTTTCTTCCTTTCCCTCCGTCCGTACGGTTTGTGTCCGCGAGAGGGAAGACAGCCTTCTTCTGAAAGAAAAATATCCGCGCGTCGAATTCGTTTGGGGCGATCGCGGACTGATCGAACTGATCGACCGCGCGGAAGCGAGTCTGGTCGTCAACAGCCTGGTCGGGTTTGTCGGCTTTCTTCCTTCCCTGCATTGTCTGGAAAAAGGCATCGATCTCGCTTTGGCGAACAAAGAATCGCTGGTCGTCGGGGGAAATCTGTTAAAAGAAGCCCGGAAAAAAACGGGCGCGAACCTGTATGCGATCGACAGCGAACATTGCGCGTTGGCGAAATGTCTGGAAGGTAAAAATCCGGAAGACGTCCGGAATCTGGTTCTGACTGCCAGCGGGGGAAGTTTCCGCGATTTTTCGCCGGAAGAACTGAAAACAGTCGATGCTTCTCAGGCTTTGGCGCACCCTTCGTGGGCAATGGGAAAGAAGATCACCATCGATTCGGCGACGATGATGAACAAGGGATTCGAAGTCATCGAGGCGATGCATCTGTTCGGTTTCCCGAAAGAAAAAATCAAGGTTCTGCTTCACGACGAGTCGGTCATTCATTCGATGGTGGAGTTCAAGGACGGTTCGTATCTCGCCGATCTGGGACCGACTGATATGAAAGTCGCTATCGCTTACGCCCTATACCGGAATCACCGGCACGAAGTCCGGACGAAGCCCCTCTGTCTGGAAGAACTTTCCGGGCTTCATTTCCGGAAACGGAATCCGTCTTTGTATCCGTGTCTGGAACTGGCGTTCCGGGCGATCGGACTCGGGGGCGACGCGCCTGCGGTTCTGAACCGGAGCAACGAGGAAGCGGTTTATGCCTTTCTGAACGGGGAAATCCGTTTTACGGAAATCGCCGAAGTGGTGGAGAACGTTTTGTCTGAACATCGGGTGAAAGCGAATCCGAACAGAGAGGATATCATCGATTCGGATAAATGGGCTAAAAATAAGAGCATGGAATGGATAAGGAGAATACACGAATGCAATTACTGAATACGATTCTGAACATTGTCGTCTTGCTGCTCAGCCTGAGCGTGTTGATCTGTCTGCACGAACTGGGACATCTTCTGGTGGCGAAAAAGTTCAACGTCTACTGCGCCGAATATTCGATCGGCATGGGACCGTTGATCTACAAGCGGAAAAAACCGGGGCAGGAAACGCAGTTTTCGATCCGCGCCTTGCCGATCGGCGGTTTCGTCGCCATGGCGGGCGAAGGAAGCGAGGACATCGAAGACTTCCGCGACGTTCCGAAAGAGCGGTTTCTCAACAACATCGCCCGTTGGAAGCGCGCCTTGATTATGGTGGCCGGCGTCACGGTCAACTTTCTGCTCGCCCTCGTGCTGTTCTTCTTCTCGGGACTCTGTTCGCCGATTCTGGATTCGTCGTACCGAAGCGTGAAAGTCTATTCTTCCGACGAAAATACGGCCTATCTGGCTCACGAGGCCGGATTGACCGAAGAGGACGAGATTGCCTCGGTGCGTTATGAGATCACCATCGACGGGACTCAGACGACGATCGAAAGTCCGATCGAAAACGGGCGCGATCTCTATACGACCTTCAATCTGTTCGCGCTGGAAACAAGCGCGTATTACGAAAGCGAACTGGCTTCTCCTCATTCCGAAAAGGATACGTGGACGTGGCATCTGACGACGACGGAAAGCAAAGAAGTTTCCTTCACGCTGAACGCCAAGGAGCAGATCGTCGATCATCTCTTCGGTGTCGACGAAGTGGTTTACGTCTGGGATTTAAGCGATATCGGCATCGCCTTTCACACGCGGAACCGCAATTTCGTCGAAGGAATGAACCGTGCGGGGGACGAGTTCGTTTCATCGATCACATCGTTCAAAGTCCTTTTTCAGCCGGGCGGCTGGGAAAATCTCGGCGGCGTTCTTTCGGTGTATTCCGTCAGCAGTTACGCGACGACGGTCGGTTTTTACTATTATCTCTACGTCTGGGGGTATATTTCCCTGAACCTGGCGATCGTCAATCTTCTCCCGTTTCCTGGACTCGACGGGTGGCATCTGGTCGTCTGCGCGTTCGAGGGAATCACGCGCAGGGACATGCCGGCGAAAGCGCGTCAGGTCATGTCGGTGATCGGCACGGTCCTTCTCTTCGGTCTGATGATTTTCGTGACGGTTCTCGACGTGATCCGAATGTTCTGACGAGGTTTTTATGGATGAATTGTGCGCACGATTTTTAAAGAAAATCGGGATCGAAGATTTAGCCGACTACGAATTCTGCCGGTTGAAGGTCGATCGCAACGACAAAGAATCGGGAATCTGTTTCGTCACGTTGACGTGCCGGAATTGTTTGCCGTATCTGCCGGCAAAAAAACTGTTGGAGAAAATGGACACCGCGTCTTTCAAGATCAGCGCGAAGTTCGTGTACGAAAATCCGGTTACTCCGGATCAGGCGTACGCTCTTCTTCGCGACGAACTGTATTACAATACCGGTCTGGACGCGGACAGAATGCCGCGATGCACGAAAAAGAAAAACGAACTCTTTTTCCTCTTTTACGGCAACATTCACTTTGAAACTTTCCGACCGGTCGTAACGATGTGGGAGGAGTTGTTCGAGGAATTGTGCATTCCTTTCGATATTTCGACCGACACCGCGTACGCCGATGAAGCGTTGATTGCCGAGCGGGAACGACAGTTCACGGAAGAATTGCGAAAGCGGATCAAAGAGAATTACGATTCGCGGATGGACGCGATCTATTCGACGGAGAATCACCAGAAAGTCAAAGGAAAATACGTTCCGATGAAGATCGAGAAGATCGACGCGTCTTCCGCGGAGGTTTCCATCGACGGCGAGGTGTTTTTCGTCGACGACAAAGTATCGAGAAAGGGAAAGCGGATTCTCACGCTGTACGTTTACGATCATACGGATTCGATTGAGGTGATCGTCTTCGAGAACCGGAGGCAGTTTTCTTCGGAAAAACTCGACGTCTATTCCAAAATCGGCGCGCATCTTACGATTGACGGTCGGGCCGGTCTTTCCCGTTTCAACAATGAATTGCAGATCGTCGCCGACCGAATCCGGGTCAACGACCAGCCTTTTTGGGAGGAACGAATCGACGATTGCGAAGAAAAGCGCGTCGAACTTCACGCTCACAGCAAGATGTCGACGATGGACGGCGTCTGCACGGTCGACGCGTACTTCAAGCAGGCGGCGAAGTGGGGACACAAGGCGTTCGCTCTGACCGACCACGAAAACGTGCAGGCTTTCCCGGAAGCGCAGGAAGCGATGAAGAAGTACGGCGTCAAGGCGCTGTACGGGTGCGAGATGAATATGGTCGACGATCAACTCGAATATATCTACAACCCTTCCGACGTCGAACTTCACGACGCGACCTACGTGGTCTTTGACTTTGAAACAACCGGGTTATCCGCGCGTTACGACCGCATCATCGAATTCGGCGCGGTCAAATTCAAGGACGGAATGGTCATCGATTCGATGGATCTTCTGATCGATCCGGAAATCGAGATTTCCAGATTCATACAGGAAAAGACGCACATCACCAACGCGATGGTGAAAGGGCAGAAAAAGATCAAAGAAGCGTTAGCCATCATGAACGGTTTCATCGGCGATAGCATTCTGGTCTCCCACAACGCGAGTTTCGATATCGGGTTTCTCAACGAGGCTTTCATCAACAACGGGGGAAAGGAAATCCTCAATCCCGTCATCGACACGCTGTCGCTGTCGCGGTATCTCTTTCCGAACAACAAATCCCATACCTTAGGTTCGCTTTGCCGTCAGTTCGACGTTTCATACGACGAGAACGTCGCTCACCGGGCCGATTACGACGCCGGAGTGCTCAACGAGGCGTGGCAGGCGATGTTAGCGATTCTGCTCAGGGACGATATTCACCTCCGTCATCGGGATCTGGAACATCTGACCAACGATCAGATGCTGAAAAATCTCCGTCCGAGTCATGTCGTGGTTTTTGCCCGGAATCCCGAGGGTTTGAAGGATCTTTTCCGTCTGGTTTCGATGTCGTGCATCGATTACTTTGCCGGCGGAACGCGGATTCCGCGTCGGGAAATCGAGAAATACCGGAAAAATCTTCTGATCGGTTCGGCTTGTTTCAACGGGGAGGTCTTTCAGACGGCGCTGACGCGCGGCGAATCGATCCTTCTCGAAACGATGAAATTCTACGACTTCATCGAAATTCAGCCGCCGGCCAATTACGTCTATCTGATCAACATGGGGCAGATCAGTTCGGAAGATCATCTGCTCCGGATTCTCAAAGACCTCTATTTGGCGACGAAGAAAGCCGGCAAGATCTGCGTGGCGACCGGCGATTGCCATTACCTTTCGCCGGAAGACAAAATCTTCCGGGACGTCTACGTGTTCGCCAAAGCCGTCGGCGGCGGAAGACACCCGTTAAACCCGCACCGTCGGGATCGCTTTTACTTCGAGAATCCGGATCAGCATTTCCGATCGACCCGCGAAATGCTGACGGCATTCGATTTTTTGGGCGAAGAAGCCGCGAAGGAAATCGTCGTCACGAACACGAACCGGATCGCGGATTCTCTGGAAGAACTCTATCCCGTCAAAGACAAACTCTATCCGCCTCACATCGACAACTGCGAGGAAAAACTGGTGCAGATGTGCTTTGAAACCGCGAAAGAACTTTACGGCGATCCTCTTCCGGAAATCGTCGATCAGCGTCTCAAAGCCGAACTCGACGGAATCACCCGGTACGGGTACTCGGTGCAGTATTACATCGCGCATTGCATCGTGAAGAAGTCGCGCGAGGACGGTTTCATGGTGGGGTCGCGGGGAAGCGTCGGCTCTTCTCTGGTGGCGTTTATGGCGAAAATCACCGAAGTCAACGCCTTGCAACCGCATTACCGTTGTCCGAAATGCCGGCACTCGATCTGGGACGTCGACCTGAAAAAATACCGTTCCGGTTACGATCTTCCGGATCGTTTCTGCCCGAATTGCGGAACGAAGATGGTCAAGGACGGGCAGAACATTCCGTTTGCGACTTTCCTGGGATTTCATGCCGAGAAGGTTCCCGACATCGATCTGAATTTTTCGGGCGATTATCAGGCCGTCGCCCACAACATGACCAAAGTGCTTCTGGGCGAGCAGAACGTCTACCGCGCGGGGACGATTGAAACCGTCGCCGAAAAGACCGCGTACGGTTACGCTTTGGGGTATTACGAATCGCTGGGCATCGATCCGAGCACGATCAAGAATGCCGAAAAGACGCGTTTAGCCATTCACTGTCAGGACGTCAAACGGACGACCGGACAGCATCCGGGAGGAATCATCGTCATTCCTGACGACATGGACGTTTACGATTTCACGCCGATCCAGTACCCGGCCGACGACGTTACGGCAGCGTGGCGGACCACGCATTTCGACTTCCACAAGATTCACGACAATGTGCTGAAACTCGATCTGCTCGGACACGTCGATCCGACGGCTTTGAAAATGCTGGGCGATCTCACCGGAATCAAACCGGAAAGCATTCCGCTAGACGACAAGAACGTGATTTCGCTGTTCAGCAGCGACAAAGCGCTGAAAAGGCATTCCAACTATATGGGCGAAAAGACCGGCGCGCTGGGGCTTCCCGAATTCGGCACGGCTCTGTCCAGGCAGATGCTGATCGAAACGCATCCGTCGACTTTCGCCGATCTTCTCATCATTTCCGGCCTGTCGCACGGAACCGACGTCTGGAAAGGCAACGCCGAAGATCTCATCAACAACGGAACCTGCACCTTGCAGGAAGTCATCGGGTGCCGGGACGACATCATGGTCTGGCTGTCTTCGCAGGGCATCGATCCGTCGACTGCGTTCAAAATCATGGAAGACGTGCGGAAAGGGCGGAGGCTGAAACCGGAGTACGAGACGCTTTTGCGGCAACACAAGATTCCGGAATACTACATCAACGCCTGCAACAAGATCAAATACCTGTTCCCGAAAGCCCATGCCGTCGCCTACGTGATGATGGCCTGCCGGGTGGCCTGGTACAAGGTTTACCGGCCGTTGGAGTATTACGCGACGTATTTTTCCACCCGGGTGCACCAGTTTGACATTCAGGCGATGGCCGGAGGAGAACAGGCGATTATCCGGAAGTTGGAACTGTACAAGGAGATGCGGGAAAACGGCAGCAAACTTTCGCCGAAGGACGACGAAATCGAGAAATGCCTCTGCATCGCTCTGGAAATGGCGGAAAGAGGGTATCGCATTTCGATGATCGACCTCGACCGTTCGATCAGCCGTTACTGGGTAGTCGATGAAGCCGGCAAGACGATCATTCCGCCTTTCAACGTGCTGGACGGACTCGGCGAGGCGGCGGCGGAAACGGTGGTCGAAGCGAGAAAAAAACGGGCTTTCGTTTCGGTCGAGGACCTGACCAACCGGACGCGTCTTTCGCAACAGCACGTCGATACGTTAAGAAAACTCGGCGTTCTGAAAAATCTGCCGGAATCGGATCAGATTTCCTTGTTTGACTGGTGAGCGGAATGAAGATATGCATTATCGGTTATTCCGGAAGCGGCAAATCCACCCTGGCGGAAAAACTATCCGCGCGCTTTGCTCTTCCCTGCCTGCACATGGATAAAATCGGCTATCAGAAGAACTGGCAGATCGTAGAAAACGAGGAACGCAAGAGACGATTGAAGGCGTTTTTGCAAAAGAATCCGTCTTCATGGGTGATCGACGGCAATTACAATGCGGTCTGTTTTGAAGAGCGGCTCGATCTGGCCGACTGGATCGTCTTTCTGAATTTTAACCGGTTCACGTGTTATTTCCGCGCATTGAAACGGGCGATCGTCTATCGCGACAAACAGCGGGAATCCGCGCCGGAAGGTTGCCGCGAAAAGTTTTCGCTTTCCTTTCAGCGGTGGATTCTGTTCGAGGGGCGAAAGAAGAAGAACAAACAGCGTTACCAATACGCGAAAAGCCTGTATCCGGATAAATTCATCGAACTGAAAAACAGAGGTCAGGTGGAAAGATTTCTGCAAACGCTGGGCGATTGATCTTTTGCTTTTTTCCGAAGAAAGCGAAAGGATTTATTGATTTGCTTTTATGCGAAAATCATGTATAATGAGAAAGGAACATTCAGACGCAGTCTTCAAGGAGAAACAACTATGGTATTTTTAGTGGAAATCGTCGATCCGATCGTCAAATGGATCGGTGAAAGCGGACGTTGGCTCAGCGAAATCACGATCGGGAGCGTCGTTCTCCGCCTCTTGATGGCGATGCTCTGCGCCGGGATCATCGGCGCGGAAAGAGCGATCAAGCGGCACGCCGCGGGGTTGAGAACGTATATTCTGGTCTGCGTATCGTCCTGCATGGTCATGCTCGCGGACGCTTTTCTGGTGGAAACCTTTGCTTCCGGAGACGCGGCCCGGTTCGGCGCGCAGGTGATTTCCGGCATCGGTTTTCTGGGGGCAGGAACGATTCTGGTGACTTCGCGAAGTCAGGTGAAAGGGCTGACCACCGCCGCAGGACTCTGGGGGTGCGCCTGTCTGGGACTCACGATCGGCGCGGGATTTTACACTGCGGCGATTCTGGGGTTCTGCATCATCGGCATCGCGATTTTCTTCATGCCGAAATTCGAGATGGTTCTGACGCGAAAAACGGGCTGTTACGAACTTCACGTCGAATTTGAAAAGCGCGAAAACCTCAAAGATTTCGTCACGCTGATCCGGGGAAAAGGGCTGTCCATCATTTCGGTGGAACACAATCCGGCCTATTCCAATACGGGTCTCAGCGTCTATACGATCATGATCGCGGTGCGCAAAGAAAAGAAATATAAGAATCACGATACGCTGATCAACGAAATCCGCGAACTTCCGTACGTGGAATACGTCGAGGAAATCGCCTGAAAAGCGCGCGGATTTTTCTGTTCAGACACGAGGAAAGGCCATGGATTTCAGCACAGTATTGAACGCCGAACAGCAAAGAGGCGTGGAAACCGAAAGCCGTTACGTGCGGGTGATCGCCGGCGCGGGATCGGGAAAAACGAGGGTTCTGACGTATCGGATCGCGCATCTGATTCGCGATCGCGGCGTTTTGCCGTATCAGATTCTCGCGGTGACGTTCACCAACAAGGCCGCGAAAGAGATCAAATCCCGCGTGCTGAACCTGATTGAAGACGAACGGTGCAACCTTTTCATCGGCACGATCCATTCCTGGTGTGCGTTTTTTCTCAGGAGGGAGGCCGGCCACATCGGTTATCCTTCTTCTTTTTCCATTATCGACGACGAAGATCAACTGGCGATCATGAAGGAGATTTTTTCTAAGCACGGTTATCCGAAAACCGATCCGAAAATCAAGCAATGCCTGAACTGGATCGGCGCGAAAAAGACCGACGGATACCAGTACGAAGACGTGAAGGACGAAGATTTTCCGAATTCGGAATTGAAGAAATTCACAGAGTATTTCGGCGAATACACCGACGTTTTGAGGGAACGGAAATCATTGGATTTCGACGATCTCCTGCTCAAATCGATCCAGATTCTTTCCGAACACGAAGAAGTGCGGAACCGATACGCTTCTTTCTATCGTCAGATCCTGATCGACGAATTTCAGGACATCAACGACGTGCAGTTTCATCTGATCCGCCTGTTGATGAACGCGGGAACTTCGCTCTATGTGGTCGGCGATCCCGATCAGACGATCTATACCTGGCGCGGCGCGAACAACCGGATCATTCTCGATCTGGACGAAACGCTGAAAGAGATCGATCCGAAAGCGGAGTTGGAGACGATCATTCTCGATAAGAATTACCGTTCGACGAAGTTGATTCTCGATTGCGCCAACCAACTGATCGTCCACAACAGCGAAAGAGTCAAGAAAGATCTGGTCTCCGTCAACGGCGAAGGCGAAAAAGTCAGTTTTTTCAACGCGAGAACCCTGAAAGAGGAAACGCATCACATCGTCTCTTCAATCGTCGGTCTGCACCGGAATTCCGGCGTCCGTTACAGGGACATCGCCGTGCTGTACCGTTCCAATTATCTGACCCGCGAATTGGAATCGACTTTGCTTTCGTACCGCGTTCCTTACCGGGTTTACGGCGGTCAGAAGTTCTTTCAGCGCAAGGAAATCAAAGATATCGTCGCCTATTTCCGACTGATCCTCAACGATTACGACGACACCTCTTTCGACCGAATCGTCAACGTTCCGCGACGGGGAATCGGTCCGGGAACGTTAGAGAAAATCAGCCGGTGCGCCGAAGAAAACGGACAAACCAAATTCTCCTATATTTCGGAGAACATCAATACCGCGCCGGTCAGCGTCAAACAGAAAGCGCTGTTAAGCGAACTGACGGGGAGCATCCGTCAACTGCGGAAGGAAGTCGCGGAGAATTCGCCTTCGCTCGTGCAGGACATACACGATTTCATCGCGACGAAACTCGATTACTACCGCTATCTGGAAGAGGAAGACGGACTCAAATTTGAAGAACGGAAAGAGAACGTCGAGGAATTGTTCGAGTCGATGCGTTCGCAAATGGAGGATTCTTCGGTGAGTTTTGAAGAATTCGTCGAATCTGCCGTTCTTCAATCGTCGCAGGACGAGGTCGTCAACGACGATTTCGTCACTCTGATGACGGTGCATACCGCGAAAGGTCTCGAATACGACTACGTGTACGTTTATTCGCTCGGACAGGGGATTTTTCCTTCGATCCGCGCGATCAGCGAATCGAAACACGGAATCGAAGAAGAGAGGCGTTTGGCTTACGTCGCCTTTACCCGGGCGAAGAAGCAACTGTTCCTTTCTTCCAATCAGGACTACAACTACTCGATACAAGGTCCCCTGCGGCCGTCCCAGTTCATCAAGGAATCGGGGATTCAGGTGGCGCAGGAGTTCACGCACCGGTATTACGACGAGGCACCGCGTCCGTACGCGAAAACGCCGCCGAAACCGGTCGTTCCAAGCAAACCGTCGAACGGCATCACCGACTGGAAAGTCGGCGATCGGATTGAACACGAGAAATTCGGTCGGGGCGTCGTCGTCGAAGTGATCGCTCAACTGATCGTCGTCCGCTTCGATGACGAGACGCTGGGGAAAAAGACCTTGCTCGGAACGCACGGAGCGATCAAGCGAATTTAAAAGGAGGTAACTTATGAAATATGATTTGGACACATTGAAAAAATGTGCGCACAACCTGATGTTCGACATGACCGACGAACAGTACGAGGTTTTGTTGAATGAATTTGTCGTCATCGACAAACAGATGTCGTTGCTCGGGAAGATCGAAGGTCTGAACGAAGTCGAACCGATGACTTTCCCGTTCGACGTAACGACGGACGAACTCCGCGAGGACGTCGCCGGAGCGTGTCTAAACAAGGAAGACGTTCTGAGAAACGCGAAAGACACGGAGCAAGGTCAGATCCGCATTCCGAAGGTGGTGGGCTAAATGTTTTTGGGTAAAACGATCGAAGAACTGCACCGTCTGCTGTGCGAAAAAAAGACAACGCCGCTGGAACTGACGAAAGAAGCGCTGAAAGCGTTGAAGGAAGACACGACCAACGCCAGCGAAACGATTTGCGAAAAAGAGGCTCTCGCCTTCGCCGCCTCGTTAGTCGAGCCGGAAGAGGACAACTTGCTCTGGGGGATTCCTTACGTTGTCAAAGACAACTATTCGACGAAGGATATCCGGACGACCGCGTCCAGCAATATCCTGAACGATTACGTTCCGGTTTTCGACGCGACCGTCGTCTCGAAACTGAAAGAGCGGAAGATGGTCCTTCTCGCCAAGACCACGCTGGACGAACTGGCAATGGGCGGCACGGGAACGACCGGACACAAGGGAAAAACGTACAATCCGTACGACGATACGCATACGTACAAGATCGGCGGTTCCAGTTGCGGCAGCGCGAGCATCGCCGCGCAGGGGATCGTTCCTCTGGCTTTGGGAAGCGATACGGGCGATTCCGTCCGGAAACCGGCGACATACGCCGGCTTAGTCGGATTCAAGCCGTCCTGGGGAAGAATTTCCCGTTACGGGCTGTTTCCGTTCGCGCCGAGTCTCGATCACGTCGCTTATTTCACGCGCTCGGTCAAAGACAGCGCGATCGTTCTGGAAGGCCTCGCGGGACGCGATGAAAACGATGCGACGAGTTCGTCCCGTCCGACGGAAGCGTATCCTTCTCTTCTCGACGGAAAAATCGGCGGAAAGAAGATCGCGATCATCAAAGAGATCAACCGGGGAATCGTCGACGAAGCGATTTCGCGCAAGTTCGACGAACTGACGGAAGCCCTCCGGAAACAGGGGGCAATCGTCGAAACCGTGTCGATCGACCGCGCGCTTCTCGGCGCGATTTATCCGACGTATATGGTGATTTCCTGCGCGGAAGCCACGAGCAACAACGCCAATCTCGACGGCATCAAATTCGGGCCGCGGATCGGAAACGAAAAAACGTATCAGGAAGTGATGATTAAAGCGCGCACCGCCGGATTCGGCGAACTGATCAAACGGCGCTTCGTCATCGGTTCGTACGCGCTTCTTTCGGAGAACAAGGAAGAACTGTTTATCCGGGCGCAGAAAGTACGCCGTCTGATCGTCGACCGCGTCAATGAAGTTCTGAACGAATACGACGCGATTCTCACTCCTTGCACGGGAAAAGTGCGGAATCCGTTTGAGACGGAAGGGAACCGCATCGGGGAATTGGATATCGACAGCATGATCATCGAGAATCATCTGGCGATCGGCAATTTCGGCGGATTGCCTTCGATTTCCCTGCCGGTCGGCGTCGATCGGGGATTTCCGTTCGCGTTCAATCTGACGGGAAAAGCCTTCGATGAGGTCAATCTTCTGAATCTGGCATATGCTCTGGAAAAAGAAACCGGCTTGGAAAATATCAGCCTGAGAAAGAGAGTGATGGACAAATGAATTTTGAAGCAGTTATCGGAATCGAAATCCACGTGGAGATGAAAACGAAGAGCAAGATGTTTTCCTCCGCGCCGATCGCTTTCGGCAAAGAGCCGAACACTTTGGTGCAACCTCTCGACATCGCCTTTCCGGGTACGATGCCGCGGGTCAACAAACAGGCGGTGATCAACGCGATCCGCGTCTCCGACGCCCTGCACATGACGATCGACCGCGAACTGTGGTTCGACCGGAAAAACTACTTTTACAGCGATCTTCCGAAGGGATTTCAGATCACGCAGGACGCCCGACCGATCGGAAAGAACGGCTACGTCGACATCGAACTGTCGGACGGACGGATCAAGCGAATCGAAATCGAACGCCTGCACATGGAAGAAGACACTTGCAAGCAATTGCATTTTCCGGATTGCACGCTACTCGATTACAACCGCGCGGGAACGCCTTTGATCGAAATCGTCTCCCGTCCGGATATCCGAAGCGGAGAAGAAGCGATGCGCTACGTGGAAGCGATCCGCTCGATCGTCGTCTTTTCCGGCGTCAGCGACGGTAAAATGGAAGAGGGGTCTCTTCGTTGCGACGTCAACGTTTCGATCCGTCCGTATGGTTCGGATCGGTTCGGAACGAAAGTCGAAGTCAAGAATCTGAATTCGACGGCGAACGTGCAGAAAGCGATCGATTTTGAAGTGAAAAGACAGGCGGCGCTTCTTCTTTCCGGCATCGCGGTCGAACAGGAAACCCGCCGTTTCGACGAGGGAAAGAAAGAGACAATCCTGATGCGGAAGAAGACCGATGCGATCGACTACAAATACTTCACCGAACCGAACCTCGTTCCGATTCGTCTGAGCGAGGCTTTCGTCGAGGAGGCTATCCGAACCTGTCCCGAATTGGCGGACAGCAAAATGAAGCGGTACACAGCCGCCGGGCTGACGAAAGAAGAAGCCGGGCAGATGTTGCAGAATCCGGAGATGACGGCTTATTTCGATCGTTGCATGGCGATTCAGCCGAAACGAGCAAAGGCGTACTGGAACTGGCTGATCAGCGAAATCGCCGGCTATCTCAACAAAAACGGCCTCGACATCCGGGCGCTGAAAGTGTCTCCGGAACATCTGGATTCCCTGATCGCGATGATCGAAGAAGGAACGCTGTCGTTCAATCAGGCGCGCAAGGTGTTCCTCGAAATGGTCGCGGACGATGAAGATCCTTCTGAAATCGCCGATCGTCTCGGGTTGAAGCAAAATTCCGACGCGGACGAAATCCGGAAACTGGTCGAAGCGACGATCGAGGAATTTCCGCAATCGGTCATCGATTACAAGAACGGAAAAGACCGCGCGGTCGGATTTTTGGTCGGACAGATCATGAAGAAAACCAAAGGAAAGGTGAATCCGGCGATCACTTCAAAGTTCGTCGTCGAGATTCTCAACGGGAAATGAGCATGAAAGGACTGGTGTTGTTCGGCGATCGTTTTGAAGATACCGAACTGATCGCGACGGTGGACGTGCTGATCCGTCACGGGGAGAAGATCACCTTAGCCAGCGCGATGGGGCGAAAAGAAGTTCACAGCAAAAACGGAATCGCGATGCAGGCCGATGTCCGGATCGAAGAGGTCGATTTGGACGGCTTCGATTTTCTGTTCATTCCGGGAGGTCCCGGCGCTTTCCAGATTCTCAGCGAACTTCCGGTCGTAAGCGAGACGATTTCCGCGTTCGTGAATAAGAACAAAACGGTCGCTTCGATCTGCGCCGCGCCGATGCTAGTCGGACGGCTCGGTTATCTGAGCGATAAAAACTATACCGTGCATCCGGGTTTTGAAGACCGCATTCAAGGAGGAAACTATCTCCGCGATCAGGGCGTCGTCGAAGACGGAACGTTCATCACGGCGAAATCGATGTACTACTCCGTCGATCTCGGATTGCAGATCGTCGAGCATTTTTACGGAAAAGATGAACGAAATCGGTTATTGAAATCGCTGAAAGGGGAATAATATTCAATAAGTCTCTTTATCTTTCGGCTGTTTTATGGCAAAATAAAAAAAGACTGCGAGGGAACGATATGACAAAAAAGCGGATGATCGCCAACATTATTCTGATTTTAGCCATTACGGTTCTGGTCGGGATCATCGTTTTTTCCCTCGACGATATTTCCAGCGTCTTCGACGTCATCAAGACGACGCGGTATCAGGATATTCTGATCGCCATCGCCTTGCTTTTGCTTTACTTCGCTCTGTGGCCGGTTACGGTCGTGATTCTGACGCGCCTGATCGACCGTCAGATCAAGATCAAGGACATCTACATCATCGGCGCGACGGAGCATTTTTTCAACGGAATCACGCCTTTTTCCAGCGGCGGACAGCCGTTTGAAGTCTATGCTTTTTCGCAAAAAGGCATTAAAGCCAAAGATTCCACCGGCATTCTGATGATGAATTTCATCTCCTTCCTGATCGCAACGAACACCTTTGCCATCGCGAGCCTGTTCTATTACGAATCCTTCATGAAAGAGATGAGCAATTTCGCCGCAGTGACGATCATCGGCTTTACGATGAATTTTCTGGTTCTGGTGATCATCATCGCTTTCGGCGTCAGCCGGCGCTTTTCCTCGTTAATCGTCAAACTCGCCAGAGCCCTCTGCCGGTTCCGCTTTCTGAAAAAACTGATCGAGCCGAGAATTCCGAATCTGGAAGAGTATATCGAAGGCGTTCAAAGCGCGTTCAGGCACCTGATGAGCCATAAATTCGTCTTTCTGCTTTGCTTTCTGATCAACGTCGTGAAGATGTTCGTCTACTACGCGATCCCTTTTTTCATTCTCAAAGCCCTGCACGTTCAGATCGGCTGGAACAATCTGATTTACGTGATTCTGGGAACTTCCTTCGCCACGACGATGGTCGTTTTCCTGCCGACGCCCGGTTCCAGCGGAGGCATCGAGTTCGCTTTTAAATCGATCTTCGCTTCGATTCAGGGCGTAACTTCGACGGTCGCTACCAGCGGCATGCTCCTCTGGCGGGCAATCACCTTCTTCCTGCCGATTCTTCTCTCCTTCGGCGCATATCTGCTGTTCAACCACCGCGTCAAGAAAGACGAAAGAAGAAAGGAGACTCTCCCCGATGCTGGAAGTGATTTATGCCGGAAATAGAAAAGTAACGAAGATGATTTTCCTTTCCGCCCTGTCGCTCGCGTACCGTTCGGGAGGACCGATCACGATTCATCTCCTGTCGATGGATTTAAGCGCGATCAATCCGGCCTACGAAGCGATCACGCGGGAAGACGCCGACGAAATGGAGGGACGACTGAGAAAAATCAACCCGGAAATCACCGTGAAACTCTACGATCTCACGGAGAAATACCTGAGTCAGACGAAGTACTCCGACAAGGACGTGCATCGTTCCTATACGCCTTACTGTCTGTTAAGGTTGTTCATCACGGATATCGATGCGATCGGCGACAAGGCGATCTATCTCGACATCGATACGATGATCTACAAGGATATCCGCCTTCTGTTCGACATCGACGTCGAAGAATACGAAATCGCCGGCGTCAAAGACGCAATGGGAAAATACTGGATCAATCCGAAATACATGAACTCCGGCGTCATGCTGATCAACGTGAAAAAAATCAGGGAAACGCGTGCATTTGAAAAAGCCCTGAAATACACGCTTTCGCACCGCGCGATCCTGATCGATCAGAATGCGATCAACCATTATTGCAAGAAGAAAAAATACCTGCCGTCGCGCTTCAACAATCAGAGAAAGATGACGGAAGACACGGTGATCAAACACTTCTGCAAAGTGCTGAAATTCTTTCCGTACATGCATTGCGTCAACATCAAACAAACGGATCGCGAACGCGTATGGAACAAACTGAAAATTCATGAATTCGATGACATTTACCGGCTGTACGACACCCTCATCGAAGATAAAATAACCAATTAAAAACGGATTAAAAGTGAAATTTGCCTCAAAATGCTTGGACAATTTCACTTTTTTTGATGCGCAGGTTGTTATTTCCCGGAAATCTGCGAGTTTTTAATATGGAGGGGTGTTTCAATACGGATTGCGGAATCGCGATACCCTTCGGAAGGAAACGAGGGATAGAATGAATCTGATAATCAAATTGATTTTGGAATATCAGAGGGAAAAGTCTGATAACGTTTTCGAGCATCTCGTTTTCCTTTTGAAAGATAAAATCGGATACTTTTTAAGAAACGTCCCGGACGATGACAAAGACGACGTCCGTCAGGAAATGCTGATCGGTCTCTATCAGTTGACCTTACGTTTCAATTTCGGACTCGTCTTTCTCGATAAAAGCCGGTTTACCGAAGAAAACCTCCGCAAAATGACCGAGAAGAACTTTCGGAATGCCGACGAAGTGATGAAACAGGAACTGCTTCGCCTGTTTCTGAAAAAGTACGGCTCTGACCTCTTTCTCTCTGCTTTTCACGATCCGGAAGCGCGCGAAAAGTGGCTCTACGAGTATTGGATGTTCTGCAACGAAATCCAGTTCATCGGTTACCTCAACCGCGTTTTCGGCGGAAAAGTCAGCGACTATTTCCGCAAGAGAAGAAGAGAAATCAATTCGGACGTCCGATTGTACTTCGACGCTTTTTCTTCTGAAACGCGCCTCTATCCCCACGCGAGAATGCTGTCCGACGAAGACGTCGGATTTCTGAAACGCTTTATCCGGAACGGGAGAGTTCTTTCGGAAACCGAAGTGGGAAAGCAGTCGGGCATCACGCAACAGGCGGTGAACAAGAGAAAAAAGCGAATCGCCGTTAAGTACAAAATCAAGACGAAGCAGAGATAAAAGGAGGAAAAAAATGAGACAAATTCGAGACGAATAGGAGAATCTATTGAGAGTAAATATAAAAATATGAATAATGTTTTTATAAAAAGGGGACGTAAATCATGCAAAAGACAGAAACCGTTTTTCAAAAATTTTTTACTTTCTCCGCGATTTTCTGCAAAAAAGCGAGAAAAACACCATTCTGTCAGATTTTGCTGGAATTTATCCAAAATTTCTCACATCTTGTCCAAGACATAAGTATTAAACCCGTCAAAAGCGATTGCTATAATTTGTCGGGCAAAAAGGGAGGGTAGTATGATTGGAGAAAAGATCAGGTCGTTCCGACTGAAAATGGATTATACGCAAGGAGAAATCGCCAGGGAGATCAACATTCCCAAATCGATGATCTCCGCCTGGGAGACCGGAAAGATCAAACCGAACAAAGATGATCTGGAATTGCTCAGCGAAGTCTTTGAAGTCGATGTCAACGAATTGAAAGTCGATAATTCAAAAAGAACCAGGATCATTCATGTCCGGAAGAAAAAGACTTTCAAGAAAGCGGCGCTGTGCCTCGCCATTGCCGGGTATCTCCTCTTTGTGATCGTTCTGGGAAGTTCGATTTCCGCCTATACGCTGTATCGGTGCTACAACGATCTGAAAATTTACGAAGAACTCGGCAATATCGATGTGAAATTCTCGATCTGCCTGATCGTCGAACTGACTCTGACGGGATTGGGAATCCTTCTCTTGATGATTCGGTATTGCCTGAGGCACTTTAAAATTATCAAAAAAGAAGGGTGATGAACGAAGATGAAGAACGGAATGAAAAAGACGGGAAGAGCCATTAAATTCTATCGCGAGAAACTCGGCTTATCCCGAATGGATTTATCGAAACTATTGAACGTAACCGCGTCGTTGATAGCCAAATGGGAAAACGGAGAACGTTCGCCGAGAGTCAATATCGACAAACTGTGCAAGTTTCTGTGCGTAACCAAAGAAGAAATCTTCTATTTCGAGGACGAATCGGACAAAAACAGTCCCGATAAACTATATTACGAAAAGTATAAGAAGAGTTTTCTCTTTTCCTTGATTGCCGTAACGTTGATGGTTTTCTCGTTTGCGATGATTTATACGGTTAGAATGTTATCGATCTCCGGCGATGCGCTGAATAACTTTTCCAGAAGAGGAAAAGATGTTGATCAATTTCACTTAATCGTTCGATCGATTGATGTCTTCTGCATATCTGCCTTTATTGTAGGAATCGTGTTGCTGATTACCGTCATCATTTTATCGGTTCGCGCAGCGAAAAAAAGAAAACGTGAAGCATGGGACGATGCAATAACTATAACAAGAAGAAGGAGGAGATAAAATGAACAAAGTCATTGTCGGCTTTACGGCTTTATTGACTGGAAGCAGTCTCAACGCCGTTTCAGCCAAGACCAATACGGTCTACGTGCCGACCGAAAATCTGTCCTGCACGGAAAAGATTCTCAAAGAGAATCAGAAAGTAACGGACACGGTCAAGTATATTTCCAGAGAAAGAGGGATCAAAAAACAGGCTACGCAAAGCATTATTACAAATGTATCCAATTATTACAATGCTTCTACGGCAAGCGCGAACAGCGAAGAATACGTCTATGATTTGTATTTTGGCGACGGAGCGTATGATTTTTGGGATACAGTCGCTACGAGATATCCGACCAAAGCGTTCGGATTTACGGAAATTCTGACCCGAGCCACCTATGATACCGAAGATGAGTACGGAGTATTTGAATCCGACGGAGATGCAGATGCTTTTGCGCATATCTATCTGGTCGCGCAGGTAACTTACAAATACGGTTCGAGTTTCGCAGAGGAATTCCTGAGTTTCTACAAAAAAGGGTATAACGGTTCGGATATGACGAATCTGAATCGGCAGACAATGGATTTGCACAACAATCCGATCGGCATTATGGTGGGGTCGAATTACAAGGATTATCAGCACCATATGACCGGCGACGTTCAGAAGGATCTCATCACGTACGTGAAGCACGTCGTTAAACACGGCTCGTATTACGGCGTGCTGAAATTGTCCGCGGATAAAATGGGATTCGTCAATACGACCGTCGGCGAGACTTGCCCGGTATTCCCGCCTTTCTGTTAGTCTGAGAGTATGCGTATGAAGCATTACAGATTCGGTTTCATGCACGTTATAGTTAATGCATCCAATGGTGAAATTCGATATTTTGAAAATGAAACCGATCATGATAGTGAATACGAAATCTTTCTGTATCAGGACGAAACTTTTTATCGCCCCGTAAGAGAGGTCAGATACAGCATCGACCACTATTCCAGAGCGACCCTTTCGATCAATCTCAGCACGAAGTGCAATTTTTCCTGCCGGTATTGCTTTGCTGATCATTCAGTGGGACAAGATTTCAAAAAAATGAATCATCTGCGGGAAATTATTGAGACTTTTGTGAGACAACATCGGGATAAAAAAGTTCTTTTCGTGGATCTTTCGGGATCGGGAGAACCTCTGTTGCACCTGAAAGAGATCGTCCGAATTGCCAAATTCTGTCGAAGGTTAAGCGAAGTCTATTCGACTTCGGTCGTCGTTCAGTTCGTAACCAATGGTTATCTTCTGACGGAAAAAACGGTCGAGGTTTTGCAGAAAAACGCCGTTCTTTTCGGAGTTTCCGTCGACGGAACGCGGGAGAATCACGATAAAAACCGCGTTCTGGCCGACGGGAGGGGAACTTACGACGTCGTTCGTTCCAATCTGATGAGAATCAAGGAAAAACAGTATCTCGGCGTTTCGATGGTTCTGGACGGTACGTTTTCGGGAAATCTTCTGGAAACGTATCTGAATCTGCTTTCTTTCGCGCCGACGATCAGCGTGAAGTTCAAACGAAGCGAATGCGCGGAGGAATTCAAAGAGGCGCATTTGCATTTGGCTCAGGAGTATTTCGGAGTGGTTCTGTACCTTTCCGAAAGAATTCTCGAAGAGGATTACGCCTTGATGTTCGCGATGCTGAACGGCGACGACGCTTTCGGGACGATGATCTCCCGCGTCTTTATCGGGAATAAAGTTTTTGCCCGTTGCGACGGGGGAATCGCCCGATTTTCGTACGATATCGAAGGGGAAGTTTACCCTTGCGCGCCGAGTTGCGGCGACAAGCGTTACAAGGTAGAGCAGGGGAATACGTTTTATGCGGATTGGTTTGAAAAAGATTATTGTGAAAACTGTGAATGCAAATACTATTGCGGCGGCGAATGCCCGATCGTCAAGGAACGCTTAAAGGGAAATGACCCTTATTTATGCAAAATCAGACGAAAGTTGTTTGAGTACGGTCTTTGGCTGAAAGCATTCTGCCTGGCGCACAAACCGGAGGGGTATACGACAATCAGAAATTTTATTTTTGAGAAGGAAACCCGATGAAAGGTTAAGGGAGAAGCACAGATCTTCGGATTTGTGCTTTTTTTTGAGGCGCCTTTTATCGGAAAAGGGGATTGATTCCCGAAGAGGGAATGTGCTATTCTGTAATCAGATTCAAAGGGAAAAGGATCATGTAAAGGGACGCGTTTTTCCGTAGAAAAAGCGCGGACGGAGGTATCGAAAGATGAAAGTGCGTAAAAGAAAGATAATAGGCTTGCTCCTTTTCCTTGTTTTGGTTCTCTCTTTTACGGGAGTCGGAATCGGCTATGATCTGCATCTAAGGAATAAGTACGATCTTTACTATTCTTACGGGAAAAGCGACGATCCTTCTCATATTCCTTTTCACGGGGTCGAAATTTACTGCTGGAAATCGAAGAACGGTCAATGGGAAAGCGGGATTCTTTATACATCGAGCGTTTATAAGACTCCCGAGCAGATCGAGTGGTTGCAGGACAATCTGCCGTGTCCGCTTCGGGCGATGAGAAGCATTCTGCGTTCGTTCTCCGAAGCGCAAAGGAAAAACAGCGTCGTCTTTTTGGTCAGCAATCCGCCGGAAACGGCCGAATTGACGCACGATCCCGATTTGGTTTTAAAGGCGAAGGAGACGTATTGCATGCTTTACAGGGCGTTAGGACTACCGACGCCGGCGTTTTGAATTTCGCATAATGCCTTTCTTGTGAAAACGGATTTGTCTTTCCAACGTCATTTGGAGAAATGCGCAAGATCGCGGATAAAATGGCCTCGGACTTCATATGTTGTAACGGGGGACTTTTTATGTATCGTGAAATCGCTGTGAAGACTTTGACGGGAAAAGGAAAACTGGAACACAGTCTGGAAAGAACCATTCGGCTGGAAAACAACATCTCCAAAACGCTGGGGTGCTGGATCATCAACCTGCAATACGATACGGAAATCAAAAACAAAGAAATCTACATCAAGGGGAGTTTCGACATTCAACTCTGGTATGCGCTGGATAACGATCAGAAGAGCGACGTTTATACGGAAAAAATCAACTTTTTCGAGAAAGTCCACATGTCTTACCGCGATCTGAAAACGATCGACGATACGCTGTACCCGAAAGTCTACGTCAACAAATATCCTTCGTGCGTTTCGATGCAGTTGAACGATCAGAATGTCGAATTACGCATCGAGTTTCTGATGTTCGTCGAGACTTTTCAGGAAGCGCTTCTGGTGGTTTCCTGCGCCGACGACTATCAGGAAGACATTCCTCTGGAAGAGGAAATCGCGATGAATGTCAATGAAAACTATCTGATCGACCGCAAGTGATTTTTAAAAAGCATTTTTAAAAATAAATCGCAAATGGATTTTTCCTTTGACCGGAAATATAGTATAATGATTTTCGATCGAGGTAGTTTTGAATATGGAGAAGAAATACACGCCGATGATGATGCAATACATCAGAATCAAGGAAAAACATCCGGATACGCTGATTCTTTTCAGACTCGGCGATTTTTACGAATTGTTTTTCGACGACGCGAAAGTGGCTTCGCGGGTTCTCCAATTGACGTTGACGGGGAAAAGCGCCGGCGTCGAGGAAAGAGTTCCGATGTGCGGCGTGCCGTATCACGCCATTTCTTCTTACATCGACAAATTGATCGCGAAAGGCTATAAAGTCGGCATCGTCGAACAGTTGGAAGATCCGGCTACCGCGAAGGGGCTGGTCGAACGCGATGTGGTTCAGATCATCACGCCGGGCGCGAATATCGACGTCAAAGTCAAGGACAACAATTATCTGGGGTGTCTCGACGTTGCCGAGCATTGCTATATCTTTTCCTATGCGGACGTTTCGACGGGGGAAATCTATGTCGAGAATCTGGAAAAGCAGACGGAAGCCGTCGTCAGCGAGATCGACAACCTGTCGATTCGGGAAATCATCGTTTCCACCTCGTTTCCGGCTGCGGAAGTGCTGAAACTGAAAGAGAAGCGAAACGTGCTGATTTCTTACGAAAACGATGACGAAGTGGGAATCGAACACGAATATATTCTGACTCACGTGTACGATCTTTTTCAGCGGAAAAACGTCGTGCGTTTGCTGAATTATCTGATCGAAACGCAGAAGAACAGCCTGAATTACATGAAGCAGGCGAGAGTGATCCGGAACAATGCGAATATGCAGATCGACAGTTTTTCCAGAAATAACCTGGAACTGATCCGGACGATCCGGAGCGAAGACAGTTACGGAACGCTGTTCTGGCTGTTGGATCAGACCGAAACCAATATGGGAAGCCGGCTTCTGAAAAAATGGATCGCCAAACCGCTGTGCGATTTGAAGGAAATCCGGAACCGGCAGGACATCGTGCAGGCGCTGATCGATCATTTTCTCGTCCGGGGCGATCTGAGCAAGGATTTGAAAGACATCTACGATCTGGAAAGGTTGATCGCGAAGATCAACTTCGGTTCGGCGAACGGAAGAGATTTGCTTCAATTGAAGAAATCTTTGCAGGTCGTTCCGAGTCTGATCCGTCATATCCGCGAACTGGAATGCGAGCCGATCGCGGCGATGAAGGGAATGGACAACGATTTCGTGCCTTTGTGCGCGCTTTTGGAAAAAGCGATCAGCGAAGACGCTCCGCTGGCGGTCAAAGAAGGCGGCATTTTCAAAACGGGCTACGATGAAACGCTGGATCGGCTGATCGAAATGAGTCAGGGCGGAAAAACCTGGGTGGCTGGTCTCGAAGCGAAAGAAAAGGAACGCACCGGGATCAAAACCCTGAGAGTCGGGTACAACCGCGTTTTCGGCTATTACATCGAAATCTCCAAGGGACAAGTCGATCAGGTTCGGGAAGAATGGGGTTACGAGCGGAAACAGACGACCGTCAATTCGGAAAGATATATCACGAAAGAACTGAAAGATCAGGAATCGATGATTCTCAACGCCGACGAAAGGCGTTGCGCGCTGGAATACGAACTGTTCAATCATCTCCGGAAACAGGTGGCAGAGTACACCGAAGCGATTCAGGAACTGGCGAATCTGGTTTCCTATATCGACTGCCTGATCGCTTTCAGCGAAGTCAGCATCGACGGGCATTACGTCCGGCCGCGCTTCAACGATCAGCGAAGAATCGAAATCGTCAACGGCCGTCACCCGGTGATCGAAAAGGTGATGAACCGTTCCAATTACGTCGCCAACGACATCCGAATGGATCCGTCCACCGACATTCTCGTCATCACCGGACCGAATATGGGCGGGAAATCGACCTATATGCGTCAGTTCGCCCTGATCGTGATTCTGGCGCAGATCGGCTGTTTCGTCCCCTGCGATTCGGCGGATCTGATGATTTTCGACGCGATTTACACCCGGATCGGCGCGAGCGACGATCTGGTTTCCGGGCAGTCCACGTTCATGGTGGAGATGAGCGAAACCAATTTCGCTTTGCGCCACGCGGACGAAAACTCGCTTTTGATCTTCGATGAAATCGGACGGGGGACGGCGACGTTCGACGGAATGGCTCTGGCGCAGGCGATTTTGGAATACATCGCTTCAAAGATTCATTGCAAAACGCTGTTTTCGACGCATTATCACGAGATTACGCGGATCGAAGAAAAGATGCCTGCGTTAAAAAACGTCCACGTTTCCGTCAGCGAAAACGACGAGGACATCACCTTCCTGTACAAAATCGCCGACGGCGCGATGGGAAAATCCTACGGGGTCAACGTGGCCCGGCTGGCCGATTTGCCTGAGACGCTGATCGAGCGCGCGGCTCAGATTCTGACGTCGTTGGAAAACAGCAAGGTCAACACCAATACCGATATTCTGAAAAAGAGCGAAGTTCGTCTGCCCGACTGGGCGGAAGAAGTCAGAAAGGTCGATCCTCTGACGATGTCACCTCTGGAAGCGTTGAATTTCCTCTACGAAATCAAAAGAAAGACAGGTGATCGATGATGAGCAAAATTCAGGTAATGGATCCGCATCTCGCCAACATGATCGCTGCCGGAGAAGTGATCGAACGTCCTTCTTCCGTCGTCAAGGAATTGGTGGAAAACGCGCTTGACGCCGGAAGCAAACACATCGAAGTGTACGTGTACGAGGCGGGAAGAAAGAAGATCGTCGTCAGCGACGACGGTTCGGGAATGAGCGAAGAAGACGCGGTTCTCGCATTTAAAAGGCACGCGTCCAGCAAATTGCTTTCGGAAAGAGATTTATTCCGGATCAAGACGATGGGTTTTCGGGGAGAAGCGCTTCCTTCCATCAGCGCGGTCAGCAAAGTCACCATGATGACTTCCGACGGAGAAAGCGTCGGGACGAAAGTAACGATCGAAGGCGATGAAACGAAGGTCGAAAGAGCCGCCTCGCGGAAAGGCACGCGTTTTGAAGTGGAAGAATTGTTTTACAATACGCCGGTGCGGTTAAAATTTTTGAAGACCGATGCGACGGAAAACGCCAATACGTTGGAAGTCATGCAGCGTCTGGCGCTGTCGCGCCCGGACGTCGGATTCGATTTTTACATCGACGACCGCCTGATCTTCAAAACGACGGGGAGAAACGATCTGCTCGAAGTGATCGCGCGGATTTACTCCAACGACGTCGCCAGGAAGATGATTCCGGTTACCTATGCGAATTACGAATTTCAGATCAACGGCTTCATCGGAAAGCCGGAACTAAGCAAATCCACGCGGTACTATATGATCACGATTCTGAACAACCGCGCGGTTTATCTTCCGAAAATTCAGAAATGCATCATGGAAGCGTACGGCGATTTCATCTTCAATTCCCGTTTTCCTTTCGTGATTCTGAAAATCGACGTCGAACACACGCTGGTCGACGTCAACGTTCACCCGGCGAAACGGGAAGTTCGGCTGTCCAACGAAGACAGAGTCACCGACGTCGTCCGCGCCTTGATCAGGGACACTTTGCTGGAAAAAAGACCGCTGACGGAATCCAATCTCTATCCGGATACGAAGAAAGGTCTTCTTTCCGATGCGGAAATCTCTCCGACCGAACGGGAAAGCGTCTCGCTTCTCCTCGACGAGGAGCCTGTTTCCAAAGGAGAGGACATTCTCCGTCCGCGCGTCGATAAAAGCGAATGGACGCCTCTGAAACCCGACGATGCGGTATTTGAAGAGGAAATCGCCCCGGTCGTCCGATCCGAACCGAAGGCGCCTTCCTACGGAAAGCCTCTTTTGATTCCGCTTTGCCAGATTCACGACACCTATATCGTCTGTCAGGGGGAGGACGGCTTCTATCTGATCGATCAGCACGCGGCGCAGGAAAGAGTCAACTACGAAAAACTCGACCGGCAACTCAACAGCCGGATAGCGACGACCGATTTGCTCGTTCCTCTGATTCTTTCGGTAGGACCCGGAGATATGATCCGGCTGAAAGAGCGGCTGGAATTGCTGAAACAAGTGGGGATTTCGGCGGAAATCTTCGGGATCAACACGATCCGCGTGACTTCGGTTCCTCTCTTCGTCAAAGAGAATAACGAAGAGGTTTACGTCGAAGAACTGATCGAACAGGTGATTTCAAAAGAAAGGATCGATCTTTCCGAATTGCGGAAAAAGATGATTTCGACGTTCGCCTGCAAGGCTTCGATCAAGGCGAATCACCGTCTGTCGATCCGGGAAATGCAGGACGTCATCGACTCGCTGTTCCGTTGCGCGAATCCGACCTGCTGTCCGCACGGAAGACCGACGATCGTGCATTTTTCCAAATACGACATCGAAAAGATGTTCAAGCGTTCCGGAATATGATCATCGCTATCGTAGGACCGACAGGCGTCGGCAAATCGGCGCTGGCGATGAAACTGGCGGAACGGGTTCACGGCGAAATCGTCAACGGCGACGCTTTCCAGATCTACCGGTCGATGAACATCGGAACGGCCAAGCCGAGCGAAGCCGAGCGGAAAAAGATTCCGCATCATCTGTACGACTTTATCGATCCGGACGTCGGCTATTCGGTGTTCGATTACCAACGCGATCTTAGGGCGAAACTCGATGAACTGAATGCGCGATCCATTCCGCCGATCCTCGTCGGCGGAACGGGGTTGTACTTGAAAGCCGCGCTGTACGATTTCGACCTGGAAGCCGAAGAGAAAAAGATCGATTTAAGCGGATACGCCGCGTATAGCAACGAGGAACTCCACGCGGTTCTGGCGGAATTCGATTACGCGGAGAGCCTGAAAATTCACCCGAACAACCGGAAAAGAGTGCTGAGAGCCATCGAAATCTGCCTGAGCCGGGGAAAGAAAAAATCGGAGATCGTCGCCGGACAGGAACACCGGCTGCTGTATCCGGTTACCTTCGTCGGATTGACTTGCCCGCGGGAAAAACTGTATGCAATCATCGACCGTCGCGTCGATCGGATGTTTGAATCGGGACTGATCGACGAAGTCAGAGGGCTGAGGGAAAGATATCCGGATTCGCTCCGCGCGTTTCAGGCCATCGGATACAAAGAAGTGATCGATGGATTGAAGAACGGCGAAGACGAAGCGACCCTGCGAGAAACGATCAAAAGGAATTCAAGACGATACGCGAAAAGGCAATATACCTACTTTTCGCATCAAATGGAAGTCAACTGGTTCGAGTCGCCGGAAGAAGCGTTGGATTTTGCGCTGAAAGAGATGCAAAGGTCATGATTTTTTGACGCAACGGATACAATAAGGGAGAGGATAACGTATGGAATTGAAACGAATTGAAGAAATCGCCCGCGAGGCGGGCATCGACGGGAAGTATATCGAACCTTACGGAAAGTACAAGGCGAAAATCGATCTGTCGCTGAACGAAACGCTGAATGAAAAACCGGACGGAAAACTCGTCCTCGTCACCGCCATCACGCCGACTAAATTCGGCGAAGGAAAGACGACGATGTCGATCGCATTGGACGACGGACTGAACCGGATCGGCGAAAAGAGCCTGCTGTGTCTGAGAGAACCGTCTCTCGGTCCGGTTTTCGGCCTCAAAGGCGGCGCGACGGGCGGAGGGAAGGTGACGGTCGAACCGAGCGAAGAGATCAATCTGCATTTTACCGGCGACATGCACGCGCTGACGAGTGCGATCAATCTGATTTCCGCCGTGATCGACAATTCGATTTTTCAAGGAAATCCGCTTCATATCGATCCGGATAAAGTTACGTGGAAACGGGCGCTCGACATGAACGACCGCGCGTTGAGAAAAATCCGCATCAACCTGAGCGAGAAAAAAGGAACGCCGAGAGAGGACGGTTTCGTCATCACCGTCGCCAGCGAATTGATGGCGATCCTGTGCCTGAGCGATTCCTTGCGAGATTTCCGCAACCGGGTGAAAAAGATCATCGTCGCCTACACTTTTGACGATCTTCCCGTCACGGTGGACGATCTGAAAATATCCAACGCGGTCTGCAAACTGATGAAAGAGGCGATCAAACCGAATCTGGTGCAGACGAGTGAAAATCATCCATGCCTGATTCACGGCGGCCCGTTCGCCAATATCGCGCACGGCTGTAATTCTTTGATTGCGACGAAAATGGCGCTGAAACTCGCGCCGATCGTGGTAACCGAAGCCGGCTTCGGGAGCGATCTGGGCGCGGAAAAATTTCTGGACATCAAGTGCCAGGAAGGGGGCATTCAACCTTCTCTGGTCGTCATGGTCGCGACGATCCGCGCGTTGAAAGTTCACGGCGGTCAGAAACTGGAAGAAATCGATGCGTTGGATCTGAAAGCCTTGAAAGAGGGAACGAAAAATCTGAAACGGCATGTCGAGAATATGCGGAAGTACGGTCTCGAAACAATCGTCGCCATCAATCATTTCGCTTCGGATCGCGAAGAGGAAATCGCCTTCCTGAAAAAGTGGTGCGAAGAGCAAGGCTATCCGTGCGCTTTCGTCGACGGTTATCTCAAAGGCGGGGAAGGCGCCGTCGATTTGGCAAACCTCGTCGCGAAGAAACTGAAAACCGGTTCGGACTACCGTCCGCTGTATCGGAAAGAAGAGCCGATCAAAACCAAGATCGAACGGATCGCCAAAGAAATTTACCGGGCTTCCGATGTGGCGTATTCCGCGCAAGCCGAGGCAGATATCCGGAAATTTGAAGCGATGGGTTTCGATAAGACCTATATCTGCATCGCCAAAACGCCGCAATCCTTTTCCGACGATCCGTCTTTACTGAACGCTCCGGAGGATTTTACGCTTCACGTCAAAGAAGTGACGCTTTCCGGCGGCGCGAACTTTCTGGTCGTACTGACCGGCAATATTCTGACGATGCCGGGACTTCCGAAAATACCGCAAGCCGTCCGCATGGAGGAAGAAGAATGGAATTTCTGATCGGAAAAACGATTGCCTCGACGATGAAAACCGCCTTGCGCGAGAAGGTTTCGGCCTTGACAGATAAATCGTCGCTGACGGTTCTGGTGAACGATCTCGACGCTTCCTCTTCGGGCTATGTCGCTTCGTTGAAAAAGACAGCCGCGGAAACGGGAATCCGCATCGAAGAAATTCACATGGCGGACGATGAAGAAGCCTATCTCCGCACGATCGACCATCTGAACGAAGACGAAGCCTGTTCCGCCGTTCTGATCACCCGGCCTTTGCCTCCTTCGGTGAACGAAAAGCGTGTTTCCGAACGCCTTTCTCCGGACAAGGACGCGGACTGCCTGCACCCTTTCTGGGGCGGAAAAATCTTTGCCGGAGAAGACGATCTCGCGCCGGCAACGGCGAAAGCGGTTATTCTTCTTTTGGAACAGAACGCGATTCCGATTCAGGGAAAGAAATGCCTGGTGATCGGACGATCCGTTTCGGTGGGAAAACCGGTAGGCGCGATGCTCTTAAACCGAAACGCCACGGTGACGTTCGCTCATTCCAAAACGGTCGGTCTTGACGAACTCGTCGCCGACAGCGACATTCTTGTCTGCGCCGTCGGCAAACCGCATTTTCTCGACAGCGCGAAAGCCAAAGAAAGCGCGATTATCATCGACGCGGGAATTCATTATCTTCCCGACGGCATTGTCGGCGACGTGATTCCTTCCGATCGGGTGAAAAGGATTTCCAAAGTTCCCGGGGGCGTAGGCGTCATCACCAATGCCGCGCTGTTCGAGAACGTCGTGAAATTGCATGAAAGGCAGGCGAAACGAAATGGAATCCGATGAGTACGAGTTGAATTCGATCGTCGAAATGAAGAAACCGCATCCATGCGCCGGACGATCCAAACGGTTTCAGGTTATCCGACTCGGCGCGGATATCAAAATCCGCTGTCTCGGCTGCGGCAACATCATTTTGTTGCCTCGAAACGATTTCAATAAAAAAGCAAAAAAAATCATACAGAAATAGAGGGAAAAAACTCATGATCTTCCGAATTGTAAGACGAGGGATGAAAAATGAGTTTTTTTTCTTGCAGAAATCTGAGTAAAAGTTTTGACGGAAATCCGGTGCTGGAACAGGTGAACATCGATTTTCCTTCGCACGGTCTGATTTCGATCATGGGCGCTTCGGGTTCGGGAAAGTCGACGTTGATTCACTGCCTTCTCGGCTTGGAAAAATGCGAAGGCGATGTGTATTTCCGAAACAAAAAAATCCGGAATTTCGCCGATTTCCGGAATCGGTATACCGGAATCGTCTTTCAGAATTTTCACCTTTTCGACTATCTGACCGCGGAAGAAAACATCTGCCTTTTTTCGCGCCTGAAAGATGCGGAAGAGGTGATCGGCTTATTGGGTCTGAAAGAAAAACTCGACGTGCGCGCGGGTCTTCTTTCCGGCGGAGAGAAACAGCGCGTGGCGTTAGCGAGAACGCTGACGAAGAAACCGAAAATCATCTTTTGCGACGAGATCACCGGATCTTTGGACGAGGAAAACGGCGAAAAGATCATGCGCTATCTGAAAAAAATATCCGAAACCGCCTTGATCGTTCACGTGACGCATCACCGCCCTTTCGCGGAAAAGTATTCCGATCGGATTCTGACTCTAAGCGGGCGCACGCTGAAAGAAGAAAGCGCAGAACCGGACGAGGAAGAAACGGAAGAAAAAAGAAAGTGCATATCCGCTTTCCGTCTAATGCGTTATGCGACGGATTTCATGAAAAATCGCGGTTCAAAACGCGATTGTCCTTTCTCTCGCTTCTGATTTCCTGTTCGCTTTTCGGCGTGCTGTTGAACGTTCACCGCACGTTGAACGATTATTTCGACCGTTTCAAGCATTCGTATCTCGATGCGAATTTCGTCGAACTCAGTCTCCGGCAGGAAAGAAAAATCGACAATACCTCTTTTTCATTGATCAAACAGACCCGACCGAAAAAGAGCGAAACGGAAGAAATATCCTTCTTGCTTCAAGAGGCCGTCGTCGGTTACAATTTCGGCAATCTTCTGAATTCGTACACCTCGATGAAAAACCGGAACGTTCCTTTGCAAATGAATCTGTATCCCTGTTCAAGCGATCGGATCCGCTCGTATCGACAGGTCATCGTCAACGAAAAGGCAAAATCGCTTTTAAAGGACTCGTTTATCGATTTTACGATTGAAAGAAGCATTGATTTCATCGATGAAAACCGTAAAATCGTCAGCGATACGGTCGATCTCAGGATTCGGTTTGAAGTCGTCGACGTTCACTCGGAAATGAGTTTTTTCGATGAACCGACGATCTACTACTCCTATTCCCTGATGGAGGAATATCTCTGTTCGGTTCCTTTGGAAAACCTTTCGTCGAAAGAGGGGGAAGAGATTTCGTTGGGAAAGCGCATCATCTATTATTCTTATGAGGGCGATTATTACGATACGGGTTCGATTTATCTGATCTTTCCGAATGCTTTCGTGTCTGAATCGGCTTATCGGAAAATCAACGCGTTTTCCTCACAGAATTACGATTATCTGGCGAAAAACCGAAGCCTGGAAAACTACGATTCGCTGAACCTTCTTCTGAAAAGCGTAAGCCCGGCCATCGGCATGTTCATGACCTTGACTTTCGCGGTTTCTTTGACTCTTTTGGCGCTGACGTTGAATGCTTTGGTACTCGACGAAGAGAAGGAAATCGCGGTTCTTCAAAGTCTCGGCGTTCTGAGCCGTCAGATTCGTCAGATCATTCTCATGCAATCGGGCAGAATCATCTTCGGAAGTTTTTTCAGCGCGTACTTTGTCAAAATGGCGGTTTATCTCTGGCTGGAACGGAAATTCGATTTCTTGACCTTTACCGGCTTCGATCAACGGATTTACGAAAACGTCTGTTCGTTCTTCCTTCAATTCGGCGTATTCTTGCTGTTTTCGCTGTTTATTCGTTTCTTTATCGGACGCATCGACGCGGCGAAAACCTTGAAGGAGGAATAACATGATCAAGATCGAAGGATTGAGCAAATCTTACGGAACCGAGTGCATTCTGAAAGACATTCACATCGAGATTTCTTCGCCGAAGTGGATTACGATCGCAGGGCATTCCGGCTCGGGTAAATCGACCTTGCTCAACATCATCGCTCTGACGGATACCCGCTTTACGGGAACCTACGAGTTCGACGGACAGAACGTTTCCTCGCTCAGCGAAGCGGAAAGAAGAAAAATCATTTTCGGACAGATCACCTATCTCTTTCAGGAGCCGGCCTTTATCGAAAACGAATCGGTCAGGGTCAATCTGGAACTGATCGCGGGAAGAAAACTGGATTCAGAAACGCTTGAAAAGAAATTCGCCGAGTTTCGTCTTCATGTCCGGGAAGAAACGAATGTCAGTCATCTGTCCAAAGGCGAAAGAAAGAGGCTCAGCCTGATCGGCGCGTCGTTGAGGGACACCCCTGTCGTGCTTTGCGACGAGATCACCGCCGGACTCGATGCAGAAAACACGCGCATCGTTCTCCGATATCTGAAAAGAATAAGCAAGAAAAAAATCGTGGTCCTCGTTACGCACGATCTCGATTCGGTGCGGAATTCCTGTTCGGAAATCTATGAAATCCGCGATCATCAGATGAAAGAAATGATCTTTCGGGGCGCTATGAAGGGAAGAAAGGAAAAGCCGAACGACTTGAAAAACGGTTACAGGCTTCTCCATATTGCTCATTCTTTCCGAAGAAAGCGCTGGCGGTCTTTCGCTTTCATTCTCACGATGGTGCTCTGCCTTTTCACGATGGGATTGTCGTTAATGATCGAGGATTCTGTCGAGAATCATCTGATCCGGACGGTTACTTCCTATTTCGGAACCGATCGGATTCTGCTGCGATCGAAAACGGAGAGTTCGGATTTAGTCCGTCAGGAAGTCGTCGATATCGAAGAGTTCTCCGATTTCCGTGCGGATTACGACGACCTGATCGTTCAGGAATACGTCGCGTACTGCGCAAATTTTGAAAACTACTTCCGCGATGAAAACTGCCTGACTTTGAATTTAAAGAATGTCCGCTGTACCTTGAACGAATTCGGCGTCCGAAGTTTAAGTGAATTCTTTCCTTTGTCTTTATCGGATCAAAGGATTTATCCGCTTCGGACTTCGTTGAAGCCGGACGAGATCGTTCTGGGACTGACGCCGGTTCAGATTGCGACGCTGTGCCAGAATCTGAAACTGGGAGGAATCCAAGAATCGGATCTGGAAAATTACTTGCGCTTTGAAAACATACCGGCTTCGTTTTATCTGGCAAACGAAGAATGGGAATACGCGCTTGAAATTCCGCTGAAAGCGGTCGGATTCTTTCTCTCCGCGGAACCGATGATCTATGCTTCGGACCCGTTTTTCAATGAAATTATCGTCGAAGAAAAAATGCAACTGCCGTTCTCCTATTTCCTCAACGAAAGCGATTATTATCCGTGGACGGTCAAAAAGATCTGCGGATTGATCGTGCGGAAAGAAGATGTTTCCGCCTTTTTTGAAAGAATGCTGTCGGACGAAAAGATGGAATCCTTTTCTTTCCATCTGGCGGACGAAGAGGATTTTCCTCTGTTCTATCGGGGACAGGAGACATATGACTTGATTTATCTGACGTATAAAAACGCAGGATCGCTTTCTTTAAGGGAAATCGAAACGATTTGCGCGGCGGAAACGAATATCCGAAGTTTCCTTCCGTGCGGATCTAAGTCTTATGCCGTCGATCGGCAATCGCTTTTATCCGGGTTCGATATGCCGGTGTATCTTTCGCCGAAGGAAGAAATTCTCAATGAATTCATCGATTTGAATTCGCTGACTTCCTATAATTTCGGCACTTATCAGGCCGGCGGATTCACTTCGGTCGAAGAAAACTTTTATTCTTTGTCATTGATGGACAATTCCAGGGAAAACTTTATCCGCTTCGTTCCGTATTCGCCGGAGGATTTTCCGCTTATCGAGGGGGAGTATCCGCGTGAGGGAAATCAGGTGTTGATTTCTTCTTCGCTGGCGGAACAGTTGCCTCCCGGTCAGGATTTCGTTTACCTGACCGCGCTGAAAGAAATCTTGCCTGAGGGCGCTTCGTATCGGAACCGTTTTAAAACAATTCGTCTGTCGGTATCCGGAATCGTCCGTTCGGATCAACGGCTGATCAGTCAAAGTCCGATCTATCCGATGCTCTTGTCCAACGTGATGTTCGGAATCAGGCAATACGATCAGACGGTCGATTACTGCCTCCTGCAACTCGGTGAAAATTCGGATCAGATTCTGACGGAATTGAATTCCCGTTACGCGAATTATGTGTTTGAAAACCCGTTGAAAGCGTATCTGAATCGCATCGAAGGCGGCGTGAATGCTTTGACGCTCGGACTTCTGTTTTTTTCTTGCATCACGCTGATCGCCGGCTTGTTTATGATGATTCTGGTCAACCACCTTTTTTTGAAAGAAAGCGAAAAAGAGATCGCCGTTTATTCGTTTCTGGGATATTCGCGGAAATCGATCATCGGTTATTTCTTTCTTTTCAGCGGACTTCTGCTCGGAATCGGACTGGCGCTGTCTTTGACCGGACTTTTCGTCGCCGTTTTTCTGATTCCCGTAATCGAATCTTCGATGAGTTATTTTTTATGGTCGTGGCCGTCTTTCTGGATTCTCTTCGGCGTCAGTCTTCTCACCTATGGCATCGCCAACGGATTTACCCTGCGGTATTTTTATAAAAAAGACATTATCGATTTGATCAAGTGCAAATAAAGAGAGAAAAACGATTCGGCAAAAGAGAGAGGAGATCGCAATGAACGAGAAAGCGAACCAGGTTCTATCTCGGTATGAAAAGAAACCCGACGGAACATTGGACGGAACGAAACCGATCAAAGTGCATTACGACAAGGAAGAGAAGATCCGATACTATACAAACAGAATGAAAGATCCGTCGCTGACGGATTCGCAAAGGTATTATGCTTCTCAGAAAGTTCAGATGCTTCTTTCCGGAAAAGGCGTGATCGCCATTACCGCCGATGAAAACTTCAAAGGCGGAAAAGGAAAGAACCGGCGCGTGATGATCTCCGGAGTCAATCCGAAAACCGGCGAAAAGATGGTGAATAGGATCACTTCTTCCAATACGGAACGAACGATGAAACTAAATCGCCAGAATACGCCTATTTTGCAAAAAGACTGCTATCTGGATCAGGAAGTCTATGTCAAAAAGAAAAACGGAGGTGCGTTTCAGGACGCCGATCTGATACCGACGACATCGACGATCCACCCGTTTGATTATCGGAAAGTGTTCCGGTTTATCTTCAAAAATAAGAAGACGGCAAAAAGCAAGGAGATGTCAAAATTGAATGCTTATAAAGGAAAAAACTTCCGTTAATAAAAGACAGAGGGATTTCCCTCTGTCAGTGATATTCTCCCAAATATCTGTATAGGACATTAGCCTATCTGGGTGTCACCAGCAATCATGCGCTATATTGTGAACCGAAAATCAGTTTATCGAAAGATGACAGAGATGTCAATGTTGAATCGAAAAAAAGCAAAAGAAAGGAGGTGAACGGAATGGAAAGTAAAAAGAAGTTTCCCCTGCTGAGCGGCAAGCGTGGCACAACGAAATGTCGAAGAAGGGCACCGATCTGATACCGACGACATCGACGATCCACCCGTTTGATTATCAAAAAGTATTTCGGTTTATCTTCAAAAATAAAAAGACGAAGAAAGGCAAAGAGATTTCGCATAAAAATGACCGTCTTGGCAAAGGGTTCAAATAAAAAATCGGGTTTCCCCGATTTAGTGATACTGTCACAAGTATCTCGACAAGGACTTTGCTTGTCTGGGTCTACCAGCGATCGAGCACTATATTGTAGCCATGATTCAGTTTATCGAAAGATGACAGAGATGTCAATGTTGAATCGAAAAAAAGAAAAGAAAGGAGACGGACGGAATGGCGAAAAATCAGGAAAAGTTAAGCAACCATGATCTATCTAAAAACATTCGGAAGAAGCGCAGAGATTTCAAATTTGAATGCCTATAAAGGAAGAAAATTTTGCGAATAAAAAAACAGAGGGATTTCCCTCTGTCAGTGATATTCTCCCAAATATCTGTATAGGACATTAGCCTATCTGGGCGTCACCAGCGATCTAGCACTATATTGTGAGCCGAGATTTAGTCTATCGAAAGATGACAGAGATGTCAACGTTGAATCGAAAAAAAGCAAAAGGAAGGAAGTGATCAAGTTGAAATCAAAGGCATGGTGGCATATCCGTTGTAACAATAAGACGAAACACGGTGCATTGATCGGAAAAGACAAGAAGCGAGACGTTTCCAAATGGATTATGAAGTATAAAATCGATGATAAAGATATGGATAAGATTGAAGATTATCTAAAAAACCGAAAGAAATAAAAAAAGTCTATTTTCCGTAAAACCCGTCAGAGTACTCTCCCGTGGTTAAATCGAAAACGGAATATAGACATCTATTATTATACAAAAACTAGAAGACTTTTCAATCATGAAATCAAAAGGAATTTACAAAAATAGCCGCGAATCAGGCAATAAAAAAGACCGAACTGAATCGGTCAGTGCCTATCAAGGTTCGCACCCTCGGAAACCGAGAGGCTAGGGTGAGACTGATAAAGCCGGTCTTGCTTATGCTCGATCCTATTGCCCTAAGTGATTGAATCACTGAAAGCAATCATACAGGGGTTTAAACGGTTTGTCAAGCGAAGAAAGAATCAGATTGAGTGAAGAAAGAAGTTTTTCGATAAAAAGCCCAATCGCGCGTTATAGATGGACGAAATTTTTCTAAAAAAAAGAAGTAACTTGGCCAGGCCCGAATTGACGGTATCAGCAACTGCGCTACTTCCGTACAGCATTTTACAGCAGTCGTAAAAAAAGTCAATAGAGAATTCAAAAAAGAAGAACCGGCTGGCGAATAAATCGCTTTTAGCCACGCGAGCGCTCAAATGAGGTCACAGGGTTCTTCATGCAATTCAGTTTATCGAAAGAAGACAGAGATGTCAAGACGAACGGCGAAAAGAAAGGAGAACGATCCGAAGAAATAGAATCTGGGTTTCGCTTCTTCCGTGAAGCCCGAATCAAAGGATTGATCCGTTTTTCTTTTCAAAAACCTCCGAAAGTGCTATTCTTTTTAAAAGAAGAGGCACGGACTCTTCCTTTCGAGGTATTCATTTATGTCTTTAAAAGCAGGAATCGTCGGGCTGCCGAACGTAGGAAAATCCACTTTGTTCAATGCGATTACTTCCTCACACGTCGAGGCGGCCAATTATCCTTTCGCAACCATTAACCCGAATTCGGGAATGGTCGAAGTCAACGATCAGCGAGTTGAGCGGCTCGTGGAGATTTTTTCTCCGAAAAGAACGATCAGAACGACTTTTGAATTTATCGATATCGCCGGTCTGGTCAAAGGGGCGAGCAAAGGAGAGGGACTCGGAAATCAGTTTCTCGGAAATATCCGGATGTGCGATGCCATCTGCCATGTCGTCCGCTGTTTTGAAAACGGGGATATCGTCCATGTCGAAAATTCGATCGATCCCCGACGCGATATCCAGACCATCAATCTGGAACTCATTTTTGCCGACCTCGATACGGTAATCAAACGGATTTCGAAAGTGGAGACCAAAGCGCATACGACGAAAGAAAAGAACGCGGTAGCCGAATTCCAATTGCTTTCCAAAATCCGAAAGGCTCTCGAACAGGAACAGCCGGCACGAAGCGTCGAATTGAGCGACGAAGAAAAAATTCTGGTCAGACAATACAATCTTCTGACCATTAAACCGGTGATCTATGTCGCGAATGTTTCGGAAGAGGATTATCTCGATCCGAACCGAAACCGCCATTATCAGGCGGTCAAGGAAATCGCCGATGCGGAACAGGCGGAATGCATCGCCATTTCCGCGAACATCGAATGCGAACTGGCGGACCTGCCGAAAGAAGAGAAGATCGAGTATCTGAATTCACTGGGAATGACTTCGACCGGACTCGACCGCCTCGTATCCGCGACGTATCATCTTCTGAATCTCGCCACTTTTTTCACCGTCGGCGAAGACGAAGTCCGGGCCTGGACGTTCACCAGAGGAATGACCGCACCGGAATGCGCCGGAACGATTCACACCGATTTTGAAAAAGGGTTTATCCGCGCGGAAGTCTATTCGTGCGATGACATCTTCGCTTACCGTAGCGAAAAGGCGCTGAAAGAAGCGGGAAAAATTCGGAGCGAAGGAAAGAATTATCAGGTTCAGGACGGCGATTGCCTCCTGATCCGTTTCAACGTCTAGGAGGGAATGCTATGTTTCGGATCGGATTCAGCCGCGATATTCATCGATTGGAAAAAAACGGACGCCCCTTTGTCCTGGGAGGCGTTTCCATTCCCCACGATCGGGGAAATGTCTCGCACAGCGACGGCGACTGCCTCTTTCACGCGATCGGGGAGGCTCTTTTAGGAACTCTTTCATTGGGCGATTTAGGCCATTTTTTCCCGGATAACGACGCCCGTTACAAGGATATGGATTCCGCTTTGATTTTGAGAGAATGCTTTTTGAAAATTAAAGAAAGAGGTTACGCGATTCAGAATCTGGATTGCGTCATTGTGTTGGAAAAACCGCGCTTAAAAGCCTATCTGGGTCAGATGAGAAAAAAGATTTCCTCGATTCTGGAAACAGAAGAGGAAAACGTATCCGTCAAAGCGCAGACCAACGAAAAGTGCGGCGAAGCCGGACAGGGAGAAGCCGTGATCTGTTTTGCTTCGGTGCTGGTCAAAAAAATTCAGCGGTAATAGGTATTGCTCGTTTGATCGCTCAGACGATTATAAAAACGGAAAGATTGGAAAGAGGAGTCGACTTCGTAAAAGATATCCTCTTTTTTTTCGCACAGTTTGTCGGCGATGTTCTGAAAAACCATCCGCGCCAATCGGGTGGAGTACAGCGGTTGATTTTCGTCGTTTCCGACATAAACGCCGATCGTGAAATAAGGGTTGTATCCGATTACCCAGTTGGTGGTTTCGGTCGAGCCGGTTTTCGCGGCAAAGGTGTGCGTGGTGCGGTAATTGCCTAGCGAAGGGTAAGTGTAACTGGCCAATGCGGAATCGAACGGCGCTTTCAGAAGATGATTGATCAGAATCGTCTCTTTGTGGTCGAGAACCTTCTTCGACGCTTTCTTGGAAGTTCCCAGCAAAGTCTGATCGGAAAGGCGGACTTTTTTCAGAAAACTCGGCGGATAGTATGTTCCTTCGCTGGCCAAACAATTGTAAAGGGAAGTTAATTCCAGAGGGGTCAGGGAAATCGATCCCAGACCGATAGTCGGATTCACGTTGTCGCATTCTACGCCGAAACGGGTCAATAATTGCGCTAAGGAAGAAGAACCGACCAACAAAGTCGTTTTGACGGCGTAGATGTTATCGCTCAGCGCAATCGCTTCGACCATGTTGATCTTTCTTCCGGCGTAATTCCCCGAAGCGTTTTTCGGAGAATACGAACCGATGCCTTCGATGTTGAACGTCGTTTCTTCGCTGACGAATTGACTTAACGGCGTCATGCCCTTTTTTAAGCCGAGATAATAGAGGAAAGGCTTGATCGTCGAACCGATCTGTCTTTTGCTGTACAGCGCGCGGTTGTACGGCGATTCGCGGTAATCGAACCCGCCGATCAGGGTGAGAACCTCGCCGGAGTAAGGTTTCATGACGACGACGGCGATCTGATCGTCGCGGACCTGACCGCGATACTCGTTTACGATGCCGTTGACGATTTCGTAAACTTCCATGTCCAGATTCGATTCTACCTGAATGCCTTGCCGGAGATACGACTCGGTCCACAAATTCATCTCTTTCAATTGGTTCTCGATTGCTTCCTGATAATATCCCAGATTGATCCGATCCGCGTCCGTCTGATAAGAAAATTCGAGTTTGCGGTTCATTTCGTCATAATATTCCTGAACGGTCAGCACGCCGTTCTGATACAGCGTGTAGAGAATCTGACGCTGCTTTTCGATCGACGCGGAATAATCGATGTCGGGGGCATAGAGATTCGGTGCGTTGATGACACCGACCAGAAGCGCCGATTCGGCGTAATTGAGTTGATCGGGCGTCTTTCCAAAATAATAGTCGCTTGCGGCAGAAACGCCGTACAGATTATGGGCAAAATAGCAATTGTTGACATACATTTCCAGAATCTGATCTTTGGTGTATTTTTCTTCGATTTTTTTCGCGTAAAGCGCCTCTTTGATTTTTCGGGTATAACTTTTCGAGTTGTCCAGATATGCCATGCGGGCGACTTGTTGCGTGATCGTCGAGCCGCCCTGAACGATTTCGTTTTGGCGGAAGTTTTCCCAAAAACTTTTGGCGATCCGGGTATAATCCAGCCCGTTGTGCGAATAGAAGCGCTTGTCTTCGATCGTAACCACCGTCTTTTTGAACGCTTCGCTGACCTCGTCGATGGCGACGTAATCGGAAAGGTTCGATCGGATCAGCGAGTAAAGTTCGTTGCCCTGATGATCGGTAATCGCAACCTGATAAAGCCGGTTGAGGTGAACGGCCGGGAAAAAGGCGAGCACCAGACCATAACCGGATAAAAGAAAAATCAGTAAAAAGAGAAGGAAACGAAAGAATTTTTTCATTTTGAAACACCTCGTTTACATTTTGAGTAAAATCGTTTCTTTTATGCAGTTTATCGCGTGAGAAAAACAAACAGATTCACTTTTGCGGAAAATTGTCAGAAATTGGTAATTTTTGCCAATTTGTGCTATAATCGCTGTATGAAACGAATCGAGACGTCGAAATGGCTATGAAGAAGAAATATCTGGATCTCAACGTATATGACAGTCTTCAATTGCGGTTGAAGTTCATTTTTGAAGAGTTCGACAACATTTTCGTCTCTTTTTCCGGAGGAAAGGACAGCGGTCTTCTCCTGAATCTGGTTCTGGATTTTCAGAAGAAGTACTATCCGAAAAAGAAGATCGGCGTCTTTCATCAGGATTTCGAGGCGCAATACTCGTATACGACGCGGTATGTCGAACGGACGATGGAGAGAATCAAGGACGATGCCGAATTGTATTGGGTGTGCTTGCCTATGGCTACCCGTACGGCTTTGAGCAATTACCAGATGTTCTGGTATCCGTGGGACGATAAAAAAGAGGATCTGTGGATTCGGCCCCGACCGAATTTCGATTACGTGATTACGTTGGAAAACAATCCGATCACGACCTATAAATACAAGATGCATCAGGAAGACCTTGCCAAACAGTTCGGAAGATGGTACAAACTGTCGCACGGCGATACTTCGACGATCTGCCTTTTGGGAATCCGCGCGGACGAATCGTTGCAAAGATACAGCGGATTTCTCAATAAAAAGAACCGTTACAAAGGAAGATGCTGGATCACCAATCAGTTTAAAAACGTCTGGTGCGGGTCGCCGATGTACGACTGGTCGGTTTCGGACGTCTGGCACGCCATCTACCGGAACAATTACGAATACAACAGCCTGTACGATATGTTCTATCTGGCCGGACTCAAACCTTCTTTGATGCGGGTGGCTTCGCCGTTCAACGACTACGCGAAGGAAAGCCTGAACCTGTATCGCGTCATCGAACCGGAGACATGGGTCCGCCTGTTAGGAAGAGTCCGGGGCGTCAATTTCGGAAACATCTACGGAAAGACAAAGGCACTGGGATACCGGAACATCACGTTACCCGAAGGACACACGTGGGAATCCTATACGAAATTCTTGCTTTCGACGTTACCGAAGCGAATCCGGAACAACTACATCAACCGTTTTCAAACGTCGATCCGCTTCTGGCATACGGTCGGAGGCGGCCTCGAAGAAGAGACGATCGCCGAACTCGAAGAGCACGGCTATCCGATCCGCCGGAACGGCGTTTCCAACTACACGATTTTCAAAAACACGCGGGTGATTTTCGTGGATAAAATACCCGACCATACCGACGATATCAAAACCTCCAAAGATATTCCGAGTTGGAAACGAATGTGTTACTGTATCCTGAAAAACGATCACATCTGCCGGTTTATGGGCTTCGGGTTGACCCGGGAACAGCAGAGGAAAATCGATGTGATCAAGAAAAAATACGAAAGTCTGGTGAAAAGCGAATGAAAAAATTCAAAAGTCCGGTGTACAACGTTGTTTCCGTGCCGATCGAAAAAGTCGTGCCCAACGACTACAATCCGAATTTCGTCGCCCCTCCGGAGATGAAACTTCTTTACGACAGCATCAAAGAAGACGGATATACGATGCCGATTGTCTGCTACTACGATAAAGCAGAAGACAAATACATCATCGTCGACGGGTTTCACCGGTATCGGGTAATGCTGGATTACAAAGACATCTACGAACGCGAACAGGGAATGCTGCCGGTTTCGGTGATCGAAAAAACCCTCGATCAAAGAATCGCCTCCACGATCCGGCACAACCGGGCGCGGGGAAGCCACAACGTCGATCTGATGAGCAATATCATCAAGGAATTGCACGATCTCGGTCGATCGGATGCGTGGATATCGAAGCATTTAGGAATGGATCGGGACGAAATTCTGCGTTTAAAGCAGATCACCGGATTGGCCGACTTGTTCAAAGACACCGAATTCGGTCAGAGTTGGGAACCTTTCGACATCGAATCGGAGTTGAAGGACGAAGTGGAAGTACCGGCGAAATAGGCTGAATCCGAAGTAAAGACTTCTTTGACGCGAAGAAGTCTTTTTTTTCATCGGAAACCGGACAGACGAATTCGGTGCCCGTCGATGAAAAAGGCGATCATAAATATGTATATTTATGAAAAAACGAGCGTTTAGCATTGGAATTGCATTTTAATTAGTATATAATCTTTCACGGTGATGAATATGGCAAATCGCTTGGCGTCGCTTACGCTGTCCGTAAGGGATTATTCGACAGACGAGCGCGCGGAAGTCCGTTTCAACGGCGAAGTCGTTTCGCTCGACGATTCCGGGAAAGTCAACATCTATCGTTTTTTTGAAACCGAAAACGGAACGATGATGGTGACGGTCGATTATTCAAAAGAAAAGATCGTCGTCCGGGAACAAAGCGAAACGGTTTTGCTCTCGCTGGAACTGAGCGAAGACCTGTTCGGGAACGTGAGTTATCGGATCGACGGGAATCGGCTCGATCTCCGTTCAAAGATGAAACGCTTTGAAACGGCCGACGGTTCGATCTGCATGGAATACGATCTTTTCGCTTCCGACGATTTGCAACATCCTTTGACTTGCAATCAGGTCGAAATTCGTTGTGAGGTGATCAAACCATGTTAGATATGGAAAAAGAACTGAAAGGATTGATTCGGGCGGCTTTGAACCGAATGGGGACGGAAGTCGGCGAAGATGCGATCGTGATCGAAATCTGCAAGGAAAAGAGTCACGGGGATTACGCTTCGACTGTCGCTTTGCAGTTGGCAAGAACGTTGCATCGGTCTCCGCGTGCGATCGCAGAGAATCTGGCGGAAAACATAAAGGGCGATTTCATCGAGAAAGTGGAAATCGCCGGCCCGGGATTCATCAATTTTTTCGTAAAAAAGAATTCTCTTTCTTCGGTGATACCGACGATTCTGGAACAGGGCGATCATTACGGGGACGGCGCTCCGCGCAAGGAAAAAGTCAACGTCGAATTCGTTTCGGCCAATCCGACGGGAAATCTTCACTTGGGACACGCCCGTTGCGCCGCGATCGGAGACAGCATCTGCCGGATTTACCGGAAAGCGGGTTACGATATCACCAGGGAGTATTACGTCAATGACGCGGGAAATCAGATCGATCATCTGGCCGAATCGATCAAGGTTCGTTATCACGAACTTTTAGGGGATTATTCCCTGACGATGCCGGAAGACGGCTATCACGGGAAGGAACTGATCGAAACCGCGCGAAAGATCGTCGAAGAAGTGCAGGATCGTTATCTTGGCGACGACGCTTCGGCCGATGCCTATTTCAAATCCAGAGGAACGCAATTGGAATTGGAAAAACTGATCCGCGATTTGCAGGATTTCCGGGTCGATTTCGATGTCTTTACCAGCGAATTAGCCATTCGTAAGGCCGGAAAGGTCGAAGAAGTGCTGGAACTTCTGAAACCGTATCTCTATGAAAAAGACGGCGCGGTTTTCCTGAAAACGACCGCGATCAAGGACGACAAAGACCGGGTGGTAATCAAGAGCGACGGCGCATATACTTATCTGCTTCCGGATATCGCGTATCATCGGGATAAAAAGCAAAGAGGCTTCGATCGTCTGGTCGATTGTCTGGGCGCCGATCATCACGGTTATGTCGATCGCCTGAAAGCGAGTTTGGCGATGATGGGCTATTGCGCCGACGATCTCGACGTGGAACTGATCCAGATGGTCCGGCTTTTCAAGGACGGGCAGGAATACAAGATGAGCAAGCGGACCGGCAACGCCATCAGCCTGAAAGAACTCTGCGAAGAAGTCGGGGTCGACGCGGTCCGGTATTTCTTCGTCTCACGCGCGGCATCGTCTCACCTGGATTTCGATTTGGATCTGGCGAAAAAAATGGAATCGTCCAATCCGGTCTATTACGCCCAGTACGCCCACGCGCGGCTCTCGGCCGTTCTGGAAAAAGGAAAGTCGTACGAGTGGAAAGTCGCGGATTCCGTTTTGACGGGAGAAAAAGAAGTGAACCTGATGAAAGTTCTGTCTTCTTTCCCGAAAGAAGTGAGTTTAAGCGCCGAATCGCGCTCGCCGTACAAAATCGCCAATTACGTGCAGAAACTGGCGACCGCCGTGCACGAATTCTATCAGGACTGCCGGATCGTCGACGAAACGAATCTTCCGCTGACGTCGTCGAGGCTGGCTTTGGCGAAAGCGAGTGAAATCGTCTTGAAAAACGCATTGGATTTGATCGGTGTCAGCGCACCGGAAAAGATGTAAGGGGAGGAAAAATTATGTCAAACAAATCAATCTTGGATATGGCTTACGACGTGATCGTCGCCAACGATTCGCCGATTGCCTTCGGCGAACTCTGGAATCGCATCGCGCAGATGGAAAATCTGGACAAGAAAGGAAAGATCGGGAAATTCTACACCGACCTTCTCACCGACGGCCGTTTCGTCAATCTCGGGGACAACCATTGGGATATCCGCGCGAAATACACCTATGACAAGGCGCATATCGATATGGGCGACTGCTATACCGACGAGGAAGAAGAGGAAAGCGAAGATCCGGAAGACCTTTTGGTCGAAAAAGAAGACGACGAGGAAGAGTACCAGGGCGAAGCGGAAGAAGAAGAGGGCGAATTCGGAACGGATTCTGAGGCTTCCGAAGAGTTGTAATAGCCAGATTCAAAAAAGTGTGCTATACTGATATTGTCGTAATCAACAGGAGGAATAAAAAGATATGGCATTAGTTTCAATGAAAGAAATGCTCATCAAAGCAAGAGAAGGACACTATGCGGTCGGTCAGTTCAACATCAACAATCTGGAATGGACGGGCGCGATCCTCGACAAGTGTCAGGAACTGAAAGCCCCGGTCATTCTCGGCGTTTCCGAAGGGGCGATGAGATACATGGGCGGCTGGAATACGATCGTCGGAATGGTCAGAGGATATATCATCGATAAGAATATCACCGTTCCTGTGGCGCTTCATCTGGATCACGGTTCTTCGTTTGAAGCCTGCAAGGCGGCGATCGACGCCGGATTTACTTCGGTCATGATCGACGCATCGCATCACGAATTTGAAGAAAACATCGCGATCACCAAAAAGGTCGTCGATTACGCTCATCTCAGAGGGGTGTCGGTCGAAGCCGAATTGGGAAAAGTCGGCGGTCAGGAAGACGATGTCGTGGCCGAATCGATGTATGCCGATCCGCAAGAATGCAAGGAACTGGTCGAAAGAACCCATATCGATGCGTTGGCGCCGGCTCTGGGATCGGTGCACGGTCCGTATCACGGCGAACCGAAACTCGGATTTAAGGAAATGGCGTATATCAACGATCTGCTCAAAATGCCGTTGGTGCTTCACGGCGGTTCGGGCATTCCGGACGAACAGTTGCGCAAAGCCATCGATCGCGGAACGGCGAAGATCAACGTCAATACGGAATCGCAGCAGGCCTGGACGGCGATTGTCCGGAAAGTCATCGCGGAAAACGCCACCGTCTATGATCCGCGCAAAGTGATCGGACCGGGTAAAAAAGGAATCGCCGACGTCGTGGAAGCCAAGTGCAAGGTTTTCGGTTGCATCGACAAAGCGTAGTTTGATTGTGCAAGAGTCCTCTTTCGGGACTCTTCTTTTATGGAGAAGAAAAAATGTATCAGGAAGTATGGAATAAGATCAAGGCTTACGACTCGATCGTGATTTTCGGCCATGTCAATCCCGACGGGGATTGCTACGGCTCTCAGATCGGTCTGAGACAAGCCATTAAAGACAATTTCAAAGAAAAGGACGTGTACGCCGTCGGAAGCGGATTCCCGCGTTTAGCCCCGTTGTTAGGGGAACTCGATTGCGTCGAAGACGAGGTGATCGCCCGATCGTTAGCCATCGTCGTCGATACGTCTAACCGGGACCGGGTGGAAGATCAGCGTTTCCGTCAGGCCCTCGACGTGATCAAGATCGATCATCACATCGCACAGGAACACTTCGGAAATCCCGAACTTCTGGAAACCGAACGAGTATCCTGCACGGAATTGCTGACCGAAATGCTTTTGGACAATTCCGCGACGATTTCGACGGAAGCGGCGCAGGGGCTGTTTTTGGGCTTAATCACCGATTCCGGTCGGTTTCTGTATCAGCCGATTCGCCCGGAGACCTACTTTTTAGCGGGAAAACTCGTCGAAACGGGCTTCGACTGTCAGAAACTTTACGACGCTCTGTACGAAGTGGACGAAAAACTGCTCCGCCTGAAAGGCTATATCTATTCGCACTATCGGAAAACCGAGAAAAACATCGCCTATCTGGTACTTCCGAAAGAGGATCTGAAAGCGTTGGACGTCGATTTTAATCTGGCGGCCTCGCAGGTGAATTCCATTGCCAATATCAAAGGCTGTCCGGCCTGGGTTTTCTTTTCGGAAAGCGAAAGCGGAATCGTCCGAGTGGAATTCCGAAGCAAGGATCTGAACGTTCAGGAGTGCGCCGCGAAATTCGGCGGAGGCGGACATCTTCATGCTTCCGGGTGCCGTCTGGATGCATTGGAAGATTACCGATGCGTGCTGGAAGTTCTGGATCGGGCGGTTGCGGAACAATGACCAGAGAACTGTACGCAATGCTCTACGCATCCAAGGCGGCGGAAGAAAAAATCATGGAAATCTATCGCGCCGGATTTGAAGTGGAAATCAAAGAGGACGATTCTCCGGTTACCCTGGCGGATAAGACCGCGGATCGGATTATTCGGGAAATTCTGCAACGCGATTTTCCGGATTACGGCTTTCTGACCGAAGAGAGTACCGACGATCGAAGCCGTCTGAAAAAAGAATCCATTTTCGTGGTCGATCCGGTTGACGGCACGAAGGATTTCGTGAAGAAAAACGGACAGTTCACGACGAATATCGCATGGGTTTTCAAAAACGATGTCATCGCCGGAGTCGTCAATCTTCCTTCTACGGGCGAGACGTATTTCGCTCTGAAAAACGGAGGTGCGTATTACGTTTCTTCCGACGGAAAAACGGAAAGAATTCACGTCAACGGCAAGACGGATCGGCTGACGATGCTGGTTTCCAATTTTCATACCACCGAAGAGGAAACATCGATTTTTGAAAATAACCGCGACCGCATCGAAAAAATCGAACACTTCGGTTCGGCGATCAAGGCGTGCCGCATCGCACACGGACTCGCGGAAGTCTCCTTCCGCCTGAACGGCCATACCAAAGAATGGGATACCGCGGCCAGTCAGATCATCGTTCAGGAAGCCGGGGGAATTTTTGCTCAACCCGATCTGACGCCGATCCGTTATAACCGCGAAGATGTCTATAACCGCGAGGGATTCGTCGTCCTGAACCGGATTGAAAATTTATTCCATAAATAAGAGGGTATCCGCATATATTTTCATGAGAGGAAATGGCATGCGGATACCTTTTTTAACCCGAATCACGATCACGATGATGCTCTTGACCGTCACCGTATCTTGTTTTTTCGCCGGTTTTAAAAAGAATCTGGAAAAAACCTATGAAAATCTGGCGCTGGTTCAGACAAAGAGCATTGTGACCAAAATCATCAATCAGGTCGTCGTCGATCAGATGAGCCTGTCGAGCATCGAAATCGATTACAGCAAAGAAGAGTACGTCTCTTACGACGTGAACCAGATCAACCGGATGGTCAGCAGTCTCTCCTCTCAGATCGTCAACGTACTCGGCGACATCAATCACAGCAACTATGCCGGATTGCTCAACGTCAATCTGAACCGTTACGACGCTTACCCGGGAATCGTTTACGAAGTGGAATTAGGAAAACTCTTCAACAACTTCTTTTTCAATTCGTTGGGAAGCAAGTATCCGATTAAATTCACGCTGGCCGGCGACGTACTCGCCCGAACCGATCTCACCGTCGAAGAATTCGGAATCAACAATGCGCTCGTGAGTCTGAATATGCTGCTTTCGTTCGATTTCAGCCTGATTCTGCCGCTGACGACCAAACTGGATCAGATCGACGTCAAAATTCCTCTGAGCATCATGATGATCGAGGGAGACGTGCCCTCTTTTCTGTACGGCACGCACGTCGTCGAAGGAGCGAATTCTTACATCATCGAGGTGGAACGACTATGAAAAATTTCGTTTACGACCGTTACGGCTATTTCAACGAAGAAGACAAGGAGTGCTTCGATTACGAAGGCTTTCATTTCGGGGTGGAAAGAAACGACAAGAGTCCGCAGGAAACGGAGAATATGAATCGGTACATCATCGCTTTCAGCGCAGATGCTTTTGGAAAAAGGGGTTATATTGTACCCACAAGGGACGATCAACTGATCACGCTGTCGGAATTCGGCGCCGTCTCTTTAGTGGCCGTGGAGCAGTTTACCGTCCGCATCGACGATATCAAGCGGATTCACTATCTGACTTTGAGTCCGGATTCCAAAAGCCGGCTTTCTTACGTGAAAAACCGGTGGATAGCCAAACTGAACCTGATGCAGGAAAAGATCATGCCTTCCTTGAAGATCGACGAGTATTATTATCAGATGGTGATGATCTCGTTGACGCAGGCCATCGGTCTCGCGGACAATGCCATCGCCTATCTGGAAGATACGATCATCGACTACGGCGATCAACTGAAAGTGACGGCGCTGTCGCATAAACGGATTCATCTGAATTCGTACGAATTGCTGAACCCCTTCAATCTGATCGTCGATTCTCCGATGAGAGATTTCGCCGAACTGTACAAGAACGGGGAAATCGAATTGGACGAACTCATTTCCGTGCTATACGAATATCAGAGCAATCCCAAAGAAGTCAGCATTCTCCTCAGCCGCGTGCTTTATCCGACGCGTCTATTCGATCTGATTGAGGATCATTATCAGAAAAGAGGGGATATTACGAAGGAAATCGAGGAGTATTACCGCGATACGTCGCGGCAGATCGACAAAATAAAAAGACTCCATAATCATCTCGTCAATCATTACGGAATCCGAAAAATCAATTGGCTGATTTAACGCGTTTCAGGTTTTTCGTCGACCGAACGGACGTCGAGAACGCCGGGAACCTCTTCTTTCAAAATCACGGCGACGCCGGCGGACAGGGTATCGTCGATCAGCGCGCAACCCTCGCAAGCGCCGATCATTTTGACGTAAACGATGCCGTCAATAAACGAATCGAAGATCACGTCTCCTCCGTCTCTTTGAATAAACGGTCTGATTTTGTCCAATGTCATTTCAATCTGTTCTTCAATGCTCATCGATTTTATTCTGGGTCAGTGAATGACCGTCCCTTTCCGAATGCGAGATTTCTCTCACTCTTATTATAAACGTTTCTTCGCCGACATACCAGTTTTTTCGGAGAATAAAAGAAGAAGACAAAGAGACAGATTCTTCTCCTGTTGCAAGGATCGATGGATATAAAAAAGGCTCGATGCCTCTTATTTCCACGCATCGAACCTGCAAATTCAATAGGGCGGAAATAACCCCTTTTACAAATGCAAACATCTTTCGTTTTTTGAGAATACTTCTGTTTTGTGACTTCAAATGTCGCTTCCATTCCCTTGATTACAGGGGAATCTATCTATTTTCATTATAGGAAGAATGGTCTGTTATCTGCATCCTCCTCATGAGAACAGACATAAGGTCAACTCCGGTTTTTATTTGCTATAAATCCTTTCGGCAAATTCTTTTGTCGCACTAGAACCAGACAGAATAATAACTGCTTTTTCATTTTTGACATTCCAGTAGCCACCTTTATCAGGACCAACATGCACAAGAAATCCTTCTTCCTGAAGTTTATTTAAATGATGTCGGATACTTCCTTCGGTAACATTCAAAAGTAAAGCCAAATCTTTCCGGATAACCTATTATTGTTACTAAGCAGATGCACGATTTCTTCTCTTATGTTTACTGGTTGTTTTCTGCCACTTTTTCTGGTTGTTTCATTAAATCCATTGGTATTAAAACGGATAACAACGTCGATAAAAAAGTCGGAAAAAATATAGGCTTCTTCAATAAACATTGACAACAGATGGAACTCCGTGGCCTGATTCCTCAGCAAAATTGCATGATCTGAAAATATCAAATAATTGCTTGTTTACTGGTTCACTTTTTCCTTTTAGAAATTGTTCCTTCGTTAATACTTTAGGAATTCCTCCGAAAGATTCTATCTCAAGTCGGTCACTATAAATATTTATTCCCGGATGATTGCTTTTAAGCCATTTGTGATTGCAAGAAAAAACTTTTTATTCAATGCAACTAGTCATGGTGCTTCTTCATCTGCGATTATCTTTTCTCTTCAACAAACTGCTAGAGCTAATTTATTAGATCCAGAAAAATACATAACGAAAGTTTTAGAATTAACTAAACCGAATATGTCTGATGATGAATTAGATAATCTTTTACCTTGGAATATTTCTAAAAAATTTATTCTTTCTTAATTCGTAAGTTCGTACCTTGGGTTTCTTTTACGCTTACGTTTCTTTTACGCCTACCTTACACCTATAATACTTATTTATATAAAAAAGTGTTGATTTCAATTTTTAAATCGGATCAACACTATAGTTTCTTAATGGTGCCCAGAACCAGAATCGAACTGGCACGACTAACGAAAGTCGCAAGATTTTAAGTCTTGTGCGTCTACCTATTCCGCCATCCGGGCAAAAGAATGGTGACTCACTGGAGATTCGAACTCCAGACCCCTTGATTAAAAGTCAAGTGCTCTACCGACTGAGCTAGTGAGTCACAATCATTGGCTGGGGTAGCTGGAATCGGACCAGCGAAGTGCAAGAGTCAAAGTCTTGTGCCTTACCGCTTGGCTATACCCCAATAAATGGTGGGAGAAGGCGGATTTGAACCACCGAACCTGAAGAGGAACTGATTTACAGTCAGCTGCGTTTGGCCACTTCGCTATTCTCCCGTGTGAATGGTGGAAGTTACAGGGCTCGAACCTGTGACATCTACCTTGTAAGGGTAGCGCTCTCCCAGCTGAGCTAAACTTCCAATGAAAAAGGCATTTTTTACAACGCTTTAATAATATATCAATTTAAATAAAATAAGTCAATCGTTTTTCAAAAATTATTGAAACGTGTTTTCCGCTCGAATCCCTTACTTTGCAACCGGTTTTCCCAGCAATTTGAACATTCTTTTCTTATAGACTTCGACGCCCGGCTGGTTAAAAGGATTGATGCCCAGAAGGTACGCGCTCATCGCGCAGGCTTTCATGAAGAAGTAGAAAAGATAGCCGAGATGGTATTCGTTCATTTCGGAAATGTGAATGACGATGTTCGGAATCTTTCCTTCTTCCACGTGGGCGGACAGTGTGCCTAAAAACGCCATTTCGTTGATGTACGACAGTTTTTTTCCGCTCAGATAGTTCAGTTGATCGAGATCGTTCTCCTGATGGTGAACCGTAACGTCTTCTTTGGCATGATCGATGAAAAGAACCGTCTCGAACAGTAAAGGAGTTCCTTCCTGAATGAATTGACCCAGAGAGTGAAGATCGGTGGAGAACGTCGCGGAAGCGGGAAGCAATCCCTTGTGTTCTTTTCCTTCGGATTCGCCGAACAACTGTTTCAGCCATTCTCCGAGTTCCGTCAACTGCGGTTCGTAAGTAACGAACATTTCCACGCTTTTATCGCAATGGTAGAGGTAGTTTCGGGCAACGGCGTACTGGTAGCACGGATTGGTGAGAACGTCGGGATTGTCGAAATCCTTTCGCGCATCGGAAGCCCCCTGCATCAATTGTTCAATGTCGTTTCCGGCGACGGCGATCGGAAGCAAGCCGACGGCGGTCAGCACCGAATAACGCCCTCCGATGTCGTCGGGAATCACGAAGCAGGTATATCCTTTGGCTTCGGCTTCCGCTTTCAGCGCGCCGCGCGCTTTATCGGTCGTGGCGTAAATGGCTTTGCAAGCCTCTTCCTCGCCGACTTTGGAAATCAGCAGTTCTTTCAGTAAGCGGAAGGCAACGGCGGTTTCCGTGGTCGTTCCGGATTTGGATATGACGTTGATTGCGAATTTTTTATCTTTGAGATAGTCGAGAACCTGAGAAACGTAATTGCCTGAAAGGGTGTTGCCGACAAAAAGAATTTCGGTTTTTCCCTTCGGAAACAATCCGTTGAGCGCTTCGATTGCCGCGCGCGAGCCCAGATAGGAACCGCCGATTCCGGCGACGACGAGAACTTCATACCGTTCGCGGATCTCTTTCGCGGCTTCGAGAATTCTCCGGAATTCGTCGCGGTCATAGAGGGAAGGGTAATCGACCCAACCTAAAAAATCGTTGCCCAGACCGCTGCGGTCCTTGATTTTCGCGTCGATCGTTTGAACATCTTGGCAATAGGCTTCCAACGGAATGCTTTGCACAGTATGAGACAGATCTACTTTAATCATTTTCTTCTCCTATTCTTTTCAATTCGATTTGAATCCACTTTTCCAAATTCTCTTCAAGCGGAGTAAAATCCTGTTTATCCGAAGGGATTCTGTAACGGTTTCGCTTATGAGAGGCTTTCGCGTTCCGGATGTTTTGCCGATAACGAAGCTCGACTTGCTTCAAGGAAAAGCGATAGAGATGCCGTTCTTCCAGCACTTCGATGATCTTGACCTTGGTCTTTTGCCCGACTTTCAGATATTGCTCGATGTTCTTGACAAAAAAACCGGAAATTTCGGAGATGTGTATCAGCCCTTGTTCGTCGTTGTCCAACCGAATAAAAGCGCCGTAAGGCTGAATTCCGTTGACCGTTCCCGACACGATATCGCCCTTTTTGTACTGCATTTCCGATACCGATCCTTTCTAGGATAAATCCACACCTATTTTAGTACATTTGATTTCGGCAATACTATAAAAATCGTGCATTTTCTGAATTTCACGAAGCCGGAAAAGCGGCGAAGAGTTCGGGCGGAAAGATGTATTCTGTTGCATTTTTTCTTCATCGAGGGTAAGATAAAAAAAGAGGTGGAAACGAATGCCGACTTGGTTACTGGTATCTTTCATTGTCCTGTGCGTTCTGCTCGGTCTTTGGATTTTGCTGATCGTCGCGGTTTCCGTGGCGTTGATCCTTCTGAGCAGACAGATCGAGCGGAGCAAATCCGGGATCAATATCATTCTGGCGCAGAAGTACGACGTGACGATCGTTCTGGCCAAATATCTGCTGGATCTGAACGTAAAGATTTCCGATGAAATCAAAAAAGAATTCAATTTGGAGAAAAAACCATCCTTCGATCGCTTCGCTACGCTGGAAAGACTGTCGATCGGGCAGAGAATCGACGATATCGTGCTGGAAATATTCGCTAAAATCAGCGAGGAAGAACTGAAATCCGACCCGCGAGTCGAAACGCTGTCGAATTCCATCGAGGATATCGACCGTCAGTACAAACACATCATCCTTTCGCACAATAACCGGATCTGGGCGTACAATTACTGGATTCGTTTCAAACCGTATGCGCCGGTTGCGAAAATCTTCAAACTGAAAGCCAAAAACGCCATTGACATCAACAACAAAGGAGAAACCGTGGAATGAAAAAATTTTCCGAACTGAAATTCAAAAAAGTGAAAATGGAAAGAATCGAAGCCGAATTTACCGCTTTGATCCGGGATTTTAAAGAAGCCGAAACGTTTGAAATTCAAAATCGCGCTTTGCTGAAAGTCTATAAGTACATGGACGAAGTGCAAACCAATTTCACCATCGGGGAAGTGAAATATACGCAGGATACGAAGGACGTGAAAAATGTCCGGAACAGGCGATTCATCGATGAGAACTCCCCGCTGATACAGAACTTGTTCAACGCATTCAACAAGGAACTCGTCCGCGCGAAATTCCGCGCCGAATTGGAGAAAAAATGGGGAACGCATCTGTTTAAGATGGCCGAAACGGCTCTGGAATGCTTCGATTCTTCGATCATCGGCGAGATTCAGGAAATCAACAAACTGTCAAGCGAATATACCGCCTTGCTCGCGTCGTGCGAAATCGAATTCAACGGCGAAGTCTGCAACCTTTCGCGGCTTTCCAATTACGCCCAGAACGAACGGAGAGAGGTTCGTCGGGAAGCCAGCATTCTGCTCGCGGGTTTCTTTGAGAAGAACAACGATCAAATCGGGAAAATCTACGATCGGATGGTGAAAACCCGGACGCAGATGGCGAAAAAACTCGGATATGAAAATTTTATCGAAATGGGGTACAAAATTCTCGGCCGAACCGATTACGGCGCGAAGGAAGTAAAAGGGTATCGCGAACAGATTTATCGCGATTTAGTTCCGTTCACCGACCGTCTGTTCTCAGAACAGGCAAAAAGAATTCAAATCGAGAATCCGCAGTTTTACGATCATAACCTCTCCTTTCTTTCGGGAAATCCTCGTCCGCAAGGAGATACGGATTTCATGATTCGTCAGGCTAAAAAAATGTATGAGGAACTTTCGCCCGAAACCGGAAAGTTTTTCGGTTTTCTCGTCGATAACGAACTGATGGATCTGGAAACCCGGCCGGGAAAATCGGGAGGGGGATACATGACGTATCTTCCGAAATACAAGGCACCGTTCATCTTTTCAAATTTCAACGGCACTTCGGGTGACGTCGATGTGCTGACGCACGAGTTCGGTCACGCTTTTCAAGGATATATGTCCACAAATATCCGATGTCCAGACTATCGGAGCCCGACGTTGGAGGCTTGCGAAATTCATTCGATGAGCATGGAATTTCTCACGTACGACTGGATGGATCTTTTCTTCGGCGATCAGGCGGATAAATATCGGTATGCGCATCTTTCGGACGCGATCACCTTTATTCCGTATGGCGCGGCGATCGACGAGTTCCAGCACTGGGTTTACGAGAATCCGGAGGTTTCTCACGAGGAACGATGCGCCCAATTCAGGGAAATAGAGAAAAAGTATTTATCGCATCGGCGTTATGACGACGCGCCGATCTTTGAAAAAGGCGGTTGGTGGATGCGGCAAAGCCACATTTTCTCTGCACCGTTCTACTACATCGATTACACGCTGGCGCAGGTAGTCGCCTTCCAGTTCTTCGTCGAAAACGAGAAGAATCACGAGAAAGCGTGGAAAAAATACGTCCGGCTTTGCCGGATGGGCGGGAAGTATCCTTTCGTTACGCTGTTGAAGAAGGCGGGATTGCGTAATCCGTTTGAAGATGGGAATGTGCGAAAAGGATTGCCGGCCTTGAAAAAATATCTGGAATCAATCGATATCTCGGGTTATTGATAAGGAGGAATGAGGATGCAGATTGCTTTGATCGCGCACGACAAAAAAAAGAGCGACATGATTCGCTTGTCGAAAAAATACAAGGAAGTGTTGGCTAAACATGAAATTTTCGCTACGGGCACAACGGGAACGATGGTGATGGGGGAAACCGGAATCCGGATCAACCGCATGAAATCCGGACCTTTGGGAGGAGACCAGCAGATCGGTTCGATGATTGCAAACAGCCAGTTGGATCTGGTGATTTTTCTCAGAGACCCTCTGACGGCTCAGCCTCACGAACCGGATGTTTCGGCTCTTCTTCGATTGTGCGACGTGACCAACATTCCGCTGGCGACGAACATCTCCAGCGCCGAAATTATGCTTAAAGCGTTGGAAAGAGACGAAATTCCCTGCCGAAAAGGTTTTGATCGCGAAGATTGAAAACTTTTCGGAATAATATTGTTTTTTCGATCGTTATTTTCTATAATGACTAGGCGATGCGGCCTTGGCGGAACTGGTAGACGCGTACGTTTGAGGGGCGTATGATTAATTTCGTGTGAGTTCAAGTCTCATAGGCCGCACCATATTGAAAGCAATGGTTTGATACAATGAAAATACGTATTAAACCTTTTTTAATATCAAAATATAAAGGTTGAAATCCTATATTTGATAGTTGAATGAGCCATATTAGCGAAGAATCCTTAAGACGCTAGACAAAACGTCAAAAACATGATAAAATAACGTCAAATAAAATATAAATTTTTCTGGGGAGGCTAACTAATAATGGATTATTCGACCATAATTAAACGAATAAGAGGCAAATTGTTTCTGACTCAAACTGATTTAGCTGAAATGTTGGGAGTCTCAATTACTACTGTTTGTAGATGGGAGAATAAAAAATTTGAGCCTACGATCAAGGCAAAGAAGAAGATTTATCAGATTTGTTTAGAAAACAATATAAACTTGGAGGAAGAAAATGCGTAAAACAAGCAAATACTCTGTAGAATATATTAAAACTTTAGGAAAAGATAAGTCCCAAGAAAACTTTGATTTGCTTTTATCATTGTTTGCGGAGGAAATGCCTATTGATGTAAAAAGAGAGGTAGTTTCTTCAATCGGAAGACAGAATGATTTAGATAGAGTCTTAAAATTTTTAGAAGATGAGGCTTTTAATAATCATCCTATGGAACTTGTTTATCAAATGTTTAGAACGTGCCTTTATAAAAGAGATAAAGATTCTAGATTTGATGATTTTGGGAAAAAGCTTATTTCATATTATAAAAATGAAGTTTTGGATAAAATGCTAGAATTCAAAAATAGAGGAAGGAAAAAAAGAAACTTATCAAATAGGCACTTTGTTAAGAATCCTTTGCTTTTGATAGGAGATACAGAATTTTCTCTACAAGCTCTGCCTGAACAATGTGTTCAATTGATGTTCACATCACCTCCATATTATAATGCACGTGAATATTCTGATTACCATTCTTACAAGGATTATCTCGATAAAATGAAAAGGGTCTTTGAGTCTTGTTACAGAGTTCTTGAAGACGGTAGATTTTTAATCGTAAATGTCTCGCCTGTAATTTCTAAAAGACCAGGAAGAGAATTTGAAAGTATACGATATCCAATTCACTATTAATTTTTTTAAGAAAATTGTGGAAGCGAAAATGAATGATGAAGGAATCACTCTTGACTGGTATAAAGAATATTTTATTAATAGTAGCAACTTTTCTGCTGATGAAGCGGCTATCTATGCTGGAATAAATAAAAAAACAATAACAAATATGTATGGAAAAGCTACTAAAGAAGTAGTTCTAAATGTTGCTAATGAGAATTTCGAGTATTTAAGCACAATTATAGGTGAACTAGAAAAGGAGTCTTCAACTGGTATAGCAATAAATATTAATATTTCATATAAAGACATTACCGTCGATTTATCTTTAACAGAAAGTTTATTGGTGATTAATGCTCTAGCAACTAAGAAAATTCAACTCAGAGGTGGAGCCTGGAGTTCTATAGGTAAAAAAGTAGAAAAACCATTGCTTGATAAATTATGTGAAATTGTTGGCGTCCCTATTGGGAATATTGATAATTCTCACTTTACGAAAGATAAGAATAAGCCTTTTGATCGGGAAGTTGATTATAAGTTAATTAGCAGAACAGGAAAGATTTACAGGATTGAAGTGAAATTGATGGGAAAGGGCAACCCAGAAAGCGCAGATGCTACAATAGCTAGGGATAGTGATATATTTGTTGCTGACACATTAAGTGAACAAAACTGTAATCAATTAGCTGCAAGAGGAGTTGAATACCTTATATTGAAAGGCAATCCAGACCCTATAAAAGAGTTCAAGGGAATATTGACAAGATTAGATATCCCTTTCTCTGAATAAGGGTTCTGTGGAATCTAATAGGGTTTCATGGGGTCAACAAAAAAGAAAAGATGTAGAATCTAATGGGGGTGACTAGAGTTAATCTCGTCGTCCTTTTCGATTGAATGACATAAATAAAATACGCTTTCTAAGTCTTGAGAAATTAGAATAACCATAACCAATGTTGATCAATTTTTGTATATAGTTATTATTGCTATCAGCAATCGCGTTAGTAAGAACAACACCATAAGAATTCTTTGAATAAAAATTAAATATTACTATATACCAGTTAGAAAAAGTTTTAGCTATTTTATTTAATTCATAATTTGTAGAAAATTCAAAATTATGAATAAAGAAATCAATAGCCTTTTTAGTTTCATTTTTTTCGTTCTGTGATTATGGGAGTCGTTCTCATCAATTTGTACTAAAAAAGTCCTCCTAATGGAAAGATGGTTTGTTAAAGATTAATATAAATTCCAGAAAATTTTTAAAGGTTGTTTCTATAATTGAACTTCATTAAAACTTCTTGTTTCCTATTTGTCGATACTTCAGTGTATATTTCTGTTGTGGAAATATTTGAATGCCCTAATAGTTCTTGAACCGATCTAATATCTGCACCATTATTCAATAAATTAGTTGCAAAGGTATGTCTTAAATAATGTGGTGTGGATTCAGGAATATTGGCAAGTTTTCTATATTTTTCATATATCGCTTCAATACTATGAATTGATAGTAAATTACCATAGCGATTCACAAATAAATTGTCCGTCTCCAAATAACAATTATTGCGAATTTTTAACCATTCTTTTATATGTTTTATTGTTTTATCACTCGAAAAATAAAGTAGTCTTTCTTTTTTTCCTTTACCATGTATTAGAATTGTTTTTTCTTCTAAACTTATGTCATTTATTTTTATAGAAGATAATTCACCAATTCTTATTCCGGTAGATATAAGGATATCAATTATTGCAATATCTCGTATGATATATCTTTTTTTGAAATCACTAAGTTCGTTTTGAGAATAATTTGTAATATATTCTAAAAGTTTTTCAATATTATTTACATTAAGTGTTTTTGGCAAACGATGTTCTTTTTTGAATTTAAAGTTAATTTCTTTCATATAATTTCTTTTTGTAATTTTTTTAACATATAAATAATCAAAAAAAAGTTTAAAACTAATTATTTTTCTTCGCATTGACGATTCCTTTAATTTTTGATTTTCTTTTAAATGAGTTACATACATTATTATGTGTTTAGAATCAATCTTATTTATATTATTTTGTAATATAAAATTATAAAATCCTAACAAATCTGATCTATATGCTTTGATGGTTTTAAAATCTAGATTTTTAGTGCTAGAAATCTCGTTTAAAAAATTTTTTATATGCTTTTGCATCATATTTTCTCCTTTTCATGTAATCTTGCAAATTATAGCAAAAATTGTTAAAATATGGTGGAAATAATATTAGATTATTGAGGGCGAGTAATATGGAAAAAATAGAAAATTGTTACGATAGAGCATATGAAACTCAACAATTTTTAAGATCTTCTAAAAGAGTCATTGCTTTAACAGATTGTAAAGGAAACGGTACAACACTTTTTTTGCAAAATAAACTAATTAACAAGGCATATATTTTTTTAACAGAAAATAAAAATGGCGAAATTATTATGGCTAGTGCGCATAAAAGAATTGAAGATTCAAAGGATGATATTGATCAATTTCTTAATTCGTGTATAAAAGAAATCGATCAAATAAAACTGCTCGCAAATTTTTTGTACCTTGATAAGATTAATGGTACTTTGTTTAGAAATCTAACTAATGATTCTTTAACAATTTATCAAAAAAAATTACAATCATTAAATAGCTTCGACTGTTTTTTTGATTATTATTGCAATTATTATGATTTTGAAAATCATGGACATATATATTTAATAATAGATAAAGCTAATGTGCTAACAGAGCAATTCCTTAGAAAAATTAAAAAAATGTTTGATAAAAATTATAGGGTTAAACTGATATTTACATTTATTACCCCATATATTCCTATTGAATTCATAAATTTATTT
>ERZ779889.112-NODE-112-length-106976-cov-4.729567_pt1 | contig 106976 bp, 83 predicted proteins | sample MGYA00511030_ERZ779889 | MGnify/ENA primary metagenome ERZ779889 (study PRJEB29588, sample SAMEA2160616) | human gut metagenome | biome: human gut; feature: human-associated habitat; material: faeces | place: Denmark | collected 2008/2010 ...
CCCCCGCCACTATCGGATAGCGGATGCCGAACACGGAGCAGACCCGGTTGTCATTGCGGATAATCTCAGTGCGGGTCTCGCATACCACCGCATCCATCAGCATATCGTGAGCCTCCCTCGGCACCGCATCCACCATCTGGAAATCGAAGCAGACCCCGACCTTGTAAGGCCCGCCCTGACAACAGTCCGAAGCTCCGCAAAGCAGCCTGTCATAAAAGCCCTTGCCGCGTCCCATCCGTCCACCGTCCGCGTCAAAAGCCACTCCCGGCACCACAACCAGGTCGATATCTGAGATACGCACCTCCTCCGAGCCCTCCACCGGCTCCGGAATCGAATACGACTCGCCCGGCACCAACGCGGCCCGCCCGGAGAACCGTCTGATCCTCAGCATCTCCCCGTCCACCACCGGCAGAAACACATTTTTCCCGGCGGCAGCACAGGAAAGCACAGCGTCCTGAGTGGACACCTCATCCTGCATTGCCCAATAAAACAGAATATTCTGCGCCCTGCGGAACCGCGGCAGCCCCATCAGCCCCTCCATCACCGGCACTGACCTGCGGCGGCGCTCCTCAACGGGCACCTGTTTCTTGCGCATCGATATCAATTTGCGAAGTTCCTTTTTACTTTCCATAATTTTCAATATTTTTACAAAAATATAACTTTTGCGAGTCAATATGGAAGGAACTTCCGAAAAAGTGCTTCTGCACTCCTGCTGCGCCCCCTGTTCGGCCGCCATCCTCGAATGGATGGGGCAAAACAGCTATGAACCGACCATCCTCTTCTACAACCCCAACATTTTCCCCGAGGAGGAATACCTCAGGAGGAAGAACGAGATCGTGCGGTACGCGCATGAGATAGGGGTGGCTATTGTGGACCTGGACGGGGGCAATGATGGAAACGGCGCCGGACAGGAAGCAGCAGCCCGGAGAATCACGGACAATGCGGAAGGACAACAGGCCGTCACCATGGGGGACTGGGAGCAGCAGCACGTCGGATGGCTGAGATGCACCGAGGGGCTGGAGGGCGAGCCGGAGCGCGGGAGGCGATGCCTGGCCTGCTTCAAACACCGTCTCTGCGTCGCGGCGGACTACGCGGCCTCGCACGGATTTCCCCTGTTCACCACCACCCTCGCCTCCTCCCGCTGGAAGGACATCCGGCAGATCAACGAGGCCGGTCTCTACGCTCAGGAACAATGCGGCCGGGGCCTGACCCGCTTCTGGGACCGCAACTGGCGCAAAGGAGGGCTGTACGAGAGGCGCAACATCCTGGCCCGCCAGTTCTACAACCAGCAGTACTGCGGCTGCGAGTTCAGCCTTCGGCAGCGGGAAAGATTTTCGGAAACAAAAAGTTTCAGTAAATTTGCAGAAAAAGGATAAAGTCATGGTATACTACGGAGACGAGATTATCCGCTTCGACTGGGCTATGAAGCGGCTGCTGAGGCAGAAAGCCAATTTCGCTGTACTCGACAGCTTCCTGAGTGAGCTGCTCGGGGAGAAAGTCAGCATACAGCGTATACTCGAGAGCGAGGGGAACAAGGAGAGCGCAGATGACAAATTCAACAGAGTGGACGTGCTCGCTGAGAACTCCAAGGGAGACCTGATTATCATCGAGATTCAGAACAACGCGGAGATATACTACTTCCAGAGAATGCTCTACGGCACGTCGAAAGCCATCACCGAGTACATCTACGAAGGGGACGAGTACTCCCAGATCCGCAAGGTGTACTCCATCAGTATCGTCTATTTCGACATCGGTCAGGGGAACGACTACATCTATCACGGCAAGTCCGTATTCAAGGGAGTGCATACACATGACACCCTGAGGTTATCGGTCAAGCAGAGAGAGAAATTCACCAAGGAGGATGCCGGAGACCTCTTCCCGGAATACTACATTCTGAGGGTCAACGAGTTCAACCAACATGCCGTGACTCCTTTAGACGAGTGGATCGCTTTCCTTAAGTCCGGCAAGATCAACGAGGACACCAAGGTAGAGGGACTGCGCCTGGCACGCAAGCAACTCCGCGTCAGCTGCCTTTCGAAGGAGGAGCGCAGGGCCTACGAGCGCCATATCGAGAACAGGCGCATTCAATGGGACGTACTGAATACGGCCAGAGACGAGGGACTCGACGAAGGAAGAGCGAAAGGGCTTGAAGAGGGAAGAGAAAAGGGCAGAGCTGAAGGAAGAGCTGAAGGAAGAGCTGAAGGAAGGGCTGAAGGAAGGGCTGAAGGTAAGGCTGAAGGTAAGGCTGAAGGTATAGCCGAGACCCTACAGGCTGTAGCACGCAACATGAAATCACAAGGTCTTCCAATCGAAATGATTGTGAATACCACCGGTCTTTCCAAAGAAGATGTTGATAAACTATAATTGAGTGTAAATATGAAAAGACTACCGGCAATCATGCTGGCCGCGGCGATGACATTGAGCGGCTGCGGCAATGGAAATCCAGACAAAGACACAGCCATGAGCAATATTACGGAAAACACCGTCAACAGGACGGTGCAGGCTATCACGGAGAAATGCCCGGAAGCCGACAAGGCCCTGGTGCAGAAAGGAGTGACACAGGCAGCTGCCCTGTGGAGGGCCGAGGACGGCACCGAAGCGGAGTTCGAGCAGTTCGCAACGGAGAGCTATGCTGCGACTCCCGAGGACCGCAAAGTACTGTTTGACAAGCTGTCGGAGGCATTCGAGACCCTTTACGGAACATCCAACCAGGTAGCGGTCAGACTGCAGAAGCCCCTCCATCTGACCGGGCCGGAGCCTACGGAGATAGACTACATCCTCGGGGCGTTCGATCCCTACTCCCACCTGTCGGACGACCTGTTCGCCAACAAGACGGCATTTGTCACCATTCTCAATTTCCCCTTCTACACCCTCGAGGAGAAGAATACCCTCGGCAAGGACTGGAACCGCCTCGAATGGGCCTACGCCCGCATGGGGGACGCCTTTACCACCAGGGTACCGGCCAAGGTGAAGTCGGAATACTCCCAGGTGCTAAGTGCATCGGAGAACTACATAGCCTCCTACAATATCATGATGGGACATCTGCTCACTGAGGACGGCCGCCGCCTCTTCCCGCAGGACATGATACTGCTCTCGCACTGGAACCTTCGCGACGAGCTCAAGAGCAACTACGCTGACGTCCCTAACGCCAACGAGAAGCAGGAGATGATCTATCAGGTGATGCTGCGCATTGTGGACCAAAGTATTCCGAAAGACGTGGTGAATAATCCGGATTACGACTGGGCCCCGTACTCCAACAAGACCTGGAAGGACGGCAAGGAAGTGCTGCTCCAACCCGAGACTGACGTGCGCTACTCCCATATCCTCAACACTTTCCACGTAGAGGAGCAGATAGACCGCTACAGCCCGCAGCTTCCGACCGGCATCGCCCGCAACTTCGAGGAGGGGATGGAGGTGTCCGCCGCTGACATAGAGCAGCTTTTCATCCGGCTGATCTCATCCGACGAGGTAAAGGAAGTGGCCGCGCTCATCAAAGAGCGTCTGGGCCGCGAGCTCAGGCCCTACGACATATGGTACGACGGATTCAAAAGCCGTACTGCCATGTCCGAGGACGAACTGACAAAGATGACCCAGAAGAAATACCCCGACGCACAGGCATTTGCCAAGGACATGCCGAGAATGCTGAGGTACCTCGGATTCCCTGCGCATGACGCGAAATACATAGCTGAGCGCATCGTCGTCGAGTCGGCCCGTGGCTCAGGACACGCCTGGGGCGCACAGGGACGCTGGGAGCCCGCCCGTCTGCGTACACGCATCGGAGACAAGGGCATGGACTATAAGGGCTACAACATCGCCGTACACGAGTTCGGACACAATGTGGAGCAGACCCTCGACCTCTACGACATCGACTACTACATGCTGAACGGGGTGCCCAACACCGCTTTCACGGAGGCCTTGGCCTTCATCTTCCAGAAACGCGACCTGGAGCTTTTAGGCTTTGACTACAAGATGGACGACAACACCACCCTGGACATCTTCTGGGGCGCCTACGAGATTATGGGCGTGGCCCTGACCGACATGTACACCTGGCAGTGGCTCTACGCCCACCCGGAAGCCACGGCATCTGAATTGCGCGACGCGGTGGTATCCATCGCCAAGGACGTATGGAACAAGTACTACGCCCCTGTCCTCGGCACTCCCGACTGTCCCCTGCTGGCCGTCTACTCCCACATGGTCAACTCCCCGATGTACCTGCCCAACTACCCCTTCGGGCACATCATCGAATACCAGCTTGAGAACCATCTGGCCCAGTGCCGCAACCGGCTGGAATTCGCCTCGGAGCTCCGCCGCATCTACACCCTCGGCCGTCTGACTCCCCAGATATGGATGCAGCAGGCCGTCGGCTCCGAAGTCAGCGTAGACCCGCTCCTCGAAGCCGTCGGCACCATTGTCCGGAAATAACAGGAAATAATGAAGCCCGCCATTACTCTCTGCAGTGGCGGGCTTTGAGATTTAAAATCAGAAACTTACTCTTTTTTCCGGTCCTCTGCGGTGTATTTCCTTTCAAGGACGAATGAGATCAGCAGGCCTATGCCTGCGAAGAGGAATGTCGCTCCGAAATAAAGAACCTGCACATCATCATTGTACCAATTCTTGTCAGGCAACATTCCATCCTTTATAAAGAAAGCCACCAGCAGACCGAGCGCCGCACCGACGAGCATAAGGCCCCAGCGCAGAGGCGCGTACTTGTTCGTAGCCACGGCCCCGAACCATCTGTTCAGGTCTATCTGTCCGTTCTTCTGAGGGTCGAGGGTCTCGATTTTCTGGGCCACGATGAGCCTCTCCTTGCGGTGAATAAGGTTTTCAAGGATGCGATAGACAAAGTAGAAAATTATCGCACAAATAATTGCTCCTTCCATAACTTTAATTTTAAAAGGTTTTTAATGTTCCGTTTGCATCTTTGACGCACGAAATGGGAAAGGTTACACAGGCGGACAGAAAATTTTGAAAAAATTCAATTTTTAAATTTCTATGTAACCTTTTATTTTTACCAGCGTCTTATATGCAGAAAGAACACAGCACCTATGACAAGAGCCGAGGAGAGCGCACTCATATTCAAGATACTGGACGGGGACAAGGAAATAGCCTAATCGACTTTAAATAGCGTAATATCGGACACCCCAAGATAATGAATCATCCATCCCGTATCCGTACGCGTAAACAAAGAAGGATAGTAACCCTGATAATCGCATCTGATAGTCATCATGTTAGCCGAGGGATGTAGCACTGTTAGCGGAGTATCCAGACGTCGGTATTCATCATTTGCTCCCATCATGAAGACATCCCCCAGTTCAGACCATCCATACAGGATATCCGTACCGTCCGCCTGTATACGCATCTGTTCCTGCTCGTTTATAGTCATTATCAGCTTTGGGCCAAACTTACGATAAGCTTCCTCTTCCGAAAAACCCTCTTCAATCAACCGCATAGGACTGTAATACGGAATACCTTCAGTACCGTATTCCGGCAGGCAAGTGTATCCGTCAAGCTTGCAGACAAGCTGATTCCACATACGGTAGTCGTAGCTCCCTTCCGAAGTGGCTATCGTCATGGTAAACTCACTCCGTGCTATGACACCGTTGCCGTCCATGAATGTCTGCACACCCTGCCACTCTCCTACAAGTTCCTCGAATAGTCTTGAATCTATCAGTTCCACACCCGTGACAGCCTCCGCCGTCTCCAGAAAGACATTCTCATAGAGGTCAAAACCGACAACGCAAAGTGTATATGAGGTTCCGGGCTGCAGATTGATCCAGTCCTCCTCAGTTATCCCCTGAAGCATACCAGACTGCTGTACCTCAAGCAGTTCCTTTATAAATGTCTCCTCACCTACCTTTTCCAGTTCCTCCATAGCCTGGGATGTCTCCAGCATCACCTGATAATAACACCCAGTACCTGCATCCGGAGTACACACCGTATGCAGCAAGTCTGGCTGGGTGTCAGTGAATTCTATGCCCACAGACCCATCGACGGACATGTCGGGAAAGATTTTGGAAAAATCCGTCCACTCTATTGCTCCCGTCGAACCGTCATCATATACGGCAAAGGCGTAAGCCACATATTCCGTATCATAAGACACATCAAAAACTGTCTCTGACTCACCCCAGTATCTTATATTTTCCTCTAAGAGTATTTCCGGGAACGTGGTTCCAAGATCGGCGGCTATATCCTTCAGTTCTTCTATTTTCCACTCCACTACATCCTGAGGTTCCTGAAAAGAGTCCCACCGCTCACGGCTCATGAAATAATAATAGTAAGGCAGCTCACTATCCTGCGGAACAACTTTGCAGTAAAAACTGTCGCCAGTCCTGCGAAACGAAAATGCGAACATTCCGGCCTCATCTGTGGAAAGTTCTATATCAGACCATGGAGAGTCACCGTATCTGCCACCATCACCCAAGGCCCGGACGCTTATCCGATAACGCGTTCCAGACTCTAGCCCGGTGACAGTCCATGAGACAGAGTCTGTCACCGTTTCCTCTCCTTCATTCACTCTGCAGGCATACCCTGACGCATTGTCCACAGCACTCCAGCCCACACTGATGGATGTTGTTGTGACATCTCCCGGGACAAGCACAGGCGGAGCCAGCTGCTCCTGCGTTCCGGATGAAGGGTTCTCATCTGCACCATCATCTATGCCGCCGTCGGCGCATCCATACAGGATGAACGCGCCGATGCAGCATATATAAGACAACAACCGTTCTGTTCTCATTTCCGACCGATTTTCTCCCAGACATAGACAGGCCTTTCCACAGGCACAGGTAAGCGCATGGATTCAGGCATGTCATTTATCTGGAAACGTCTCATAAGATATCCGCGCATGGCATCCTCAGCCTCTCTGAGTGTCATTGCCACCGTCCCTGCAGCCTCACCGGCATTACTGTCGGAAATCTCTCCGAGTTCTGAGCCGTCCCATGCCCTTAGTCCCGATGTTTCCTGAGGCACAGCGCCCATCGGCTGAACGGAAGGTATAAAGCCGCCGGCCGTTCCGCGCCACGATGCAGCAGGAGACAGTGCCCCTGCAGCGACCGGATCTGCATAGTACTCCTCTATGCGCATCTGTCCATACTCTCCGTACCTGTCCACAGGCAGGACCACTGCGACTATTGTGGTATACCAATACTCTCTTCTTCTCGCTGTAAGGGGCTTGTAATCACCCTGATTGCGGATGATATCGATAAGTTCCTGCTCATCCATACGCATCACCTCATCGATGGAAGCATTGTTGATAGTGGCGAAATACCAGCCGTCCGCATATTGATTGGGAGTAAACGTAAAGTCAAATACGGCGAAATTGTAGTAATCCTCATACGGATACCTGTAAGGGTCCTCGTAATACAGGTCGGCACCGTTGATAAGCTCGCATTCCATGGTCACATCAGCCTGGCTGTACACCTTGCCGGAGGTTGAGAAACGTATCTTGGTCAGTCCGGTAGTAATGTCCCCCATGTACCCGAAAGCGAAAGCATAGTATTCTGTCCGGGCTTGGAGATTGCCATAAAAGATATCATTAGTAGTATTTCTCTCCACCTCTCCCATGCAGCCCACACTTCCATAGATACCGAACAGACTCTGTACGTGATAATCCACTACAGCCTGCATGAAAGCCTCATCACTGCCATAGTCGCCGTACTGGTCTACGGAGATACAGCCCATGACATAGTATTCATTGTTGTTGGAAGGCGTACACTGTATGGTTACAGACGAAGTGGTCACATCCGTGACTGAGAGGTCAAATGTAATGGAGGAAGGCTGCAGCGGCCCGGTCCTGAACTGTGACGTGGCCACACGGGTAGTCCTGCATCCGTTATCCACGCCGAATATGAACACAGTGAAGTCCGTAGACGGTGTGAGAGGAGCAACGTCCATATCATACAGGGTATTGAGGCTTTGCGTCCCGGAATAAGTGTACGTATCAAGTATGCCGCTCTCAACAGCCGAGTTCAGCATCAATGTGGCCATGTCGTCAGGACTGTACTGCACGGCAACAGAACTTTCCACCACTTCCACATAGTAACGGGTCGAATTGTTAGAAGGCTCTATCTTCATATCGGCCATATACGAGGCTGACGCATGGACATCCACGTCGAAAGTACAGTTATCGGTAATATCCACTTCCTCAGTTGTAAACAGCTGCTTCTGAAGATTGGTGGTTATGAGGCCCTCGTCAAGGCCGAAAGCATACGCATAATAGCCAGTGGACGAGAAAAGCTTTTCCGCCTCCACCTCGCTGGTGCCGATCTCTGTATAGTCACTCCAAGTGGCGGTAATGCCAAGCTGAGGGTTCTGCTGATAGATCCAGATCCAGTCCTCTATTTCATCCGATATCAGATTCATCATTGCCTCATCGCTCTCCCATGCGTCATACTCACTTTTTGCCACTATGCCGGTATAGTATCTGACATTAGGATTGTCCGGGATGACCCTCACCTTAAGTGAGGTTGCGGTAGTCCCGGCATCCTCGAATGAGAATGTGCAGTCCAACTGGTCTACTTTCCTGGTCTGAAAACGCTCGACCGCAAGTCCTGAGAGAGGCTCTCCAGTAGTCTCCAATGCGAAAGCAAACGCACAGTATTCGGTAGCCGGTTCCAGATTAGACCACTTGACTCCCACGTCACCCAGACGCAGGACCTTGCTCAGATACTCCTCGAGAGACATACCTGACTGTTCGGCCTGATAACGGAAATTGAGTATCTCATCCTCGATATACTCCGACTCATTACCCTCGTACTCATCCATATATGACTTGGGAGCCAGACCGTTGGCATAGGTCATCTCCTTGTCATCAGGCATCCAGTACACATTGACCTGTGTCTCCGTTATACTGTCAACAACGATAGTGAAAGGCGGTTCACCGGCAATGGCATCCTGCTCCAACAGGACAGTTACAGGCTCTGCACCGGGATAAGACAGAGTGAGTTCTGCTGTCCTCGGAGCCGTACTGAAATTAATCTGCGCATGAACAACTATCACACCGTACTCAGAAGTATCGTAATCCTGAGCCCAGCTTTCACCACACGAGACTTCTATTTCAGTACTGTCCACATAGTTATCAATACTGTACTCTACGGCAATGTCACCTCCGGCTGCCGGAACATTCACAGGTGACTCAGTCAGCAGTGTTATCACGGCATCACCGGCATCTGCGGAGGTGAGCTGCCGTACTGTAACTATCACCTGTTCCGCGCCTTCATACGACACGGTCACATTAGCCGTACGCGCCCCGTCATTCATGTTCGGCTCGGCCTGAAAATGTATCTCACCAGGAATGTCATACTCAAATGAATGCAGCCATTCCTGATCGGACTCGGCCAGGGGCGTCAGACCGTCCACAGGATTCTCGATTGTATATTTGATTACATTCTCTCCACCTTCGTAGGAGATGGACATCTGCTCCTCCACATTGATGACGCTGAGCACATTGCCTGTATCCTCCCGGCATCCTGCAAGCACTGACACAGTTGCTGTCAGAGCGATGATTGTCTTAATAGATATTCGTTTCATATTAATTGAAAGTGTTTATATTCAGTTAAATCTGAGATGGAATCACTGCCTCTATCAGTACTGGTTCTCCTTCCCTGCCTTCGCTGTCCATGGCGAAACCAGCACCGCAGAGCCTTGAATTCCACGGTACGGCATACATTACACTGGTCTTGTTGTAATTGGCTCGCCCGTTACTGCGGATACTGTAGATAAGTTCCTCCGTATCAAGCGCCTGCATGTAACTCAATGAGTTTCCGAAACCGCTGAAGTACCATGAGCCGGCATCCTCGGAGGGACTTATGGAGAAGACGACAGCCGCCATATCCTTAAAGTTATAGTTCCTGACAGGATCCTGAAGATAGATGTCATTGCCGTCCATGACCGTATACGATATCTCCAAGGACGCGCTGCTGAACTCCCTTCTCAGGGTACGGAACTCCTCATGGAAGAGAGGCGTGGTGACACCCCCGCTGTATCCGAATGCAAATGCGGCATACTCAGTATCCGAACGCAGATAATATCCGTCCACAGTATATTCATACAACCCTCTGACCAGCTCAAACGTACCGTCCATTTCCGCCTGCTCAACCACATAATTCATAAAGTCCACGTCATCAGAAAAGTCCGAATACTCCTCATAAGGTATCACATAGGAATAATAGAACTCATCTTCGATGGAGGGGGTGCATCTAATATTGGCCGTAGAAGGGCCTATACCGCTTACATCTATGTCAATAGTCATGGAGGAACTTTCGGGAGAGCCGGTCGTACAGGATGCGAATGCCACTTCTGTCGTCCGCTCGCCAGCACTGTTGACTCCGAAAACAAACACGGTATACTCAGTATCGGCCTCGAACGGAGCATAATTAAGATCCGTATAAGTGTCCAAAGTATGCCCGCCTGTACGTATCTGCGAGGATGTCTCCCAGTCCATGCCGCTCTGCTGCGCCATATTGATAAACATTGCAGCCACCTCGTCAGGCGTGTTGGAGTCAAGTATTCCACTTAGTGACAGTTGTATCCACCAGCGTGTATCCGGATTGGAAGGAGACACGGACACGTCAAAATCCGAAGAACGGACATCACTGAAAGATATCTTAAACTTGCAGTCATCCGTTATGACCACATCCTCGGTACTATGGGATATTCCCGACACCTTTGTAAGAATGAGACCGCTTTCATCCAGACCGAACGCATATATGAAATACTCCGTACCCGGAATCAGATTCTCCATGACTGCCGCAGTCAACGTGCCTGTCCTGGTGAAATCACTGAAAGAAAACGACAGTCCCATACTGTTGTAATAATCGATAATATTCTGAGTATCGGCTATTACCCCTGCTGCCAGTCTGTCGGCATTGCCTCCATACTCCGACTCATACTCCGTCATGGCAATGACATCCAGCATGTACGGGAATTCAGGTTCCGACGGTTCCACTCTCACCGTGATTGACGACATAGTACTCCCAGTCACCTCGATATCGTATACAGCATCAGGATACCATGCCTCCGGAGCGGTATAGTCCTCATGGAACACCACCCCTTCCGACTTGCCCACCACATCAAGGGAAAAGGCATATACACTGTATGTGACTCCCGGCTGAAGCCGGTCAAACACGCGCTCAGACTCCCCAGTCACAATACTGCGTTTGAGCAGAGTTGTCAGATATATGCCCGCATCCTCAGCCTGTGCCTCAAGAGTGGCCAGAATCTCTTCTACGAACGAGGCTCCGTCCGGATACCCGGCCAACTCATCGGCCATTACAATGCCCGTATAGTAAGAAGACGTGTCGTCATCGGGATAAAAGGAGGCTGAAACTGAATACTCCTCATTCTCCGTAAGCACAATATCCACAAAAAGTTCGAAATCCGCCTTATTCTGCCGGATGTGCAGTACGGCCTCCTCGCATCCGTCTCCGGACACGGTAATATCCGCCTCGCGCTCAGAGTCCGTCTTATTAGGGTTGACCGAGAAAGACAGTTCTCCGCCGTCGCATTCCAATGAATCCAACCATGAGGCATCAGAAGACGGTACCAGTACGGTCTCCAATCCACCCTCTACTGTACACGAGAGAGAGAAGCGCCCGCCTACGGCAGGCACATCTCCTATTGTGCCGATTTTGATTTTCGCCTTGGTATCCACGCCCTCTCCGTTATCCGTGCATCCTGAGACACACAGAAGCACTGAAAAAAACAAGGATATGAATGTTTCTGCTCTCATCTCCTCAGTTTTTATTGCAATTGAACCAACAGAACGGCCAGAACACCGGTTTCTTCCGTTTTAAGCTTAACGTCATACAGTCCCCACGTATAAGCATAGCTCGGGCCGAATACGATATCCTCTATGCAAGTCCAGCACTCGTCAGGGAAAGCAGAGCCTCCGGAATCAATAACAGCGGACTCCACCACGGACCGCACGTCTCTATACAGGACCTCACACTCTTTTCTTGTAGGTAGTCCCCACCCGGATCCCTTCTCCACACACCACTCATAAGCGGGGAAATTGCCCGGATGCGCTGCTTCAGCCGCGGCTAGCGCCGCATTGCCCTCAGTGCAGTCCACCGCCTCATAATCCGTATAACCCGAAGTATACAACGGATTGACTGCCCATGAAAGGAATGCCTGGTCTATGGACACCACCTTGATATGGTCAGTAGAGGCCTCGAACACGATTCCCCTGCCATAACCCCTGACATCGAAAAGCTCTCCCACCGTCCAGTCAGACTTAATCTCCCCTTTCGCCTCAACAGTCACATGGCAGTCTGCACTGACGGTCCCGACCGATGCCGTTACTGTCGCGTCTCCTTCTGCAAGTGCGGTGATCACTCCGTTATCCACAGAGACCACAGACGGCTTGTCCACACTCCATACAATCGTCTTGTCAGTCGTATTCTCTGGCAGAATCACTGCCGTAAGGACATATGTCTCCCCTACATACAAGTTGCGCTCATTGACAGAAAGGGTTATGCTATCGGCCTCCACAGGATTGACAGTCACGTGACATTCCGCCGTCACCCCACCGGCAGACGCACTGACAACAGCCTGACCTGCTCCCACGGCAGTCACGACCCCGTTGTCGACGGCAGCCACTCCGGAATCTGAAGAACTCCAGCTGACAGTCCTGTTCTCAGCATCCTCAGGCAGCACTTCTACCGTAAGTTCCACAGACTCTCCTATTCTAAGAGTCAGCTGCGTCTCACTGAGAACAACCTCCTCCACCTCCACAGGTTCTACTGTCACCCTGCATGAGGCGCTCTTGTCTCCTGCAGTAAATGTCACCACTGTCTCACCTACGGCAATGGCAGTCACAAGTCCCGCGTCACTTATCCCGGCGACAGTGTTGTCCGCCGTTGTCCATTCCGGAACATATTCCGCGTCCTCAGGTGTCACGACAGCCTCAAGCTGATGAGTATCTCCCGGCATGAGAGTTATGACACTGTCACTGAGTATTACTGACTCCACCACTACGGGGGTCACTGTAACGGCACAGGTGTCGTTGAAGCCGTCAATCGATACTATTATGCGGGCTGTTCCGTTCGAGACAGCCAGAACCTCACCATCAGAGACCGTGCAGCAGGCCTCGTTGTCACTGCTCCATACTACCTCTCCCTCCGGAACAGCACCATCGGGCTGTATCACGTATTCCAGCACGGCCTTCTGCCCTTTCTCCAGGACAATCTCGTCTCTGGACAAGACTATTCCTTCAACTGAAGGAGGAGTCTGAAACTCCTCCCCATTATCGCATCCGCTGCAGAACAAGACCATCGCCGCGGCGGACATCATTGCCAATATAGATTTTCCCATAGCGCTATTTAGAACTCATACACGGCCACCATCTGATATCCCTCGCTCTTGGACGTGTTGGCCGTTGTATAACCGTTACCGTAATTCGTGTTCACCTGCACATACTCACCGGCATTGACCTCCGTGGAGGATGTCTGCATAGCATTGAGCCACATACCGCCCTCATTGGAAATAATCGTTCTGAGATCATTGAAGTGCCTCATAATCTCAGCCAGCTCATTCTGAGCCGGGACATACCAGTCCGGACCATATGTGTCCTCAATCCACTTAAATCCCGGATAAGACGTCTCATAAGCGGATGACTGCCGTATCTTCACGGTATTCTCACGTCCGTTGTCCAAGCTTACCGCCCCGATGAATACAGACTCACTGCTGTAATACGAGCTGTTAAAAGGAGTAGCCTGCAATCCGACAACCTTGCCGTGACGGCCATTGTCCGTAATATAGAACACCACTCCTGTGTTGCCGTCCGGGGCTGTATAGAGATCCCCTATCGCATACCTTACTCCCTCCACTTGAGTGACCGTCACATCACATGATGCCGACAAGCCACCACAATAGGCAGTTATCACGGCACTGCCCGCTTTCAGCGCAGTCACTCTTCCTGCAGCCACAGTAGCCACAGACAGGTCGGAACTTTCCCATGTGACATCACGGTAAGTGGCATTGGACGGGGCCACATTGGCAACGAGAAGCTCATTGTCCCCTTCTTCCAATGTAAGCTCATTGACACTAAGAGTCAACGATGTCACATCGACAGGACGCACACTGACATAGCATGATGCACTAACACCGTTGACCGACAAGGTGATGACTGTATTACCTACATTGCGGGCCATCACATAGCCTTCCTCCGATACAGATGCTATCTTCTCATCCTCAGAGCTCCAGGTGGCCACATACTCACCTACGTTGACTGGAACAACCTCATATGTAAGGGTATCCACATCATCCACTCTGAGAGATATATTGGTCTCACTCAGAATAACATCTTTGACCACAGGCTCAACCACTGTCACCTCACACTGTCCCAGACGGTTGCCGCAACGTGCGGATATAACGGTCACGCCCTCGCCGACAGCCTTGACAAGACCGGTTTCGTCCACTGTCGCTATACTCTCATCAGCAGACATCCAGACCACTGCGCTGTCCGACATCGACTCAGGGAAAACGACTGCCTCCAATGACACTTCTCCACCTACCTGGATAGTCACCGACTCGGGACTGATCTCAACGGCAAGGACTTCATGAGACACAGGCTCCACCTCTTCTTTATTGCCGCATGATGCTGCCAGAACGATACCGGCAGTCAACAGGAACATACTGTATACTGATTGTTTTAACGTATTCATAATATAAAAGTTTTAACTGTTGGACAATCCGTTACAATTCAATTCTCTGAATCAAAATAACATAATGCGTCTCCGTCTTCAACCGGCCGCCATTTGTGACATACATAGTACCAGGATCCCAGTCGTACTCTGTAAAATACCCGGATTTTGCATTCTCTGCCGGAGCATCAGCCTCATAGCAGGTCCAGTACCTTGCTCCATTTTCAACCGTCATGACAGTACCGCCGTTGGCTTCCAGACCCGCATTTATGGCCTCATGGTTTTTCATCAGCTCCAACAGCTCTGTCTCGGACGGGATATACCAGTCTCCGCCCTGTGAGGCACACCATTCCGCTGCCGGATACTCTCCTGGATGCTCCTCCGCATACTGGATGAGAAGCTCCGTACCCGTCTTTCCGTAACCTGAAAAGTCATCCAATAGATTCGTGCTTTCCAGAACTGTAGACCACTGAGCAGAACCTATCTCGAGATGCATGACAGTTATGTAAGTGTCCGACACTAGTGCGACAATACCCTTGTCATGACCTTCGACATCGTACAGGTCTCCCACTTCCCATTCTACAACCGGCGCGTCGCTCTCCACCGTGACCGTGCAGACAGCATCCATACCTCCGGCCGAGGCCGTAATGACAGTCGCCCCTGAAGAGACTGCTGTCACAAGACCGTCCTTGGAAACAGCGGCCACATTTCGGTCCCCCGTACTCCAGACGACATCAGCATCTGTCGCGTTATCAGGTTGGACAACTGCTGTAAGCTGCACTGTCTCACCTTCCTTCAGGGTATACTCGGTATAGTTGAGGGCAATACTCTCAACCTCTATATTTGTCACGCTGACATTACAGCTTGCGCTTATTCCGCCTACCGTCGCGGTAATGACTGCATCTCCTGCAGAAATCGCGCTTACAGTGCCGTTGGCGACAGTAGCCACATTCTCATTGTCAGATGCCCAAAGGACATAACTATCGGCCAGTTCCTCAGGCTCTATGGTCAATGTGAGCTCAGACTTCTCTCCGACTTTCAGATTAAGCTCAACGGGGTCAACGGTGACATTCTCAACCTCCTTGGGTTCTACGACAATACTGCATTTCGCATACACCTCACCGGCAGATGCCTGAATCACCGCCAGTCCCTCCGAGACCGCCGTCACCATGCCGTTCTCATCCACAGAGGCAATACCCTCATTGTCAGAACTCCAACTCAGGTCACACACTGCATCCTCTGGACTTACAGTTGCCTCCAACTGCACAGTCCCCCCTATCGGAAGCCGGACCATGGTCTCGCTGAGGATTATGGAATCTATCTGAATGTCGGACACCGTCACCTCGCAACGGTCAGTCTTACCGGCAATCTCAAGCACTATGCCCGCCGTACCTGTTCCTACTGCCGTCACCCGGCCTGCCTCGACTGTCACCACGGACTCATCCTCGCTGGACCAGACAGCAAGGCTGTCCGTCTCCGCATCCTCAGGCAGAATCCTGTATGTCAACTCATACTCTCCCCCGACAGTCAATGACAGGCTGTGCCGTGAAAGCAAAATGTCATCAATGCCTCCCTGCAGGGAAACATCCTCATTGCAGGAGACTGCTCCGATAAGAATGGCGGCAACAGCCAAAGCAGACATGGCCGCCCTGTAAAATCTTTTCATCGTATTACTGTATTAAAGGTTAGTTTTTTCCAAATCACTGTAAAATACCTGCGCTGACGCAGCATGAGCTCCGAGCACGGAGGGGTCAAAATCCTCCGCGTCATCACGGCTCACACAAAGGCTTCTGATAACCGGGGTTCCATCCACTCCGTCCGCATCGACGCCCAGCGACAGCACGCTGACGTTCTGATAATCCCATGGAAGCACTCCGACAGTAGTACCTGCGGCCGGAGAATCGAAGTAAGTACCGCGATCCTTGATCGCACCCAAGAGGATGTCATAATTGAGACCTTCCATATACTCAGCGCTTTTTGTCTCCATCCATCCATACCAGGAGGCAGTCGCCTGATTGGGCAGGAAGCGGATATACACCACAGCCTGATTACCGTATTTGTCCTCGGGGTATGTCACAGGGTCATAAGCGACAAAGTCGTCTCCATTATACACCGTAATCTCTATGTCCACCTGTGCGTCGCTGACCTCCCGCGCCGGAGTACTGCACTCCGCTGTAAAGAGCCTCGTCGTGGGATACCAGTAACTGCATCCGAAAGCAAAGAGCACGTAATCCTCACCAGGCTTGATAAAACCATACTCAGCATCATAGTACAGTATCTGTCCGGGCATGTCTCCGACACCGGATCTCAGCGAAAGTTCCGGATGACTTGCGATGATGCTGTTCAGCACGGCCTCATCGTTTCCACCCATGCTCTCGTATAGATCACGTGTCATTATACCGTACATATACTCCTCGTCTGCTGAGGTCGATGCTATATTGACCGTCACATTGGAGTATGTGCTGGAAACCACTTCTATTGACAACTCCATATCTGACTGCGGCACCGCCTGAGTAGTGAAGTTCCGCATTTCTACAGCCGTAGTCCTCTCACCTTCAGTGGTAATTCCGAAAACTACAAGCATATAAGAGGTAACAGGCGTAAGATCTCCATAACTCTCACTTACTTGACCCCGAAATACAAAATTATCGTCGGTTGCCCAACCCGGAGAGCTTTCATTCAATGAATTAATGCACGCATCAGCCACCTCGGAGTCATCAAGTCCTAAAATGTCTTCTGCTTCTGTCACCAGAACCACGTATCTGGTCTGGTCTGATGTGGGAGTCACACTGAATGCCACATCATACGTCCCAGTTTCGGTTATACTGATATCAAAGGTACAGTCATCAGACACCTCAACACCGCTTGTGGCAACTGTCTTCGTGAACAACTCCGTATTCTGATACCCGCGCTCGGCCCCGAACGCCCAGAACACATAGTTGCAGTCAGAAAACAGACCGGAGGCGTTGATAGTACTGTCCCCGTCCCTTGTAACCGTTTCCCATGTCATATCTATACCGAAGCCCTGATTCATGTCAATCACAAACTGGGTTTCCTGTATCATATACGGGACAAAATCCGCTATGACATCAAACTCCTCTTCAGAAAGATATCCGGCAAGATAACGGAAATCACTGCTTTCCGGACTCACCGTCATGCTGATATCCCTGATTCCCACTTCTTCCTCGACAAAATCTATCCTTTGGTCATACCAGGTGACAGATGAAGTAGTAAACGGAGCCTTGAACACAGAAGTCGTAACAGTCGCATCCGTCTGTAACCCGAATGCATATATATAATAGTCACTCTCCGGCTGGAAAACGTCCATCTTGCCCTCATAGTCTCCATGATACAATATTGAGGAGTTCTCAAGAAGGAACTCAAGCGAGTAACCATAGTAATCCGCTGCCTCCTGGAATACTCCAAGCGCATACTCAGTAACAGCCTCATCACTGCCTAGGGCATCTATATCGCTCTGCAGACCATTGAGTATGACATAAGTCATCTCCTTATCCTTCGGAATCACTGTTATATCCGCTGCAAAGGCCGTCACATTGCTCACCTTCACACTCATGTCTTCCTCCGGCTGCGGCTCGTCTCCTGTAGAACCGGCCTGGACAATCCTTATGACAGCACTCTCCGCGCCTGGATAGGACAGGACAATACTGCCCTCTCTGGAATCGGTTTGATCATTTTCTGTCACAGAGAATGTAAGCGATGTCTCGTCAAGCACCTGAATGCCGGTCACCCAGTCCTCACCGGACACGGCCTCCGGCAAGACTCCGGAAACTCCATTCTCTATCTTATAATTCACAGTATACAGCCTGCTATCCGACGGGATCTCGTAAAGTTCCTGCTCAACGTCGATAACAGGCACCGCCTCCTCATCTTTTCTGCAGCCCGCAAGAAGAACTGACAGGACAGCGGTCAGAAGCAGTGGACAAATCAATCTGAATTTTAAATTCATGGTCAGGTATTATTAATGGTGGTTATTTAAAACTGATTGTAAATTTATCTATGATATATTGTCCTTGACAAAACCACCGCAAATCTTTTTTGAGCATTTGACAATTTAACAAATCGTCACTTCCGTATCACATTTTTTCTATTTTTGCAGTATGAGTACAAGGCATAGAATATTACTCTTACTCTTCTTCCCGATTCTGATATCCGGGATAGCCCAATCGTGCAATACCATTGATAATCAAACACATATAGGAAGGGGTAAAATTAACTCCCAATTATCAGGCACACATATAGACTCCCTGATAACACTCTGGAACAGCTACAACAGGACCGGACAACACGACCTTACTATCCAGTCCGCCCGTCCCATTGCGATAAAGGCCATGCGTGAGGCAGACTCGGTCACTGCCATGTACGCCGGCATCTTCACTGCCCAGTCATTCCTGTTTACAGAAAACGAAGTGGACTCGGCAAAATACTATGCCGATATGATAAGCCGTTACGTCAAGACTTCTGGAGAGCCGTCCCTTATGATTAACTTTGACAACATCATGGGCAGCTACTACCTCAAGACAGAGCTGGATTATTCCAAGGCATTGGAGTATTATCTGGACGGGCTGGCCTGCGCGGAGACATACGGTTCCACACAAAGCCGTATCGTCATGCTGGCCAACATTGTCACCATATTCTATCTTCGCGGTGACGGCAGCGGTATGGACTATGCGGTACAGGCATACAACGCCGGCCAGGAAAACGGCATATCGGAATACAGCAAATGCATATCCCTCATACCGATGGCCCAGATGCTGTGCCTCTCTTCAAAGGCAGACGAGGCCCTTCCGTATATTATCGAGGCCATGAGACTGGCCCATATGGCGGAAGCCATGACCACGTACACCATCATACACGCCATCTACGCCGGCATCTGCTCTGAGCAAGGAGACACAGACGAGGCTGAAAAACACTACAGTACAGCCGTCAGATACATAGACTACACAGACCCCGGAACCGCAACGCTCGTATATCTGGAATACGGCAACCTACTTTCCAAACTGAAAAGAACTCAGGAAGCCATAAGCATGTATCTCAGCGGACTGGAGATTTCCAAGAAAAGCAAGAATATGGAATTCCGTCAGGAACTGCTTTACAAGACCGCCATAATGTACAGCAAGGCAGGAGATCCGGATACCGCACTAAAATACTCCCTGCAATACATGACATACTCGGACAGTCTGGTTCAGAAGAAAGAACAGGATTTCAACAGACTTATCCTGAGTAACTCCCAGATAGAACACGAGCGCCAGATGATTGCCAAAGAGTTGGAAAAACAGAAATCCGACAGGATGCTTGTCAACTCGCTGTTCATATCCTTGGTGGTCTGTATCTTCGCATGCTCAATGTTTATCCTGTACAGGAAACAGCTCAAGATGTACCGCACTCTTGTGGCTCAGCACCTTGCCACACATCATGAAGAGAGCAAGCCACGCGGCAAGGACAGTTCCTCCGCCAACAGAAAGGAGATATTCCTGAAATCGGAAAAACTTATGAAAACCGACAAGCTATACAGGCAGAAAGATCTGACGCAGGAGAAATTCGCATCCATAGTAGGCACCAACAGGACGTACCTGTCCCAGGCAGTAAACGAGTTCTCAGGCATGTCATTCAACTCGTGGCTCAACATGTACCGCATCACAGAGGCAACGACCATCCTGGCCAATCCCGACAACGACATGACCCTTAAACAGTTGGCCGACTTCTTAGGATACAATTCCGTCTCTGTCTTCCACCGTGCCTTTCAGAAAGGCACCGGTATGACCCCGGCATCATGGAAAAAGACAAACCAATAAAATAAGAATCCCCGTCACTGACACAATGCCGTGGCGGGGAATGATTTTACTTGAAAGGCATATGCCCTACTCCTCCTTCATGTAGGTATAGCGGTGGTCCGTGGGAGGCACGAGGGTCTCCTTGACAGCGCGGGGCAGTACCCAGCGGATGAGGTTGAACTCGCCGCCGGCCTTGTCGTTGGTACCGGATGCGCGGGCTCCGCCGAAAGGCTGCATGCCGACAACGGCTCCGGTGGGCTTGTCGTTGATGTAGAAGTTGCCGGCAGCGTATTTCAGCCTGCGGGAAATCTTCTCGAGAGCCAGACGGTCGCGGCCCCAGATGGCACCGGTCAGGCCGTAAGGAGAGGTGGTGTCGCAAAGCTCGACAGCCTTGTCCACACCAGCGTCGTCATAGACGTAGACTGTGAGGACGGGGCCGAAGATCTCCTCCTCCATGCTCTTGAAATGGGGATCTGTGGTGACGATGACAGTAGGCTCCACGAAATAGCCCTTGGACTTGTCATATCCGCCGCCCAGCACGATCTCAGCGTCTTTCGATGCCTTGGCGTATTCGATGTAGGATGCGATGTTGTCGAAGGAAGTCTCATCGATGACGGCGTTGATGAAATTCATCGGGTCGCAGACATCACCCATCCTCACCTTTGCGGCTGTATCCTTGATCTTCTCGAGGACAGCGGGCCACAGGGACTTGGGCACGTACATGCGGGAAGCGGCGGAGCACTTCTGGCCCTGATACTCGAATGCGCCGCAGTAAGCCGCATTGCCGACCTCCTCAGCCACAGCCGAAGGATGCACGAAGATGAAGTCCTTGCCGCCGGTCTCGCCCACTAAGCGGGGATAGGAGCGGTAATTGGCGATATTCTCGCCCACCTGTTTCCAGAGAGTGTTGAAGGTGGCACTGGAGCCGGTGAAATGCACTCCTGCGAGGTCCTTCGAGGCGAAGATCTCCTTGCCTATGACAGCGCCGCTGCCGGGAATGAAGTTTACCACGCCCGCGGGCACTCCGGCCTCCTCGTAGATCTTCATCAGGTAGTAGTTCGAGAGAATGGCGGTGGTAGAGGGCTTCCATACCACGGTGTTGCCCATCAGCACGGGGGACATCGAGAGGTTGGAGGCAATGGATGTGAAGTTGAACGGGGTCAGGGCGAAGATGAATCCCTCGAGAGGACGGTACTCCACGCTATTGATCTGGTTCGGGCCGCTCTTGGGCTGGATGCCGTAGATCTTGGAAGCAAATGCGGCATTGTAGCGCAGGAAATCGATGGTCTCGCAGGCCGAGTCAATCTCCGCCTGATAGAAGTTCTTGCTCTGGCCGAGCATGCATGCGGCGTTGATGACAGCGCGGTACTTGCCGGCAAGCAAGTCAGCAATCTTCAATATTATCGAGGCCCTGACTGTCCAGTCAAGCTCAGCCCATTCCTCATGCGCATCCAGGGCGGCCTTTATGGCCATTTTAACCTCCTCAGGACCCGCCTTGTGATATATTGCCAGCACATGGCCATGGTCATGAGGCATGACCACCTTTCCGGTGTTGCCGGTGCGGATCTCCTTGCCGCCGATAATCAACGGTATGTCGAGCTGGATACCGCTCTGTCTTTTAAGTTCGGCTTCGAGGGCGACTCTCTCAGGAGAGCCTTTCAGATAGGACTTTACCGGTTCATTGGCCGGTACAGGGAAATTGAAAACTGCATTCTTCATACTTGATCGTAGTTAATTTGTTTTGTCAATTACCCACGAATATACTGCTTCCGCAGCACATTTCAAAGTTTTGAAGATTAAAATACAAGAAACAGAGGACTTTTCTCTCAGGCAAAACGATACAGCCGAAAGGAAGGCGTTCTTCCACTCGACCCAAAGACAACTTTAACGTAGATTAAACGTCCGTTTAAAAGTGACCTGGAAACATACGGCCGTTGATGTCACATTTCCTAAATTATACATTAATATACAAAGTTTTTTCGACTGACGAAAATTCCCAGTATATTTACTGAATAAAACAGACGTTTAATCAACATCTTAACACCAATACGTATGAAAAAATTAAGCATTCTCTGCATCGCTGCCGCAATGGCCTGCCTGACTCTACCCGTAACGGCAGGTACACCCGAAGGCAAAATCGCATTCAATCCTGAACCCTCTGACAACAGACCTTTCGGAATATCAGTCGGCCTAGTGACTAAACAAATGTCAGACGGCAGCACCAAAATCCCATGGATGATGCTTGATCAGATAGCGACAGGAAGGATGAACAAAAAATCCTCCCCGTCCTTCCAGATTGGCTTTTCCTGGTCGCCCGAGTTCCGCTACGGTATCGGGCTGCAAACCGGTATCTTCTACGAACTGTCTGCTGACTCCTATAAGCGTTACTACATAAAAATTGACGAACACACTCTCTCCATTCCTCTGCGCGTTCAGTGGAGATACGAGATTATCCGCGACCTGAGCCTTTTTATCTACACCGGGCCCAGCTTTGACATTGGACTCGTATACAACATTAAGGAAAGAGGACGCAAAATAGATGCATACAAACACATAGATTCAGATTTCAGTCGTTTCCACATGATGTGGGGTGTTGGAGCCGGCGTCCGTTGGAAATTCCTGCAGCTCAACATAGGCGGCGACTGGGGCCTCACACCCCTCTACAAAAGTGAGAGCGGTGCCCATCTGAACAAACCGTTCCACATCACACTCTCTTACCGCTTCTGACAATTCCGTCACTATACCCGAGACTGCGCCTGACACCTCATCAGCGCAGTCTTTTTTAATACCCGCATATCTCGGAAAGCACCATTAACGGTTCATCCCGGTCGTTCAGGACAGCATCTTCTCTGGAATGGCGGGAACAATGGTAACCACGGGAGCAGAGCCATATCATAACAGGCGAATAATCAACACCTTGCAGAGAGCCGATGCTCTTACCACGCCCTTAGATAGCGACTAAAATCTCTCGTTGAAATCATAACTGCCACATATTAAGCACATTGCATTTACGAGGTGCTTCTCTGCTTTCCATTGCTGCACCCTTCTGCATCACCTTCAGAAGGCGGGCGGAGAAGGTTATCATTTATTCTCGACACATACTCTTTTTCAGGTGCTCCAAATTTTATCCGCTGTCCCCATTTACAAGAAACCCTCCAGTTGTTGCCGGAGGGTGGTGTGCGTCCAATTAAAATCCGTCTACTGTTCAAGAATCGACTGCACTTCTTCTTTCAGTTTCGGCAGGTGGTTTATCACTATGCTCCAGAGAATATCGGCTGAGAGACTGTCATAGCCGTGGATGATATAGTTTCTCGCATCCACTATCTTTCTGGAGTTGGTGATGGCTATGTCCCTGTACTCCTTTAGAATCCTATTCATCGCTTCTCCGATTATCTCTATGTCTCTTTCTACCGCACGTCTAAGACACAGGTCATCGCAGAACTCCCCGAAGTATTTGGGCTTGTCTCCAAAGAATGATTCCACTTCGTTGATTGCATCCAGAATGTCATGCAGATGCTTGTTTATACTGTGTCATCCATATATCAGCTGTTTAGTCGAATCCACACTTTTTCGGAAATAAGGGTTCCTAATCGTCTGCTCCTCCACCAAGTCCACCTCCCTGCCGAAAAGGTCCTGCAATGAGTACTTGAAGTCGAAGTAGTTGTCAAAGTAGTCCTCCACCTCGTCTTTCTTGAAATCCACGACCATATCTATGTCGCTTCCGTCATTGAATCTGTCGGTAAGTACAGAGCCGAACACAAACAGTCTGTTCACCTTGTACTTCCTGCACAGGGCGGCAATGCTCTTTATATGACGTTCTATCAGTCTCATCTCTTTGCAAATATAGTGTTTTTATACTGCAAATGCCAATTTCATTCCAACTTTCAAATTTTATCCGCTGGTCTCATATTAACAAGAAACCCTCCAGTTGTTGCCGGAGGGTTTTGTTTATCCTATGGTTTACTCCTCTATCAGATTGCCGACTTTGGCTATGAACTCCCGTACTGGCTCAAAAAGCGGCTGCATTTCTTCTGACGTTGTAACATAGACGCAGTTGTAGTCACTTTCCTCACGCATCATCTGAAGATTGGAATACAGTTTTGAATCCTCGGCAGTAAATATGCCTGTCTTTACATAGTGCTGCCCAAACATCAGCATGGCTCCTTTATGCGTTCCGACTTTATATCCATCCTTTATAAGGAGTGCGGATACAGCATGGAATACTGCATAGTAAAGCCGGTTGGCAACGACATCCCAGAAACCCATCGAGGCATTGCCCTCAGCCTGTTTGAAACATGTGCAGGCCCTCTCATATTCCAGATTTACCATTATCTGGCGTTCTGTATCCTGTAGTCTCATACCAATACTATTCCGTCCTGTTCAACATTCTTGTAAAATGGAGTGAATGACATCTTCCTCCAGTTATCCTTTGTGTAGATAATAGGACTTATCAGTTCTCCGACATCCCAGCTCAACGCACGGAATGGATAGGCTACCTCGTCACGGTCTTGTCTGTCTATCTTCGGTTTGTCCAGAAGTATCAGCAAATCCCAGTCGGAGTCCTCGTCAGCCTCATTCCTCGCCCGTGAGCCGTACAGTATCAGCTGCCCTCCTTTCGGGAGAACCTCCTTGGCTATCCGCTTTATCTCATTTAATATCTCACTCGATTTCATAACTCTGTGGCTTTTATGGCAAATCCTCCAACCAACTCCCATCTGAAATCAAGTTGAAGGATTCATTTAAGTCAGACAGGATTACCTATACGGCTACTCCGTGCTCATAAAGGTACTCGGGGGCTATGTCAGCTCCGTTTGACCAGAAGATGGTATCGAACAATCCGAATTGGATAAATTTCTTCAAGTCCCTAAGCTCCCTGAATGCAGGATATTCAAGAAGTGGAGACAGGTCCACTTTCTTGCGTACACCGTCACTGAACTCACAGAGCAGCGTATAATCCTTTACGTATTCAACATCCTTAACTGTAATCATGGCGTTATCTGTTTATCTTGGTTATCAACTCACCTCTTTGGGCCTTTTCCCAGAGTTCCTCCAGCTCTTTTAGATGTCCGTCTATGAACTCGTTTATATCGTTTATCTGCCTTGACTTAGCCTTTCCATCCACTATCCTGTCTTTCAGAGTTATCGTGAAGTCACAGCCTCCTCCTTTCACATGGATATGCGGTGGATTGTGGTCAAAGGCATATAGTAAATCAAAAGTCCACGTATTACAAATATCGACCCCATATGCGTTGTGTTTTACGCAAATATAGCAAATTTTATGCAAACCGTTGTATTGCCGGATTGATTGCCACTTTATCCGGACAATATTACGGCTTCGCCATCCAGCCTAATCCGTTTTAGGCGTGTTCCTCTTGAAGTCCCAGTCCTTTTCCATTACGGAGATACCGAGAGAGACGTACTTCCGCTTACCGTCTTTCATCAGCCGCAGCATAATAGGGGATGTATCGTCTGCAAGTATCTTCGAACGGTAACACACGACATCTAAATACGTGTTCATTAGTGAATTAGGTATTGTGTTCCGGTTTACATCACGGCTTACATGATACCGCCCAAAAAACGCATTTCAAGACAAGTGCATAAATGAAAAAAGCACCTGCGTTTTGGCTGCAAGTGCTTCATTCTCACCTTTCAAGGCTGTGGACCCGGCTGGGCTTGAACCAGCGACCCCCTGATTATGAGTCAGGTGCTACTAACCGACTGAGCTACGGGTCCTAATCACTATCTTTGAATCAGAGACGCAAAGATAGTTATTTTTTCCAATTATCAAACTTTGATTTCAACTTCTACTCCACTGGGAAGCTCAAGCTTCATCAAAGCATCCACGGTGCTGGGTGTCGAGCTGTAGATGTCGAGGAGACGACGGTATGAATTAAGCTCGAACTGCTCGCGGGACTTCTTGTTGACGAAAGTAGAGCGGTTGACGGTGAATATCTTCTTGTCTGTAGGAAGAGGTATAGGACCATTCACGACAGCACCGGTAGCCTTCACCGTTTTCACGATCTTGTCCGCGGACTTGTCCACGAGAGCGTGATCGAATGATTTCAGTTTTATTCTTATTTTTTGGCTCATTGCTTTTAATTTTAATCTGGTTATTCTTCATCCTCGTCATACTTGCGCGCTCCACCGGCCTTTTCAATAACCTCTTTGGCAAGGTTGGCGGGTAGCTCGGCATAATGCGAGAACTCCATAGTACTGGTCGCACGTCCCGATGTGATGGTACGGAGGATGGTGACATAGCCGAACTGCTCTGCAAGGGGCACTTTGGCCTTGACGATCCTCGCGTTGCCCTTAGAGTCCATGTTGGTGATCTGTCCACGGCGCTTGTTAAGGTCACCGATGACATCTCCCATGTACTCCTCGGGGGTAACGACCTCCAATGACATGATAGGTTCCAGAAGAATAGGATTAGCTTTGGGCAGGGCATGCCTGAATGCCATGCGGGCGCAGATCTCGAAGGACAGTGCGTCGGAGTCCACGGGGTGGAAGGAGCCGTCGAGCAGAGTGACCTTGAGTGAGGGGACCTCGAATCCGGCAAGGACACCGTTGGCCATTGCGGACTTGAATCCCTTCTCCACTGCGGGTATGTACTCGCGGGGAACGTTTCCTCCCTTGACCTGGTCGATGAACTGAAGTCCTGTGACTCCCTCGTCGGCAGGTCCGATCTCGACGATGATGTCGGCGAACTTACCACGACCACCGGTCTGCTTCTTGAACACCTCACGGTGCTGTACTGTAGAGCGGATGGCCTCCTTGTAGTTGACCTGAGGCGCACCCTGGTTGATCTCGACACCGAACTCGCGTTTGAGACGGTCCACGATAATCTCCAAGTGAAGCTCACCCATACCGCTGATGACGGTCTGTCCTGTCTCATGGTCTGAGCGCACTGTGAATGTAGGGTCCTCCTCGGAGAGCTTGCCGAGAGCGATACCGAGCTTGTCGAGGTCCTTCTGGGTCTTGGGCTCCACTGCCAGTCCGATCACAGGATCAGGGAATGTCATGGACTCCAGAACGATAGGATGATTCTCGTCACAGATGGTGTCACCTGTACGCAGCTCCTTGAAGCCTACTGCGGCGCAGATATCACCAGCCTCAACGAAGTCGATGGGGTTCTGCTTGTTGGAATGCATCTGATACAGACGGGCCACACGCTCCTTCTTGCCGGAACGGGTATTGAGCACGTATGTACCTGCGTCCAGCCTTCCAGAATAAGCCCTAAGGAATGCCAGACGGCCCACGAAGGGGTCTGTGGCAATCTTGAACACCAGGGCGCAGAAAGGCTCCTTGGCATCGGGATGACGCTCCTCCGGCTTGTCCGTCACGGGATTGGTTCCCTCTACCTCGGGAACATCCAGAGGCGAAGGCAGGTATCTCATGACAGCATCCAGAAGGAACTGTACACCTTTATTCTTGAATGACGAGCCGCAGCACATGGGCACGACCGCCATCTCTATGGTAGCCTTGCGGATAGCGGCTATGATCTCCTCATCGGTAATGGTAGAGGGGTCGTCGAAGAATTTCTGGAGGATACGGTCGTCATACTCGGCGACAGTCTCCAGCAGTTTGTTCCTCCACTCCTCGGCCTCTGCCTCCAGATCCGCCGGAATATCCTTTATCTCGTAGTTAACGAGCTCCTTGCTGTCCTGATCGTAGTAGATGGCCTTCATGGCTATCAGGTCTACGATACCGGCGAACTTGTCCTCAGATCCGATGGGAATACAGATGGGAAGAGGGTTGGCGCCCAGCTTCTCACGTATCTCCTCCACTACTGCGAAGAAGTCCGCTCCTACGCGGTCCATCTTATTGACATATGCTATCTTCGGCACATGATACTTGTCAGCCTGACGCCATACGGTCTCAGACTGAGGCTGTACGCGGCCTACTGCACAGAATGTCGCAACGGTTCCGTCAAGTACGCGCAGAGATCTCTCGACCTCCACTGTAAAGTCCACGTGGCCCGGAGTGTCTATCAGGTTGATCTGATAGGTCTCTCCGTTGTAATGCCAGAAGGCTGTGGTGGCAGCGGAAGTAATGGTTATACCCCTTTCCTGCTCCTGGACCATCCAGTCCATGGTAGCTGCTCCGTCGTGCACCTCCCCTATCTTATGAGTCTTTCCCGTATAGTACAGGATTCTCTCCGACGTGGTTGTCTTTCCGGCATCGATATGGGCCATGATGCCGATATTTCTGGTGTATTTTAAATCCCTTGCCATCAGCTAATCTTTAAACGCTAAAATCTGAAATGGGCGAAGGCCTTGTTGGCCTCTGCCATCTTGTGCATATCTTCTTTTCTCTTGTAGGCAGCACCTTCACAGTTATAGGCTGCCATAATTTCTGCGGCCAACTTTTCCGCCATGGAGTGACCGGAACGCTTGCGCGAGAAGACTATCATATTCTTGATCGCGAGAGAGACTTTTCTTTCCGGACGCACCTCGGTCGGAACTTGGAAGTTCGCTCCACCAACCCTGCGGCTCTTTACCTCCACCTGAGGGGTGATGTTTTCCAACGCTTTTTTCCAAATGTCGAGAGGAGCCTTGTCAGAATCTTTCATCTTCTCGCCCACCATATCGATGGCGTCGTAAAAAATAGAATACGCGATACTCTTCTTACCCTGGAGCATGAGGTTGTTCACAAACTGTGTGACCAGAACTTCATGATACTTGGGATCAGGAAGTAGAATCCTCTTTTTAGGCTTCGATTTTCTCATTTCTTGATACTTTAGGAAAAATTAATAAAATGTTTACTTCTTAGCGGCTGACTTCTTCGGTCTCTTGGCTCCGTAGAGTGAACGGCTCTGAGTACGTCCCTCCACGCCAGCTGTATCCAAAGCGCCCCTAAGGATGTGGTAACGTACACCGGGAAGGTCCTTCACACGACCGCCGCGCACAAGCACGATGGAGTGCTCCTGAAGGTTGTGGCCCTCGCCGGGGATGTATGCGTTGACCTCTTTCTGATTGGTAAGTCTCACACGGGCTACCTTACGCATAGCCGAGTTAGGCTTCTTGGGAGTGGTGGTGTAGACACGCACGCACACACCTCTCTTCTGAGGGCACGCATCCAACGCGCGAGATTTGCTCTTCTCGACGATAACCTCGCGTCCTTTGCGAACTAACTGTTGAATTGTTGGCATAAATGTTTGTTAATCTTAACTTTACATTATTCCCGTCAAATTAAACGGGCTGCAAAGATACACAATTTTCATTGAAACACTAATTTTTCTTCACCTTTTGTTCCAATTGTCATAAATTTTCCTTTACTTTGTAACAGATTATTAATACATGCTTAATGAAGAAACTGATCCTATCCTGTATCGTCACAGCCACAGTATTTGTCCTTGCATCCTGCGATAAGGACAGCACCGGGACCGGCACTCCTGAAAACCCACCATCGGACTCCTTATTAATTGAAAGCATCCTCATCAACCCTTCTTCCCTGGAACTGGAAGCGGGGGACTCCGCCACACTGACACCGATAATACTGCCAAAGCAGTCCGGAACTGTCGTCCTTGAATGGACATCCTCCGACAACACCGTCGCAACAGTCTCCGCCTCAGGGACCGTGACGGCAGTAAGCGAGGGCACAGCCACGGTGACAGCCTCCTCGGGCGAAGTTCACGGTTCGTCCACAATCACCGTAACAGCCGGGAAGACAGAGCCTCCCGCAGATGAGCCGGAAGTCGGTGACTACTTTTATTCTGACGGCACATGGTCCTCAGACCTTGACGCAGACAAAGAAGTCATAGGAATAGTATTCTATACAGGCAATCCGGCAAAGGACGATCCGACCCTCCAGGCCGACCATCCGGAATGCACCCATGGACTGGTAGTCGCGATATCCGGAGACGAATACGTCCCGTGGCAGTCCGCATACTTCCAATACGGCAGGACTGTAGACGAATGGGTAAGAGCCAACACCGAGTTCACATCCATTGCCACGTCCTCCAATTCCGACGACAATATCAACAAAATGCTCGGATACAATAACACCTGCGCCATAGAGGCCTTCAACGCCGACCCGGCAAACAGCCAGTGGCCAGTGGAGGCAGTCCAGGCCGTACTGCAGTACAGGGAGACCAATCCGGCACCCGCAGGCACCAGTGACTGGTATCTTCCGTCAATAAAGGAATACATAATCATGTGCTATAAGGAGACAGATGCGTATATCGGCACACTTCCGGGCTCCGACAACTATGACATGCTTAATGCCAAGTTGGAGACACTGCCTGACGCACAACCCATAGGTACAGACGGATACGGATTCTATTCTTCCAGCACCGAGGAGGCAAACGCCATAGACAAGGCATATGCCATCTCTTTCTGCTACAAGATGGTGGCGACCAACTCAAAGGACAAATCCTCCCTGTATTCCACCAGATTCATACTGGCCTTCTGAAACAGACACATCATCTATTTATCAACTTAATAAAACTAACAGTCATGCATTATCAAAAATTCTTATGGACAGCTATCTGCGCTGTGGCAATACTGTCATGTGACACACAGCAGAAACAGGAAACGGAAGTTCCTGTCCTGACGCCTACGACTACCGAAGACATCAACGTATTAAATGAGGGAGGACAATACAACCTGACATACTACATTGACCATCCGGCAGACGACGGCAGGATAGAGGCATCTGTCTCTCCAGAGGGATGGATTGACGGCATCAACACGGAAACGCCCGGAATAGTCTCATTCAATGCCTCCGCAAATGAAAGCGAGGAGATACGTGAGGCATCCATTGAAGTTACATATATCTATACCGGAGGAGAGCCCCAGTCGTTCTCTGTGCGCATAGTTCAGGAAGCGGCTGACGGCACTGATGATCCTGATAATCCGGACGATCCGGATAACCCGGATGATCCCGACAATCCGTCAGACGCCCCTTTCACAATAACGGTTACCGACATTACCTATTCGACAGCCGACATCACTATTGTGCCGGACGACCTGTCCATGCCTTTCATCGTATGGGTTGACGAAGCCAGCGAGATAAATGGTCTTGACGACGACGCGCTTTTCACTGAGGACCTCACTATTATGCAAAGTACTGCGGCCGTGATGGGACAAAGTCTGCAGGGGTATATCAATCTGATTATCAAGCACGGAGAGCAGAACCGCAAGCAAGGCAAATTGAATCCCGACACCGAATATGCCGTATGGTGCTATGGAATAGACAATTCAGGCAGCTATCCTGAAAGGACTACGAGCATAGCCAGAAAGACATTCATTACAGATGTTCCCGAAGTCACCGACAACGGCATAACCCTGGAGGTAGAAGTAACGGGCAATACTTTCTCAGCTGTCGCGACGCCCTACGCCAACGACAAATACTACAACCTGAACTGGAACAGCGAAAGCACCCTTCAGAATAGTGGCTTTACCGATGGAACCGCTGCTAAAAGATGCTTCGACTACGAATACGACTACATGTCGCAGTATCTCGCACTTATGCCTGTGACTTCATGGGCCAACGTAAAGCAAGGACCGGCGACCACCTCCTCAACATTCAAGAATGAGGACACTTACTATGTATTCGCATATTTCATCAATGATGATGCGACTGCCGATGGAGACATCTACATAAAGACAATAGAATACGACGGAGAAACAGCCACCGTACTTGATGCCCCTGGAGCCTCCTTCCTGAGAGCGTCGAATACCGACAGGAAAGTTGAGAGGCCCATGCCTTGAACCGCATAAAGAAATACACAGTCTGAGATAAACAGAAAGGACGTACCAGGTGCGTCCTTTTTTTACACAGAACACCCTGTACAGACTTGCAAAAACGGTAAAGTTTGCTAATTTTGCGATACTTCTAATATTCACGCATATGACCATATCACAGAAAGCCCGGCACTACATTGACCTCGAAGAAAGATACGGGGCACACAACTACCATCCACTGCCTGTAGTCCTCTCGAAAGGAGAAGGCGTCTACGTATGGGACGTGGACGGAAAACGCTACTATGATTTCCTTTCTGCTTATTCGGCTGTCAACCAAGGGCACTGCCATCCTAAAATAGTAAAGGCCCTGTGCGACCAGGCCCAGAGACTGTGCCTGACCTCAAGGGCATTCTACAACGACTGCCTTGGGCCATACGAGGAAATGGCCACGAAATTCTTCGGCTATGACAAGCTGCTTCCCATGAACTCAGGAGCCGAGGCTGTCGAGACGGCACTGAAACTGGCCCGCAGATGGGGCTACATAAAAAAGGGCATCCCTGAGAACGAGGCTCTTATAATCACCTGCGAGGGTAATTTCCACGGCAGGACCATCACTATCGTATCCATATCCACTGACCCCGACAGCTACTCGCAATACGGCCCCTTCACTCCGGGATTCATATCCATACCTTATGACGACAGCGAGGCCCTGCGCAAGGTGCTGGAGGAAAAAGGCGACAGGGTAGCCGCTTTCCTGGCCGAGCCGATTCAGGGCGAGGCAGGCGTATACGTGCCGCACGACGGTTATCTTAAAGAGTGCTATGACCTCTGTAAGAAACACAATGTACTCTTCGTGGCAGATGAGGTGCAGACCGGCATAGGACGCACCGGACGCATGTTCGCATGCGACCACGAGGGCATACGTCCTGACATGATCACAATAGGCAAGGCGCTGTCAGGAGGAGTGCTGCCCATCTCGGCCGTCCTTGCGGATGACGAGATCATGCTCACCATAAAACCCGGAGAGCACGGCTCCACATTCGGAGGCTTCCCTTTGGCGGCAAAAGTAGCAGTAGCCGCCCTCGAAGTGATACGGGACGAGCATCTGACCGAGAACGCTGACAAGCTGGGCAGAATATTCCGCGAGGAGATATCCGCGATACAGTCGCCTTTCTTCAAGTCCGTACGCGGAAAGGGTCTGCTCAACGCAGTCATCACAGAGCCGCAGAAAGGCCTAGAGGCATGGGATATATGCCTGGCCATGGCCGAGAAGGGCCTGCTGGCAAAGCCGACCCACACTCACATAATCCGCTTCGCCCCGCCTCTGGTAATCAACGAGGAGCAGCTCCGCGAGGCTACAGCTATAATAAAGGATGTATTTGAGCACATCTAACTATGCAGACGACATCAAAAGTTTTTATGGTCAAGCCCGTCCGTTTCGGATACAATCCGCAGACGGCGGGCAATAACGCATTCTCCCGCCCAGGCCGTGAGAATTCGGCTCAGGAAAATGCCCTGAGAGAGTTTACTTCCTATGTGGCCCTTCTTCGGGCAAACAAGATAGACGTGGTCATCGGCGAGGACACCAGCACCCCGCATACACCGGACTCAATATTCCCGAACAACTGGTTCAGCACTCACGAGGACGGGACGATGGTGCTATACCCGATGTCCACGCTCAACCGCAGGCATGAGAGGAAAGAAGAGCTGCTGGAAGTGATAAGGAAAAATTTCGAGGTCCGCAGACTGATAGACCTTACCTGGTGGGAGAACGACAACCTGTACCTGGAAGGTACGGGAAGCATGGTCCTGGACAGGGAAAACAAAATTGTTTACGCAGCCAAATCCCAGCGCACCTCGGAGAAGGTACTGGAAGATTTCTGCAAACAGATGTGTTATACTCCCGTATATTTCGAGGCTTACGACAGACAGGGAGTCGCCATTTACCACACCAATGTCATGATGAGCGTGGGAACCGCATACGCAATAGTATGCATGGAATCAATCAGGCCAGAGGACAGGGACAGAGTGCTTGGCTCCATCAGGGACAGCGGAAGAAAAATACTGGACATATCGTTCGACCAGCTGGAGCATTTCGCGGGCAACATGCTGGAGGTACACAACACCGAGGGCAGACCGATCCTGGTAATGTCAGCTTCCGCCCGTAAAAGCCTGACCACAGAACAAAACCGGGAGTTGAGCGCTCACTACAAGCTGCTCTCCCCCCAGTTGGACTATATCGAGACTCACGGAGGAGGCTCGGCCCGCTGCATGCTGGCCGAGCTCTTCTGATGAGCTTTATAACTTAAATTTCCGATTCACACACCAGCATCGAGACATTGGAGATTATCTGGCCGGTATAGACATCTATCGCTACCGCGAAAGCTGTGAACTCCGATGCCATCGGTATATCTATGGGAGTACTTGTGGCCTCTCCCTGGTAGGACATTTCCATAAAATAGTCATATACAGTTCCGCCGCCAAGTATCGGAAGCAGATATATTATCTCATCCAGCATCTCCTGATATGACTCGGCTATCGCCTCAGTAGTATTGGTGCCATTATAAACATCCATAAGATAACGTACCTCATCGTTATTTGGCACCGCCGATATGGTCAGCGTCCATTCTTCGGCATTCTGCTCCACCGACAACTCGAAAACGACATCCTCGGGTGTGACAGGAAGAGTCTTGGCCTGCGCATAATACATATCCGTCAGGATATTACCGGCAGCATCCATTCCGTAGGCATACACGATATAATCGGAATCCGCACTCAGGTCCTCCGCAGAATACGTACCCTCTCCTTGCTTGAGAACATATTTCTCGAGAAACTCCTCATATGACAGATTGCGTTTTGCCGCCTGCTCCTGGAAATACTCGATGTCATAGGCAATATACTCCTCATACGAGTCAAAAGAGTCCCATGTAGCCTTATCCACTGCCATACTTACATAGGTAAGCTCCGGATCCGGCGGAACCACTTTCCAGACCACCATACCGGTAGTACACTCGCTTTCCTGCACGGATATGGTGAATGAGGCATAGGGCTCCTGCGTCACGGTAAACTCAAGGACCTGTCCTTCATAGGTAAGTACTATATCCGCCATTCTGGACTCGTTGCCATTGTTTACTGATACGGTAAAATAGACCTCACCATACGCGCTTGTCGTATTGACCTCCTCAATCCAGTCAACATTGGGAGTGACTTCAGCGGCCACGGATGCTCCTGTAGGACTGGCGATGTCGTAATAGATAGTATGAGTGCCTGCCTCAGGCCCTATTGTCATCTGTCGATCTGACTTCGAACTGAACCCTACATTGTCGCGACCATTGTCGTCATTATTATTGCACGAAGTGAACACTGCTGCTGCTAATGCAGAGACTAGAATAAAGACAATTTGTTTTTTCATATCGGATGTGTTTTAATTTGTTAGACGCAAAACTATCCGATATATCTCTGAATATCAAATATTAATAGTTGCAAAACGGCAAATTTGCCGATTTGTCATAAAGTACGTTATACGGCCCTCACTTCCTTCATATATCTTCCGGCAGTGACACCGGTCTCTTTCTGAAAAGAACGGTAAAACACAGATATCGAGCTATATCCCAGATCATCAGCGAGCTGCTTGAGAGGTATGTCCACCGACTTGTCGGACATAATCAGAGTAGCCTCTACTATGCGCCATGAATTGAGGTAGTCACTGAAAGACTTTCCCGACATACTGTTTATAGCCCTTGAAAGATAGGTTCTGTTTGTTCCAAGTATATCAGCCAGACTGTCTCTTGTCAAAGACTTCATCCTATACACCTTCTGCTCCCGCATAAGGTTCTCAACTTTTGCAAACAGCTCGCGGTCTGTTTCTGTAACAACGGAGTCCTGGCGCTTCTCTCCATTCTGCTTGGCCGCAACCTCCAGTTCCTGCATCCTCTTGAACTCCTCCACATACCGCTGATGCTTCTCGACCAGCAGCCTGTAGGTATTGCGCTGATGCCGATATAAGAACAGCAGAAACAGCATCACGAGAACTGCTATCAGGAGGACAGCTATATAAATCAGCATCCGCTGCCTGGTCTTAAGATGATCCAGCTCTGCCGCCTGCGCCATGTTCTCATACTTCATCTTCTGGATAGACATAAGCATGGTATTGAACTCCAGCTCTCTCTTCCTGTTGGAGACACTGTCAAGGTAAGCCCTGTAATTCTCCAGCCACGACACAGCCTCATCATTGCGGTTCTGGATAAGGGCATTGTCTATCAGGCAGGACAACAGTTCCTTGCGGCACTCGTGATTGTCATGCCTGTACGAGACATCCAGTCCTCTCTCAAACATATCCTCGGCCTCAGCATACTGCCCTGAAGACATAAGCATCCTTCCATAATCCAGATACACAAAAGTCTCTGTCCCGGCATCCGCATAATGCGCATACTCCAGAGCCGATATATAATATCTCTCAGCCTCGGCATAATTGCCTGACGATGAATTGATATCTGCATATACCTTACAGATAAGCGCATAGAGAGTCACCACCTCACCGCGGCGGGCCAGATCCCAGGCCGGGCCGATATACTTGAGTGCCTCGGCATCTTGACCGCAGACATGCAGCATCATGGCCATCATAAGGCTGGCAGAGGCCTTATTGTCAACTAATGAAGAATACTCCACCAGCTTGTAAGCTTCCTCGGCATATTCCATACCCTGCCTGTCGGACCTGATGTAGAAGAGATAGATGATGTCCATGAGAACGCCGAGACGGTTTCCGGGACTCATAGTAAGGGACGCATAATGATAACTTTTCTGATAGTACTCCATGGCTTTTGAGTAATTCAGCTCGGCCTTTATCGCGCACCCCCCATAAATACTGTAATACAGATACTTAAGGACATTGTCCCAGGATTGTTCAACATAAGGCTCTATACTGTCCAGATAGTAAAGAGCCGAATCGGTACGTTCCTTGAAGAGCCAGGCCTGCGCCATATACACACCGCTGTATAAAGCGCAGAGAGTATCTCCGGCAGCTATGGCGTCCCTGAGGACAGGACGGGTATATATTATAACAGAGTCATCATTACCGACACTGTTGAAACGCCTCCAGGCATCCTTGTGCTCATCGAGTTGTCCACTGTCATACTTAATGTCGACGGAAGGGGACTCCGAACATGATGCGGCGACGCATAATACCGCAGCGCACAATATGATAAAACCCTGTACTCTCATATCTGTCTCATAACTGTCAAACGGCAAAGATACGAAAAATAGGGGCCATGTCAAATATGACACAGCCCCCGAGCAAGTTTAAAACACATCAACTAAATTATCCTCTTTCCGCCCTCCTCAGCATCTTATTTATAACTCGCACATTGTCTGCCTTGTACGGTGACATATAATTTTCGGAGACAGAAACTTCGCCAGACTTCCTGCAGAACGTGCGCTCAGGCGCGTAACTTCTGTTACTGAAATCCAGAACACCTGTCCATTCTCCGTCCCACACATGTCCCAAGTCATCTGTAAATGCAAATGATATCGTATATGTATCATCTCCGTTATTTGTAATGCTCAGGTCTCCGCTGACCGCAGGAGCACAACCTACAATCAAACCTTCCAAGGTCTCCATATAATTGGTTCCCATAAGATAATCACCATCCAGATAACCTGTCACATACTCTCCGGGTGCAGGATTCACAGGATCAACGGAGGGAGTATACACCGCTGATGTCAATCCGGCGCTGAAATCCACCTCTTCTGTGATAAGTTCCAGCTGCACGACATCCATAGCCGATTCCAGGACCACAATCCAGTTCCCGGTGCCGTTTCCATAATAATCCCCCCAGAACTGGGCAGAACCAGACGCCCCTTCAAGGTCCAGAGTATAGTCATCAGTCAATGTCGAATAAGGCCCGGGGAACCCCGTCACCTCAAGCGCACCGTTATATGAGCATTCCACAGAGTATCCCTCAGCGGTAGTGAATGTACAAGTAACGGCATAACTCCCGGGTTGACCGCTGATTGTCATCTCTCCGTCAACGACAAGCCCCTCAAGCACATTCTCAGACTCGTCAATATAGGTGACATAAGTACCCATAGCCATAGTCACACCCATATAGTCGAGATACTCTCCGGGATAAATGGACATTGCCTCCGGCATACTGACGTCTGAGCCGACAAGCGCATACTTACCTGTCGCGATATTTCCACTTTCGTCATAATGCATAAATACATCCACATTCAAAATACTTCCCGGCGGCACTACATATCCGAAGAAGTCAACTTCCATGTCTGTAAAAGTCAATTGGACTTCCATAAGGCCGCCTTCCTCTCCGGACACATACACTGCCGCGCCCTGCGATGCCTCCATGTCGATATCCCGATCAAGCACGGCATCACCGCCACTGCCTCCTGAGGCATTGTCGTATTCAGGCGTACCGGCATAGGTAAGATAGTGTCTCATTCCGTCCTCATCGGTAAGACTGGCCTCCGCAAGCATCACACCGTCGTCATAAGATATCGTCAGCGTTCCTTCCGTAAATCCGACATCAAAGACATCCTCACCGTCCGCTGATGTTCTCAATGCCTCAGTATTATCCGGCGCGAATGTCATATCTGCCGTAGATCCCGGTTCTCCCAGAACATAAGTTCCGGCCGCGGGCAGAGGGTTGTCCTGATTCTCAGGAGCAGATGCATTATATAAGTCGAATGCGTAGTAGGAGCCTCCGGGCATGGCGCCGCCATCATACTCCATATCCGACAGTATCGTATAATAATTGTGCTCACCATCCACGCCATACCGGGTGCCATAATAGGTACCGCTCATAAACCCGCAGTCGGTGACATAGTCATACGAGGCCTGAATCACGTTGATCTGGGCAGTAACGCTCTCATTTTCTCCATACGTATATACGATAGTGACTATGGAGCTCCTGTCCTCATCCGTCGTATTCTCATCAACGTTGAAGACTATGCGGCCTGGGGTATCGTAGTTGAATCCGCCAATCCAGCTTTCGACAGGCTTTGCCAGGACAGTTCCTCCCTCCACGGGATTCTCGATCCGATACTCCACAACAGTCTCTCCTCCTTCCATAGGGACAGGCAGGTTCACCAGTTTGCCAAGGTCTATCTCAGGGAGAATGGTGTTTACGTCCGGCTTCTTTTCACATCCGGACAGTACCGGCACTAAGGCCACAAGCAATAGCAACAGATATTTTTTCATATATCAGAATCTCATTAAAGTTTACTCGTATTCAAACACTGCAAAACCATTGACAGGGATACTTACCGCATTGTCCATGACATATCCGTAATCACCATATATGGCATACTGGGCACTTCCTGTAAATGAGCCTTCTCTGTTAAGCATTACAAGAATATGAAGATTGTCCGTATCAAGGACAGACTCCGGCACCGGTATGGAGAAAGTTCTATCCAGAAGACCGTTAGCCGTCAAAGAGACAGCCTCACCCCACATCTCCGTCATCTCCGCTCTGGCCACATTGTTGTGAACATAATCCGAGGAGCCGCCTGACTGCTGGTAGACCATGCCGTCCTCCAGGACAAACACGCTCACGAGATACTCTCCAGCCTGCTTGGAGGCGATGCTCAGGTCCACTACGATATTGCCGTTCTCAATACGCGACGTACCGGCCGCCATGGTATTCGCAGGAAGGTCCTCAACTGCCTCGACTGCCAGATCATTTATGATTTCCTGCACTATCGCGCTCGGATAGGTGCCGCCTATCTCCGCATAATTGTTCATAAATCCGGCAGGCAGACCGTCTATTCTGAAATAGTCCGCATAATCCTCTCCCGCATCATAATTAAGGCCCCCTTCCGACTGCCATACATGCACGCTGAGGGGAAGAATATGCCTGGGATCGTTCTCAATAGCGTCCATAAGGCCGACATTCATCCTCGGACAGTTGCCGCACCATGTCGCCGTAAATCTCATCATTACCGAACGGCGCAGGAACTCACTGCCATAATCAGCCTCAAGCCGGCCCATCTGTGTCACATTGACAACTGCATTGGTGACACCGTCGACACCATTGAGGGTGATACTGCCCTCGCGGACATTGTCCTCATTGGGTGTCACAGTCATGTGTATTCTGGATGTCATATACTTGGAGTAAGTACTGCCATCCGACAGCAGCGTCGAGTCGTACTCTATGCTGCTCACCTCTATCCAGTCTTCTACGGGCACGGCATCGTACTTCACGTTACCCTTCAGGGAGAATGTGTACTCACCGCCCTGTATGCCCACCATAGCTATGGACGAGACGTCGATACCGGGGGTCACATCCTGAATAACCATGTATTTGGTCGCAACCCCTCCTGACTCCACAGTGAAAGACGACACCCTCTCGCTATGCTCTGGATTAAGCGACTGGACATTGATCTGCAGCGTAGCGATACCGGCCGCTCCGCTGAGAGGCGAGACATAGAACCAGTCTCCCTCGGTCCCCGTCACCTTCCAGCTGTCGTCAAACTCAAGAGCCACCCCTACCTGCCCCTCGGCATTGGGCACCTGTATAGACTGCCCCAACAGGACCACAGGACTTTCGTCCTCTCCTGCAGGGTTGCAGGAGAAGACGGAAAGACCGATGGCCAATATAATGACCGTATAAAGCAATTTTTTCATACACATCTGATTATCAATCCGACAATACTATTCTGAGAGAACCATATCGCCTGTCCATGTGCCATAGAACTCATTGGCAAGAGGCGAGTCGTCAATAAACCGGAACTCTATAGTATAGTTACCGTTTCCGTTATTGGTAATCTTCAGGGTTCCTCCTGTAGCCGGCGCAACTGACTGAGGTTTGCCGTCAGCACCGAAGTCCCCTTTGAACCAAGTGTAAATATATCCAAAGTAATACTCGCCGGCAATAAACTCTCCAGGCAGAGGATCCCTGTTGTCCGGACTGTCAGCAGCGACTGAATATGTTCCAGACGGTATCCCGTCCTCAACACCTTCAGTATCTACTATAATATCTATCTTTATCTCATCTCCGAAGACTCCGTCCGACGGCTTGATGTCCAGCTCCCAGTTGTTATACCCGTTACCGAAATAGTTGGAATGGAACTCGGCAGTCATTACCGCACCGTCAAGGTCAAGTTCCCTGTCTTCGGTCAGGGTAGACTTCCATTCTCCTACCAGCTCTTCCGTAGTGAACGTCTTGAGCACCGGAACAGAATTGAATATGCCTGTATACAGGTCCACTGCCATAGCAAAACCGGTATATACTGTGGACGGAGCAAGCTCATCAACCAGATAAGAGTCCGGTCCGATGGATGAGAGAGGCTTGATTATATCTTCTATCGGCAGGTTTATACCGCCAAGCGCAAGCATCTCGTCTATGAGACCATTGATATATACCTGATAGCTATCCCTGATCTGATCAGGTGTATAATCGGAGCCCTCCGCAGTGGAGAACATGTAGTAAACCTCGTTGTCGTCAGGGGTAACAGACATCATAACCGTAGTGCTGGTCACATCCGTGTACTCAATGGTAAAGTCAACATCCACCATCGGCATATCTTTGGTCGTAAATGCCTCATAAGCAACCTCGGAGAGCTTCTCCAACTCAGGTGTCAAACCTATGGCATACACAACATAGTCAGTTGCCGGAAGCATGCCTTTTGCACTCACATTCAGGGTATCTCCATAGATAAGCAGACTTTGCTCGATATAGTCGGCCAACGTAAGCCCGGCTGAGTTCGCCCTCTCCTCTATGGTAAGAAGGCTGTAATTGAAATACTCATCAAATGAATCGAAGGAGTCCCAGGTAGTCTTGTCCACAAGCATATTGATATAAGGCATCTCCTGATCCTTGGCAATGATATCCCATGTGGCCGACATGTAGTCGACTTCCTTTATCGCTATCTGATATGCAGGTATCTCCCCGCCTTCGCCCTGGATCACCTTAAGTTCAATACTGAGTGTGCCGTACGAGAGATTAATCGAAGCCTCTCTGGTCTTCTCCTCCTCGTTGGCCAGGACATCGAATGTCACTTTGCCGAATGCGGAATGCGCGTCAAGCTCCGTTATCCAGTCCACGCCTTCCTGAACTTCCGCTGTCACCGCGTCGTTCGTAGGATTCTTTATATCATAAAGGAATTCGAAACTGCCTCCGGCCATGTCTACATTGAAGGTAGTCTCGCTTAAAGGGGTGAACTGTGTAGAGGTCTTATCGTCCTTGTTGCAGGATACTGACAAACCAGCCGCTGCGGCTGCGAAAAGAAATAATGCTGCTTTTCTCATAAGCTAAATAATTTAGTTGATTGATTTATTTTTCACAAATATACTCCGGCATATCGCAGTTTCCAAATACAAAAAATGGCAATTTGACAAATTTGCCGAATTGCCATTCATTGATTATCAAGCACTATCTTAAACATTGAAAAGGAAGTGCATGATATCTCCGTCATCAACAGTGTAATCCTTGCCCTGGACAGCCAACTTGCCTGCCGCACGGCACTCGGCCTCGGAACCGTACTTTACAAAGTCATCGTACTTGATTACCTCTGCCCTAATGAATCCTTTTTCAAAATCAGAGTGAATGACTCCGGCAGCACGGGGAGCCTTGTCTCCTTTATGAATAGTCCATGCGCGCACCTCAGGTTCTCCTGCCGTAAAATAAGTGCGCAGACCCAGCAGATCATACGCGGCACGGATCAGTCTCTCAATACCCGAATGCTCCAGACCAAGCTCGGTGAGAAACATCTGACGCTCCTCATAGCTGTCCAGTTCGGCAATCTCGGACTCTATCTTGGCCGCGATGACCAGCACGCCGGCATCCTCGTCCCTCACGGCCTCCCGGACCCGGTCCACGTAGGCATTGCCGCTTGCCGCAGACGCCTCATCTACATTGCAGACATAGAGGACCGGCTTGGCGGTAAGCAGAAAGAACTCACGGGCAATCTTCTCGTCCTCCGGATTGTCAAACACCACCGTGCGGGCCGACTTGCCTGCCTCCAGCGCGGCCTTATACTGCATAAGTATCTCACAGGCCTTCCTCGCGTGCTTGTCTCCTCCCGTAGCCTGCTTCTGAAGTTTGCCCAGACGGCTCTCGACGGTCTCAAGGTCCTTGAGCTGCAGCTCGAGGTCGATGATCTCCTTGTCCCTCACCGGATCCACACTGCCGTCCACATGGGTGACATTGGGATCGTCAAAACAACGAAGTACATGAAGAATCGCATCTGTCTCGCGGATATTTGCCAGAAACTGATTGCCCAGTCCCTCACCTTTGCTCGCTCCTTTGACCAGACCGGCTATGTCCACAATCTCAACTGTTGCCGGAACCACCCGTTTGGGATGTACCAGCGACTCCAGTACCTGCAGCCTTGGATCAGGCACCGTGGTCGAGCCGATATTGGGCTCAATGGTACAGAACGGGAAATTGGCAGCCTGGGCCTTACCCGAACTGATACAGTTGAAAAGAGTGGACTTACCCACATTGGGGAGTCCGACTATACCGCATTTCAGAGACATATCCTTATCATTTTAAATTATAAAACCATCAGTTGCGCGACTATCACCCTGAGGAACATGGACAGCGGATAGACCGTCGCATATGCCACCGCTATCCTGGACTCGTCAAAAGTACTGTTCATGAAAGCCAGGGCCGTAGGATTGGTATGCGAGCCGCACACCAGACCCGATATCGAATAATAGTCCAGTTTGAAGACCAGCCTGGCCAGAATGCAGACTACAATCAACGGAATCACCGTTATCAGGAAACCATAGAGAATCCACATATAACCGCCACCAACGACAGCATCCACAAATCCCTTTCCGGCTCCCAGACCGACAGCGGCCAGGAACAAGGTGATTCCCACCTCGCGGAGCATCATGTTGGAACTGGCAGTCGTGTATGTGACCATACCGAAATCAGGGCCGAAACGGGCTATGAGTATCGCCACCACCAATGAGCCACCGGCTAATCCGAGCTTCAGCGGCTGGGAAAGTCCGGGCAGCATGATAGGGATAGAGCCCACTATGATACCGAAGAATATGCCTATGAATATAGGAATAAGCTTGGGCTCGCGGAGTTTCTTGGCCTGATTGCCGACCAGACGGGCCACTTTGTCTATCGCGCTCTGAGCTCCCACCACCATAATGCGGTCACCAAGCTGCAGATGCAGTGAGGGGCTGGCAGTAAGATCGATACCGGCACGGTTGACTCTTGTGATATTGAGACCGAACTGGGCCCTTATGTTAAGCTCGCCCAGTGTCTTGCCGTTGACACTGCTGTTGGTGACAACCAGACGGCGGGAGACCAGATTGGTATCCAGTTTCTCCCATGCACTCTGGTCCATTTCCAGTTTTTTACCGAAAAAGGCGACTACCACATCCGCATTGGCCGCAGAAGTGATAATCAGCAGTTTGTCTCCCAGCTTGACTACCGAATCCGAAGTAGGGATCTCCATATGCCCGTCATTGTGGTACTGACGCGATATCACGAAATGACGGTTCAGAAGGTGGTCTACTTCCGCAATCGTCCTACCGCATATGGCCTCGTTACGCACCTCCACTGCGAGCTTGCAGGCGCTGTCCTTCCCTGACTCCTGCTTCTCCACTATCTCCTTCTCCTTATTCAGATTAACACGGAACACAGCCCGCACACCCAAGAGAGTAAGGATCACACCCACCACTCCAAGAGGGTAGGCAACGGCATAACCGGTAGCTATGGTATTGTCCATGGCACCGGTGATCTCAGCCACCGTCTGCTGTGCCGCACCTAGTCCGGGAGTATTTGTCACAGCACCTGACATCACACCCACCATTGTAGGCATAGGAGTACCGGTCATGAAATGTATTGCCACCGTCATTACGACACCTAAAACTACAATCATAACCGCCAGCAGGTTCATCCGCATTCCGCCTTTCTTGAATGAGGCGAAGAAACCGGGACCGACCTGCAGACCCAATGAGAAGACGAAAAGAATGAGGCCGAAGTCACTTACGAAACTCCTTACCGCCTCATTGACAGTAAATCCGAAATGCGACAGTAGAATACCCACGAAAAGTATCCATGTCACTCCCAAGGATATGCCGAAGACCTTTATCTTGCCGAGCATTATCCCTAGCGCAATCACTATTGATATAATAAGAATCGCATGTGCTACGCTATCAGAAAACAAAAGTTGCTCTAACCATTCCATGTCAATTATACAAATAAAGGCCGCAAATGTAGCACTTATTTACGAGAGGCAGGAATATTTTTTTCAAAAATGAGTCCTGCACGGTATGCCGCCAACAGACGCTTGAGGTCTTTTATCTGCTCCTTCAGTTCTTTACCGACATCGGTATCGCCTACTAAAGTCCGCTTGTCCACAGACTCCACAACGCGGGTCAGGGACTTTATGTCCACTCCGTCCCGCACAGCTCTGTCAATGGACTTAAAAGGTTCGTGCTGGGCCAACATCAGACCGTAGGAGTTGTAAATCAGCGTATAGCCCGCGATACCGGTCTCTGACTGATACGGCTTGGAGTATCCTCCGTCGATGACCAGGAGACGGCCATCCGCCTTGATGGGCGACTCCCCTTTCTTGGTCTTGACCGGCACATGTCCGTTGATGATATGGGTATGCTCCCCGTGAAGACCGAACTCCTCCAGAATCATCTCACATATATCCTTACGGTCCTTGTACTTAGAATAATAGCCGAGAGTCTCCTTATGTGTCTCCTTCTCCGCGAGGAAATAACGCTCGAACGTAGCCATCTTGTCCTTGTCGAACGGAGGCGCGTACGGACCGCACCACAGATACCACATGAAGTCCTGGGCATACGCTTTGAGCTTTGAATCCTTATCCTCGTAATAAGCGGCGCGGGCAACTTTGTCGACCATGTCGAACAGAGCCTTTCCCTTATAGGGCTTGCCAAGGATGGTCAGTTCCTTGAATGAGCCGTCCTCGTTCAACGGCATGGAAGCATGGAACAGCAGATTGGAGTTACGCACCAGATACAGAGAGCCCTTTGAATACAGACACCGGATATGACGGTCCAGCTTGCTGTTGTTGGTGAAATTGTTCAGCAGCTTGGTCACAACACTCTTCTCCTCCTGGGTCAATTTGTAAGGATGTACAGGATCCACTGTCGGGAAATTCATATCCTTCATAGCATAATCCTTCTCTCCTATACGGACTGTACCATGCTCGAAATCTATCTTGTCCAGCAGGTTGCGGTCTGACATACAAAACTCCCTGCGACGGTGTATCACCTCTCCCTCCAGTTTGAACTGAATGATACTCATGGCCTTGTGCATCCGGGCTATGAGGCTTAAAGTCTTCTCATCATATTTTGAGTCCGCATCCACCTTGGGTCTGAAGCAGGCACATGGATCATCTGCATAAGCGTCCATGGCGAATGTCGCCAACGGAAGCAGATTGATGCCGTAACCGTCCTCCAAGGTTTCCAGATTGGCATACCTGAGACATATGCGCACCACGTTTGCCATACAAGCGGCACTGCCGGCAGCGGCCCCCATCCATATGATGTCATGATTGCCCCACTGGAAATCCACATTGTGGTAACCGCACAGCATGTCCATGATCTTGTGCGCTCCCGGTCCGCGGTCATAGATATCGCCCAGTACATGCAGAGTATCTATGGTAAGACGCTGTATGACATATGCTATGGCACAGATAAAGCTGTCCGCCGAGCCAGTCTCGATTATGGTATTGAGTATAGAATAGATGTACTCATGCTTGTTGTTGTCGTTAAGAGACTCGTGTATAAGCTCTTCTATGATGTAGGAATACTCTGGAGGCAGGGCCTTGCGGACTTTGGAGCGGGTATACTTGGAGGCCGCGACCTCAAGCACCCTTACCATATTGACCAGATTGATCTTGTACCAGTCCGACATGTTCTTCTCCTTCTCCCTGGCCTTTACCAGTTTGAGTTTCTGCTCGGGATAATAGATAAGTGTACAGAGTTCTTTCTTCTCGTTCTCCTTGAGCTGGAAACCGAAGAGCTCGTCCACCTTGCGCCTGATGACACCGGAAGCGTTGCGGAGAACGTGCTGAAACGCGTCGTACTCTCCGTGCAGGTCAGTAACAAAATGCTCAGTACCTTTAGGAAGATTGAGAATTGCCTCCAGATTGATAATCTCAGTACTTGCCGCCTGTACCGTAGGAAAACTTTTAGATAAAAGTTCGAGATATTTTAAATCTTTTGCCATACTGACAGTTTTTCAAAGTATTAACATTTATTTTTAAGATTTGTTTATTCTGTAATGCAGTCCGTTAAGCTTTAGAAACGAGAGAAAGTCATCCGCCGCCGTGACACTGTACTTACGGGAGAAAAACTCGGCATTGATCTTCTCATCCATATCGTAGATATTGAGCGTCAGCATGGATTTACCCTTGTTATGACGCACCGCCTTCTTCAATGCCTTTACGAACTCGCCGTCAACAATCTCCAAAGGGACATCTATCACCATCTCCTTTATCATGGACTCGCGGACATTGGCCAGCAGGGATATCGCCCTGATTTTCGGAAAACCGCCCGATATCTCGAAACGCTTTCCGCCTCTGGCATTCTTGTCTTCCACTTTATTGAAACGCGGAGCCACATAGACCCTGAGCAGCAGGAACTCGTGAACCCGTAGGAATCCGCTGAACGCCTCATAGTCCTTGTCGAAAAGCGTAAATGTCACGGAGCCCTTGAAATCCTCTATTGTCACCTTGCACATAGTACCTACCCCATTGGCCTTGGGTCTTATGTCCACACTGCTCACCAGACCGGCTATGTACTGGTCCTTCTCGAATGCCTCGCGGTCCTTGGATGCTGACACCTCGTCCACATAACTGCACCACTTGGGGATGCTCATCGTCGTAAAATTCTCCACCTCAAAACGGAACCTGTCCAGCGGATGCGCCGATATGTACATCCCCACCAGATCCTTCTCCTTCTTGAGCATCTCTATCTGGTCCAGTTCATGCAGCACCGGCAGCTGCGGACGCACCGTCTCCACCTCGTCGGCCCCTCCGAACAGACTGTTCTTCATTGACTCCGCCGTTTTCTGATACAGAGAACCGTAACGCAGAAGCAGGTCCAGGCAGGTCTCCCCCTTGCCGGCGTCCATCGCAAAGGAGCCGCGGTTGATCTCAGAGAAAGAATCGAAAGCACCGGAATAAGCCAGCGCCTCTATTCCCTTCTTGTTGACAGAGGTATAGGGAACCCTTTCCATAAAGTTGAAAATATCCTTGAACGGCCCCCCGGCTTCACGTACCTCTATGATGCTGTTCACCGCACCTATGCCGATACCCTTGATGCCGGCCATGCCGAATCGGATGTTGCCTTCCTTGTTGACAGTGAACTTGGTGTAGCTCTCGTTGACATCCGGGCCGAGAATCCTCATCCCGTTGCGGCGGCAATAGTCCATGAACTTGGTGATCTCGTCGATGTTGTTGAGATTGTTGCTCAGGACGGCGGCCATATACTCGGCTCTGTAGTGGGCCTTGAGGTAGCCGGTCTGGTAACCGACCCAGGCGTAGCAGGTGGCGTGGGACTTGTTGAAAGCGTAGGAAGCGAATGCCTCCCAGTCGTTCCATATCTTGTTGAGGATGGCCTCGGGATGCCCGTGCTCCAGACCGCCGGCAAAGAACTCGTCCTTCAGTTCGGCCATCACCTTTATCTGCTTCTTACCCATCGCCTTGCGCAGCTTGTCGGCCTTACCTTTGGTAAATCCGGCCAACTTCTGGGACAGCAGCATGACCTGCTCCTGATAGACTGTCACCCCGTAAGTGTCATGAAGGTACTCCTCCATGTCCGGCAGGTCGTACTCTATCTTGCTCCGGCCGTGCTTGCGGTTTACGAAGTCGGGAATATAGTCCATAGGACCCGGACGGTAGAGGGCGTTCATCGCAATCAGGTCCTCGAATCTGGACGGCTGCAGCTCGATAAGCCACTTCTGCATACCCTCGGACTCGAACTGGAACACGCCCACGGTATCACCCCGGGAGAAAAGGGCGTAAGTCTCGGCATCATCGATAGGTATGGAATTGATGTCCAGATCCTCCCCTCTCGACTGACGGATATTCTCCACCGTATCTTTCAGTATTGTCAGAGTCTTCAGGCCCAGGAAGTCCATCTTGAGCATACCGGCCGACTCGATCAGGCTGCCCTCGAACTGCGAGACGAGGATGTCCTTGCCGGTCTCCTTGTCCTTGGCCGTACTCAGGGGGATGAAGTTGGTCAGGTCGTCGCGGCCGATGATGGTGGCACAGGCGTGAACTCCGGTATTGCGCACCGTACCCTCCAGACGCTCGGCGTACATGAGGGTGTCGTGCACCAGCTGGTCGCCGCTGTTGAAGGCCTCCTGAAACTCCGTCACCTTCTCCAGACAGAGCTTGATGGTGGGATCCACATCCTTGGCCTCTTTAACCTTTTTCTTCTGTCCGGGGTGGTCAGGGTCATCTATTTCCTTCTCCTTCTCAACGGTTATCTTCTTGGGCACCAGCTTGGCCAGCCGGTCGGTGGTGTCCAGGGAGAGCTTCTGGATGCGGCCTACGTCGCGAATGACGCTCTTGGTGGCCATCGTACCGAAGGTTATCACGTGGGAGACATGGTCCTTGCCGTACTTGTCCTCCACGTACTTGAACACCCGGTAGCGGCCCTCGTCATCGAAGTCGATGTCGATATCGGGCATCGAGATACGGTCCGGGTTGAGGAAACGCTCGAACAGAAGATCGTACTTTATAGGGTCGATATTGGTAATCGTAAGACAATAGGCCACCACCGAACCGGCTGCGGAACCTCGTCCGGGGCCCACCCATACGCCCATGTTGCGGGCAGCCTTGATGAAGTCCTGCACGATGAGGAAGTAATCGGGGAAACCCATCTTCTTGATGGTCGCCAGCTCGAAGTCGATACGCTCCCGTGTGGACTCGGGGATGTCCTCCCCGTAGCGGATGTGTGCGCCCTCGTAGGTGAGGTGGTGCAGGTAGTCGTTGGAATCGGTGAAGCCCTCGGGCAGAGGGAAGACCGGCAGAATAGGGTCGTGGTTCAGGTTGATGACCTCCACCTTGTCCACGATCTCCAGCGTATTGGATATCACCTCCGGATGGTCGGCGAATATGGCAGACATCTCCTCGGTGGATTTCAGGTATTCCTGCTGGGTGTAGCGCAGGCGCTTGGGGTCGTCGAAATCGGAATTGGTGCTGATGCAGATCAGGCGGTCGTGGGCCGGACCGTCCTCCTTACGGACGAAATGCACGTCGTTGGTAGCCACCACCTTGATGCCCAATTTCTCCGCAATCCGGAATATGACCTCATTGACCTCCTGCTGATGGGCGAAAGTGCTCTTCTCCGCCCCCGGCACATCGGTCTCGTGCCGCTGCACCTCTAAATAATAGTCCTCCCCGAAGATGGACCTGTACCATGCCGCCACCTCCTCCGCCTTGGCCGTGTCGCCCTCCATGATGGCCTGAGGCACCTCGCCGCCGAGACAGGCCGAGCAGCAGACGATGCCCTCATGGTACTGCTCTATCAGCTCGTGGTCGATACGCGGCTTGTAGTAGAAACCCTCGATGTAGGCCTTCGAGGAGAGCTTGATGAGATTGTGGTAGCCCTGCATGTTCTTGGCCAGCATGATCAGGTGGTAGGAGCTCTGGTCCTCACGGCCCTTCCGGTCGAAACGGCTTGCACCTGCCACATAGAACTCGCAGCCCACGATGGGCTTCAGCGGGGCATTCTTCTTAGCCACTGTATCGAGAAACTCCTTCACACCGAACATGTTCCCGTGGTCAGTTATCGCCAGGGCCGGCTGGCCGTTCGCCACAGCAGTATCGATCAGGTCCCCTATCTTGGACTGACCGTCAAGTATCGAATACTGGGTGTGTACGTGCAGGTGGGCGAATGACATGTTCGGATAGTTTTAAAGTTGCTGTCTGCAAAGTTAGCATTATTTTCTCCGCCCGGATATAGAAAATGTAACAACCTGCTTGCAGTCCCGGACTATCCGTCAGCTCAGGTCTGATTCTCTCCAATGAAATGGAGGCATGCCATAACGGAAGTATCACATATCCATTTACTACGCAATGCCACTCAATGCCGGCTCGATGCACTCCTGTCTTCAAGCACAGGCAGTATCATTCTGCATGGACACTCTGCCAAAGACATGTCTTCAGTTTTGGACATGGACTACTACTCAACAAATTGTAGTCCTTTCTCTTTTATACCGGACTTGCTTAAGTTTAAGGCATTCACAACTCCTGTTTTTACCGAACCTGAGAAAAGCAGGAATCAAGCCAAATAAAACACAGAGTCTGTATTTCACACCGAGACACAAACCACTGATTATCATCTCAATGCCACATCAGATGCTTTACAGACTGAACAGGAAAGATGAAAGGCGTACAGCATGCTCCGATACGTTTTCGCAGCCACACGTGCCAGAAATGGGACTTCCTGAAATTTCCGTGATTTTTCGCCTGGCAATCTGTTTTTCACACTCTCACATAAACACATACTAATCAGTCCTTTAATCGCATTACTTGCTTACAGACTCTCTGAAAACCAGCAGAGTCTGTAGCTGGCAATTTGCACTAACTTCTTGACGGTTAAGCGTATAATTAAAAAGCTGAATAACAGATTCGACACCGCAGATATCTGAGGCATGCTGCCATAAGACCGGATTATCGAAAAATGCAGATGATTCTCAAACGCACTGATAATCACACGCTTGCAAAACAAGATGCATTTTTCAAGCCTTCATGAGACCATGAGAATTGCAGTGCTTTTTGTATTGCGCTTGTTTAAAGCAACTTAGAGGGTGATAGAGGGTGCAATTCTTGTGGACTTCTTGGACAGCGAAAATTGCAGACCATCCTGCAACACACTGATTCTAAGGCTACTGAAAAAGAACATGCAATTCTCACCCATTCATGACCGGACGATTCTCATCCCGGCCGGTCCGGTCAAGCGCACAGAATAGTCAAAATTGGTGAGACTATCAGTAATCTGTGTATGGCAGGCCACAGTGGCCGGATGTACCTTTGTTTTTGAAAACCTGACAAGGTGAAAGAGATTCCTGCCGGTCCGATAGGCGAGGAGCCCGCCGTGGAGGAGCCGGACACCAAACACATTTATCTATGGAGCGAGGGGAACATGCCTACGATAACGGAATATACCGTGAACAACGGTAACTACCAGGACGACCCGGACTTCCGTCCCAATATAGTATGGTATCCCGTACCGGAGGGCACTGCCGTGAAAGGAGCGGTGATGGTCTGCCCCGGAGGTGCTTTCATGTTCCGCAGCGGAAATGAGGGAGCGCCCGTAGCCGAGCGGCTGGCGGAGCTTCGGTAGGATTCTCCGCCGGAGGTATCCTCTGCGGTGACGAAGCCCTGCATTTCGACGGACTGACAGACGGCACGGCTCTGAATCCGGAGTACAGGCCCGACTCGCTCGACCAGATCTCCGCAGACGTCCGCGCCATAGGCATGATCTACTCGTTCTATGGACGGCTGAGCGTCTCGAACAACAACGTGGACGAGCTCCGCGCAGGCAATATCCCGCCCACATTCTACACCTACGGCACTGAGGATCCCTTCTACCGCCAGTTCAACCAGAACGTGGAGGCCGTCCGTCAGACAGGAGTGCTGGTGGAGTCGCACGTGCTGGAAGGCTGGCCGCACGGCTTCGGTGTGCGGGGAGAATGGACCACTCTCAGCAGCCACTCGTAGACAGGACGTACTGCATTGGCTATATATTCCTTTGCTCTCATTTCTTCTTGCTCAGTTGTTCTTCCAAAAGCCTGATGCGTCTGGTCAGTTCTTCAACCGAAGGCAGTTGGTCTTGAATTTCCCTAATCCTGACATTGTCGTATGATGCCACTCCGATGGGCGTGGTGATTCCTTTGAAAGCATATTGGACATTCGTGTCGTTTTTGTCACTGCATATCAGAAGTCCTATTGTCGGATTCTGTTCCGGGGTCTTTAGGAGGTCATCTACAGCATTGACATAGAAGTTGAGTTTTCCTGCAAATTCGGGCTGGAACGGTACTACCTTCAATTCCACTACGATATAGCAGTTCAGCGGTATGTGGAAAAAGAGCAGGTCTATTCTACGGGTTACGCCTGCTATGACTATTTCTTTCTGTCTTCCGACGAATGCGAAACCTGTACCGAGTTCGAGGAGGAAACGGGTAAGATGCTTTTCCAGTTCGTCTTCAAGCTGTTCCTCAATGTAGTTCCTCGGCAATTCAACGAAGCCGAAATCATAGTTGTCTTTGGTAATGGCCTGTGCAAGGTCGCTCTGAGGAGAGGGCAGCATCTGCGAGAAGTTTGTGACTGCGCTGCCGCTATTGTGATAAAGGTCTGCTTTCAGGCATCTTTGGAGTACTGCCCGGCTCCAGTTCTCTGATATCGTCTTATTGATGTAGAATGCAGCTTCGTCTATAGATTTACATTTGGCGATTATCTCAATGTGGTGGCGCCAAGGTATCATGGCGAGTATTCCGGGAAATTCTGTATCAGCCTGGTGTGGTTTTGTATTCAGCTGACTTTCTGCCGCTTGTAATTCACCACCAAGTTGGTGGAATATTTCTCCTGCTGCAGAATAGAACAGATACCATTGTTTCATGTAGCGAAGGTTTGTCACGCTGAATCCTTTAGATTCAGGAAATGCAGCCTGGAGGTCGAGACTGACCTGCTCTACTACTCCTGAGCCCCATCTTTCTTCGGCTTTGCGGATGACAAGGTCGCGGCCGAGCTCCCAGTTGAAACGCAGTTTCTCGGCATTGACCTTGACCGCCGCTTTTATCTGTGCGCTGCGGTATCTGGATTTGAGTTCTTCTATCCAGTTGATATAGTCCTTGTCTATATTCACATCGTGAATCTTTACGACCATAGGGGCGTTGTTGTCCATATCGTGTGTCGGTATTATTTCAGAATGCGCAAAATTACAAATTTCACTTGCGCTCGAAGATGTAGACCTTGTCCGAGCGGCGGACGCGGGAAGGTACCGGGATGGAGCATGCGACGCCCTGAGCCGCGCTTTGGGCCGGAACGAGGTCCACACGGATCTCCGGGATGTCCATCTCCACGACTCCGGTCGTCGGGCCGATGATGAGGATGTGCTGGCCGACTTTCAGTGGGGCCGCCTCGACGAGAATCTCCGCCACCCCCAGATTGGAGAAGTAGTTGTTGACCTTGCCGGCATAGACCTTCTTCATGGTCGCACTGCTGCCGTAGACGCTGCTCCATTCTCCCAGACGGGCGCCCTGGTAGTAGCCGTCCCAGAAGCCCCGGTTAAACACCTGCGAGAGCTGGTCCCGGAACGAAGCTCCGAACTCCGGAGTGAACGTACCGTTCTCCACGGCATCGGCGGCGGCGCGGTACGCACTGACCACCTTCTGCACATACTCCGCCGGACGGGCACGCCCCTCGATCTTGAACACCGAGACGCCGGCCGCAGCCATCTTGTCCAGAAACTCTATGGTGCACAAGTCCTTGGGAGACATGATATACTTGTTGTCTATCTCCAGTTCGTAACCGGTCTCCAGGTCAGTAACCCTGTACCCCCTGCGGCACAGCTGGAGACAGGAGCCGCGGTTGGCCGACTTGCCGTTCTCGTGCAGGCTCAGATAGCATTTGCCCGAGACAGCCATGCACAGGGCCCCGTGACAGAACATCTCGATCTGCACGGGATGGCCTGAAGGGCCTGTAATATGCTCCGATGCAATCCTGTCGCTGATTGCCCGTACCTGGTCCAGATTGAGTTCCCTGGCCAGGACCATCACGTCCGCATACTGCGAATAAAAGCGGACCGCTTCCGTGTTGGAGATATTGAGCTGGGTCGATATATGGACTTCCATCCCGATACGGCGGGCATATTCTATGGTAGTGATGTCGGAGGCTATGACGGCCGTCACACCGGCAGCCCTGGCCGCATCGAGAGTGCTGTAAGCCTTGGGCACGTCCTCGTCGTAAAGGATAATGTTCAGGGCAAGATAGGTCTTTACGTCGTTCTCCGAACAGTACCGCACGATCTCCGGAAGGTCGGCGAGGGTAAAGTTGTTGGCGCTGTGCGAGCGCATGTTCAGGTCCTCCACTCCGAAATACACCGAGTCCGCTCCGGCCTGCACCGCAGCCGTAAGGGCCTCGAAGCATCCTGCCGGGGCCATTATCTCAAGTCTGTGACCTTTGCTCATTTGCGACGGTAGGTTATCTGGGTTGCAAACTCTTCCAGCATTGAAAGCCTCTCCTCTCCCAACGACAGAGCCTCAACTGTCTGCATGGCCTTATGGAAATAGTATTCGATGGCTTTCTCTGCATTTTCCTTGACTCCCAGCTCGGTGAACAACTGTCGGGCAGCCGCTATCTTCTCTGCCGCATGATCCTCACCGAGACGGAAAATCTCCTCCAAACGTGCCTTCTGCTCTCCGACAGCAAGACGGACCGCCTCAACGTAAAGCCATGTCTTCTTGTTGTTCACGATATCCCCTCCGATATTCTTGCCGAAGACAGCGGGATCCCCGAAAGTGTCCAGATAGTCATCCGTTATCTGGAAAGCCAGACCAAGGTCATAACCGTAATTATACAGGGCATCGGCTGACTTCTCATCAGCCCCTCCCAGGACAGCACCCATCCTGGCCGCACCGGCTATCAGGGCCGAAGTCTTCAGACCTATCATCATGATATAGTCGTCCATAGTGACCACCGGCATCGTCTCGTAATTCATATCGTACTGCTGACCCTCACACACCTTCCTGGCAGTATCGCTGAATATTCCCAGCACGTCACGCAGCTTGTCTGTCGGTGCCTTGCAGACATACTCGTAGGCCTGGATTGACATCACGTCACCCGAGAGGATGGCTATGTTCTCATTCCATTTCTTATAGACAGTGAGCTGGCCGCGCCTCAGATCCGCCTTGTCCATGATATCATCGTGGATAAGGGTAAACGAATGAAATATTTCCAGTCCCAGCGCAGGATACACCTGCGAGGCGTCTATCCCGTCCGAAAAGAGCGAGCAGGCCAGCAGGGCCAGACGCGGACGGATCCGCTTGCCGCCGATGGACATGGTGTATTCTATAGGTCTGTAAAGTTCCTCCGGCTCCCCTTTCAGGTCCAGGGTGCCAATCCCGTTGGATATTATCTTGTCAATTTCAGCTAAGGTGTACATAGTTTTTCAATCGTGCAAATCATGCAAATATACGCAAAATTTGTATCTTCGCGCCACAAAAGAAGCACATGGGAGAGAACAGAATACAGACCGGGACCGCAACCGTGGTCAAGAACACCGGCAGCCACTATTTGCTGTCGGAACTGCCACAATGGAAGCCGTTCAATGCGGTAGTAAGAGGCAAGTTGCGACTGAGTGGCTCCGCCGCCCCCAACCCCGTGGCTGTAGGCGACCGCGTGGAGTATTCTGTGCCGGTAAGCAGCGACGGCACACCGGCGGACGAAGCCACAATCACCAAAGTACTGCCGAGAAAGAACTACGTCATCCGCAAATCCACCAACCTCTCCCGCCAGTGCCACATTCTGGCGTCCAACATCGATATGGCCTACCTCATAGTCACGCTTGACTGTCCCGAGACCAAGTGGCCCTTCATCGACCGCTTTCTCGTCACCTGCGAGGCCTATAAAGTACCCGTCACCATCATCCTCAACAAGACAGACCTCTATAGGGACAACGAGGAACTGGCTGCAAAAAGCGAGCTCTTTCACAGCATCTACACCGACGCCGGATACTCGATAATGGACATTTCTGTCCTCACAGGCGAAGGTATTGACGACCTGCGGGTAAAATGCAACGCGGGCGGCGTCTCCATGTTCAGCGGAGTATCCGGCGTGGGCAAATCATCGCTCATCAAGGCAATAGACCCGTCTCTCGACCCCAGGACATCGGAGATATCGGACAAATACCGGCAGGGAAAGCACACCACCACCTTCTACGAGATATATCCCGTTCACGGAGGCGGGTTCATCATCGACACCCCGGGAATCAGGGGTTTCGGCCTGGTGGACATCGAGCCGGAAGAAATTTCCACCTATTTCCCGGAAATGCTCCGCGTCGCCGACAACTGCCGCTACAAGCCCTGCACCCACACCCACGAGCCCGGGTGCGCGGTAATCCAGGCCGTTGAGGAGGGCACAATATCGCCCGAACGCTATACATCCTATCTCGGAATGTTGGACGAGGAAGGGAAAAACCGGAAAGCCGCATGCCCGCCGCAGAGATTTTCAGGAAATGAGAAAAGCAGAAAAACGCATAGCTTCCCCGTCTATGAACGGCAGGATTCTCAGGCTGGCAGTGCCGAGCATCCTGGCCAACATCACTGTTCCTCTGGTCGGAATGGTGGACATCGCCGTATCAGGCCGTCTAGGCAACGTGGCCGCTATCGGCGCCATCGCAGTAGGCTCCATGCTCTTCGACCTGCTGTACTGGAACTTCGGTTTCCTGCGGGTCGGCACGGGAGGCCTGACCGCCCAGGCCTACGGCCGCAAGGACATGGCCGGAGCCATAAGGTATTTCGTCCAGGGAGAATCGACCGCCCTGCTCTCGGCTACTTTCCTGATAACCATCCAGTGGCTGTTCGTCGAGGCGGCATTTATGTTCATAGACTGCTCGGGAGAAGTACAGGAACTGGCCCGCAAATATTTCTTCATCAGGATATGGGACGCTCCGGCAACCCTGTCGCTGATGGTCTTCAAGGGCTGGTTCATAGGCATGCAGAACACCGTCTTTCCGATGATAGTGGACATGACCGTCAACATAGTCAACCTCTCGGCCAGCATCTGGCTGGGCCTGCACACTCCGCTCGGCTTCGCAGGAGTCGCGCTCGGCACGGTCATCGCCCAATACACAGGCCTCATCCTGGCCTCTGTACTGATGCTCATCCACTACCGCAAGCTGTTCAGATACGTCAACATAAAGCGGGACGTGAAATTCAAGTATATGAAATCATTCTACGTCCTCAACGCCAACCTCTTCCTGCGTTCACTCTGTTTCATGCTCATTTACTGCGGATTCACCTCACTTGCCGCCCACTACGGCGACGTACAGCTGGCCGTAAGCACCATCATCATGAAGCTGCTGATGCTGTACTCCTACATCCTGGACGGATTCGCATACGCCGGCGAGGCACTTACGGGACGCTACATCGGAGCCCAGGACAAGCCGTCACTGCACAAGGCAGTCCGCCTGCTATTCATCTGGACTGCAGGACTGGCAGTTATCTCGACCGTGGCCTACGGCATCGGCGGACAGTGGATGGTCAGTATGATGACCACGGAGACCGATGTCATCGATGCATCAAGACCTTACATGATATGGCTGGTGATCATGCCGGCATTCAGCTGCCTGGCCTTCATGTGGGACGGCATCTTCATCGGAGCAACAGCGGCCAGAGCTATCCGCAACGGCATGATCTGGGCCTGCGCCTCCTTCTACGTCTGCTATTTCGCCTTCAGGGGCGTCATGGGCATCCAGGCCCTCTACATGGCCTATTTCGCCCACCTCATAGCCCGCGACGTCTACATGACCGCCACAGCCCGCCGCCACGTCTTCTCCCGCATACATTAATGCGGAGAAGCGCCATGCCACATGACAACCGCCCCATGAAGCATCCGTGCCAGCCACAATCCACTAACAATCACCACTTTATCTAAAAAGCAGATGCTGCATGGCCTGAAAAAACAGGGCATACAGCATCCGTTTATTAAGCAACTCTCTTATTATCAACCCATTATACTCAACAAGACTGCTTCATGGGTAAGATGTGCAGACTACTCGGCCTTCTCCTCACCGGCTTCCTGAGATACCGGGAAAGGGACGGTACCGTCCCAGAGCTCAAGGGCACGGGCCAGCTGGGTGTCCTGACGCAGAGCGGATTCGACACCACCACGGCGCAGATAGTACTTCAATGCTATCTCATCTTCCAAAAGCGGTTTGATGCGGGACTTATTGGCCTGCAGAAATTCATCCTTGGTCAGCGATATGCGGTCCAAAAGCTCCTGCATCTCCTCGGACAACCCTTCCAAATTATCACAAAGCCCCTCCTGCTCAGCCACATCCAGCACACCTTCCATCTCTATCTGAGCCTCTGTTCTGACATCGAACTCCTTCTTCGAGGCAAACTTGACAAAATCCTCATATTCCTCATCGGCAAGCCTGAATTCCCCGGCAGGAGCTATGCTGTCATGCGCGTTGAAGTACTTTATAGCATAATCGCTCAGGACATTGCTGTAAATCATAGAGAGGACGGGACGGCTGTACGTATCCGGATCCACTATGATATCGGGAGTGATTCCGCCTCCGTCATAGACAGGACGCCCGCCCTTCGTCCTGAACTCCTTTTTAAGAGAGTCAGGGACGGTTCCCACACTGCCGTCCTCATTGCGGTGGCTGTAGTCTATGGCCTGAACACAACGGCCGCTGGGCGTATAATACTTTGCAGTTGTCACCTTTAAAGAGGTATTGTATCCCACAGGCCTGATAGTCTGCACCAAACCCTTGCCATAAGTGCGGATACCGGCGACAGCAGCCCGGTCCATATCCTGCAGAGCTCCGGCAACTATCTCGGAAGACGACGCCGAACCAGAGTTGACCATCACCATCAAAGGCATCAGGGTGTCCACCGGAGCAGTCTCGGTCCTGTACTCGAAATAAGTCTCAGGATGCTTGCCCCTGGCCGAAACCACCAGCGAGCCTTTCGGAACGAACATTGATACAATGTTCACCGCCTCGTCCATGAGTCCGCCCCCGTTGCCTCGGAGGTCAAGTACCAGCCGCTTCATCCTGCCGTCAGCCTTAAGGGACTCCAGTGCCCTGCGGACATCCTTGGAGCCGTCCTGGGTAAATCCGCCTATCTGGATATAGCCGGTCGAGTCATTCAGGAACCCATAATACACCACGTCCGGAATATGTATCCTCTCACGGGTCAGGGCCACATCCACGGTATCCCCGCCGCGCCCCTTGACCACAGTCATATTGAGCACCGTACCCGGACGCCCCCTCATCTTCCCGCTGCACTGGTCTACAGGCAGATCCTTGGTACTCACTCCCTCAATGGCGACGATGGTGTCCCCCGGATTGAGTCCTGCCTTTATGGCCGCCGAACCCTCATACGGCTCAGCGATAATTATATAGCCGGCCGGTGTCTTCTGAATCAAAGCCCCCACTCCACCGTAACTGGCCGTAGTCATAATATCCAGAGCCTCCTCATTTTCCTCGGGTATAAACACCGTATAAGGGTCCAACGTGGAGAGCATCTCATCTATACCTTTGTGTATCAGCTCATCCAGCTTAACCGAATCCACATATTGAGACTCCAGGGTCCTGAGAATCATGGACTGTATTTCCAGATACTTCCCGGTATTGAACTCCTCCGACTGCGCATATACGGAGAAAACAGCCGCAACTGTTACCGCTGCGGACATCAACGTCTTCTTAAAAATGCCTGTAAACATTATCTTTTATATTCAATTATTCTGACAAAAATAACCATTTTGTTTAAAATTCTGCGTCAAGGGTGAGGCAGAAGTCGAGGTCCTGCTTTATCCTCTCCACATCCATATGGCGACCGATGAAGACTATTTTCTGCATACGGTCGCCATAGTATTCATCCCAGTCGCGGGAAAAGCCGGGATCCTGGGCTTTAAGCTGTTCCAGCTCGTCCTCGGGGGCCGTGGCATACCACTGGCCGGCCTCCTTGAGCTGCTTCTGGCGTCCCGCCTGCTCGAACATATAGGACATGTCCGGGTCCTGAGAGAAGTAGCAGATGCCCTTTGCCCGTATGACCTCCTTTGGCCAGTACTTTACGACAAAATTGTCGAACTTGTTGATGTCGAATGCCGGACGGCGGTAGTAGACGAAAGTGCCTATGCCGTATTCCTCCGCCTCGCCCTCTTCGTGGTCATGGTCGTGATGATGGTGATGACCGTGGTCGCGAGCATCGTCGTCTTGTCCGTGGTGATGATGCTCATGTTCCCTGGCCTCGGCCTCTTCCTCGTCAGTAGGAACGGACTCAATACCCTGAATCCAGCCGGCAGATGCCGCCACTTGATTATAACTGAACAGTCCCGTATTGAGGATTGAGTCCAGTTCTATCCCGGCCCAGTCGCATTCAATAATCCTTGCCGACGGTTGTATGGCTCTGACTATCCTGCGGATGCGCTCCAACTCCTCAAGCATGATCTCCGACACTTTATTGACAAGAACTATATTGCAGAACTCAAGTTGCTGGATTATAAGGTTCTCAATGTCATCCTCACCTATATCCTGCTTTGTCAGACTGTCCCCACAGGCAAACTCATCCCTCATGCGGAGAGCGTCCACTACCGTCACTATACAGTCCAGGCGTGGATAACCGTACTCCTTGAGTCTCGGATCCACCCGCGGCATCGAGCATATCGTCCTGGCTATCGGCTCAGGCTCGCATATCCCGCTGGCCTCTATCACTATATAGTCGAACTTCTGCGATCTGACAAGCTCGAAAAGCTGCTCCATCAAGTCTGTCTTGAGCGTACAGCATATACAGCCGTTCTGCAGCGCCACGAGGCTGTCGTCCTGAGAGCCCACCACTCCTCCTTTCTGAATCAGGGCGGCATCGATATTCACCTCTCCCAGATCATTTACTATCACTGCGAATCTGATTCCCTTCCTATTGGATAGTATCCTGTTAACCAATGTTGTCTTTCCGCTGCCAAGATATCCTGTCAAGAGCAGTACAGGCGTTTCTTTATTTTCCATATATCGTGACTTTTTCTATTTTTGCAAATTTAGCAAGCATTTAAAACCTAAATGAAACGTTTTCTGAAAATATTTCTCACTGTCGCAGCATGCTGCACGGTATGTTCATGCAATAAGGATACCACAAACAGTGTCAGCGGCATTCTGGCAGCCGCCGACTCCATAATGTCTGACAGTCCGGAAAAGGCTCTGGAATACCTGTCAAGTCTTGACAGTACGGTCACAGCCGGCATAAACCGTAAGGAACTGGCCATGTACACACTGCTCATGACGGAAGCAAGATACCAATGCTGGCTGCCGGTCGCCAGTGACACAGCCATCCATAAAGCGGTGGCCTACTTCAGGGAAAAAGGGCCGGAGTCCATGTACTCCAGAGCCCTGATAATGCAAGGTGCCGTCAATATGGAAAGAGGTCAATTCATCTCAGCCCTGAAATCCTACAAGACGGCCGAACCTGTCATAGCCGCAAGCGGAGACTTACTGGAACTTGGACTGCTGCACACAAGGATAGGGGAACTCTTCCAGATGTCGTTCGTCAACAAGCAGTCCGCGATATCCAGATACAAACAGGCCTTGGACTGTTTCAGACAGACCGGTCTGACAGACCACATAATGTTCGGAGACCTTACTTTGGCCAGAGTCATGCTGTTTGACTCCACTGATGCGGCGCTGCCATACATAAAAGAAGGATCTGCTCTCGCTGAAAAATTGGGAGACAACAGCATGCGTCTGATAAGCTACGAGCTCATGACACACTATTATGACCTGAAGCATAAGCCGGACAGTGTAATACATACGGCTACAACAGCTCTGAGCGGATACGGTCCAGATGACTCCCAAATGCAGTCCGTCATAGAAAGCATGCGTATCTGCCTCCTTAAAGCATACACAGACAAAGGAATGACAGAAGAGGCCTCCGATATCGCATCGCTTATCTGCACGGACAACTGCGACAGACAGACTTACCATTATATACAGTCATTGTTGGCAGCAAGTAGACAAGACTGGAAATCCGCGCTGGAGCACGAGAGGATAGCCGAGGGAATTGCCGACAGCCTTATGGAAGCCGGCTTCGGCATGCATCTGAAAGGAGTAGAGAACAACTACGAGAACACTCTTCTGGAACAAAGCTACATCTCATTGCGGTCCAGATATTTTTCATATCTTATGATTTTCTCCTGCGTTATCTGCATAATTATCATAGCCGGCCTGATTATCTACTTCAAGAACATCACCCTGAGGCATGAGGTGGAGAAAAGTACCGACATCATCCGAAGTCTGAGCGAGGGCCGGCTGGACATCAATGATGAGACTGACAAGCAGAATCGGGATAACAAAAATGCCTCCAACAAGGAGAGCATCGCCATTTCAGAGGAAATGCTCAAAGTAACGGATGAACTGATAGAAGCGTATTACAAATACGGACGAACCAAAGCAATTGCCGGCTATGTGAAAAACATACTGGAAAAACACTTCCCGAAAGACGACACCATGACCCGCGTCCGCAAGATAGTAGACGCCACGTATCCCGGCTTCCTGTCATCATTGGAAAAAGAGCACCCAACCCTGAAGGGAAAAGACATATACACAATATCCCTTATGGTCTGCGGTTTTTCCACCGGAACAATATGCGCCCTCAGACGCATATCAGAAAGTTCGCTGTACGTGGAAAAATCCAGAATCGCAAAGAAGATAGGCACAGGAATGCGGCTGTCAGAATTCATTTCAGAAGCCTTGAATGCAAGAAAATAATCTTAGCAGACACCCATTCGCACGACTAACAGTAGATTGATGTAAATCAGGGCATTACATAGATTTTTACGAATTAAGGCAAAGGCTTTCCATCTTAACAAAAGCCCATATCTCATTAAGATTAAGCACATTAAAGGAAAGGCTATTCTAAGATTATTTATTTTGCGCGGAGGTCAGATAAAGGTACATTTGTACAGCAGTAAAAGCACAACAGCTATTTAACATTTTACTCCTGTACCGTCCCATCTCATCAGTAGCATCGACACTGTCAAGTACAGCAATGAAAAACTTTATCCCCGGCTACAACAGATATCCTGTTATCTGCCGGGGTTATTTTTACTATCTCATCCACGAAGCGCCGGTCATTGCTCAGACGCGGAACCTTATTCTGTCCACCCGTCTTACCGCGGCTATCCATCCAGCGGTAGAATGTTCCTGAAGGGACCGGCGTCAGTTCCAGCTTGGTCATCGTCACGTCCCAGCTGCGCTTGGCCTCATAGTCCGAGTTGCGCCGGCACAGTGCCGCGTCAAGAGCGTCCCTGAACCGCTCTAGTGCCTGGCAATCGCGCACAGCCTCCTGACTTGCCGCAGAGAACTCCACCACCCACTGATGCGCCCCCTTGGCATGGCTCTCGTCCATAAAGACCGGAGCCACGGTATAGTCCGTCACCTCAACCCCGCACTCCCGGCAGGCCTCCGAAAGGGCCTCCTCGGCGTTATGTATCATCAGTTCCTCTCCGAAAGCATTGATGTAGAGCTGTGTCCGTCCAGTTATAATGATTCTGTGCGGACAGAGAGAAGTGAATTCCACACAGTCCCCTATCAGATACCGCCACAGCCCGCTGTTGGTGGTTATCACCATCGCATATCTTACTCCGGTACGTACCTCTTCCACCGTATACACCTCGTCCGACTCTCCTGCCAGGACTTTGTCCAAAGAACGCATCGGGATGAACTCGAAGAACACCCCGTTGTCCAGCGTCAGTGCCATACCCTTCTGCCCAGGGTCGTCCTGCAGGGCAAAATACCCCTCCGAGGCGTTGTAATTCTCCAGATAATGCATCCTGTCTGATGGAATCAGCCGGCGGTATCGTTCCCTGTACGGCTCGAAGCTGATGCCTCCGTGCATGAACAGTTCGAGATTGGGCCAGACATCGGTAAGATACTGAGCGTTGTTGTACTCCAAAAGCCGTTCTATCATGATGAGGTTCCAGGACGGCACCCCTGAAAAATTGGTCACGTTCTGTTTCGAGCACACACGGCATATACCTTCTATCTTCTGCCTGAAATCCGGCAGCATCGCTATCTTCCGCGATGGCGTTCGCACAATTTCCGCCACGGACGGGCTGTTGCTCAAGAGAATAGCCGAGAGATCCCCGTTTCTGGCCCCTCCGCCGGACAATTCATCCACTTTCACACTTCCCCCGAGGGTAAGGGCCTTGCCGTTGAACAGGCGCGAGTCCGGATACCTGCGGATATAGGTCGCAAGCATGGTCTTGAATCCCTTGTAATGACAGCCTGACAGATTGGCCGGAGTCACCGGTATGTATTTGCTCTTGTCCGAGCTCGTACCGCTGGACTTGGCGAACCACCTGACTTTCTGGTTCCACAGGACGTAGTTCTCACCCCGGCGCAGACGCTCGATATACGGTGCGAACTGATTGTACTCCCTCACCGGCACCCTGCGCACAAACTCCCTGTAGTCCCTTATCTCCCCGAATCCGTGCTCATTACCGAAAGCAGTATCCCTACCGGCCTTGAGCAGAGACCGGAACACACCTTCCTGCACCGCCCCAGGATGCCCGCACCCCAGGTCGAAACTTCTCAGCACCGGACTCAACCCCGCCATCACCGTCCTATTGATCACTGACATGACTTGCCGTATTTATAAATAAAACTCAGGCGAAGATAGTGATAATTACTGAAAAAGGAGAAGAAGTCAACGGAGTTTCGATATCTGGTGCAGGACGGATATGGAGCGAAGCTCGATGCGCGAGCCGGTGTGATACTCCAGCCAGCGGATGACGGCCTCGATGAGCTCCTTGCGGTCAACTCCGGTCATCGGCAGGGCCATGGCCTCCTCGAAGGCCGCCTCATGCAGGGCCCGCAAACGGACTGTCTGCTGAGGAGTGAACGGGTTGTAATCCAGGTTGAAACCTCTCTCGAAGGGGAATCCCAAAAATGCGGTATAACGGTCTATGAACCACAGATGGAAATTCGCGGGACTGCCCTCCAAAGCCTCCAAGCGCAGCACGGCATCCTCTAAAAAATCGTACAGTTCCTCGTCCCGTTCGGAGTGCAGCAGAGTGCGGTATAGAAGCTCGCTGATGAACATCGCTATGGATATCTTGTCAAAATCCTCACGGATCGAATGCAGGCGGTACTTCGGGGTGAACTCCCGCAAATACGGCATACTGCCTTTCATGTTCTTCGATGCCACATAGTTGACAATACTCAAAGGATGCAGGGACACCACCTCGGGACGAGGCGCACTGCGCTTGCCGCTGCTCTGACGGAACGCTCCTCGGAGAATAAAGCTTACGCGTCCCTCCTCCTTAGTATAACCGTGAATTATCAGGGAAGTGTCTCCGTACTTCAGAGTATGAAGGACAATCATCATCGGGAGACGGCTGCGCTTTTGGCCAGGTGCTCCTGCCGCATCCACTCTGCGAACTTTCTCATGGCCTCTCCACGGTGGGATATCGCGTTCTTCTGCTCATGCGTAAGCTCGGCGAAAGTCCTCTCAAGGCCGTATTTTTCCGGAAGGAAGACAGGGTCGTAGCCAAAGCCGTCCTTTCCGGAAGGAGCTGCGGCAATCTCCCCCTCAACCCTACCCTCGAAGACCTTCTCCACACCGCTGCCGACGTATGCCACCACACAGCGGAAACGGGCGGTACGCATCCTGCAGCCGTCCTTCTCCGCAGGCACGTCCTTCAGTTCGGAGAGCAGTTTGCGGACATTGTCCTCAGCCTTCTTCCCCGGACCGGCATAACGGGCCGAAAGCACCCCGGGAGCCCCGCCGAGAGCATCCACGAACAGTCCCGTATCATCCGAAAAACAGGGCAGTCCCGTCTTATTATAGACATACTCCGCCTTCTGGAGCGCATTGCCCTCCAGCGTATCCGATGTCTCCGGAATATCCTCCGTAATACCAAGTTCCGCCGGAGTCCTCAGACGGAACTCCGGTCCTAAAATCTGTGCGGCCTCCTCGACCTTGTGGCGGTTGCCCGTTGCAAAAACTATTTCCATTGTATTATCTATTTTCAGCATTATAAGATTTCAACACACTGTTCACTTCGTCAATCAGCTGTGTCTGTGTGGGCAGGTAAAGCTTGTATTCGCTCGCCAGGATGGTCCTGTTATCCTCTGGAAGCGCCATACGGACAACCGTATCATTTTTGTCAGTGCAGAGCAGAATACCGATGGTAGGATTTTCTTCCGCAGTCTTCTCCACCCGGTCATAATAATTGACATACATCTGAATCAGCAGACGGTACTGTGTCCAGTTCAATTGCGAACGCAGTGCGTTCGCAATTGGATAAAGTCGGTAAAATTGACGGCACATTTCCAATTGGCGTACAGAAAAACCGCTTCCATACTCCGGTTCCAGCTGCTTGGCAAGATTCTTTATAAGATACGTACCGTAATCGGCACGGTCTTTTCCCAGCTGTTCCTCCTCAAAAATACGCCGGCCTATATGCCAGTACATCTGTACCCGGCAAAAATCCACACTGCGCACCGCCTGAGTTCTGGCAGCACTGATGATTTCACGAACATCGTTTAAAAGTGATGATTTTACTTTTTCTACTCCAGACATATCCTTCTCTTCTTCTCATTTCTTTTTCCTGTACGCAAAAATAGCAAAAATAAAATCATTTAACAATCGTCACTGCCTACCTTTGTGCCGGCCCTCGGAGAGGACTACGGCGGTGACGGCTATGATGATGAGGATGATGCCGGCGGCTGTGCGGAGGGTAAATGCCTCGGAGAGGGCCAGGACGCCGATGACTACTGCGGTGAGGGGCTCGAGGGCTCCGAGGATGGCGCTGAGAGTCGGGCCGATGCGCTTGATGGCCGCGACGAGGGTGATGTTGGAGACTGCGGTACCGAGCAGGGCGATACCGAGGATATTGGCCCAGAGAAATCCGTCGGACAAGGGCACCCAGCGGACTCCGCCGAATATCATGCCGAGAATGGTGAAACAGACGGCACCGAAGCCCATGACGTAGACTGTCAGGGGAAGGGTGGACATCTCTCGGACACGGGTCTTGCGCACACCGATGATGTAGGTACCGTAGGCAATCACCGAGATGGCAGCCCACAGGACACCGGCGGTGACATTGCCCCCATCAAGCCGTATGTCGCCTCCGGCCAGACAACCTGCCCCTATCAGGGATAGGATAATGGCACCGAGCTTCACCCAGGAGCGGGGCTCGCGGAAGACCGTCATCATGACGGCTGCCACGAAGAGCGGATACATGAAATGTATCGTCGAGGCGACCCCGCTGGCTATGTTCCTGTAGGCTATCAGCAGGCTGATGGCAGTAAGGGCACAGAAAAAACTGACGGCCAGCAGCGGGAGCCAGGCACCTTTGGGGACCCTGAAAGACTTGCGCATGAGAATGCCGACGGCCAGCAGGACAATAGTGGCCACACCCCAGCGGTAGGCGAGCACCTCGAAAGGCGAGAAACACGCATCCATGAGGGTGACTGAGAAAAACGGCACGAAGCCGAATGTCAGGGAAGAGACGGCGGCCAGGATGATGCCGCCGGTCTTATTTTTCATCTTCCATTTCAACTAATTCATAATCGATGATCTTCTGCTCCAGGGAGGCGCGGACTACCCGTATCCAGACCTTGTCACCCATGGTGAAGCGGCGTCCGCGGGAACGGCCCACGATGGAGTAGGTCTCCTCGTCGAACTGGTAGAAGTCTCCGGGAATGTCCCTGACAGGCACCATGCCCTCCACCTTGTCCGGCTCGGTCTCCACGTACAGACCCCACTCGGTCAGGCCCGAGACGGTGCCGGGGAAGATCTGGCCGACCTTGTCCTGCATGTACTCGCAGAGCTTGTACTTGATGCTGGAACGCTCGGCCTCGGTGGCTATCTGCTCGCGCTGGGATGCGTACTGACAGCAGGTCTCGTAATATTCCTTGTTCTGGGACTCCACCCCTGCCAGATACATGGCCAGCAGGCGGTGCACCATCATGTCCGGATAACGTCTGATAGGAGACGTAAAGTGCGTGTAATACTTGAATGCCAGTCCGTAATGCCCTACGTTGTCGGTCGTGTAATGGGCACGGGCCATGGAGCGCAGGGCCATCATCACCACGGCCTCCTCCTCGGGACGGCCCTTGACGGTGCTCAGTAGGCTATTGATGCGCTGGGCGACATTCTTGCCCTTTATCTCCTTGACCTTCACGCCTTCGGGGAACCGCTTGGGCTCCTCTTTCTGCCCCTCCTCCTTCGCTCCGGGCTCAGCAGGAAAGTCGTAGCCGAAGAGACGGACGAACTTGCGGAGCACCCCGAGCTTCTCCTCATTGGGATCCTCGTGGACACGGTAGACGAAGGTCTTGGCCTTCTTCGTCTTGGGCACCTTGCCCACATACTCGGCCACGGCACGGTTGGCCAGCAGCATGAACTCCTCGATGAGCCAGTTGGCCTCCTTCGATATCTTCTCGTAGACCCTTATCGGCTTGCCGGTCTCATCCACCTCGACTTTCATCTCGGGACGCTCGAAAGCGATGGCGCCAGCGGTGAAACGTTTTTTACGAAGGGCCGAGGCTATCTTGTGCAGAGTCTGTATCTCCTTGGCGAGAGGACCCTGGCCGGTCTCTATGATGGCCTGGGCCTCGTCATAATTGAAACGGTAGTCCGACTTGATGACAGTACGGCCCAGCCATGTCTTCTTGACCACTCCCGTAGGTGTCATGTCGAATACCGCTGAGAAGCAAAGCTTTTCCTCGCCCGGTCTCAGGGAGCAGAGGTTGTTCGAAAGCTTCTCTGGCAGCATGGGCACGGTACGGTCCACCAAATAGACCGAAGTGCCGCGCTCGTATGCGCATTTGTCGATGATAGAGCCGGGTGTGACATAATGGGTTACATCGGCGATGTGTACACCGACCTCAATGTTGCCGTCCTCCAGCTCGCGGTACGAGAGCGCGTCGTCGAAGTCCTTGGCATCGGCAGGGTCGATAGTAAATGTGGTCACCTTACGGAAATCCCTGCGCTCGGCTATGTCCTTGGGGGTTATCTTGTCCGGCACGGCCTCGGCTGCGGCCTCCACTTCCGGCTCAAAACGGTAGGGCAGGCCGTACTCGGCCAGGATGGCGTGCATCTCGGTGTCATTGGCTCCGGGCTCGCCCAGCACGTCCACGATGCGGCCTACAGGAGCCGGGGCCTTGCGGGGCCAGTCGGTCACGATGACGGCAGCCTTCAGACCGGACACGTCGCCCGGCTTCCAGGTCCGCTGAGGAGATGCCGGACTGCCAGAATCCCCGCTTTCGGTCTCACCCCGAACATTTTCAAGCACCCCTCCTTTACCGAACCATCTGTCTATTTCCCTGAGCGGTATACTGATGTCGTAGGGCATGTTGCGGCTCTCCATGATCAGCCAGGCCTCGCCACGGGATATCTGCAGCACCCCGATATGCGGCTTGGAGGAACGCTCGAGCACTGTGATTATCTCACCCTCGATACGTTTGGGCTTGCCGTCCTTTCCGATACCTTTCGCCTTGGTAGTAAGCACTTTTACGATATCTCCATTGAGCGCCCCGCGCATCTTGTGCTGAGGCACGAATATATCGGTGTCCCTGTCCGGCACCTCCACGAAGCCGTAGCCCTCGCGGGTCATGCTCACCGTACCGGTCAGTTCCTCCTTGTTGAAACGCTCTTTCTTGCCCTTTGACTTTCTCTTTCCTCCCCCACGCTCTTTTTTCTTCAGATTTATCTCTTTCTTAATCGCCTTGTCCTCCGGCGACTGGTTCCTGTCATGTCCGCCGCGTGGACGGGAGGACGGTCTTTTCTTTCTACTCATATACTTTATTCTATATCAAATGGCAAATATACGCAGAAGCCGAGAGCAATGCAAGTTTACTTGCAATTGCCGAGGCGCGACAGGGCGGCATCGCTACTAATTGGTATTGCATCGGTCGGAAAAGTGTGGTAATTTTGCCGATTGAATTTTGAGCGGAGACCACATATATGAGATTATCGGATTTAAAGACCGGCGAAAGGGGAATCATAGTCAAGGTAAGCGGACACGGCTCTTTCCGCAAGAGAATCACCGAGATGGGATTCATCAAGGGCAAGGAAGTAAGAGTCATACTCAATGCACCCCTGAAAGACCCTATAGAATACGAGATTATCGGATACAAGATATCGCTCCGTCGGGAAGAAGCCGAGGAGATAGAGGTCATCAGCGAGAGCGAGGCCAGGGCACAGGAGACTGCAGAGACAGCGGTTTCCGGCAATGCAGGCACGGCCGATGCAGGTCATGCGACACCGCAAGATACAATCGCAGAATCCGATACCGGATCCGGCAATCTGAGCCGGAATGAGACTGGATGCGGCGATGTAGAAGCTCTGGACAGGAAGATGCGGGAACTGGCCGAAGAACGCCGACACATCGTACGTGTCGCACTGGTGGGCAATCCCAACTGCGGAAAAACCTCCCTGTTCAATGTCGCGTCCGGCTCACATGAGCATGTGGGCAATTACAGCGGAGTCACGGTCGATGCAAAAGAAGGCCATTTCGAGTACAAAGGCTATCAGTTCGTCCTGGTGGACCTGCCGGGCACATATTCCCTGTCGGCCTACAGTCCGGAAGAGCTGTACGTACGCAAGAACCTGATAGAGAATATCCCCGATGTGGTCATCAACGTGGTGGACGCATCCAACCTTGAGAGGAATCTCTACCTGACCGCCCAGATCATCGACATGAACCTGCGTGTGGTGATGGCCCTTAACATGTACGACGAGCTGGAGGCCAAGGGGGACAAGCTCGACACCGTCACCCTCGGGCATCTGCTCGGCATGCCTGTGATCCCCACCGTAAGCCGCAGCGGCAAGGGCATTGACCGGCTGTTCGACACGGTCATACACGTCTACGAGAACAACGACCCGGCCGTGGCCCGCCACATCCACATCAACCACGGACAGGAACTGGAGGCCAGCATAGACCGTCTCCAGCATCTTATCTGGAAAAACGAGGACATCCGGGCCCGGTATTCCACCCGCTGGCTGGCCATCAAGTATCTGGAAAATGACTCTGACGTGGAGAAGACAGTGGAGGCCCTGCCCAACCACGACGAGATCATCGCGGCCCGTTTCGAGGAGAACAAGCGCATCGAGGACCTGCTGGGGGACACCAATGCCGAGGCTGCCATCGTGGACGCGAAATACGCATTTGTCCAAGGGGCCCTGAAAGAGACCTATACTCCAGCTGAAGTCAGGAAAAGACATACCGTGACCGATAAGATAGACGCGGTGGTCACCAACAGGTGGCTGGCCTTTCCGATATTCATCCTGCTGCTGTACGTCATCTTCGAGGCCACCTTCCGTCTCGGGGACTATCCGATGCAGTGGATCGAGTGGCTGGTCGAGAAGTTCGGAGCCTTCATCGCCACGACCATGCCCGAAGGCATGTTCAAGGACCTGATTGTGGACGGCATCATAGGGGGAGTGGGCAGCGTACTTGTATTCCTGCCCAACATCCTGATCCTGTATCTGTTCATTTCCCTGCTGGAGGACTCGGGCTACATGGCCAGAGCCGCCTTCATCATGGACAAGCTGATGCACAGGATCGGCCTGCACGGCAAGTCCTTCATCCCGATGATCATGGGCTTCGGCTGCAATGTGCCGGCCATCATGGCCACCCGCACTATAGAGAACCGCAAGAGCCGTCTGATAACCATGCTCATCATCCCCATGATGTCCTGTGCAGGCCGTCTGCCCGTGTACATACTGGTGGCCGGGGCATTCTTCCCCCGCAACGGCTCTCTCGTGCTGCTGGGCCTCTATGCCCTCGGCATCATCATGGCCATCATCTCGGCCAGGATCATGAGCCGCTTCATCAAGGACGACAACCTGCCTTTCGTCATGGAGCTGCCGCCCTACCGCGTCCCGACCTCCAAGTCGGTCTTCCGCCACACGTGGGAAAAAGGCAAGCAGTACCTGCACAAGATGGCCGGCATCATCCTCGTGGCATCCATCATCATCTGGTTCCTAGGGTATTTTCCCCACCACGACCGCTATTCAAATCCTGCCGAACAGCAGGAAAACTCATACATCGGCAAGATAGGCAAAGCCATCGAGCCTGTTCTGGAGCCCCTCGGCTTCGACTGGAAAATGGGCGTGGGCATCATATCGGGAGTCGCAGCAAAGGAACTTGTCGTCAGCACTATGGGTGTACTCTACAGCGGTGAGTACGACAGCTACGAGGATGCCGGAGGGGACACCATGCTCCAGAACGCACTGGCCAGGACCACCACTCCGGCTGCGGCGTTGGCCTTCATGGTATTCGTCCTGCTCTACTTCCCGTGCATCGCCACCTTCGTGGCCATCAAGAATGAGAGCGGCGGCTGGAAATGGGCCATCATATCCGCAGTCTACACTATCGCGCTGGCATGGATTGTCGCCTTCATCGTCTACCGAGTCGCCATGTTGCTGATGTGACGCAGTTTCCTTCAGACAGTTGCAAGTAGCACTTGCACCGCTTTTCACGTCTCTGCAGTACCGGTTGAACGCATTCTTTTGCATTGTTTTCAACTTCTGCGTATCTTTGAGATATGAAAAGTCATATCGGTCTTATCTCAGTATTGACTGTCCTGGCCGCAGTACTCTTTCTGTCGGTACTCATCTCCTGTAACGACAGGGGCGCACAGCTGCGTCAGGCTCTGGCAGCAGCTGACTCGCTCATGATGACAGACCCGCTGGCCGCCCTCGACACTCTGTTGACCATTGACAGCGCAGACGCGGACGGACTTCCACGCGCCGACAGGGCACTGTACACCCTGCTGAGGACCGAGGCCGGGTACAAGTGCTGGCTGCCCGTGGCTGAGAACACAGCCATATCCGAGGCCGTTGACTACTACCGCCGCAAAGGGCCGGAGGACAGGCTGGCAAGGGCACTCGTCATGCAGGGTGCCGTCCTCTCCGAACGCGGCGATGCCGAAAGTGCCATGCTCGCCTACAAGGAGGCTGAGCCCCTGCTCGAGCGCTCCGGTGACCTCGAACAGCTCGGCCTCCTCCACACCCGCATAGCCGAACTCTACCAGTATACCATGGTCAATATACCCGAAAGCATATCAAGACTGAAGTCAGCACTGTCCTGCTTTCAAAAGGCACATGACGACACCAGAGCCACCACTGCAATGCTTTCCCTGGCAAATCTATACATGATGGCTGACTCTTCCGAAACGGCATACAACTTCCTTATAAAGGGACTGGAGACCGCAGAACTATCAGGAGATACCCTGTCCATACTGGACGGCCGCCTTTCCCTGGCCGGCTATTATTTTCACGGAGACCGTGCCGACTACCTGAAATGCCGACGTACAGCTCTGTCAGCCGTCCGCATAATCGATGTATCCGATAATGACTACATCAGAACCACATTCAGCAACAGACTTTTTAATCTCATTGCGAAATCCTATGCCATGACAGGGCATACTGACTCCGCTGCATACTACCTCAACAAGATAAGCGGTGGGGACAGACGGACGGCAATACTCAGGCTATCCATAAAAGGCCTGATTGCCAGCCAAAAAAGAGACTCCGTCAACGCACTGAAATATAAAATGGCAGCGGACAGTCTCTACTACAGCGAAAAAATATCAGGCTACCAGGAGGACTTGCAGCTTCTGGAGAAATCAAGTGAGAACGCACTGCTCAGAATACAGCTGGAAAATACAAAGCGCAGACATACAATTGATGTCCTCGTAATAATCATAGTCATACTGTCAGCTGCTATCCTGGGACTAGCCGCATACGGTACCGTCAAAAAAACACGCAGCCGCCTTGAACAGAGTCTTGAGCTTATCCGGCTTCTGGAGGAGAACAGCAGGAAGAAAGAGTCCGAGCTCTCAGAGGAACTTAAAAGGCATCTGGACAAATACGCTTCTTTAAAAGCCGGATGGACGGACATGCACGACAGCCTCCTCAACATGGAGAATCTCATCCTTGACACATACTACCGCTACGGCTCGACAAGCACACTTGCTGCCAGAATAAAGGATATTATCGACAGCCATTTCCCTGAAAAACAGACATATGAAAAGATAAATACCTTTCTGAACCTCTCATATCCGGGATTCATGGATTCTTTCAGTGCGGAACATACCTCATTAACAGACAAGAATTTATATCTCGTAGCACTCATCGCCTGCGGATTCTCCACAGGTGCCATCTGCGCTCTGCTAAGATGCAGCGAGAATACCCTCTACGTCACAAAGACACGCATCGCCAAAAAGCTCGGATTGACAACAGGCCTTACTTCCTACATCGCAGGATACATTGAGACTTATCATCACAGACAAGGACAGGCACACCTGCCTCAATAACTGATTGATTATACCTCCATTGCAATCTTCTGAAACCAAACGCACAGATGTCAAGACATTAGCATCTTGAAACATCTGATCACAAGCACATTACAAAATCTATGTAAAGTCTGTTTTTTTGGAGATTCCCTACAACCGACATAACTTTGTTGCCGTCACAAATAAATTAAAACAGATGAAAAAACTCTTATCAGTTATTATTACTCTGTCTGCGTCATGTTTCATGGGAATATGCCAAAATTATATTGAAATAGACCTTACAGGGAAACACATCCACACCCGAAGCCTTACGGACGCTCCCGAAGCATCCATCAGCAACGACATTCTCACCGTCTCCTTCGACGGCTCGGGCATGTACTCCCTCTACATAGAGGACAGCTTCGGTGTCACCGTTTACTCCTCCGCCCTGCCCGCAAACGGCATGGAGTACGACTACGACCTCTCCGGCATCGGAGAAGGACTCTTCCGCCTCGTCATCTCCGGACCATCCGATGACTACGAAGGTTATTTCTCTATCCATTAAATTTAATTCCAAAATCTAACTCAACTATCATGAAAAAATCTAATCTACTATTGGTATTATTGCTGTATCTGGCAATAACCTCTTGCGCAAGACTTGACACTCCTGTAGTACCCGAAGACTCTGCGATACCTCCGATGACTTCCACATTCGTGACAGAAGAAATGGCAATCTCTGAAGTTGAGGAGTTCTTGAAAAACTTTGATCCCGGGACAAAAAGCGGCAGTAGAACTATTGCCGAAATCTATCCATCCGGATCCATGCCCGCGACCCGTTCTGAGTCAGATTCATCAGGCGTTGAGATGACCGAGCCGTTTGTCTATATCGTGAATTTCACCAATGACGAGGGTTTCGCCATTGTTTCAGGTGACACAAGAATGTCTCCAATCCTTGCCATCACCGACCACGGCAATCTGGAGCAGGGAGAAGTCATCGATGATCCGGGAACTATTGCCATGCTGGCCAATATAGATGTGGATTACAGGATGGCAGTTGGCTTGCCTGTAGAGAACCCTGATGGAGGACTTGACTATCCCATAGGTATTACGAACAACGGCGTTTATGTATATCCTGGAGGTGGGAACCCTCTTCCTGACATAACATATTCTTACAGTGAGTGGAAAGATTATACTAAAAGAGGAGAACTGGTAGGATGCGAGTGGGGACAAAGTATTGATCCATACAACCGATTCACTTATACCAGCGATGGAAAGAAAACCCACGCCGGCTGTGTAGCTACTGCGGTCGCGCAGATTATGTACTACTGGGGAAAGGATTTCAGTATGGACGGATATACCTTTGACTGGGACCTGATGCATAAACACATTGCCTCGTACAACAGATATGAGTCCGCATACGACATGATCGGTGAGCTTTTCCTGAAACTGGGATTGCCGAAGAACCTGGACATGGACTACAGGGATGACGGAAGCTATGCATATGACAAGAATGTCCCCAGGACGTTTGTCAACTGCGGATATGCCAGCGGAGGCAATAATGAAAGCTATAACTATGACCGCCTGTATAACAAGATATCAGCAGGTCCGGCCTACATTTCCGGTTGTTCAAAGAAAACTGTAAAGAAATTTCTGGGTATAACCGTCAAGACCACATATTCAGGTGGACACGCATGGGTAATTGACCAGGTACTGACCCAGAGCAGAACGAAATTTACCTATACTGACGGCATTCTTACTGACACTGCAACACAGTACCGCCACCTTGTTCACTGCAACTTCGGATGGGACAGCAATAATTCCAGCAACGGATACTACTTCTCGGCACAGTTCGACACAAACAAGGGGCCGGTTACACGAGCCGATGAAACCGGCAGCATGTCAAACAGTCAGGCTGACCACTATTACCAGTACAAACTGAACATGAATATCAATATAAGCCCTAGGTAAGATGCAGCGTTTTCGGGCTTTTCTGCATCTTATAAGAAGTATCTGATAATTTAACCCATTAAAATACTGAGTAATATGAAAAAATCACATCTTTTAATCTGCGGGCTTGCCGCTGCCGTCGGAACGATTTCCTGCGAGGAGGAAAGGCCTTTGGGTGAAGGAATCTATACCACGCACTTCATACAAGGAGTGACTTTTGCCGATGCACTGGAATGCCGTACCGTAGAGGACGAGGGGGTAATATACCTCAACCTCACCGGAACAGGCCTAGGCAAGGAAACAGCTGATGACTTCTATGCAGAGATTGGAGATACGGCCTATAACAGGTACGTTGCTCAGGTGCCGCTCACCGCTGTATTCGTCAACCGTTTCACATCCGTTGACATCACCAGTTCGGAGCAGTTTCTGGACATCCCGGCAGGGGAATCCATCGCACCCTACATCATCTTCCGCAGCGCAACGGCCATGCCCTACATTGAAAGTCTGTACACCGTAGGCGGTTTCTGGTCGGAGATGATACTGGATGAGTTCATGATCGGCATGGGCATGATGGACGGATACGACGGGCCGGGATACGAATGGTACCCCGAGTTTCAACGCAACTGCTTCCATCCAGTGGTCAAGCCACTCTCTGAACTGACCCAGGACGACCTGTTCTTACTATGGGTGGGATATCCCGGCTCCTCGCTCAGATTCACTGACATTCCCGAGATAAAGAGCCACACGTTCACCATCACGATGACTGACTCAGAGGGCAGCGTACTCACCTACTCCGTTCCGTTCACTTTCCCGGAGCAGTAGGATACTGCTCCTGACTGCACACGAAGCTGCAGCAAGGGACAACTTCAAAGCACCGTTATCACTGACAACCAAAGACTTAACACCATAAAAAGGTGCCCTGTCGGTCTTTCAAACGTCAACAGGGCACCTTTTTATTTCGCAACATCCTGGATATAAGCACTTTTATCAAGTTACACGTTCCCTAGACATCACGGTAAACATATTGTATCCGCCGCCCGTATTGCCGGCAGGCAGTGCTCTTCATCAGGCCGGTGCCTCTCCTGCACACTGCTGAGATATAGGGCTGAAGCGACTGAAAAATCACTGCAACAGTTCGTTTCTGGGAGTTATTTTGTATATTCGCAGAATAAACCCTATAACCGAATTTATGGCAGAGAATACTGTTAAGACTCCATGGTATCCTTATACCGAAGGAGTCCCCGTTCATCTGGAGTACTTCAAAGGCTCCATGTTCGACATGGTGGCTTCTGTGGCAGCCAGATACCCCAACTACGTAGCGTTTGACTTCATGGGCAAGTCCACGACCTACGCAAAGATGATCAAGAAGATAGAACAGTGTGCCCAGGCATTGAAGACCATAGGCATCCGCAAAGGAGACTGCGTGACCATCGCCATGCCCAACTGCCCTCAGGCCATCTACATGTTCTACGCCATCAACCTCATCGGCGGCATCGCAAGCATGGTTCACCCGCTTTCGAGCGAGAAGGAGATCGAGTTCTACCTCAATGAGTCCAACAGTATCACGGTCATCACTCTCGATCAGTTCTACGGCAAGATAGAGGCGATACGCAAGAACACCGGCATCGTCAACGTCATCCTCGCCCGTATCAAGGACGAGCTGGCCCAGCCGCTGAAGACAGGTTACATGATTACCGAGGGCTACAAGATCGCCAAGATACCCGATGACGCCCCGGTCATCCGCTGGAAAGACTTCATGAAGCTCTCCAAATGCTGCTTCTACAACTATAAGATAGAAAGGGACGACAACGACCCCGCCGTAATCCTCTACTCCGGAGGCACCACCGGCACTACCAAAGGCATCATGCTCACCAACCGCAACTTCAACGCGCTGGCCGAGCAGGTAATAGCCACCAATCCGATGTTCAAGCCCGGCGACAAGATGCTGGCCGCCATGCCTGTCTTCCACGGCTTCGGACTCGGTGTCTGCATCCACACGATGCTGGCCAAGGGCGGAAGGTGCGTCCTCGTGCCCCGCTTCACTCCCAAGAGCTACTCCAAGCTCATAACCAAGAACAAATGCAACTTCATCGCCGGTGTGCCGACTCTCTACGAGGCCATGCTGCGCCTGCCCAATATGGAGAAGGCCGACTTCTCCCACCTCAAGGGCGTGTTCTCAGGCGGAGACTCCCTGTCCATTGAGCTGAAGAAGAAGATGGACAAGTTCCTCGCCGACCATAAGGCCACCATCAAGGTCCGCGAGGGCTACGGCACCACCGAATGCGTGACCGCCTGCTGTCTTACCCCTGTCACATTGCAGAAAGAGGGCAGCATCGGCATTCCATTCCCCGACACGTATTTCAAGATTGTCAAGCCGGACACCGAGGAGGAACTGCCTTATGGAGAGGAAGGCGAGATCGTGCTCTCCGGCCCCACAGTAATGCTCGGCTACTACAACAAGCCTGAGGAGACCGCCAAGACCCTGCGCAGACATGCCGATGGACTGACCTGGCTCTATACCGGCGACCTCGGCTGCATGGACGACCAGGGCTTCGTCTACTTCCGGGGCCGTATCAAGAGAATGATCGTCACTTCAGGCTACAACGTCTATCCGGCTCAGCTCGAAAACATCCTCGATGCCCACGAGAAGGTGCAGATGAGCTGCATCATCGGCGTACCCGACCCCTACAAGATGCAGAAGGTAAAGGCCTTCGTCATGCTCCGTCCCGGTTATGAGCCCACACAGGAGACCAAGGACGAGCTGCTGGCCTACTGCCGCAAGTACATTGCCAAGTACGCCATGCCCTATGACATCGAATTCCGCAACGAGCTGCCTAAGACCCTTGTCGGCAAGGTAGCCTACCGCGTACTCGAAGAGGAGGAGGCAAGGAAAACTCAGGCTGCTGACAAAAAGTAAACCGAATGAAATCAGGCAGTTCAAAGATTACAAAAGGCGTGGGCTTCCAGCGCGGAGTCTACGCCTTTTGCCGTACATTCGTGGGCCCTTTCGTCAACATCATCCTGCATATCAGGTATAAACCGTGCAAGGTGCGCAGCCGGACATTCCTGTGCCTGGGCAACCACACCCAGAACCTCGACCCCGCCCTGATGGTCATCGGCACACGGAGGCACATGCGTTTCGTTGCCAACGCCTCGCTGACCAGGGGCATAGCCGGATTCTTCCTCAACCCGCTGTTCGGTATAATTCCCAGAGAGAAAGGCGCCAAGGGAGATGCCGCCATTGCCTTGATAGAAGCCAATCTCCGGGCTGGCGTATCCGTCGGAATGTTTCCCGAGGGCAACCGCAGCTGGGACGGCGAGACCGAGTTCATCTCGCCCCGTACCGCTGCCCTGGTCAAGGATACGGGCGCGGCCCTGCTGACCTACCGTCTGACAGGAGGCTACCTGCTGCGTCCGCGATGGGCCGAGTACAAGCGCAAAGGCCCGATGTACGGAGAACTGGTTCATGAATACACCCCTGAAGAGCTCGCCGGAATGACCGTTGACGAGGTCTATGCGGCTATCTGCCGGGACCTGCATGTCAATGCCTACGAGACTCAGGCCGCAACAGGAGCATTGTACCGGGGCAAGGCCCTGGCGGAAGGACTGCAATATGCTGCCTATCTCTGCCCGCACTGCCTGCGCTTCGGTACGATACAGACTTCAGGAGACAATATCACCTGCGACTGCGGACTTTCCACCCGTTTGCTTGAGACCGGATGGTTTGAGAAGGGTGAGAATATGCCCTTTGATAATTTCTCCCAGTGGAACCGCTTCCAAAAGCGCTGGGTACACGAGAACTGCGGGACTCTACGGCAGCAAACGGAAGAGCCGATAGTCTGCGACAATGACTGCTTCAAACTCACATTGAAAAAGGACGGAGTCTTCACCCACTTGTCGGACAATGCCTCTGTGGCCATGTACGGCGACCGGCTGGAGATATTCTACGGCGATCAGAAGATAGTCTACAGTATCGGTGAAATAACCGGCTACGGCACTTTCCTGTCGCGTTCCATGTATTTCAACTGCGGCCCCTCCGTACGGTACCAGCTTATAGCCACAAAACCTGTCTCCACCCTGAAATACTATGCCCTCTGGCGCGGTCTCTCCGGCCGTGCATACCTATAAGGCCTCGAGCTGAAGCATCAGCATCCCTGTGGAGATATCCTTGAAAATGACCGTCTTGTCATGGTTAAGGAGATAAAGCGATGGAATAGCGCGTACGTCATAGACCAGAGCGTCGCGTATGGATAAGTCTTGATTATAACCGGTAACCCAGTCGTCAGGATAGTCCGACAGGCCCTGATGCCATGCGGACACATCCTCGTCTATGTAGATGCTCAGAAGAGCCAGACGGCCTTGCTGCTCCATAGTGTTGATTGTCCGAGAGTCCTTCAGCATACCGATAATCTCCCGGCAGGCCGGGCATCCGGGGTTGGAGAACAGCAGGAGAGTGTACTCGCTCCGGGTCTCGTAGAGGCTGTGCATACGGCCCTTGGCATCGGTGTAAGTAAAATCTGCCGCGGGTGTTCCGGGAGCATTGTTCCTGCATGTCGCCAGCTGCTGCTGATAGTAAGTGCTGTAATGCTCACCAGTACGCCTGGTGCTGAGGACGCTTTCCACCACGGGGATATAAAATCCCTCATTGCGCAGCTCCGACAGCGGGTTCCACAAAGCCGACTCCATAACCGTCACGAAAAAGTCATAGATATGCCCCGATGTGTCTGTCACAGCCGATTCCTCGGCGAGCGACATCAGGTGACGCTGGGCCTCCAGCGCTTTATTATAAGGTATGGACCAGAGCGCCATGATATATTCCCTGACTGCCTGAGTCATGCCGGCCTCCGTCACTCCACCGACAAGGGTGTCGGATATGCCGCTCCACACCTGCACTGAATCAAAGTACCGGTTCCAGTAATGCGATGCGGCATACTCGGCCGCTTCCTGACCTGTCAGCATGGAAGGGACAGACACATACGGGAAAGCCTGCGGCCCCTTTTCGGTATCTGTCCCCCTATGAAAATTACACCCGCTTATAAACACGGGTGTAATCATCAAAAAAAGTAAAGTTATGAAAAAAGATTTATTCATCTCGTCGTTGACCTAAGAGGATTCGAACCTCTACAGACAGAACCAAAATCTGTAGTGCTACCATTACACCATAGGTCAATACCAGACTGCAAATGTAGTATTTTTATTTTTAAAATTGAAAAATGTTTCTCACAATCCACCATGCGATGATGACTGCGAATACCGTCCATACAGTCACCCGGCCGTTGAGCCTCTCATACAGCGCCGGGAACCGTCGCCTCTTCATCCAGGAAAAGCACATAAGAGCCAGAAACGGTATGGAGAGTACCAGAAGAGCATTGTGCCTGAACGCATCTCCTACCTGAAGATGCAGAAGAGCATGTATGGAGCGTTGGGAGCCGCATCCCGGACATTTCAGGCCAGTCAGCAGATAGAAGACACACTTGGGAGAATATACCGAATCCTCCGGATCCACCCGGTACAGCCATACCGCCACCAGTACGGCGCATGTGAGTGCCGCCGGAATCAGGACAGCATAAGGTCCGCGCTTTTTCAGAACAGGCATGCAGTCGTATAGTAGAGGCTGTCATCCCACCATGTTGCCCACGACACACCCACCAGAATCAGTATCACATACACTATCCACAATAGCACACTCAGCAGAATTCCGGCCAAAGACCAGTTTCTGGCTTTTTTGGAATAGGAATATGCCTCGTCTATACGGCCGGCATACCAGCAGGAATCCACCTTAGAGGCGTACACTATGCCGACGATTCCGAACGGCAGGCAACAGAAAATCGTCACCAGTATGGACAAGACAAGATATGTGGACGGTTTCTCCGCCCGAGGGTATGCCCTCCCCGGACCGTCCTCAGACTGGCTGTATCCGCAGTTGGTACAGAATCTTGTTCCGTCCGGCAACTGTGCTCCGCAATTTTTACAGTACATAACTTTAATTATTTTAGTTAGAAAATGGGGAACGTCTTATCCGTATTGTAATACTTCTCATTAAAGTCCTCATCAGTCATTGTTAGGATGATGATGCCTTGAATAAGCATTATTATCTGCCATATACCGCAGGTACACAAGGACAGGAGTATCGACAGCAGTCCCGCCGTGGTTTTCTCAAGATAGAAATAGTGAATACCGAGGCCTCCCAGGAATAAGGCGAGAAGTCCGGCAGTCAGCCTGTCTTTGGGGTACCGGTTCCGGGCGCCGGGATTAGACGCTCCGCATTGAGGACAGTACTTCAGGTTCTGCGGCATCTTCGCTCCACAGTTGGGACAGAACACCTCTTTCACGACGGGCGCACCGCAATGAGGACACACCGATGCGGAATCAGAAATCTGCTGACCGCATTCTTTACAATTTACAAGAGCCATGGGTTAAGGATTAAATTCTTCAATATCTGCAAATTTAAAATAAATCCGCTTATGTCATGCATCAATCCGGACAAATCGCATGCTTATTGCCCTAACACAGGCAGGCTGTCCCCGAAAATATAGTAGAGGGCGAGCCAGAAGGCGAAGCGGGTGCCCTTGCCGATGAGCATGAAGAGGGCGCAGCGGCCGAAGTGGAGCTTGTAGAAGCCGAGGCCTATGGCAAAGACGTCGCCGACAAAGGGCAGCCATGTCAGGAAGGCCAGCAGGGAGCCGTACTTGTCTATCTTCGATTTCTGCTTCAGCAGGGTCTCCTCCTTGACACGGAACCACTTCTCTATCCATTCCCATTTGCCTATGCGTCCTATCCAGTAGGAGGTCAGGCCGCCGAGCCAGTTGCCGGCAGTAGCGCAGATCCAGGATATCAGCGGGTCCCCTCCGGCTATGAGGATGCCTACGATGAGAAAATCCGATGAGAACGGGACGACTGTGGCCGCTATGAAGGTGCCGATGAACAGGCCGACGTAGCCGAGGTCGAGCAGAAATTCCAGATCCATTGTCCTATTTTCTTATCTTCTTGAAAAAATCTGTCATGACAGCACCGCACTCGTCCGCCAGTATTCCGCTGCAGACCTTTGTCCTCGGATGCAGCAGGGACGGGGAAAAAAGGGTGTAACCGCGCTTGGGGTCGTCCGCACCGTAGACCAGTGCCCCGACCTGTGTCCAGGCCATGGCGGCGGCGCACATCGGACAAGGCTCGACTGTGACGTACAGAGTGCATTCGGGCAGGTATTTCCCGCCAATGTAGGCGGTGGCGGCCGTCATGGCCAGCATCTCCGCATGGGCGGTGGGGTCGTGAAGGGTCTCGGTCTGGTTGTGCGCCCGGGCGATGATGCGTCCCTCGCACACCACTACCGCTCCGATGGGGATTTCCCCCTCGTCCCAGGCCCGCCTGGCCTCTTTCAGGGCCTCGCGCATGTATTTTTCGTGGTCAGTGTTCATTGTAGTCCAATATTTTCCAGGCACCATTCTTCTTTGCTCCGGTCCTTTCTATTATGCCTTTCTCACGAAGCCGGTCAATAGCCCGCTTTATAGTGCTCCGTGATTTTTTGATATGGGTTGCTATGTTCTCTATCTTAATAGACGGATTGTCGGCAATAACCTGTAAAACAGCTATTTCCACTAAAGAGGCCTCCCCGGTCAGATGTTTTAAAGGTTCATTTTGAACCTTTAAGCCGGGATTTAAAGGTTCATTTTGAACCTTTAAAGTGTCTGCTTTTATGTGCAGTGTCCTGTTTCTTAAATCTGCCTTCTCGTTGAGAATGAGGTGCCGCAGAAATCTCTCCAATGGTTCTGTAGTGGCTGTTATTCCGTTTTTCAAGTCATTGTAATTGGCCCTGACGAGAGCATTGCGGAAAAACCATGAGTGCCTCTCAAAAGTGTCATTTTCCACATTGAACCCGAAATTACGGAGATATTTTATCAGGAATACAGCGGTTGTGCGGGTATTGCCCTCACCGAACGGATGAATCTGCCATAGACCGGAGATGAATCTTGCGATATGACTTACAGCTTCGTCTGCTGACAGCCCCTCGTAGGAAAATTCCCTTTCAGTGGAGATATCGTATTCCAAGGTGTCCGTTATCAGACCTGCACCGGCATAGGTGACAGTGCCTCCGTCCAGAACCCATTCCTTTTTTGTGATGTTGTAGTCCCGGATGCGGCCTGCAAACTTGTATATACCTGTGAAAAGATACCGGTGAATGCGTATGAGCTCCGCAGGAGACATGGAGAAGGTCTGTTCGGCAAGAAGTTCCGTTATCCTGTAGGAGACTGTGTCGGCCTCTTTTGTACGTTCATCATCGGTGGTCTCTCTCGCGGTGCGGCTTTCGTAGTAGGACTCTATGCGCTGCCTGACATCCTGAAGCGTAATCTCTCCCTCTATATGCTCGCGTGCGGTGTCTATAAGGTATGCCGAAGGCTTCAGTCCGTCCACGTCCTGAAGTCCGATGGCCGTCCGCCATGCCTGTGCCCGCTCCGCCCTTGACGGCTCACCCTGCCTTATGTATTCCTCAAAGTCCATTATCACTACATTTTGATTTTAACCGTGATAAGTCCGACAGCAATAGCAATGCCAAAACTTAGAAGTGTCCCTACAAGGACATATTCTGTTCTATCGGTGTCCGAATCCTTGAACCTGAGAATGGACTTAGCGGCGATGACAAACCCTATGGCTCCGTACTGTCCGATAAGCACAAAAATCAAAGTCAGCAGCCTTTCCAGACTGCCGATCAGCGCACCGGCATTTCGCATATTCTTGCAAGATGCGCCCTCTCCTAATTGATATTTTTGCAACACTTTTTTTATCAGAATATTGGTCGGTTTACAGCAGAACAGTACACTGGCAATAAGAAGTGGAAGAGAGATAGAGAGTGAGAAAGAGTTGTCTATCTTTTGCAAAGGTAATAAGTCTGTTGCGTCATATATGACAGATACAGCGAGAATAACAGCTATGTGCAGCAGTTGGTCAAATATAAAAACCGAAAGCCTCTCTTTGCAATAAAGTTTTGACAAATCAATGAGCCAGTGCGAAACGGCTATGACAAAAGCATAAATTATGAAGCCTGTTTGAGGGACCATTATCCATGACAGGATGCCGATTATAAGGGAGTGGGCATACAAAAAGCGGCTTTTTATTTTAAACGCCTCTTTCTGACGGCAAAGTTTGTCATTCTGGCAGTAGAAATCCCCCACGAGGTGAGCGGTAAACAGACTTAAAAGCAACCAACTATTCATATCCTTCAAATTTTAAGTTCTCAAAATACCGGAGAGCCTCCTCAATGCAGTACCATTTTGCCGATTTGGAATGCTGGCTTACTGCCGGCTGTCTGATTTCCATCCTGGAGGCTATATCTGACTCGTTCATGCCAAGCAGTTTGTAATAAAGAACGTTGCACTGGCGCCCTGTGGCATCATTTATCAGAGCATCAGTCAGCAGGACAACAGTGTTTACGGCTTGATATGCTTCCATATTGGCCGCACAGAAAGTCATTGTTCCTTTCGCTGTGGAATTTGTCTTTTCAAGACCTCTGCCTGACAGGTAAATGGCTTCTCCGTCCATTATGCCCTCAGTCTTTTCGATAATCCGCATCCTGCCTATGCCTATGGCCATGCGGACGCCGAAAGTCACAAATTGCTGATTTTGTTTTGTCGAGGCAACATCAAAGGCTTTGATAAAAGTTTTCAGGATCAAGGCTATCCTAAAAATCTTTCTTGGCTCCGGGAGGACGCACTCCAGGTAATCCCCTTTTATAAGTCTACCCCAGAATCCCGGGAATTCTCTCTCCAGCAATTCAAGCAGATCTTCTATCCCGCGTTTAAGCCTTATGGTCTCATTGACAGACAGGCTGGTCGAAGCGACGATGTCAGCTGAGATAGAGGCATATATGTGCTTATATGTGTTCATGTCAGCAAATATAAGTGAAAAATCTTAAAATGGCAAATTATAAGTATTAACACTTATAAGAGGTAAAAATAAGCAGAGAGACTTAAATGGTGACAATTTGGCAGAGCACCCGGTGTGGCACTCATTTTGTTTTATGGGTCAGTACAGTTTGAAAACAACTAAAATTTAAAAGATATGAACATTAGACCTTTAGCAGACAGAGTGCTCGTAGAGCCCAAAGAAGCTGAGACCAAGACAGCAAGCGGAATCTATATTCCTGAGACAGCAAAAGAGAAACCCCAGCAGGGTAAGGTAATCGCTGTAGGCAGCGGCAAGAAGGATGAGCCCATGGAACTGAAAGTAGGCGACACCGTTCTCTACGGAAAATATTCCGGAACCGAGATTACCGTTGATGGCAAGGACTATCTGATGATGCGTCAGTCCGATGTGCTCGCAGTTCTTTAATTCTGTTTTGTTTAACTTTTAAAATCGTACAACTATGGCAAAGGAAATAAAATTCAATATGGAAGCCCGCAACCTGATGAAGGAAGGTGTGGACGCTCTTGCAAATGCAGTGAAGGTAACTCTCGGCCCTAAGGGACGTAACGTGGTTATCGACAAGAAATTCGGTGCTCCTCAGGTAACCAAGGACGGTGTCACCGTGGCTAAGGAAGTGGAGCTGGAGGACCGTTTCCAGAACATGGGTGCTCAGATGGTAAGGGAGGTTGCTTCCAAGACCAACGACCAGGCCGGTGACGGTACCACTACCGCTACAGTCCTCGCTCAGGAGATTATCAGCGTAGGTCTGAAGAACGTGACCGCAGGTGCCAACCCGATGGACCTGAAACGCGGTATCGACAAGGCCGTGGAGACAGTTGTGGCTGACCTGAAGAAGCAGACTCAGGAAGTCGGTGAGGACATGGCAAAGGTAGAGCAGATCGCCACCACATCCGCCAACAACGATGCTTTCATCGGCAAGCTCATCGCAGAGGCAATGGGTAAGGTGAAGAAAGAGGGTGTCGTTACAGTCGAGGAGGCCAAGGGTACCCAGACAGAGGTCAAGGTCGTTGAGGGTATGCAGTTCGACAGAGGCTATATCTCTCCTTACTTCATGACCAACCCCGACAAGATGGAGGCCGTGCTCGAGAACCCGAAGATCCTCATCACCGACAAGAAGATCTCCTCTATGAAGGACCTGCTTCCTATCCTCGAGCCCATCGCCCGCAACAGCGAGTCCCTGCTGATTATCGCTGAGGACGTTGACGGAGAGGCTCTGACCACACTGGTAGTCAACAGACTCCGCGGTACTCTGAAGGTAGCCGCAGTGAAGGCTCCCGGATTCGGTGACCGCCGTAAGGAGATGCTTCAGGATATCGCCACACTGACAGGTGCGCAGGTAGTATCCGAGGAGAGAGGCTTCACCCTCGAGAACACCACTCCCGACATGCTCGGTAAGGCCGACAAGGTGACTATCGACAAGGAGAACACTACCATCGTCAACGGTAAAGGTGACAAGGAAGCCATCGCTGACCGCGTTGCCCAGATCCGCAAGCAGATCGAGAAGACCACTTCCGACTATGACCGCGAGAAACTCCAGGAGAGACTGGCCAAACTGGCAGGCGGTGTTGCAGTCCTCTATGTAGGTGCAGCATCCGAGGTCGAGATGAAGGAGAAGAAGGACAGGGTAGAGGATGCTCTGAACGCTACCCGTGCAGCAGTCGAGGAAGGTATCATCCCTGGTGGCGGTGTCGCTTTCATCCGCGCCATCGAGGCCCTGAAGGGACTGAAAGGCGAGAATGAGGACGAGCAGACCGGTATCAACATCGTGGCCAAGGCCATCGAGGCTCCTCTGCGCACCATCGCAGAGAATGCAGGTGTCGAGGGCAGCGTAGTGGCTCAGAAAGTCCGTGAGGGCAAGGGCGACTTCGGTTACAATGCCCGTGCAGACCGCTATGAGAACCTGCTCGCAGCCGGTGTCATCGACCCGACCAAGGTTACCCGTGTAGCACTGCAGAACGCAGCTTCAGTAGCCGGCATGTTCCTTACCACCGAGTGTGTCATCGCTGACAAACCGGAACCCGCTCCCGCAGCTCCTGCAATGAACCCTGGAATGGGCGGCATGATGTAGTCAGCCGTATCTTAATCGAGTAAAACCGCCGCAGCCAACAGATAATGGCTGCGGCGGTTTCTTTTTTGAGTCAGCCCTGACTCCGAGAAAATAAAATAACGCCGCCGACAGCATTTGTCCACAGAATGGACTGTTCTTTATTTCAGAATCTGCGCGGTGTGGTTCTTGGTATCCACTTTTGAGACAATGTCCTTGATGACACCGTTCTCGTCTATGACATATGTCTTCCGGAGAGTGCCCATCGAGACCTTTCCATAATTCTTTTTCTCGCCCCATGCGTCATAGGCCTGAAGAATGGCGGTGTCCGGGTCGGAGATGAGAGGGAAAGGGAGGGAGTATTTTGCAATGAATCTCTGATGTGAGGCCTGGCTGTCGCGGCTGACTCCTACGACTGCATATCCCTGTTCGATGAAGTGGTGATAGTTGTCGCGCAGGTCGCAGGCTTCGGCTGTGCATCCCGGAGTGCTGTCCTTGGGGTAAAAGTACAGCACGAGCTTGCGTCCTTTGAAATCGCTTAAGCGTATAATATCTCCATTCTGGTCTGTGCCTTCGAAGTACGGGGCCTGATCTCCTATTTTCAGCATATCTTATTCGTTTATTATGTCGGTCAAAGATATGTAGAAGACAGGAGCTACGCAAATACTTTTGCATTAGTCCGTCTCCTCCCCCCGGGGAAAGTGCCTGGTCACCCCGATTCTGGTCAGTAGCGGCGGGGGCGGAAGAAGGCGGCGGCACTGACCAGGATGACGAGGCCGAGCAGGATGAAGCCGAGGGGACGGACCTGGCGGGAGGTGGCCTCGATGGTCAGGTCGCCGGCCAGAAGACGGAAGCCGTCCACTTTCCACACGGGAATGCCGTCATCCATAAGGCCGGTATTTGCCGATGTCAGACGCCCGGGCATCCGGACCTGGTACAGCATCTCATAACAAAAAGGAGCTGTCAGTTTCTCCTCGAGAGCGGATAACTCCTCTTCCCAGGCCGTGGCACGAACTGCGGCCGCATCAACGTAGATCGGACTGCTGCTCAGTCGGCTCATCTGTCCAGCGATATCAGTCAGCACGGAACCGTCACTGCCGTCGAAAGCGAAAAGCATATCCTCATAGAAGTCGTAATGCTTCTTCATCCACTGCATCAATACCGTTTTCAGGCTGTCTGTAAGTTCCTCTCCGACAGCAGAGCAGATGACGCGGTATATCTGCTCACGATAACAGGCGTTGATCCAACCGGCGTATTTGTCATAGAGGTCTGTCAGGCTGGTGTATGCCTCCGCTCCGTTCATCCCAGCGTAACTACCTGCGCTCCGGAACCATCTGTCCAGTTCGTCCCGGGTCATAAGGCTGTCCGGCGGAACTGGCATCCGTTCCGCTATGCCCGGAAATGTGCAGGAATATCTGTAGGTGTTGAACAGCAGCCCCCTTTTCCGATCCCAATGCTCACGGGCCTTGATGTAGGGCAGTCCCGCATATTCTTCCGAGGCCGGAATCTCCCGGTACGAGGTGTCGGAAGGCCGTAATGTCCGGCTGGCGTAGAAATTCATGGTGGCGGAGTCGCCCAGGAACCACCATGTCCTCGGTTCTGCCATCCGGCCGGTCTCCCACCCTGATCCGGGTTCAAACAGAAACGGATGTGAGGACAGGTCTCCGGCCAGACAGGCGGAATCCGCGTCAGCGTAGACCGTCCTGGTCATGCTGCCGTCGGAATGCACTTCCGGCACTACAGCATAATAGGTGACACAGGATGTGAAAAATATTGTGGCTGAGATTAAAGTCAGAACCAGTCCGGCTCTCATGTTCCAATGATTTCTAATGTCTGTTTTCATGATTTTGAAATTTTACGGCCCTGTCTTCCAGCCCTCTGTAAGACTGTCGCAGGGCCTTGATTTTACGATAATATTCCAGATGCGTATCCGCTTCCCGATGTATGGAGCAGGAAAGGATGTCCAGGTCACGTATATCTGCGCGGACTGCAGTGTCCACATCCTGATGGGCAATCAGCAGCGACAGCACCATGACAACAGTTGCCGCAATGCCAGTACATGCGGGAACGATTCTCATCCACTGCGTCATACTGCTCCGCCCCGGTGTCTGAACAGCAGTGGCGCCGCTATCCTGCCTCCGAGGCTCTATCCGCTCCAATATCCGCCCGGTGACCTCCTCCTGATGAGGCATCTGCGGCTCGGAGCCACGCATCTTTTCTATAAATTCGCTGTATCTCATATTATAAATTTATCAGATTATAATTCCTTTTCAAGAGCCATCCTGACCTTCTGACGGGCAATGTACAGATTGCTCTTAATCTGCACCGCGCTCCATCCGGTGATACGGCGGACCTCCTCAAACGGAAGCCCCTCTATCTCGGTAAGTACGAAAACGGTCTTCTGCATCGGAGCCAAGGCCGAGGTCACTTTCCGGAACAGCGTTTCCAGGTCTCTTCCGGCCGCATCGCTTTCCGGATCCCGGGCGCAGTCTCCACCGCGTTGCCTGAGAGCCTCCTGCTCGTACCTCCGCCGCCTCTTGCGCCTGCGCAGCACGTCGTAGCACAAACGGCAGGCGATTGCCCCCAACCAAGTAGCAATGCTGAAACGTATGTCATACCCCGATATGGCCTGCCACGCCCGTACAAAGGTTTCCTGTACCGCATCCTCTGCCTCATCACTGTCTCCAAGTATCCGCACACAGATACGGAACACACTCTGCCGATACTGCCTCACTATCAGAGCAAAGGCCCTGGCATCCCCGTCTTTTGCTGCCTGTATCGTCTCAGATATCATTGTTTTCCGCCATTTTTACCAAATATACGATCAATGGTAGGAAAAGTCAAAAACAAATCTTAAATTTGTTGCTGTGATTTATTAACCTACTAATTCATACCACTATGTACAACAAACAATTATGGGAGCAGAGCGTGGACATGATCATCAAGTCCATCTGGATCTACACTATCGCCGGTATTCTGGGCGCTATCTTCGGAGCCATTGACGGCATCCTCAACCCTGTAAGCTTCATGGCCGCCCTTACCGGAGAGGAAGGACCGACAGGAGCGTTCGGCACGCTCGACATCATATGCCAGATTGCAGTAATCGTCGGATATGTGCTGTTCTTCCTCAACATCAAGAAGTTCGTTGACGCTCAGCCCACAGAGGCCGACCGTGCGGCCGCCAAGAATGTCTATACCTCCTATCTCTTTCTGATTATCGCCACAGTAGTCGCCTTTATCCCCATAGTCGGCGGCATTGCATGGCTGGTGCTCATAATCCTCAGTTACGTCAAGCTGCTGTCCGGCTATAAGGGCCTTAGAGAGTCTGCGACACTGAAGACCGAGGCGAAGAACGGAGCCGGTATCCTATACACGGCCACAATCTGGATTCTGGTAGGAATGGTGATAAACATCATACCTCTTGTCGGAGGCTTCCTCAACGCAATCATCTCTCTGATAATGTTCTTCTACGTTCTTCGTGGCTGGAAACAGATAGGCCAGAACGCACCTGAGGACACAGGCGCGGCATCAGAACCTCAACCCCAGCCTCAAGAATAAGAAATCACCCCGTCTCAAGCATAGAATAACAGAAGCCGGCCCGCGTTCTTTTCGCTGACCGGCTTTTATCTTCTATCCAAAAGTCATGTGCAGGATTATCCGTCCGATGTTTCGCCGCCGCGTCATGTCCGTTATGGCGATGCGGTCAGACCTGCCTCAATGCGTCAGCCATTGACCTTATGGTAGTCCTCGAGGAACTTGGCCAGACCTGAGTCGGTCAGAGGATGCTTCAGCAGGCCCTTGATGGCCGGAAGAGGACATGTAGCCACATCAGCGCCGGCCTTAAGACAGTCGATGATGTGACGGGTGTGACGGATGGAGGCCGCAAGCACCATGGTGCCGAAGCCGTAGTAGTTGTACATCTCCACAATCTCCTCGATGAGTCCGACACCGTCCTCCGAGATGTCGTCCAGACGGCCTACGAAAGGCGACACGTAGGTAGCTCCGGCCTTGGCGGCAAGAAGTGCCTGACCAAGGGAGAACACAAGGGTGCAGTTGGTCTTGATGCCCTTGCCGGCAAAATATTTCACTGCCTTGATACCTGCCTCAGTGCAGGGAAGCTTGATGACAATATGCTCGTTGAGGGCTGCAAGCTCCTCACCCTCGCGTACCATGCCCTCATAGTCGGTGGCGATCACCTCCGCGCTCACATCGCCATTCACGATGTTGCAGATGTCGATATAGTGTTTATACTGATTCTCCTTGCCCTTGATGCCCTCTTTGGCCATCAGAGAAGGGTTGGTAGTAACACCGTCGAGCACGCCCATGGCGTAGGCCTCGCGGATCTGGTCCAGATTAGCTGTGTCGAGAAAAAATTTCATTATTCGGATAATTTTTAAATTCTAGCGCAAAGTTAGAATAATTTCGGATGATTGCCGCATGTACCGTAGACAGGGCATAAAAAAAGAGGCACCCCTCTGCTACAACAGGTACCCCTTCCTTGTACTAAAACCTAAACCTACTACATAGATGCAGGTTTATTGTCTTTCGTTGCATGGAAATCAAAAAATTTTCAAAAATTTTTCTTTTTAGGTCTATAGAAGAGTAAAATTATCAGAATTACAATCAACGGGCACACCAAACCGATGATCAGCGCATTCAACGGAGCCGTTCCGCACAGCAGCCAATACGAGAGAAAATCCAGCACTACCAGCACCAGGGCTCCAACTGTCAGGCTCCACCCGTATGACAGGCGCATCTTGTCGAAACTTACCCTCTGCATGTTGGCAAAATGCATAAGCAGTATCACAGCGGCTATAATCGGTATGCTGTTGCCTATCGAATACACCAAGTCCTTTTTATCACTTGCCCAGAAGTAATGCAGCAGCACCGCCACTATCAGGCCGGCCAAAGCCGCCAAGCCCATTCTAAGCCAATACGAAGTCCATTGTTTCATGATTCTGATTATTTGTCGGTTTTTTGTACAAATTTAACGTTTTTTCCCTCGCTTTACACGCAGGGCGAAGAAAAGAACCGTTCCCTAAAAAGGTTGACTCAGGTACTTTTACCATGTCCAACACACTGTCCAAATTCATTGCATTGATTTTTAAGCATATACATTCTGGCAATTTGCTGGACTACCCGCTTTTTGCCATAAAACCGCCATTTCACCTCAAGTCCAGCAGATGCTCTTTTTCAAAGCTCCTGTATACTAAGCACTTCCCCAAGCATACCATGCTGGACCTCACCAGAAGTCTCATGACACGGGGGAAAGTGAACCGTATTCGTGGAAAATCCCGGCACTTTCCCTCTCCTCTGAAAGAAATATGCCACGGATTTGTTGTATTAGCTGATTTTTCGTAAATTTCGCAGTATTTAAATTCCAATGCCATGAGAAATATCCACATCACTATGACCAGAACTGAATTACGAAGGACTATCACCGCAAGCTCCGCGAGAGATATAGCCATAGTCCTGCTCATCCCCTCCATCTGGGGAGAGTCAATGGGCATGAAGGCCGGCTACATCCAGGGCGCAAGCTGGCTGTGCGCCGCCTGTGCGCTGATTGCCATGACAGCCTCGCTTACCCTGCTGTGGAACTCCCGTTCCGAAAAAAGCAAAGCGGAACTCGTTCAGGCCGCAGTTATCCCCGTAATAATGTTGGCGACATGTGCCATTGCCATCTGCCTCGGTCTGCAAATTCTCTAAGAAGGAACAAGAGAAGAGACAGTAGAAGGGTGAGGATATAACGAAGAGTGCTGCTGAGCCGTCAGAGGATGCGGGAAAGGGTCCTGCGGGTAGGAAGCGCGGTGATGAAAAGACCGATGAGAGCGATGCCGGCCAATGTTATGAGGATATCCAAGGGCTTGATGACTACGGGATAATACTCTACGACAAAGTTGCCGGGCATACGGATGACTCCCACATACTGCTGGATGAGACACAGGCCGATACCTACAAGCAGACCGACGGCAGCCCCCAAAAGCACTATCATCCAGCCCTCGTCGAAGAAGATACGGCGGATAAGCCCGGGTCTGGCCCCCAGATACTGAAGTGTGGCGATATCGTCCCGCTTCTCTATGATAAGCATGGTCAGGGAGCCGAAGACATTGCACGAGACCACTATGATGATAAAGAGCAGTATCATGAAGATGACGGTTTTTTCTATGCGCATCATGCGGTAGACTGTCTCGTTCTGCATGTACTTGTCCTTGACAGAATATCCGGTGCCCAAAGTCTCCCGTACATGACGCACTGCATCATGGACATCCGCGCCCGGCACAAGCCACAGCTCCACGACGCCGGCCTCATTGTCCGACACGCCGATCAGTCTTCTGGCCCGGTCTATCGGCACAAAGACAGTATTGGCATAGCTCTCCCCGCCTGAGAAAAACATACCCGCCGGGAAAAATGTCTCCTTATTGAGTGACGCAGCCGGGTTGACAAGAGATATCTCCCTGTCCCTGGCTGGGAAATACACTTCAATGGGGTCCAGAAAACGCGGCCTGATACCCATGTCGGCTGACAGTCCCCTGCCGACAACAGCTTGCGCCACTTCGCCGTGCATAAGAGCGAAATCTCCATCTACAATACATGAGAGCAATTCCGGATTCTCTGTATAGGCCTGCTCCACCCCTTTCAGCACGGCCGTACCCTCCTCACGGTCATAGGTCAGAAACACGGTCTCCTCTATACTCTCGGTATAAAGGGACACGGACTGCATCGAGCGGACATCATCGAAAGCAGGCGTATCGGTCCTGAAGTATTTGGCCGAGTCGCAGGTAATGGAAATATCCGGCATGGCCCGGTCGTACATACTCCGCACCACCTCCTCGAAGCCATTGTAGACAGAGAGGACTATAATCAGCGCACAACTACCCACAGCAATGCCTATCGCGCTGATGAGCGAGATGATGTTGATGACATTGTGCGACTTCTTGGCGAAGAGGTAACGTCTGGCTATGAAGTAGGACAGATGCATGACGGCTTTCTGACTGACCGGAAAACTGGCTTTGGTGGCAACGGGTGGAAAAGCGGCTACTTGGCGAGAAGCTCGTCAATGTGCTCCACGTAATCCAAAGAGTCATCCAGGTAGAATACCAGTTCAGGCACTATGCGCAACTGCTTGGCCATCTGCCGTCCCAGCTCTCCACGCAAGGCCCTGGCCGAATCCTGGATCATCTTGAACACCTTCTGCTGTTTTGTCGAAGGGAATATGCTGACGTAGACCTTGGCCACAGCAAGGTCCGGGCTGATGGTCACTCCGCTGACTGACACGAGGGCTCCGTCCCAGGAGGCCATGCCCCTGGAACGGATGATCTCGGCCAGATGTCTCTGGAGCTCTCTTGCTACCTTTAGCTGGCGGGTGCTTTCTCCTTCCATATATGCGGCCTCCTATTCGAATTTGAGGATGTAGTAGTTCTTCTTGCCTTTCTGTGCCAGAATGTACTTGCCGTCGATAAGGTCCTCACTGCCAACAGTCCTGTCAGCGCTGTCGCATTTGTCCTTGTTGAGCGACAGTCCGCCTCCCTGGATCATCTTGCGGCACTCTCCCTTGGACGGGAACACGTCAGTGGTCACAGCGAGCAGGTCGATGACGTTCTGAGGAAGTACGTCCTTGCTGAGGCTGTACTGGGGCACGCCGTCGAAGACCGAAAGGAAGGTCCTCTCGTCGAGAGAGCGCAGGGTCTCGGAAGTGGACTTGCCGAAGAGGATCTGGGATGCATCCACGGCCTTGCGGTATTCCTCCTGTCCGTGTACCATGACGGTAATCTCGCGGGCGAGCAGTTTCTGGAGCTCCCGCAAATGCGGCGCGTTGGCGTGCCCGGCAATTGCCGACTCTATCTCCTCGCGGCTGAGGGTAGTGAATATCTTGATGTATCTGGCCGCGTCCTCGTCGCTGACGTTGAGCCAGAACTGGTAGAATGCGTAGGGGGTGGTGTACTCCGGCGAGAGCCAGATGTTGCCTTTCTCCGTCTTGCCGAACTTGCCTCCGTCGGACTTGGTCATCAGGGGCCAGGTCAGGCCGTATGCCTCTCCGCCCAGCTTACGCCGGATAAGCTCCGTGCCGGTGGTTATATTGCCCCACTGGTCACTGCCGCCCATCTGGAGCTTGCAGCCGTAGTGCTCGTAGAGGTATGTGAAGTCGTAGCCCTGGAGCAGCTGGTAGGTGAACTCAGTGAAGGACATGCCCTCGCGTCCCTCTCCGCTGAGTCTCTTCTTGACCGAATCCTTGGCCATCATATAATTGACGGTGATGAGCTTGCCTATCTCGCGGGTGAAGTCGAGGAATCTCCAGTCCTTCATCCAGTCGTAGTTGTTGACCAGAATGGCGGCGTTGGAAGCCTTGCTCTCAAAGTCAATAAACCTGGAGAGCTGGGCCTTGATGCACTCCTGGTTGTGACGGAGGGTCTCCTCGTCGAGAAGATTGCGCTCCTGAGACTTCATCGAGGGGTCGCCTATCATGCCCGTAGCTCCTCCGATAAGGGAGATGGGGCGGTGGCCGGCGTCCTGGAAGTGCTTGAGCATCATGACGCTGACCAGATGGCCGATATGCAGTGAGTCAGCAGTGGGGTCGATACCCACGTATGCCGTACACTGCTCTTTGGAAAGGAGTTCTTCGGTTCCGGGCATGATGTCCTGGATCATGCCTCTCCATTTGAGATCTTCGATAAAATTCTTCATCGTATGAAAATACAACTTTATTAGTGCTGCAAAGGTAGTGATTTTTGCCTAACTGCAATTACGCTGCGGCAGAATAAGTCCGCATCAGGAGGCCTGCGGTTATGGCGCACCGTCATCGGCGGTATATGCGGAAAAGGGCAACGCCGATGCATATCAGCATGAGCGCCAATATGACCCAGATGAACCACATGCTGAGCCTTTGAATCTTGCCGGCGGCCACCGAGAGTGTGGAATTGGCACAGAAAGAGAAAAGCAGGGCCAGCAGCAGGTTGAGCTGGGCGGCGAGGTCTCTTTTCGCACTGTTTACTACGGGGTTGTCGGATCGTCTACGCGGTCTCAGGACTCTTCCGGACCTGATGTCTGCAATGGTTTCCTTACGCGGCAACAAACGCAGGTTGACCATCTGGGGGTATCTCTGGGCCAGCATCATGACTATGTAGACTCCGAGACCCACAAGCGCGAGGGTAAGCAGTATTTCCCTACCGCCCACTTTGTCCACCGCTCCGTGTATGTCAAAGTGACTAGGCACCGGTACTCCCTCCAGCCGTGACCAGGAAAGCATCGGCAGAAACGCGGTAAGCATCGCTACAGTAGCCACAATATTCAGGGACAGATTGATGTAACGCCGTATCATATTTATTCTCTCCTAACAGTAAATTCACAGACACCTGCCTTGTCAGTTAAGTTCCACCAGGGCCTCCGAGACGTTGATTATGAAATCCCCCACCCTCTCACACTCGGACACGAGGTCCATATAGTAAACTCCGCGAAGATATCCGCTCTCCTCTGACTCTATATTGCGCAGATGCTCCTCCTTCAGATTGTCACGGTATTCGTTGATGTCATGCTCGGCGTCCTGGGCATTGGAGATGTTGATTACATGATGGAATCCCTCTTTGAGATTGGCGATCATGCAGTCTATGGCCACATCCACCAGATCCAGCATGTGATTGAGCTTCCTTACAGTGGCCTCGTCGAACTTCTGACTGTGAAGGTTCTTGCGCTGCAGGATACGGCCTACATTGAAGCCGGAGTCGCCCATACTTTCCAGCTCGCTGATAATCTTATACATGGCCTGGAGCTTGTTGGTGCCCTCCTGGCTCAGGTCACTTTCTCTTATATTGCTGAGATACTTGGCTATCTCGAACTCAATCCGGTCGGTTATCTGCTCGTAATGCTCCAGTTTCTTAAAAAGCTCGTCAAAGCGGCTCTCGTCATCGGACTCGTTGACTGCCTGACGGGCATACCGGTACTGCTTCTTGACTATCTCGGAGAAATGCACGACTTCCTGCTCGGCCTGTTCCAGAGAAAGCTCGGCGGTACTCATCATGCCTCCCTGGATATAACGGAGACGGAAGACCTCCTCCTCGTCCTTGTGCCCCTTGAGCGCCCATGTGACGAACCTGACTATCTGCGGTGTAAACCATACGAGAATACAGGTGTTGAGCACATTGAACAAAGTGTGCACAGTGGAGATGGCATAGAGCAGGGACGCGGACGACACAAACGGGTCCTCGCCGCCCAGACCTACGACGATCTTGGACACCAGCCACAGGAACGGCTTGTACAACGCCAGTACCCAGATGACTCCGAAGACGTTGAAAACAGTATGGGCCAATGCCGCCCGCTTCGCGGAAATATTGCCGACGGAAGCAGCTATGTTGGCGGTGATGGTGGTGCCGATGTTCTCGCCGAGCACCATCGCGGCGGCCATCTCGAACGGAATCCAGCCCTGGCTGGCCATGACAAGAGTCAATGCCACTGTCGCACTGGAAGACTGCAGGACAATGGTCATGACCGTACCGACCAGCACGAATATCAGTACGGAGAAAAATCCCCAGTCTGTCCACTTCTGGATAAACGCTATGGCCTCGGGATTGGAGCTCAGGTCAGGGACAGAGTCTTTGAGAAAACTCAGTCCGAGGAAGAGCATGGCGAAACCGATGATCATCTCTCCGATATTCTTGCGCTTCTGCGACTTGAACATCATGAAGGCAAAGCCTATGCCTATCAGGGGAATGGAGAGAGTCGATATATCGGCTGTGAAGCCGAGCAAAGATATGAGCCACGATGTGACGGTCGTGCCTATATTGGCGCCCATGATGACACCTACCGCCTGCGTAAGGCTGAGAAGTCCGGCATTGACGAAACTGACGATCATCACCGTCGTCGCGCTGGAAGACTGAATGATTGCCGTTATAAGAGTACCTGTCAGGATTCTGGTGAATGAATTGGCGGTCATGGCCGAGAGAATGGAGCGCAGACGGCTGCCGGCGACTTTCTGAAGCCCTTCGCTCATCAGTGTCATGCCGTACAGGAACATGCCCAGTGCTCCGAGCAGTGTCAGGATCTGAAATACAGTACTCATTTAACAGCTTATTTGTGCAAATATAGTTATCTTTGCGCCATGTTGAACAAAGCCCGGTTTTTTTTGTCCTTGCTGTTCCTGTCAGTGCTCTCATCCCAGACCGCGCTCTGCCAGTACTACACGTTGGGCAACGATCCTTTCCGGGCCCGATGGAGGCAGATATCCTCCGAACACTACAGCATCATCTATCCCGAGGAGACCGACTCCCTGGCAAGGCTCTACCTGTATACCCTTGAGAAAGTACGTCCGACAGTAATGTCCGAACTGAATATAGACCCCAGACCGATACCCGTAGTGCTGCATCCCTACACTACGCAGAGCAACGGAGTGGTGACATGGGCGCCGAAACGTATGGACCTGTTCTCATCTCCCGACCCGTATGAGAGCAATCCGGACGCATGGATTCCGCACCTGACAGTCCACGAATCCAGACACGTCGGTCAGGTGGAGCACTTCACAAAAGGCATCTACAACGTATTCTACTATCCGTTCGGAGAACAGATTACGGGACTGGGCCTGGGGCTGTTCATAAGCGGCCATGTCCTGGAGGGCGACGCAGTAGTGGCAGAAACGGAACTGACGCAGGGAGGACGCGGAAGAAATGCCGATTTCACCAAGTATGTGAGGGCAATGTACATCAACCGTGATTTCCGGTCATGGGACAGAATGCTCTTCGGCTCTTCCAGATACTACACCCCAAATGAATATGTATTCGGATACCTGATGCAAAGTTATGTCCGGTACGAGTCAGGAATAACAGACCTCATCGGACAATATATGTCAACTCCCGTAAAAGGATGGTACAGCATAAGCCGGCTCATAGACCCTGTAAAATATGTGACCGGAACAGGAAAGAGCGGGCTTTTCCGAAGGTCGCAGGAAGTCCTGGGAGAGATGTGGCGCAACGACTATCTGTCCAGAAGCCCTTTCACCGGATACACCGTACTGCCGTCCAAAAAGGAAAGGCTTTACACCGATTTCTCCAACCCCATATACGTATCCGACACCCTGTCGCCTTATTTCGGGTCCATCCTGGTACTGAAAGAAGGCATGGAGACTGCCCGCAAGCTTGTCATGATAGACTCATCCGGCAAAGAGCGTTTCATGAGATACTTCAATCCAGTGGCATCACGCCCGACATACGACGGAAAGAACCGCATCTACTGGTCCGAGAGCATCACCAACAACGCGGCGGACATCGAGGACTTCTCGGTCATCATGAGCTTCGACATCCTCACCGGCAAGACAAGAGCCCTCCAGCGCAGAGCCAAATATTTCAATCCCGCTCCCTCAACTACGGGAGACACACTGGCCGTGGCCGAATATCCGGTGACTGGAGGCTCGTTTCTGACATTTCTGTCTTCGGATACAGGAGAGCCTCTATTCCGTATAAAGGCCCCCGGCAAAGGCCAGATAAGAGAGTCGGTCTTCGTGGGCGACACCGTCTACTGCTCAGTCATACTTGAGGACGGTATCGGCATCTTCAGGATATCCCTCCCGGAAAGAGAATGGAGCATGACAGTGGCTCCGCAGCACCAGAGCATCTCCGGCCTGAAAGCCTACAAGGACAATCTGTATTTCTCCAGCGATCTGGACGGAGTCCTCAACATCTACAGATACAATCTCGGCGCAGACTCCCTCCTGAAAATGACCAACTCCGGATACGGAGCCGACTATCCGTACTTCGACCCGTCAGGCAAAGTTCTGTACTACTGCGAATACGGTCTGGACGGCTACCGCCCGGTCAAGGCGGAATACGCACAGCTCAGCAACACCGCCGCCGACTTCAGCACACCGTACAAATGGCCGCTGGCAGAGATAATCTCCGCCCAAAGCAAAGAAAGGCTGGACAGCACCCTGACGGATAGCGCCCCGGCCAGCACCGACATCCTCAACCCGGAGAAATATCCGTCCAAGAAGTACAACAAACTGCTGCACTCATTCAGGATACATTCGTGGTTCCCGGTATATGTGGACGTGGACCGGATTATGAGCTTCTCGTTCGAGAGATTCTCGCAGGTCGCCTCCTTAGGAGCCACAATACTTTCACAGAATACATTAGGCTCAGTCATCACCTCTCTGAGCTACGGATATGTAAAAGACAGCTACTACACCGGAAAATATTTTCATTCCGGACATTTCTCCATAGACACCAGGATCATAGGCAATCTGGCTTTGGAGGCCCGGTTTGATGTCAATGAGCGCAACGCCATGACCAATGTCTACGATCTGACCCTGGAAGGACAGTACTATTACGAGAACCCAGACACTCCTCTCCTGTCCGCCAGTGCGATGCTGTACTGGCCTCTGAGGCTCAACAGCCGGGGCTGGTACCGCAGCCTTACCCCGTTTGTATCCTGGAACTTCACCAACGACAGATACTTCGCATACGCATACAGCCTGTCTGACAACAGTCTCCAGGCCCTTGACGCCCACCACATCATGAGGCATCAATTGCAGTTCGGCCTCTCATACGGGCAGACCCTGCCGACAGCCGGTTCGCAGATATATCCCAGATGGGGTTTCGGCATCACCTTACGCGGAGTAACCTCCCCTGGAAGCGGAAGATATTTCAAAGACCTGATATACGCCAACGGATATGCCTACCTCCCGGGCCTCACCCGCCAGCAGGGTCTTAAAATCGGATTCACAGCCCAGTTGCAGATGATGCAGGACAAGTACCTGACATCATCCATAGCCTCTCTTCCCAGAGGCTACAATCGCTACAGCTATGCGGACACATACATCAATCTCACAGCGGATTACGCCATCCCTATCTACCTCGGTGACTTCAGCCTGGGCCCGATTCTCTATGTAAAGCGTTTGCAGCTGATACCCTTCGCCGACTACGCAATGGAGTTCAATCAAGGCGGGTCCCTGACAGATTACTTCTCATACGGGGCCGACATACTGCTGGATTTCAATATCATACGGCTCAGTTTCCCCATAAGCGCCGGTGTAAGATATGCCCGCACCGGACCGAACGAAGGCTGGTCCAGAAACCATTTCGAACTGCTGTTCAACATATCATTCTGATCAGGACTTATCCAGGCCGAACCACGAGAAGAGAGAGTCCGCGCTGCGCTTTCCGATGACATTCACTATCTCACGGTAAGGAGCACTCTTAATTCTGGACAAGGTCTTGTACCTGGTCATCAGTTTCTCCCGGCTCACAGCTCCCACTCCCGGAATATTGTCCAGTTCCGAAACCAGGGATGAGGCACTGCGCCGGTTGCGGTGATGCGTGATGCCGAAACGGTGCGCCTCGTCCCGGATATGCATCAGTACTTTCAGAGATGTGGAGTTCCGGTCTATGAAATGCGGATATGGGTCTCCTGGCACGATTATCTCCTCAAGACGCTTGGCAAGACCGATAAGAGTCACCTTCCCGATAAGGCCCAGTTCGCTCAACGCCTCGTATGCCGCGTTCACCTGCCCGCGGCCGCCGTCTATGACTATCAGCTGAGGCAGTTCCTGACCCTCGGCCAGCAGGCGGGAGTATCTCCTGTTAACCACCTCCTTCATGGACGCGAAGTCGTTGGCTCCCACCACTGTCTTGATATTGAAATGCCTGTAGTCCCTCTTCGACGGGGCCCCGTCCCTGAACACCACGCACGACGCCACCGGATTGGTCCCCTGGATATTGGAATTGTCGAAACACTCGATATGCACCGGAGGCACATCCATGCCGAGGTCCTTGCGAAGATTCTCCACTATACGCTGCGAATGCTCCTCTGGATTGACGAACTCCTCATGCTTGAGCCGCTCGAACTTTATGGCCGCCGCATTCTTCCGCCCAAGCTCCAGAAGTGCGAGCCTGTCCCCTTTCTCCGGTACAGTAAAGGTCACACCAGGCAGAGCCTCCGGCATATCAGGCAGGAACGGAACGACGATTTCGGACGGATGCCCTTCATCCTGCCCCTCATATTCCTCCAGCTTCTCGTATATGCCGGAGATAAACGAGCCTAAAACGGCAGGCCCGTCCTCTTCTATCCGCAACTTCAGCTCCAGGTTCATCGACTGCACTATACCGCCGTCATGCACCCTCAGGAAGCTGCCGAAGGCATCCTGCCCCTCCATGATTACATAGAACACATCCACATTGATACCTTTGGAGTTAACGATTAGAGACTTGGCATAATGCCTCTCCAACAGTTCCATCTTCTCCTTCCACTGTTGCGCCTCCTCGAAGTCCAGCACAGCCGCTCTCTCCTTCATACGCCTCTCAAACTCCTTGATAAGCGACCATGAATTGCCCTTCAGAATCTGCACTATCGCCTCTATCTGCGCTCCATACTCCGCCTCACTCATCCTGCCGACACACGGCCCCGCACACTTGCCTAAGTGATAGTCAAGGCACACTTTGTATTTACCTTTTGCGACACCTTCATCTGTGATAGGCATATTGCAGGTCCTCAGCTTGTAAAGCGTACTTATCAAGGCCAAAAGATTATGCGCGTGCATGGCCGAGCTGTACGGGCCGAAATACCTGGAGCCGTCCTTGACAAACCGGCGTGTGACCGTCACTCTGGGAAACTTCTCGTTTCTGAGGCATATCCACGGGTAGGTCTTGCCGTCCTTGAGCAGGATGTTGTAGCGAGGCTGATACTGCTTTATAAGGTTGTTCTCCAACAGGAACGCATCGGCCTCAGAGCCCACGACGGTATGATGTATGTCGGCTATCTTGGAGACCATAACCTGCGTCTTGCGGTTCAAGCCGTTGGGTCTGAAATACTGGGAGACCCGGGCTTTGAGGTCCTTGGCCTTGCCCACGTATATAACCGTCCCGGAAGAATCCAAAAAGCGGTAGACACCGGGGCTGTGAGGAAGCATTTTCAATTTGTCCAATATCTCCATTTGAAAATATGTTTATCTTTGTAAGATATTTTACAGTCTGTGACAGTGAAGCCGGATACAAAATTAATCAATAAATCGGACATTAAGAAAGCCGTCAACCTTAAAGGGCCCGCAGGCTCTCTTGCTGCCTCCTGCGCCATGTCGCTGATGGGCCTCAACCGCATCAACCGCCTGTATCCGGAATTCGGAGAGTTCCACGGCAGGGAATTCACCAAGGCCGCCATGAGGACATTCCGGATATCCACCGACATCCTCAAGGAAGAGTTGGAATACATTCCAAGGGAAGGACCGTTCATCATAGTGTCCAACCACCCGTTCGGAGGCTGGGACGGCATAGTCCTGTACAACACCGTGGCGGCCATCCGTCCGGACTTCAAGATAATAACCAACTTCATCCTGTCCTGTATCCCTAATCTGAAGGACAGCTTCCTGGCGGTCAACCCGTTCTCGGACAACAAGGGGCTTAAAAGCAGTTTCTCGGGCATCAAGGCCGCGATGGATGTTCTGGACAAGGGCGGATGCGTGGGGATATTCCCGGCAGGGGAGGTCTCCACATATTACAAAGGACGCAAATACCCGGCCGACAAAGAGTGGACAGGCGCCATCATGAAGCTGATCCGCAACAGCGGAGTGCCCGTGGTTCCGGTGTACTTCGACGGCACGAACTCCAGGTGGTTCCATTTCGTAGGGAAAATCCATCCGGTGCTGCGTACCGTCAACCTGCCCAACGAGCTGCTCAAGCGCAGCGGCAAGACAGTGACCATGCGCATAGGCCGTCCGTTCCCCGCCTCTGAGATTCAGAGATACGACGACACCAGGGAACTAGGCCGGGTACTCCGCAACAGGGTATACGCCATGGAAGCCAACATTCACAGACAGTCGGAGACGGTAACGGCCGGCACCCACAATGAGCCGCTCATACAGTCCGTTGACAGCCGGGAACTGGCAAAGGAGATGGACGCACTCACTCCTCTTTTCGAGGTTCACAGATACCGCTGCTATCTAGCCGATACTGAACAGATTCCAGCCATGATGACGGAAATAGGCCTTAGAAGGGAGGAATCTTTCAGGCAAGTGGGAGAAGGCACAGGCAGCAGCATCGATACCGACAAGTACGACCGGTACTACAAGCATCTCATACTCTGGGACAAGGAGAGCAGGAAACTGGCCGGGGCATACAGGCTTGGCATCGGCAGGGAGATATATGAGAAATACGGGACGGACGGATTCTACACCCACACACTATTCAGCTATTCCAAGGAGTTTACCGAGAAACTTCCCGAATGCATAGAGTTGGGACGCTCTTTCCTCTCAGTCGAGTATAAGAAAGAAGCGCTGCCTTTAATGTTACTTATTAAAGGACTGCTGTTCACTGTAATTAGATACAGCAACTGCAAGTATCTATTCGGACCTGCAAGCATAACAAGTTGGTTGCCGCCATTTTATAGGAGCTTGATCATATATGGGCTCTCACTGTGTACTCACGACTGCCCTAAAGGCCTCGTGACACCGCGGACGCCTTTCAGGTACGATTTTCTCAGAGTTGACCCGGCCTTGTTGCTGAAAGGCAAAACCGGAAACGTGGACATATTGGACAAATATATCCAGAAACTGAGCGACGGCCGGTACAGGATTCCCACCCTCCTCAAGAAATACGTCAAGCTGAACGCCGCCATCCTGGCCTACAATGTGGACAGGGAATTCAACTACTGCGTGGACGGGATGGTCTTCCTAGACATAGACAAAGTGCCACGCAGCGAGGTCGTACTCCTGACCAAGGGCAGCGACAACCCTGAGATACTCCTCGAACGTTTTAAGCAATAATCCCTAACTGCTGCGGGGCACCTTTTGTATAGCTCAACCGCCTGACAATAAGCGCATTGCAACTCACGGACCGATCCGGCACAAAATTTTTCGCAGGCAGTAAGATATCGTAGACGGCAGGTGCGGGTGCCGTAGATAACGGGAGTGCATTTGAGCACTGCGGCGATTGCGTCGGAAAGAGTGCCTATGGGAATATATATGCCGCCGATAAATCCCACAAGAAGTGTGGCAATGATACACATGATACC